>WNGJ01014154.1_pt1 | contig 18031 bp, 17 predicted proteins | sample 5400611 | NCBI WGS metagenome assembly WNGJ01 (sample SAMN13153375, study PRJNA577476) | soil metagenome | isolation source: 40 cm soil or saprolite under Garry oak tree replicate 1 | place: USA:California | collected 2016-06-15 | reverse complement strand
GTTGTAAATTGCGTTTGTCAAGTAGGCAGGACTGCGGCTGAAAATCCGGCATCAAGTGCTGATAAAAATGACGCCAAAGCTCTCCTGAGCCAAAGATGTTGTGTCGGCCTGGTCTTGAGAAAACCTGATCAGGCCTTCTCTGCAGCTAGAACCCCTTCTCCTTTCGCATTCAGCATGACAGGTTCTTTCCCGCGCATGCGGAACGAAGGTCCTCGTAAGTAAAAAACCTCTCCATGATGCAGCAGCCGATCGATGATCGCCATCATCAGTGCCGTATCCCCAACCAAATCCCCCCAGGAGGCCAGGCTCTTGTTGGAGGTAATGACCGTGGCACCCTTCTCATAACGGCCTGCGATGATCTCATAGAGCACAGGACCGACGTGCGGATCAAGGGTCAAGTAGCCAAACTCATCGAGAATGAGCAGATCACACCTGATGAGTGAGGAGATCAGGCGAGCCAGCTCCGTTCGGGTAGCGGCGGTCAGCACGGCGTTGGCCAGTTGTTGGGCGAGGATGAACCGCACAGTGAAGCCCAATTGCACCATCTTGGTCCCCAGAGCGACCGACAAGTGCGTTTTTCCTAAGCCGCTTGGCCCAATGAGCAGCAGCGAGCCAGACGTGGTGATAAAGCTGCTGTCAAAAAAGCGCATGAGCACAGCGCGCTTGAGTTCGGGAGGCGAGCCGCGAAGTCAAACTGTTCAATCGTCGCCGCGTAGGGAAAGCCTGCCGCCTTCATTTTGCGTCGCAGTTGGTTTTCCTGGCGTGCCAGCAGTTCTTCGGTGACCAACTGGTCCAGGAATTGGGCATAGCCCAGTTCACTCTGCGCTGCCAGCTCCACCCAACTGGGATAGACCTGGCGCATACGCCCCAGTTTGAGTGCAGCCAGTTTCTGATCGAGTGTCTCGTTCATGCTGATGCTCCTTGCAGGACACTCTCCCGATTGGCAACGTAGCGTTCATACTGCGCCAGATCTCGCTCCACTTCCGGTTGTGGCGGGGAAACGAGCGTGAGCACATCTGAGTCTGCTTGCGCTCGCCCGCTGGAGACGGCAGGTGATGGCATGCTCACAATCGCCCGCAGATATTCTGCGCCGTACATCTGCTGTTCCGCTGCCAGTTCCAGCGCAGCCCCGAAATCTGCCTTGCCAATCTCCTGCGGAAGGCTCATAGAGCGCAATCATCTGCGGATTCATCTCCTTGCGACGCTTGTGGGAAATCTCGTGAACATAGCGCGTTGCCAGCGGTGAGAGACTGCATAACCAATCGCGATACACCATCGCTCGCCCGCGCGGTTTGCCGACAAAGGCCGCCTCGAAATGTCTGGGATCAATGATGCGTGCATGCTGTTGGGCAGGTTGGCGCATATGGGTGGCAACGAGCTCTTGGTCCGCAAACACTTCAATCCGGCTGCGATGAATCCGTGCGGTGAGCGCTCGTCCCATCAAGTGAGCTGGTACTCAATAGCGGTTGGTCTCAATGGCAACCAGTCCTTCGCGGCTGACGACCACACCATCGAAAAAGCCATAGTCACTGGCGACAGCGGGCAAAGGACCAAATTTGGGCTGTTCTTCCGCCAGCCTCACGGTGGGAGGCAAACCTGTTGCATCAGAAGGACGTTCGCTATTGACCTGGCGGAACCATGCTCGGCACTGCTCTGCCAGATCGACATCATCGTAGAACGTTCGCCCAGCCAGGAAATTTCCCTTCACAAATTTGACCAGGTTCTCCACCGCACCCTTCTGATTCCCAGATGCGGGAGCACAGACATCTGGGTGAAATTTGAACTCGACAGCCAGTTTCTGATACGCCGGATTCCAGATGGGTTGGTTCTGCTCATCGCGCCCCAGAACAGCCGTTTTCATATGATCGGTGACCACTGCCCATGGGACGCCGTCGATTTCAGCGAAACAGGCGATCAGGCAGCGCAAGAGCGTTTCCTCACGCATGTCCGTGTGGAAACTGACATACATAGAGCGACTGTATTTGAGCCGGGCGGCGAAGAAGTAGCGCGTTTGGGGTTCCATTGCCTCTTTGCTCAACTCCAGTCCTCGCACTTCGCCCCAATCGATCGGTAAAAATTCGCCGGGAACTCCTTCAAAACGGAGTGCCAGATTTCCAGGTGCCTGTTTGCGGACACGGCGTATTTTGCGCACATCATCGTAGAATGCGGTATCTTTCCCAGCGTAGGGATGATCTGCGTTGGCACGTGCTAACTCCAGCATACGGATCACCGAAAGGTTCTCATCGAGCCATTCAGCAATCTGAGCGTCAAAGACGGCAACGCGACTTTCGCGCTCTCGGGTTTGCGGTTTCTTCTCGACTTCTTCGCGTAAGACGCGGGCAACGGTATCGCGATGGTGACCGGTAAATTCCGCAATCTGGACATTACTCCAGCCTTTCTGTTTCAAGGAGTAAATGGTTGATCGGTCCATGTATCGGAGCATCCTCTCTGCCTCCACAGGTATTTTGTTCCTGTAGAGGATACCTCATTGATGCCTGATTTTAAACCGGACCCTTGCTTATTTCCTATCCGTATTTTACAAGAGTTTGCCTGGGATAATAGCCTTGCTTACCCGGGTAACACTGCATATTGCATCCCGACAGCAAAAAAGTATCTTTGCGCACTTTTGAACTCTCGTCTCACCGAATACATCTATGCCCGACTCTCACCACAAATTCGCGGCGGCTTCTACCGATTCATCGCCCAATATATGGAGCAATTGCCTGTCATCGAGCCATCGCTAGAAGATCAGGCGCGACTGTCGGCGCTGGTCGACCAGTTGCAGGCGTTGGGTGGGCAGGGGCCAGAGGCTGAAGTGCTGGAGCGCGAGGTGGATGCGATTGTCTACCGGACCTATGATCTCACAGAGGAGGAGATCGCCGAAATCGAGCGCTGGCACGTGGAGCGCCGGGCGCAACTGGGTAGGGGACGACGCGGGCAACGGATCGTCACGGTTGAAGAGGTAGAGGAGGCAGAAGCATGACCTATTTCCCGCCCGATATTATTGATAACGCCACCACCATCTTTGCTGAGGCGCTGGAGCAGACCATTCTCAAGGCAGACCAGCGCCAGCTGGACATTGCCACCGGCTATTTTGCTCCCGAGGTCTGGCGCATTGTCGGCAACGCCCTGGCCGAACTGCGCGCCTTCCGCTTGCTCCTCGGAGAACGCCCGGATGTGCCCTTGGGCGGGCCGGAGATCATTGATCTGCGCCGCTACTACCGCGCTAAGATCGCTGACGATCTGGCCCAGCTCACCTTCGACCGCCAGCATGCCGAGCTGGTGGACGCACTCCTGGCGTTCCTGGAGCGAGAGGAGGTGCAGGTGCGGCTGTTCAGTGGCCCGTTCCTGCACGCCAAGGCATATATCTTTGACCAGATCAGCTTTGTGGGCTCCGGCAATTTCACCCCGTCCGGGCTGACGCGCAACTCTGAACTGATGTTGACCAGCATGAGCCAGGCGACGGCCCGCGGGCTACGCGAGTGGTTCGAGGGCAAGTGGGCACAGAGCGAGGACTACAATCCTGATCTCATCGACACCCTGCGCGCCTCCAAATTTGGCTCCAAGTCCGCGCCTCCAAATTTGGCTCCAAGTCCTACACCCCATTTGAGGTCTTTATGAAGGCGCTCTACGAGTATTTCAAAGAGCGCATTGCACTGGAGCAGGACCGTGCAGCCACGGTGGACCTGGCGCGCTTCCAGGAAGAAGGCAAAGCCGAGGCGATCCGCTTACTTGAGAAATGGGGCGGTGTGCTGGTCGCCGATGCGGTGGGCCTGGGCAAGACGTATATCGGCCTCTCGCTGCTGGAGCGCGAACTGCTCACCAATCGCAAGCGTGGGCGGGTGCCGCGCGGCCTGGTCATCTGCCCGGCGCAGTTGCGCGACCTGGTCTGGCGCCCGCGCCTGGTCGAATACGGTATTCCGGTGGTGGATGTGCTGAGCCAGGAAGAAATTGGTCGCGCCGACTTTGACTGGAAACGCTATCGCGACCTGGACGTGGTGCTCCTCGATGAGAGCCATAACTTCCGCAACCCTGGCACGAACCGCTACCGCAACCTCATGAAGCTGCTGACCGGGGGCCGTCGCAAGCGTGTAATCTTGATGACCGCGACCCCGGTCAACAACAGTCTCTATGACTTCTATCACCAGCTGCTCCTGCTGGCGCGGGGCGATGAGCGCTTCTACCGCCCGATGGGCATCAGCAACCTGCGCTCGTACTTCAAAGCCGCGACAGAGGGGGGGCTCGAAATCTTTGACCTGCTGGAGGAGACGACGGTGCGCCGCAGCCGCGCCGATATTCGACGCCGCCAGGAAGCTGGCGAAGAGGTGATTGTCAGCGGCAAGCCCGTGCGCTTCCCAGAGCGCATCTTGGAGCGCATTGACTACGACCTGGACGGCACCTACCAGGGGCTCTATCATGAGATCACCGACGCGCTGGATCGACTTCGCCTGGTCGCCTATAACCTCGCTGCCTATGCCCGCACAAAAACCAAAGCCACCGAGCAAGATGAGCAGCGCAACAATGCCCTGATCGCCCTCATGAAGATGCTCTATCTCAAGCGCCTGGAAAGCTCTGCCGCCGCCTTCGAGGAGAGCATCAAGCGCCAGGTCTCCTTCCAGGGCGGTTTCCTCAAGATGCTCCGAGAGGGCAGGCTCCTGGATGCCGCCAGCTATCGGAAGCTGTTGGCGATTGAAGCTGATGAGGAGCGCCCGGAGCGCGCCGAAGAGATCATCGATGCACTCGCCTCGGTCTCGCCTGATGACTACCAGATGCAGCGCATCGAGGAGGGCGTGAGCCATGACCTTACCGTGCTTGAGAGCATCCTTTACATGCTCAAGAAAGCCCGTGAGGGAGAGGCAGGTGAGGACGGTGGCGACGATAAACTGCGCCAGATCAAAACGGCGCTTGCCGGTTCGCTCAAGGGACACAAGGTGCTGATCTTCACCAGCTTCCACGATACCGCCGTCTATCTGTACAGGCAGTTACTCGATGATCGCGCCTGGCAGGAGCAGGCCGGGCAGCCAGTGCTCGGTTTGATCAGCGGGGACACCAGGCCGGAGGAGCGCCGCAGGCTGATCGAACGCTTTGCGCCGGTGGCCAATCGCCCCCCCGGAGATCCCTGGCGATGAGCCCTGGCAACCGGATGGGCCGGAAATTCAGGTGCTCATCAGCACCGATGTGCTCTCTGAGGGGCAGAACCTGCAAGACGCCGGCGTGGTCATCAACTATGATCTGCACTGGAACCCCGTGCGGTTGATCCAGCGCGCCGGACGGGTTGACCGTATCGGTAGCCCCTACGCGCACATCCTACTCTACAATGTCTTTCCAGAGGCGGAATTGGAGAGCCTGCTGCGCGATCTGGAGCGCCAGGCGGAGCTGGTCTCCACCGAGGAGATGAAGTTCCCACTCATCAACTATATCCAACAGATCGGTGAGCGCGTGGTGGCTGAGATTCCTCTGGGCATCCACAGTGGCAAGCACTACGTTGCCCGAGACGCCCGCCCCGGTATCTTCGTGGCCTTCAGCGCAGGCGGTCGGCACTTCTGGCGCTTCTACCCCGATGATAGCAGCGAGCCCGAAAAGAACATTCGCAGCCTCTACACTATGATCGCCTGCACACGCGAGGAGCCGCGGATCGAGCCGGGGCCGGTGCCTTACGAGTTGCTGGAACGCGCCACACACGATGTACTGGCACAGGTGCGTGGCGAGCAGGCCCGCAACCGGGTGCGCCCCGCATTGACCGGGATGGCCCAAAAGCTCTATAACTGGCTGAACCGTCCCACCCTCTGGCAGGAGAACGAAGCGCTGGACCCTGACCAGCTCCGGCGCTTCAACGGCGTACTGGAGCAGGTCTCGCTGCGCCCCTTTGAGCGCGATCGCGGCCTGAGAGCACTGGTCAAAGCCTACGAGGGCGGCAGCGACTTCGCCCAGCTGGTGGCTGACCTGGATAGCTTCTTCACGGAAAATGGGCTCTACCAGGAGAGCGACGTGGATATCGTGACAGCAGAAGCCATCAAAGAGGAAGACCTGCGCCTGGTCTGCTACGAGCGGCTTGTACATGGGGTATGACACCGATGTGTGTAGTTTGTCAAGAGGGCAAAACTTCTGCCGTGTGGAGGAAGGGAGCCGGAGGCTCATCAAGCATCCTGGGAGCTTGAGGCTCGGTCGGGGAGCTGAAACGCCCGCTCATGCCAGGAGCGCGGAGCAAGCGATGCCGCCAGGCCCGACCCCTGACAGAGGGAGGGCCAGGATCTTGACGAGAATCGCTCACAGAGCACATCTGTTCGAGGAAAGGGCGCTGAAAAGACCCTTTCATTCCTGACAAGAGACGATTTCAAGGTATTTCACGTATATGTTTCCCCGTAGCTCTCTTCTTTGGAGGCAGTGTCGACCAGCTTTGGAAGCGAGTTGACACCCTTATGAGTGATTTTCGTCAAGATCCTGGCCCTACCTCAACATGAACATTTAAGTTCACAGGCTTTGCGGAATGTAGGCTAACTTTGTGGCAATTGCATATAAGACGAGTAAAAAAGGGTGAAACGGGTTTTAATTTGGCCTTGATTTTTGGATTTCTGGTGAGTATACTCCTTACAGCAAAATATGTGCATTCGTTCCACTTTGTGGAAACAAAGTTAAATAATAAGAAAGACACCGCCTTAACCGCGAAACGCTTCATCTTGGCGGACGGACGTTTCAAAGGTTATCAGTAACGATGTCTTCATTATGTTTTGCACACAAACAAAGGGTTGCTAGCGTGCTGTATGGAAAAGAAATAAATATATACCTATTTATTTCAATTTCCGTCCTATAGTATTTACCATTTAATGTGTCGACTTGTCAAGTGTTTTGCCTACAATTCTATGGTATTCTCTACGGGAATTATATCTAGTATAGCGCGCTACATTTCTTCAGTTGTAGCCAGAAGAGCGGCTGGTATTAACATGAAGGAGCATATAGCGTGCTTCCACAACCATCAAAGAGAAAGAAACTATCGCATCGTTCTCCTAAAGCGCAGCAGGAAGACGAGATACAACGTCGCCAACTCCGCTGGTGCTTCTTGATTATCCTCACCATTTGGACGCTCACATCACTTGTAGCTCCCATCTCGGTTTTTTGGTTTACAAAAAACCCGCTCAGCTTTTCCTTCTTTTCTACTCTTGCACCACCAATTTACCTTTGGTATCGGTTTGCAAAGCATCTCTTTCCAATGGATGAGAAGACATTTGAGCTTGAAAAAATGCGGCTAGAGATGAAGGGACAAAATAATAAACATGCTCACTAGGCTCCACAAGCAAAGCTTGGTGTTTCCCAACAATATTGTTTGTGCGCAAGAGAAGAGTCCTTCACTTGGGGTCAGCATATCCAATCGTGAATTCTGTATGTAAATGTGATCATTAGATGTCGTACTTTTGGTTTCGCTTCATGTCGCATCCTCTTACCTTCCCAGCTTGGAAACTGACTACCTGCGTGTAAATTTTGGAATTAAATGGGCGGATTCTGAAGAAATTTGATAATTATTGACCTCCGTATAGAGAACTAAACAGGGCATCCGGCATGAGCGAAACACTGTTTGAGGATGGCTCGGCGGTGTCGCAAGCGTTCTTTGGCATGCCGGAGTTCCTCGGCCACCTGGGGGACATCCCGGCAGCAGATATTCTTGAGTTCTCGGCGTTTGAGCAAATTCCAGATGCCCTCTTGTGGGTTGAGTTCAGGGGCATAGCCGGGCAAGCGTTCCAACTGGAGCCGTTTGGCGGCCTTGCGCTTCAAAAAGTCCTTGATCACCTGCGCGCGATGGATCGGGGAGCCATCCCAGATGACGAGCAGGTTGCCCGAAATCTTTCGCAACAAGAGGCGCGAGGCGCGCGCACCACATCCTGGGCATCATAGGCATGCTCTTGCGTCTGCATGAACAGTCGTCCCTCGGGTGTGAGTCCTCCGATGGCTGAGAGATGATCGCGCGTTAGTTTTACGCGCAGCACGGGAGTTTGTCCTCGCGGAGCGTAGGTCCGCACAGCCATCGGCAGCAAATAGAAGCCCGCTTCATCTACGAAGACGATGGTTCGTTGCTCCTGCTGGGCTTTTTTTTAAGCGTGGGCCAGCGTTCGTCCTTCCAGCGCCCGATGGCCGCTTCATCTCGCTGGCTGGCTCGTTGCACCGGCTTTTGCACACTGTACTTCAGTTTCTGCAGGAGTCGGCTGCAATGGCCGGGATGGTAGCTCACGCCGAACTGACGCTTCATCACCTCCGCCACTCGCTGCCCGGTCCACACCTGGCCAAGAAATCCAAACGCCTCTGCTCCTCGATCAAGCAGACTGGGCAACTCCGCCAGTTGCTCGGCGTTCAACTTGGGCTGCGCTCCTGGGGCTGGATGGCGACGCAACGCCTCTTTTCCCTCTGTCCTGGCTCGTTTGAGCCACTGGCTGACGGCTCCTTTGCTCACTCCCAACGCTGTGGCGATGTCTTTCTGCTTCCACTCTTGTTGCCACAGTTCCCACGCTCGCAGCCGACGACCTTCTTTCCAATCATGTGGTTCTTGTTCTTTCTTCATCCCTCCATTTTATATTGTTTACTTCTCTATGTGAAGGTCAATAATTACCAAGATTCCAGCCACCTAATTTCAAAATTTACACCCTGATCGAGGGGCATCTTTGAGCGAATGGCTCTCAGGCCCTCGTCGTCGCCACTTGCGCACCAGACGATCATTGAGCTCCAGGCGTTGAGCAATCTGCTTTGAACTCCAGTCAGGATGGCTATGAGCGGTCAAGACAATCCGTGTGCGTCGAGCCATAGCCTGCGGGCTACGATGCGCTTGGGCAAGACGGTGGAACTGCTTGATCTCATCGGGAGTCAGTTGAAGAGGAGACAGTGGTAGCTGATGACGCATGAGGCACCTCCAAGTCTGGTGGGCAAACCATCTCTCAAAGAGGACATTTCTCTGTAGAACACCTCATCCCACGCCATCTCTTCCTGAAAACTGTTCACGGCAAACTCCGCCAGATGAGGTTGGAGAAAGGTGGGCAGGGAACGTGGCACCGCTGGCGAGCTTTCGGCGACCGGAGTCTGCGTGAGAAGGAGGTCCTCCCGCACACCTCCCAGTCAACGACACCCATCCACCGGCTTGATCAGGGGGTCACGCCAGTTCCGGGTCTGCGCACCTGGAAGGGGAAGCGTGAGCTGGAACGTGGCTGGCCTTCCCATAGGAGCTGCGTCAGTCCTCACAGTGACGTGACACCCTGCTTGAGCCTTGTCATGAACGAGGAGTGCTTACACACGAGGTCACATCGCTACCAGAGAAGATCTTTCGTGGAGCACTGCTTGGTTGTTGACCTGCCACGATCCTGCATGGTACTCTACCTTCAGAGAGAGGGGTCAGGACGCAGTGAACAACGACTCTTTCTCTTGGTTCGAAGAGACGGCTCACTCGGCCGTACGACAGCAATGCACAGAGGCGCTGCTCCGCGTTTGAGCAACAGTTCGTCACGTCTGTCGTCCTATCCGAAAGAGGACCTGTCATGAGTGTGTTACGTCTGGCCGTGCTCGGCCCGCCCGAAGTGTTTCATGACGGCCGGCGCCTCAGCTTTGCCTTGCGCAAGGCGCAGGCCTTGCTGCTCTACCTGGCGGTCGAAGGCGGCCTGCATCCCCGCAGCAAACTGGCGGCTTTGCTGTGGCCCGACAGTGAGCCCCAAGATGCTCGCAAGACCTTGCGCAACGCCCTGACGCTGCTGCGCCGCCTGCTCGCCGATCGCGATCCTTCTGCTCCTGCGCACAGCCATCTGCTCAGTGAACAGGAGCTGCTTGGCCTGGATCCGCAGGCCCCGCTGGCGCTGGACCTGGAGGTGGTGCAGCAGGCCTATCACCAGGCCCAGCGGCACTCCACGCTCCCCTCCCAGGAGCAACGCGCTACCCTGGTCACCCAGGTGCAGCACGCCCTCGCCCTGGTGCGCGGGCCCTTCCTCGAGGGCTTCTGGCTGCGCGAGGAAACCGGCTTTGACGCATGGGTCCAGCAGCAGCAGCAGCAGTGGCAGGTGCGCCTGCATCTGCTCTTTGAGCGGCTCTCCTCCTTCCAGGAAACCGGCGGGGAGCTGGAGCCGGCCCGCGTCACCCTCACGCGCTGGCTGGTCCTTGATCCGCTCTCGGAGGAGGCCTCCCGCCGCCTGATGCGGGTGGACCTGGCGCTGGGCGATGCGAGCGCCGCCTGGCAGGTCTACGCCACCTGTCGGGATCGCTTAGCCGAGGAGTTGCAGGTCAAACCTTCTCCGGACACCGTCGCCCTGGCTGAGCGCATTCGCGCCACCGCGACGGTCAGCCCCGGGAGCCGCCCTGCCCGACCTGCCGCGGTGGCGCGCCGACCGGCAGGCGAGCTGATCGCCCCGCTCGTCGGACGGGCCGCGGCTTTCACGCAGTTGGTCGGAAGCTTTCAGGAGGCGCGGCAGGGCCAGCCGCAAGCCGTGCTGGTGGAGGGCGAGGCCGGCATCGGCAAAACGCGGCTAGCGAGCGAGTTTGTGGCCTGGGCCAGGGCCCAGGGTGCCGAGGTGCTCAGCGGGCATGCCTTCGAGATGGGGGGGCGCTTGCCCTATCAGCCGCTGATCGAGGCCCTGCGCACGCGGCTGGAGGCGGAAAACGCGCCGGAGGATCTGCTGGACGACCTGTGGCTGGCCGAACTCGCGCGCCTGCTGCCGGAACTGCGAGTGCGCTACCCCGATCTGCCGGCTCCCACCGAGGATGAACTGACCGCCAGGGGGCAGCTATTTGAAGCGGTGGCGCGGCTACTGGACGCCCTGGCACAGCGGGCGCCGCTGGTGCTGCTGCTGGATGACCTGCAGTGGGCCGATGGGGCCTCCCTTGACCTGCTGCGCTACCTGGGATACGCCTGGAGCCGGCATGGCAGCCGCGTGCTGCTGCTGGGCACGGTGCGCAGCGAAGGGCTCGAGCTCGACGCGCAGCTGGCTGCTCAGCTCTCCGACCTGGGACGCGACCTGCCGCTGACGCAAGTGCCGTTGCAGCCCCTCAGCCAGGCGCAGACCCTCCAGCTCCTGGAGGCCCTCGTTGGCGAGCGGCGTGAGCCAGGCACAGCTGTGCCCACCTCCGCCGGGTCAGAGCGCGCGCTGGCGTCGGGGACGCCGCTGGTCGGGCTGGGCGACGTCCTGTTTGCGCGCACCGGGGGGCAGCCGTTGTACCTGCTGGAGACGCTCAAGCTGTTGCGCGAGCGGCAGTGGCTGCTGCCCCAGCTGGATGCGGATGGCAGCTGGCGGTTGGAGCCGACCGGGGAGATGACCGCGGCCCTCGCGCAGGAGCGCTCGCGGCGGGAGCTGTTGCCGCCCTCGGTGCGCGCGATGATCTTGGCACGCCTCTTGAAGCTGGCGCCGGCTGCGCGCCGGCTGGTGATGGCCGGTGCCGTGCTGGGCAGCCAGGCGAGCGCCAGGCTGCTGTGGCAGGTGGCCGTGCTGGGAATGCAGGACGGCCTCGAGGCGCTGGAGGAGGCGATCAAGAGCGGCTTCCTGCGCGAGGAGCAAGCTGGAGCAGGCCGCGTGGGCCGCTATCGCTTCGCGCATGACCTGATGCGCGAAGTGGTCTACACCGAGCTCGGCGCAGCGCGGCGGCAGGTCTTGCACCAGCGCGCCCTGGAGAGGCTTTCCAACGAGGGCGCGCGGGCCTCCGAGCTGGCCTATCATGCGCTCCTGGCCGGCGAAGACGAGCGCGCCGCTCGCTACAGTGTGCAGGCCGGGGATGAGGCGCTGGCCGTCTTTGCCGTCGATGAGGCCATCGGGCACTACCAACAGGCGCGCGCCTTGCTCCAGGAGTCCCAGCCGATGCAGACCGTACTGGATGCCTCGGAGGTCGCACACCTCTACGCCTCCCTGGGGCAGTCGTATACCTTCCTGCATGCCTGGGAGCAGGCCCAGGAAACCTATGAAGAGCTGGTTGCCTATGCGCAGCAAAAGCCGCTGCCTGCGCTGGTCAGTATCACCCTCAACCGCCTGGCGATCCTGGCGCTCCAACAGTCGCACGACAGGTCCAAGGTGCGGGCGCTCCTGGAGGAAGCCTGGCGCATGGCAGAGACCAGTCACGATCAAAAGGCGCTCGCGGAAACGGAGTGCAATCTGGCACAGATCTTAGGCGTGGTGTGGGAGGACCCGAAGAGCGCGCGCCCTCATGGAGAGCAGGCGCTCTCCCTGGCGCGAGGAATACATGACCAGGAACTGGAAGCCAGAAGTCTCTTCTTGCTTGGATGGACCCATATTCATGGGGGAGACTTTGCGGAGGCCATGCGCTATTTGGAAGCGTCCCTGGCGCTCTATGCGACCCTGGGCAGCAAGCCGACCGCTTCGCGGGAGCTTTCCATTGCACCCTTTCTGATGGGTTCTCCGCTCACCCAGCCCTTGACGAATCGCGCCTCAGAAGCCTTGTGCTGGGCGCATCTTGCTGTCGCGCAACTTCATAGTGGGCAGGTGCACGACAGTATTCGCAGTGGCCGCAGGGCGCTCGCGCCCGCGCAAGAGATCAAGAATGCCTGGGTCCAAGTCATCAGTACGCTCTGCTTCGCGCAAGGATTGCTGGACGCGGGGGCGTATGAAGAGGCGCTCGTGCTCACACAACAAACCGTCGCGCTGGCGCGGACTCTTCCTCTGGCTATCAACTTCCAGGTCTTTCTCGCTACTCTGGGGAGTGCCTATCAAGCCGTGCAGCAGTGGGAAGAGGCGCGTAGCACGCTTGAAGAGGCAGAAGTTGTGGCAGAGAGGTTAGACCTCGGACCAATGCGCGTGCTCCCCCTGTCACGGCTGTGCATGTACTATGCCGAGGCCGGGGAGTGGGAAGCCGCCTACCGCTATGCCTTGAAGGCCTCCACCGTACGCAAGCGTTCTGATGTGACATTGATCGTGTTTGATTTCTCTCGTCAGTATGAAACGGAAGCCTTACTGCGTGGGGGGGATGAGCGCCAGGCGAGAGCAGAAGTGCAACGACTCGGGGAACGTCTCGGGAACTATCGGCGCTTCCGCCTTTCCTACCTGCAGTCGAAGGCGAGGCTTTCAGCGTGGGAGGGGCACAGTGAGCAGGCCATCGGCCACTTGCGCGAGGCAGCAGCCCTTGCAGCAGACATTGGGCTGCCGGGAGAACGATGGCAGATCCAGGCGATGTTGGGGACGTTGTATGAGGCAGGGGGCGAGCAAGCGCAAGCGCGCACCGCCTTTGCTGAGGCGGAGAGGCTCATCGGGAGGCTGGCCCAGGGCATCAAGGATGAGACGCTGCGTGCGCGCTTTCTGGCTGGGCCACAGATTCACCAGGTGGTGCAGCACGCTCATCGCACTGCCAACGGGTTCCCGCAAGACCACCCCGAGCAGAGCGCGCTTTGAGATGAGGCTGACGGGCTGTGTTGCAAAACCTCGTGAGGTGTGCCTGCCACGGCAGTACAAAAGCTGAACAGATTATGATACGATGGGAACAAGACAATGTGTTTTCACAGAGGAGCTTTTGTATGACCATCGATGCAGCATTTACCCACTTTCCGTCCCTCACCACGAACCGATTGTTCCTTCGGCAAATCCAGCCTCAGGATGCGGAGGCACTCTTTGCGACGTTTTCTGATGAGGAAGCCATGCAGTTCTATGGACATGAGCCTCATCGGGCTTTAGACGAGACACATACATTGATCGAACAGGTACAGGCACGCTATGCCCGGCGCGAGGCCATCCGCTGGGGCATCACGCTCAAGGGCGAAGACCGAGTAATCGGGTCTTGTAGTTTCCATCACTTCGACGCAGGCTTTCATCGCACCGAAACAGGCTACGAACTCCATCGTGCCTTTTGGGGACAGGGCGTGATGACCGAGGCGATGTCTGCCATCCTGGCCTATGGGTTTACTGAACTGGGGTTGCATCGCGTTGAGGCGATCATCGATATTGCCAATGAGCGCTCCAAGGGCTTGTTGCTCAAGCTTGGCTTTACCTACGAGGGAAACTTGCGCCAGCGCTACTACTTCCGCGACCGTTTCGAGGACGAACACTACTTTGGATTGCTCAAGGATGAATGGCACGACTACAGCGCCACTTAGAAAGATTGATCTCACTATCTTCTTTTCCTTGCTTTTCCCCTACTAGACTGCTCGATTGGAAGCGATCTGTATGATAGAATGACACCAAAGCGCAGCAGGACAACTGCGTTTCGCTTTTGACCCAAAAAATAGAAGATTAGACGAATATACCCTAGATAGAGGAACACCTATGTGTAAATATGATTACTTGATGGCGTAGTTTTTTGATAATTATATGACGCCTATCACAGACAGCTTTCTCAATAGGAGAGTTCTTAGATCAGCCTGCAAAGCTCTCTCCATCGCTAAGGGAAAGAAAAGGCAATGCTGGTATTACGCCAGATAATTATCAAATTTTGTTGCCATCAAGTAATCACATTTACACATCAGCTTCCAGCAGATCGGGAAAAGGAACATCGGGAAACGCGGAGAGGAAATCATTGAGATGTGAGGTAAGGGCACAGCGCGTAATTCTCCCTTGCGGGTGGCACGTAGCCTGCACCCTCTCCGAGTAGCCGGGAGGCGTTACCTGTACTGGCTACTTGGAACATCTGTTAGCATAATCCATCATTTTCTATGAACGGATGTCCCAAGTAGCCAGTGCAGGCCTTCGTATTGGAAACATTTGAGCAAGACCGCAAACCCCAGGCGCGTTGTCCCGGATTTGTTGCCAATCGCAACCAACTCATCAGGTAGAAGAGTAAAATGTGGAAGTCAACTCCTCTGCTGTCCATGTTCGCTTCATCCGCTTCCCCTTTTTGGCTTTTTGTGGTGTTTGTCACTCCAGGCGGAGTGTCATCGCATACACACATCTGTATCCAGCCGAGTGTAGCAAAAGAAGATGCTTGGCGACAAGAGAGATAGCCTAATAGTCCGCAGGCGGCGTGTCCACGAAGCGCGGGCCTCATGAGCAGTGGTGATTCCTAGCGTCGATGCAGACCATGTGGCGGCTATGGAAGACGTGTTGTGTCGTATGTCCAGCCGTATGATCCAGCCGCTCCGCTGGTCTGTTTCGACGAAAAGCCGGGCGTTCTACATGGGGTGACAACATTTTTTCCCCTCCATTTGTCCCGGCTCTGCTCTGACCCTCTTTTTTAGGAATCAGGTGTTCCCGTTCAGCCTATGAGGGGCTCAGCAGGACTTTCACCATCACGGCTCCAGCAATGACGTGGTTCCCTGTGTAGCTGTACAGCACGATGATTCCTTCCTGTGCCCCGCCCTGGAAGCTCGATGCATAGGGAACGCGTATCGCAAAGGGAGTGTTCCCGGCTCCACTTGCTTGCGTCACCGTGGCCTGGCCAATCGCGGTACGATCATGATCGAAGACCGCGATGGTGGTCAGCTTTCCGGCAAAGGCTACGTTGCTCCCCGCTACCTGCACGGGACTGGTCAGCTGCTGCGCATTGTGTGGAGAAGTGAGAGCCATCCCATCGGTTGCCACGTCGGTGAGCTCCCAAATGCCGCCATTGGTATTGAGTTCCAGACGACTGAGCGAAAGCTGGATAGCCGCATTGGCCGCCGACGGATTCTTGACCAGGACGACAGCTCGCGCGTCGTGCGTCCCGCCCCCGCTCACCACGGTCGTGGGAGGAGTGGGGTCCCACCCCAGGACGAATTGGGCGAAGTTCTGGGCGGTAGTGACCGCGCTCAGCCGCCATTGCTGAAATCCCTGGCCGGTATTCACCTCGTGCTGCTCAAATTCGGCCTGGTAGCGCGTCAGGTCCGGGTAGAGGCCCGGGAAGGCCACTTGCGTGAGCGTCCCGGCGCTGTCCGACCACTTGAATTCCCGGTAAAGGTCAACTACCTGTTCTGTAGAGGGGTGCCCTTTATTCTGGCTGGAGTTCGGGTCAACCTGCCCCGTGAGGAGTGTATTGTAGGTACTGATACTGACGTCGCCTTGCAGCAGCCCGGTCAGCGCGAAGATGCGCACCGGCTTCGCGCTGGTGATCGCGGTGTACACGTCGAGGTCCAGCAAGAAATTCGCGCCACCGCTGCGCACCTTGACCACGGCCTGGAGCGCGGGTACGCCCATCAGGTAGCCACAGATCACGCCCTCGACCATCTTCGTGGCACCCGTGCCCACGATGGCATTCCAGTGTGCAGGAGCTTGCACAGCTGCCGGACAGGGCTGCGGGCCGAGTTGGATACTCGCTGCGGTTGCGGTAGCAACCGGCGGTGTTGTGGTTCCTGTCGCACTCCCGCTTCTACTTCCACTGCCCTGATCGCAGGCGGAGAGCACGAGTGTGAGTACCATGAATGCGAGCGGAACGGTGAGCCGCCATCGCTTGTGATCCAGAAGAGGTCTCTTCATGTTCTGTCTCCACACATGCATGAAATAGGTCTGCCTTACCCATGACAATCCGGTGCCGGGTGGGAAGGCTGGCAGACGATCGCTATTCTCAAAAGGGGCTTCCCATGCACCTCCTGCAAAGGAAGGAAGATCTGGTGGGTGTGCTCGTCAACGATGACCGAGTGAGCCTCCGTCGCGACAAACCCTTCATAGAGCTTACGCAAGGCCTGCCCGCTTTCTTCAAACACGGAAAGCACTCCTGTTTCCGAGGCGACGTAGAGGAGATGCCAGCCGCTATCCAGCGCCAGCACATCCGGGGTTGTCCCCACCGTCTGCACAGCGGTCACCGTCAGAGAGCGCAGATCGACGGTCAGCAGGACGCTATTGCCGTCGCACGCGACGAACGCCAGGCGGGAGGGGGCGTCGATCAGCAGGCTGTGATCATGGTCGCAGTTCGGCAGCCCGTAGCGCGCGATGAGACGGTCCGTGGCGGGATCGATGGCCACCAGTTGATCGAGCGTCTGCACATCCACAAAGATGCGGTGCGAGATGGGGTCGTCCTGCGTATTTCCCGCCTCCCCTCCCAGGGGAATCGTCGCGATCTGCTGCTCGGACCGGACATCAATCACGGTCTCAGTGCCACCCGTCTCGTCGGACACGAAAAGGTGATAGGTGAACGGATCGTAGGCCATGCCGTCCGGGTAGTTCCCTCCTGGGATCGTCGCCACCACACGCAGCGACTGCTCGTCGATCACCTTCACCTGGTTCTCGCCGGTCGCAGAGGCGTAGACCCGCCCCAGTTCGGGGATGGCCAGCACCCCATGCACGTCCGCGATGTTGACGATGTTCGCGCGGATGCTCCTCGACGCCAGATCGAAGACCGTCACCGTGCTCGCTCCCAGATGGGAGATGAAGAGGAGCCCCCTGCGTGGATCCAGACTCTGGTAGTCAAAACGCGAGGCTCCCCCTGGCAGAGGAATATCGGCCACCGTCTCCAGGTGCGCCGGCACGCGTGCCGGCGAGGGAGACGCCTGTATCCGTACGGGCAACGGTGAGGCAGATGGAGAGCCAACCGAGGAGAACGTCCCGGCCTCCGTCTGGCAGCGCATCCTTTTCAGCTCCCTCACCTCCTACAGAGAGCAGGCGCATTCCAGAGGTGGACGACCGTCTCAGCGCCTCCCGAGGCAAGGTGCTTGCCATCAGGTGACCAGGTCACGCTCAAGGTTCCGTCAGCATAGGCTGTACTGGATGGCACCAGATAGCTCATCAAAAGGTGCCCGGTCGTGGCGTTCCACACCTGCATCGTTTCCCTTGGGTGCTCATCGCTGATATTGCCGGAGGCTTCGGCAACGCACACCCCGCTCGGTGACCACGCCACGGCCCAGACGGGAACTGTGTGATCGCGATAGGTCAGGAGGTGACGCCCGCTTGCCGCGTCCCACACCTGCACCGTTCCATCCTGGCTCGCCGAGGCAACGGCTGTGCCATCGGGCGACCAGGCCACCGCTCTCACCGGAGCGATATGACCAGGATAGGTGAGGAGGTGACGCCCACTCTTTGCATCCCACACCTGCACCGTACTATCATTGCCGCCCGAAGCAATGCGCTTGCCATCAAGTGACCAGGCCACGGCCCAGATAGAGCCGAGATGGCTGGTATAGGTCACCAGCTGTTGCCCGGTCGTGGCGTCCCAGACCTGGATGGTGTTATCG
>WNGJ01006936.1_pt1 | contig 18031 bp, 20 predicted proteins | sample 5400611 | NCBI WGS metagenome assembly WNGJ01 (sample SAMN13153375, study PRJNA577476) | soil metagenome | isolation source: 40 cm soil or saprolite under Garry oak tree replicate 1 | place: USA:California | collected 2016-06-15 | reverse complement strand
GTCATGTACAGCTTGTGGTCCGTCTTCTGGCGCACGTTTGCCGGCTCGAGCGGCTTCGTGAAGCTGGGCCACCCAGTGCGCGAGTCGAACTTGTCGAGCGAGGTGAAGAGCGGCTCCCCGGAGACCACGTCCACGTAGATCCCGGCGCGGTGATTATCCCAGTACTCGTTGTGGAACGGCCGCTCGGTGGCCTCGTGCTGCGTGACGTCGTACTGGAGGGGCGTGAGCGAGCTGCGCAGATCGGCGTCCTTCGGCTTGTGAAAATGCATCGGGTCCCATCCTTTCGCAGTCGCCGTGTCCGGCTGCTGGGACTCGAGCCCGTGGCACAGCACGGCCAGGAAGCACAAGCTCGAGACCAAGGCTTTGGCGATCATGGCGCTGCTCCTCTCGTGACATCCTCAATGTGGCGAGGGAGGGCCGGGGAGTGAAGGCCTCGCCGCATTAGAAAGGTCTCACGCCGCCGGCCGCTCGTTGCCGCGGCGCGCGGGCGAGCCATACCTTACCGGCATGCAGATCTTGGTGGTGGAGGACGATCGCGACCTGCGGCGCTTCCTGAGCAAGGCGTTCCGCGAGGAAGGCTTCGGCGTCGCCGAGACGGAGTCGGGGGATCGAGCCCTCGACCGCGCCCTGGACGGCACGTACCACTGCATCATCCTCGACGTCATGCTGCCGGGACGGGACGGCTTCAGCGTCGTCGAGGAGCTGCGCCGGCGCGCCGTGTTCACACCAGTCCTGATGCTCACCGCCAAGGACGAGCTCGAGTCGCGGGTGCGCGGCCTGGAGGGCGGCGCGGACGACTATCTCACGAAGCCGTTCGATTTGCCAGAGCTGATCGCCCGCGTGCACGCCCTGATCCGCCGCGCCGAGCTGCGTCACAAGGACGCCACGCTGAAGGTGGGCGACCTCATGCTCGACCCGCTGACGCGCCGGGTCACACAGGACGGCCGCGTCGTGGACCTGAGCCCGCGAGAGTTCGCGCTGCTCGAGTTCCTCATGCGCAACGCCGGGCGCACCGTGTCGCGCTCGCGCATCGCCGAGGCCGTGTGGAACTACAAGTTCGATCCCGAGACCAATGTCGTGGACGTCTACGTGAACTACCTCCGGAAGAAGCTCAGCTTCGCCGGACAGGTGGCGCCGATCCGGACGGTGCGCGGCACCGGCTATCGGCTGGAGGCACCGTGAGCGAGCGCCGGCTCAGCACGGTCCTCATCGCGCGCTTTCGTCGCGTCGCTTGGACGGCGCTCGCCGGGTACGCCGGCCTCGCCGTGACGGCGTTCGCCGTGGCGGGCGAAGGCGTGCTGCGTCGCTCCCTCGACCACTCTGCCGCGGTCGTCCAGTCGCTGCTCGGCGCCTACACCGACTCCACGGGGGGACCGGGGAGCGTGATGCCCGCCACGCTCGCCGAGCAACTCGTAGGGATGGGGGGGCAGGTGGTCATCACGCGCACCAACACCACCGCCGGCGGTATGCACGAGGTGTACTTCCTGTCCCCCGGGATGCCGGCGAAGCGGCTCACGGGACTCCCCGCGAGCGCGTCGCCGGACGACGTCCGCCAGGCGCTGCTCGCGGCGATCGCCCAGCGGGCGCGCTGGCGCTTCCGCGTGCTGCACCGCGCGGCGGGCGCCTTCGACATCTACGTCGTCGCGAGCCGGGAGCCGTATCTCGTCGCGCTCGCCGCTGTGGCGGCCACGGCCCTGCTGCTGCTCCCGCTCGCCGCCCTCAGCGCCGGCCGCGCCGCGCGGCAAGCAGTCGCCGCGGCGCTCGATCCGCTCGAGCGGGTGGCCGCGGAGACGCGCTCCATCGGTCCCGCCGAGCTCGGCAAGCGGCTCACCAGCCCCACAGGCCAGGCGGAAGTCACGGACCTCGCCGACAGCGTCAACCGCATGCTCGAGCGAGTCGATCGCGCGCACCGGGCACTCGAAGCCTTCACCGCCGATGCGAGTCACGAGCTGCGCACGCCGCTCACCCTGTTGCGTGCCCACGTCCAATGGGCCCTGGCCGAGGGACGTGCCGAGGCGGAGATCCGGGACGCCCTTATGACGATGGAGCGCGAGCTCGAGCGCACGACGAAGCTGGTCGAGGAGCTGTTACTCATCGCCCGCGGCGAGAACCGCCAGCTCACCCTGGCACACGCGCCCTTCGACCTGGCGCTGGTGGTGGACGAGGTGCGCGAGATAACCGAGGCGATGGCCGTCGGTCGGAACCTGACGGTTCGCACCGAGGCCGGCACTCCGACCCTGGCGGTGGGAGACGCTGATCGGACGCGCCACATCCTGCTCAACCTCGCCTCCAACGCCGTGCGCTACACGCCGAGCGGGGCAATCACCTTCGCGCTGCGGCGCGACGGCGCGGTGGTGGGCGCGAGCGTGCGGGACGCGGGGCCCGGCATCTCGCCGGAGCACGTCGAGCGGATCTTCGACCGGTTCTACCGCATCGACCAGTCCCGGAGCCGTGAGCTGGGCGGGACGGGGCTGGGACTCGCGATCGCGCGCCTACTCGCGGAGCTGCAAGGCGGCGAGCTCACAGTCGAGAGCGCAGTAGGACAGGGCAGCACTTTCACCCTGTGGCTGCCGGGGGCCTGATCCCCCCCTGAAGGCGGTCAGGCGGTCAGGCGGACAGAAGTGGTCGGCTCATCCGGAGCTTCCGTGCGCCCGTCCGACCGACCGCCTGACCGCCCGACCGCCAGGTGGGAGGGGGGGTGGTGAAGACTACCGTGCCGCCAGTCCCGACACGGACACTGGCATGCTGACGGAGGTGGCACCGAGCAGCGTCAGGTGTCCGTCGTGCTCCACGCGGTACTCCGCGATCGGGCCGCTGCTGCGGAGCTGGTAGAGGAACTTGCCGTCGCGATCGAAGGCCAAGTCGAGATTGCCGGCACCGGGTGTCGCCGTGGTGCCGTCGGCGTCGAGCAGCGTGAGCTTCCCGTGTTCGCCCACCACGAATCCGGAGATCGTGCCGTCGTGGGCATTGGCGGCGTAGGCAAAACGCCCGTCGTGGGTCACGACGAGCCAACAGGGCGCGGCGTGGTGATCCATCACGGCGCCGCTCACCGTCGTGAGCGAGCCATGATCGAAGGCATACGATGACGCCGAGCCCGTTCCCGCTTCCGAGACGAACAGGACATCATCGTTGCCGAACGAGAACCCGTAGGGACCCCCGCCGACGGCGTTATACGAAGTCCGCGCACCAGCTGCGCCGTGCGGGTCCACAGGGTACACGTCTAGCAGATTCGCGCCTTTCTCCGTTACGACGAGCCAGTGGCCATCCTGATTGAATGCGACCTCTTCGGGTGAGGCCATCGACGTTCCACTCAAGCCGCGGGTCGAGCCTGCAATCGGTGTCGCCCCGCCGTGGTTGCCGAGCGTGAGCGTGAAGCCCGTGATGTTGGGGGTGCCGCCCGCGTTCAGGACGTAAAGCAGATGGTCGTGGACGGTGATGCTGATGGGCTTGCTCCCGCCGGACCCAAAGGTGCTAGCGAGCGTGAGCCCGCGATCCACGCGGAACATCGAGATGGTGTTGCTGCCGGCGTTGACCGCGTACAGCCACGCGCCGTCTTCGCTGAGCACGACCGCACCCTGAGAGCCGAGGCCGGCCCCGGTCCCTAGGCCACCTGTGGCCACCGTGCCCGCGGCGGTGAGCGACCCGTCCTCGGCGCGGTCGAAGATCGCCACGGAATTGCCCGACGTCGAATTCATGAGCGTATACACGGCGGTACGCCCGCCTTCGGCGGCCCCGGCCATCTCGCCGACGCTGATGCCAGGCGCCAGGGATTCATGGCTCGAACCTCCCGAGAGGATGTGATGTCCGTCGGTTGACGGTCGGAAGGTTCACTGGCAGACGGCCGGGCGGACCTACCCGCTGAGCGTTATGAGAAGCTTCTCATGGTCTTCTCACGCGCACGGCGGCAAGCAAAAACGAGGCGCGGCGTCACTCCGCCGCGCCTCGTGTCGGGCGCACGCGCTACGCGTTGCTCAAGGACGATGGCTGGTCGAGTTACCCGGACTCGTGGGCTTCTTGGACGGGGAAGCAGGCACCGCCGGGGTCGCCGGCGTGGCCGGCTTCGCCGGTGTTGCCGGCCCACCGCCGGTGCTGGGCACCGCGGGCGTCGCTCGCTTGGCGGGCACCGCAGGCGTCGCGGGGGTCACCGGCCGGTTGTCGAGGCCGACGGCCTCACCGCGGAAATGGGTGGCGCGATGCGCCTTGACCATCGCCTTGGCGGTATCGGAGGCATGCGAGTTCGGGATGTCTTGCGCCGCAAGCAGTGCTGGGAAGGACACCGCGGCTGCGAGCAGTATGAGCTTGCGAAGCATGTGCGACCTCCTGCTTGAGGTACTGCAATGGCCCCAACTGGAGCTGCCCTGAAGATGCCGCGCCGGCCCGTCGGGTCACACTGTCAGCCTGGAATCCTACCGTTTCCGTTCCAGCCGGTTACGCCGCAGCCGCGCCGGATCGGCCGCGTCCAGCGTCCCGATGTTCAAATGGGCCCAGAGCACGCGGGAATAACGAAACAGCAGGGGCACGCACGCAAGGTGGACGACCACGACGGCACCGATGACGGCAAGCAAGCCGACCCGCGGCGCGAGCAGGAGGATGCCCGCGAGCATCAGCAACCCCGCCTCGCCGACGCCGAGCGCGTAGCTGACATACATCGCCCCTTGAAAGAAGCCTGGCTCGCGCTCGAAGCGATGCCCGCACACGGGGCAGGTCGGGTTCATCGCGAAAACGCCTCGAAACATGCGACCCTCGAGACACACGGGGCAGCGTTGCCGCAGAACGGCGCGCACTCGCGCGCGGGGCATCAAGCCGGGTTCCCCCATACCCTATCCCAAAAGCACCGACATCGTATGGATCAGCAGACCGACGAGACCGCCCACCAGGGTGCCATTGATGCGGATGAACTGGAGATCGCTGCCGACCGCGAGCTCGAGGCGCCGCACGGCCACGTCGGGGTCCCAGGCACTGACGGTGCGGGCGATCAGGTCGGCCACCTCGTGGCGGTGCTGCTCCACACCGGACGCGAGCAGCCCGGCGAAGAACTCGTCCAGGTCCGCAAGCAGCGCCTCGTTGCCCAGGAGCGACTCGCCGGCGGCGCTAATCCCCCGCTCGAGCGCCGCGCGCGACGCGTCGTCGGGGTGCGTCCGGTAGCGCACCGCCGCGCGGCGCACGGCATCCCACAGGGACGCGGCCAGCTGGTCCACGACCGGGTGCGCCAGCACCTGCTGCTTCAGCGCTTCGGCCTTGGCCATCACCGCCGGCGCGTGCTGCAGGTTGTCGATGAACTGCTGCAGCGTCGCGTCGAACTTGCGCCGCACCGGGTGACGCGGATCGGCGCGGACGTCGAGCAGCAGCTCTTCCAGCGCCACGATGATCTTCTGGTAGATGACGTCGTCGATCACGCCGGGGACCCACCACGGGCTGCCCTTGCGGATCTTGTCGCGGACCGCGTCGCGGTTGTCGTCCAACGCCTGCGCGGCGAGGTTGAGCAGGGCGTCCAGCAGCTCGTGGTGCCGGTTGTCGCTCGTGACGAGCGCGAGCACGTTGCCGAGGAAGGGGGCGACCTGCGTGGCCTGGAGCCGGGCCACGGCGCTGTCGTGGATCAGCTCGCGGAATTCGTCCTCCGGCAGCGCCTCGATCGTCTTGGCGACGCCCGTCACGAGCTGCCTGGCGAGGCGGCCGCTGTTCTCGGGGCTCGCCGTCCACCGCGCCGCCCGCTCCGAGAGGCGCAGCGCCCGTAGCTCGGCGGCGACCACATCGCGCACCAGGAAGTGCTTCTGCACGAAGTTGCCCAGGATGCGCCCGATGCGGTCCTTCTGGGTGGCGACGATCGCCGTATGGGGGATTGGGAGGCCGAGCGGGCGGCGGAACAGGGCGGTCACCGCGAACCAGTCTGCCAGCCCCCCGACGAGCGACGCTTCGGCCGTGGCGCGGACGAAACCGAGCCACGGATGGACGCCTTCCAGGAAGCGGGCGCCGATGAAGACCATGCCGGCCAGCACGAGCAGGCCGGTGGCCCGGCGGCGCATGGTCTCGAGCCGGGCCTGCCGCGCCGCGTCGTCGGGCGGCTGGAGCGTCACCGCGGCGTCGCTCACCGGGCGAGCAGCGCCAGGCTCAGCGCGCCGATCGCGGCGCAATAGATGGCAAACGGCGTGAGGGTCTTCGTCTGGAAGTGTCGCGTGAGGAATTTCACGGACGCGTAGGCCGCGACTGCCGCGGCTAGCGCCCCCGCCCCCGCCACGCCCAGCGCCGCCGCGCTCCCAGAGAGGAAGAGACGGGGAAGCTTCAAGGCGGCCGCCGCACCGATGATCGGCGTCGCGAGCAAGAACGAGTAACGCAATGCATCCTCGTGCGACAGGCCGACCAGCAATCCCCCTGCGATGGTCGCGCCCGTGCGGGAGAACCCCGGGATGAGTGCGAGGATCTGCAGCAGCCCCACTCGCAGTGCCTGCCACCACGAGAGCTCACCGGCGATGCGCCTGTCCGGATCCGAGGGCTCAGGCGCGCGCTGGGCCTGCCGTCGCAGCCGCTCGGCGCCGAACAGCAGCACGCCGTTCATGACGAGGAAGAACCCCGCCGCGCGGGGCGCGACGAAGAGATGCCTCACCTGCTTCTCGAGCAACAACCCCAGGACCCCAGCGGGCACCGTGCTCACCACCAGCAGCCAGGCGAGCCGCGCGTCGCGATCCGCTGGGGCGAGGGCTCGGTCGCGCAACGTCCGCCCCAGGCCGGTGAGAACGCGCCGCCAGTCGCGCCAGTACAGCACGAACAGCACGAGCGCCGTCGCGAAATGCGTGGCGACAAGGAAAGTGAGGAAGGCGTTGGCGTCCTGATCCACGTGCCATCGCAGCAATCCGGGGAGCACGACGCTGTGGCCAAGGCTCGAGACGGGAAAGAGCTCGGTCACGCCCTGCAGGAATCCGAGGACCACGGCCTGGGAGAGGGAAATCACCCGTAGAACTTAAGCCCATGGGAGCACCGGCCGTGCGCACCCCATGGGCTGTGCTGCTCGACTGACGACTCTAGGGCTGGCGATCCCGCGCTGGCCCCCCCGGCCCCCGGACGAAGCCCGCAGACCCTGTCACCGCCGTGGCGCCCACGGCGACGAGCGCCCTCTCGCGGGCGAGCGACTGCACGCCGAGCAGCGTGGCGATCGGGGGGTTGGGACCGAAGTAGGCCGCCCCCGCATCGCGGATCGTCGCCAGGTCGGCGGACCGGTAGTTGACGACGTAGATGGTGAGCGCCACGACGTCCTGCGGCAACGCGCCTGCCGCGCGCAGCACCGTCGCGAGGTTCGCAAACGCGCGCTCGGCTTGCGCACGCAGGTCCGCTCCCACGAGAGCTCCCGTGCTGTCCAGCGCGAGCTGGCTCGCGACGTACACCGTCCGTCCCACGCGGACGGCCTGCGAGCCCAGGTCGGGTCGGGCGACGCCCGCGGGGTTGGGGAGGAACGTCTTCGACTCCGGAGCCGCAGCCATACGCTCGCCGCCGAACGCCGCCTGCCGCCAGCGCAGCGCGTCTTCGCGCGACTTCTCGTCTGCGGCCCGCATCTGGTCCTCCTTCCAGCGCCGATAGCTTTTCACCTGGTCACCGGTGAGGAAATGATGCAGGTTTTCCTCGAACTTGTCCTGTCGATCCTTGAGGTACTTGCCCAGGTCCTGCACCCGCTCGGCGTAGAACAGAGCCGCCGCGCGATCGCCCGAGTCCAGCCGGTCGTTCATCTTTCCGACCGCGACGCGGGCGCTGTCGCGCTGCGGTCGCGTGGCCACCATGAAGGAGTCGTACGCCTGCCCGTAGCGAACGGTCTGGTCGGCGTTGAGGTCGAGCACCGCCTGCGCAGTCGCCGAGTCGGCGGGGCCGTCGAGCTCCACACCGGGAAGGCGTGGCGCCGACGGCGCAAACCTCCCCTCCTCCTGCCCCCCCATACCCCTACCGCGACCGCCAAACCCGCCAAACTGCCCCCACGCTCCTGGGGGCGAGACCGCGAACGTCAGTAGGGCTGTCGCCAGCAGGGCGCGTCGCATTGGCTGTCTTCTCCTCGCTCGAGATCGTTGTTGTTACACCCGCCGTCGTCAGCCGCTCCTGAACCTCGCCCAGTGGCGGCGCCACCCCCGCCCCGCCCGCATGCCCATCCGCCCAAACCGCCCGGCCACCCGCTGCCGCATCAGCTCCAGCCGCGCCCGCTGGAGGGGTGAGAGATAGGTCGCCATCTCCCGGCTCTCGTCCCGCCGTACCTGCGCGAGGGCTCCGTCGTTCTGTTCCCGGGCGTCGAGCAGCTTGCGCAGGCTGTCGGCGTTGGCGGCGACTCCCGGGCGCAGCTGCCCGCGTAGCGCTTCCGCCAGGCCGCGCTGCCGTTCCAGAATGGCGTGACGCTGCTCGCCGAACCGCTGCTCGGTCGCCTGCAGCTTCGTGGTCTGTTCCTCGGTGAGGCCGAGCTTCTCGCGCAGCCGCGCGACCCGGCGGTGCTGGAATTCCTCGCGGTGCTGGCGCCAGCGCGCGGCGCGACTGGTGTCTGCTGGGGTCTGGGCGGCGACGGCCGACGCCGTGACGAACAGGAGCAGCCATGTGATCGGTCTCATGAGTCCCTCTCTGGGAGTGCTGTCACTAAGAGAGAGTACGAAGACCGCCGGAACGTCGCTGCACGGAGTCTGGCACAGGGTAGTGCAGGTCGATGAACCGGCCAAAGGGCTCCTTGAACTTCCGCCGGTTCTCGGGGAGGTTGAACCAGTCCCGATGCCGGGCATTCTCTGCGGCGATCACGGGATACCAGGTCTCGCGCAGGCGTCGTTTCGTCCACCCCTGGCAGCGGTCAAAGACCGTCTCAACGAAGTTCCAGACCATGAAGGCGTACATGTCGTACTCCCGCGCCTTGCTGGGATCGGGCCTTGTGGGGAAGTCCAGGAGCTCGGGGTGCTCCAGGCCGATACGTAGCAGGTCGAAATAGACGCGGTCCAGCTCCGCGTAGTAGCTGTCCCGCAGGGTGGTCCGGAAGCTCCAGATCGAGTAGAACAGGGTGAGAACGATGCCGAGGGCCGCCGCTGAGTCGGCGATCACCGCTGCTTTCTCCCACGCCGACATGACCTCGGCGGCCGGAAGGGCTGCCACGCTGGTCTCTCCTCTCAGGCTCAGTCGAGCCGAACGGGGTCGGACACGTCCTGCAACATCTGGGCGATGCGAGGATCGTCGGGCGACGAGCGGTACACATCCCGATAGATCGTCCTGAGCCATCGTTCCAGGTGAGTCTTCGGAAGTTGCCGCAGCGGCTCCGCCGAGTACAGCATCAAGTCCATCTCGGGTACAGGGCCAACGCCCGGGAGCGGCAGGATGTAGTGCAGCCCGGCGATGCGGACACACCCGAGACGCCGATAGAACTGCTGTCGGCGCGTGCGAATCTCTCGGTCGTCGCTCGCTTCACGGTCAGAGTCCACCTCGAGCAAGAGAGGGAGGCTCGGGGCTTGCGTCGTGGTCCGCTTGAACAATGCGCTCCCCACGCCGCGATTCCTCCGCTTCGGCGTCACCGCCATGTACTCGAGCAGTGCGAAGCGCTCGGCGCGCGGCAAGAACAGGATGCTGAACCCTTCAATGCCGCCCGAGCCCTTCATCACCCAGAACTTGTACTCGGGCGCGCGTACCATCGAGCAGATCCAGTCCTCAGGTTTCCGTTCCCGCGCGGCGATCGATACGGCGTAGATTTCGTACAGCTCCCGAAAGGTCGGACCGTCGCAGGATTTCAGTTGTTCCAGCTGATCGCGATCGGTCATGGAGGACCCATCAAGAGACCCAGCGAATCTAGGCGATTTAGCCCCGAGGTGGTGATCATCGGCGCGGGCGTCGCCGGTCTCACTGCGGCGCGCGAACTCTCCACGGCGGGCGCGCGCGTCCTGGTGCTCGAGGCGCGGGATCGCCTGGGCGGCCGCATCATGACGCACCACACGGCCGATGGCCCGGTCGAGCTCGGCGCCGAGTTCGTGCACGGGGCCTTCGGTGAGATTCTCGGAGTGGTTGAGGAGGCGGGGCTCAGGCTCAGGGAGGTGGGCAGCCGACCAGGCCGGACCTCCGGGCGGGGGCGGCGCGATGTGCCGAACTTCTTCGCCGCGATGGACAGGCTGCTCGCGCTCGCCTCGGCGGGAGCTGCCGACGAATCGTTCCAGCAGCTCGTGGACCGTGTGAACGTGGAGCCAGAGATCAAGGCGCAGGCGTTGCGTCTCGTCGAGGGATATCACGCAGCGGACCCCGCGCGCATCAGCGTGCAGTCGCTCATTCGCAACACGGCCGCCGACGAGCGGCCGGGTGCCGAGCGGCAGTTCCGGTTTGCCGATGGCTACGACAGCCTCATCGAGGCGGTCTTCCGACGGATCGACCCCAAGCTCTGCGAGGTGCAGCGCAACGCCGTGGTGACGGCGGTCGAGTGGCGACCGAAGCGGGTGCTCATCAACACCTCCGCCGGCCGCGAGTACACGGCGCCGCGGGCGATCGTGACTGTGCCCTTGGGCGTGCTCAAGGCCGGCGCGATCCACTTGACGCCGGCGCTCGGCGGCAAGGAGCAGGCGCTGCGCACGCTCGAGATGGGGGCGGTCGTGCGGGTCAGTTTGTGCTTGAGCGACGAGGTCTGGGCGGCCCAAGAGCAGCTTTCGAGCGACGCCTTCCTGTTCACCGGTGATCCGCCATTTCCGGTGTGGTGGGTGAGCCGGCCACCGCCGCTTCCCGTGGTGACGGGCTGGGCCGCGGGTCCCAATGCGCGGGCGCTCGCTGGGCTCACCGAGGCGCAGCGCGTCCGCGTCGCGCTCGACGCGTTGACCGGAGTGCTCGGGATGGACCTGGTGCGGCTGCACCACGGACTCCGTGGCGGATTCAGTCACGACTGGCAGGCCGATCCGTTCTCGCTCGGCGCGTACAGCTATGCCGCGGTTGGCGGCAGCGACGCGGGGGAGGAGCTGGGGGCCGCGCTCGATGCGACGCTCTTCTTCGCGGGGGAAGCGACGGAATCAGATGGCCAGAACGCCACGGTCCATGGCGCGATCGCCAGCGCGCAGCGGGTCGCAAGAGAGGTCCTGCGCACCTAGTCAAGCCGGCGCGATCGCGTCGAGCCGCCGGTCTTGCCGCCGCGCCAGCCAGTAGAGCGGCAGCCCGAGGAGCAGCGTCGCGCCGCTCCACGCCCAGGCCTGGCCGATGGAGCGCACCCGCGCGAGCGCGCCCCACCCCGATTGCCCCGCGACGCCCCCCAGGTTCGCGAACATCGAGTCGAGCGAGATGATCGTGGCTCGTTGAGCCGACGGGATGTGCGCGTTCAGATACGCCTGCTTCACCGGCATGGCGAGCCCGATCGCCACCCCGTAGACGAGATACAGCCCCACCACGACGTAGAAGTCCTTGAGCAGGCCGCAGGCTATCGCGGTCGCCGCTTGCACAACCACTGAGACCATGAGCAGGCCGGTGCGGGTGGGCACCAGCCGCCCCAGCGGCGCGACCAGGGCGTTCCCGGCGATCATGCTGAGCCCTAGGAGCGAGCTGATCAGCCCGTCCACCCACACGAGGTCGCGGCCCAGCAGGTCCAGGAAGTACCGCTGCCAGCTGTAGAATCCGAAGATCATGAAGCTCATCGAAACCAGCGACGCCAGCATGACGGGCCGCACCACCGGGTGGTGCAGGCCGTAGTCCATCCCCTCCACGAACACGCGGCGCATCTCCGCCGGCACGCGCCGCAGCTCGAGGGCGCGGGGCGTGAAGCCGATCTCACGCATCCCGAACCATGCGAGCAGGAACAGCGGCACGACGACCGCGGCCCGCACGAGGTAAGGGATGTACAGGTGGATCTGGCCGAGCAACCCGCCGCCGATCGTCCCCACGAGCAACGCCCCCCCGAAGACCATCTGCGCGCGAGTGAAGATCGGCTCCAGCGGACCGGAGAAGCCCGTCGCCTTGAGTGCATCCACCAGCCAGGCGTCCACGGCGCCCGTGTAGAAGGTGTAGCCGAGGCCCAAGAAGACGGAGATGACCATGAACGCCCCGAAGCCCCACCCGCGCCAAGCCGCGGCGACGTATAAGAGCGTGGTGAGAAACAGCGTCGCGAGGCAGAGCAGCAGCGATACCCGCCGACCCACCGTGTCGGCCACGACACCGGTCGGGATCTCGAAGATCATCGAGCCGGCGGTGAACGCGGCGTTCGTGAGCATCACGTGGAAGATGTCGAGGCCGGCGCCGAGCTTGAACAGGGTGTCGATGCCCCAGATCAGCGACATCGCGAGGTTGAAGAGCCCGGTGATCACGAGGTACGTGCGGATGATGCGGTCACTCACGGGACGTGCTCCTCCAGCCAGGTGCGCGCGATCGTCCGGATGTCCTGGTGCCGCACGTCGGCGAGCGCGTTGAGCCGTCGCATCTCGGCGTCGTCGATCTTGCCCTGGAGCTGGGCCAGCGCCGCAGCCATCTCCGGGTGTCGCCGCAACGTCTCCTGCCGCGCTACGACGGCCGCCTGGTACGGCGGGAAGTAAAGGCGGTCGTCCTCGAGCGCGACGAGATCGAGGGCCGCGATCTGGCCGTCGGTCGAGTTGCCGGCGATGAGGTCCACTTTCCGGTCCGCGAGGGCGCGGTAGGTGATCCCGAGGTCCATGGCCGTGGGCGGCGCGCGGAACGCCAGGCCATACACGCGGGCGAGCCCGGCGAACCCGTCCGAGCGCTCCAAGAACTCGTAACCGAACCCCGCCCGCCAGGTGCGCGACACCCTGGCGACGTCCGAGATGCGCCGCAGGCCGTCTCGTCGGGCGTCGGTGCCGCGAACCAGGATGGCGAACGTGTTGTCGAACCCGAAGGGCGCGAGCCAGCGCAGTCCGAAGCGCGCGGCATACTCGCGCTCGACCACGCGGGTGACGCTGTCGCGATCGCTCACCGCGGGGTGCTTCAAGACCGCGGTGAAGGCCGTGCCCGAATACTCGGGGTACAGGTCGATCTGCCCGGCGAGGATCGCCTGGTGACAGACGAACGTGCCCCCCAGGTGGAGCCGCCGCTCGACGGGGTGGTGCAGGCGGCGCTCCAGCTGCTGCGCCACTATCTCGGCGAGCAGGTCGGACTCGGTGAAGTTCTTCGCGCCGATCACGATCCGGTCGCCCCGCCCGCACGCCCCGAGCAGCGCGAGCGCGAGCCCCGACACGCTCAGCGCGCGCGCCATACCAGTCGCCGCTCCGCCAGGCCGAACAGACCGTCGGCCGCGAGCGCCAGCAGCGCCGCCGGAAGCGCGCCCGCGAGAATCAAGGTGTCGTCCACCACGGCCACGCCGCGGAAGATGTAGACGCCCAACCCGCCGGCGCCGATCGCCGCGCCGATCGTCGCTACGCCCACGCTCACCACTGCCGCGACGCGCACGCCGGCGAGGATCACCCCGGCGGCGAGCGGCAACTCGACGAGCCGCAGCAGCTCGAGGTCCGTCATCCCCATCCCGCGTCCGGCCTCGCGCACGGCGGGGTCGACGCCGGCGATCCCGGCGTAGGTGTTGCGCACGATGGGGAGCAACGCGTACACGATCAGCGCCGTGAGCGCGGTCCAGAACCCGATCCCGAAGATGGGGATCAACAGGCCGAACAGCGCGAGACTCGGGACCGTCTGGAACACGTTGGCGAGCCCCAAGACCGGCCCGCGCCACGCCGGGCGCCGCGTGAGCACGATGCCGAGCGGGACGCCGAGCAGCGCCGCCGCCCCGGTGGAGAGCGCCACCAGGACCACGTGTTGAGCGACGAGGCCAAGCGCCTCCTGGGCGTTCCGGGCGAAGAACGCCGCGAGGCTCAGGCCGCCTCCAGGAACCTGCGGACCTCGGGGTGGTCTGAGCGGCGGAACTCCTCGGGCGTGCCCAGGAACACCAGGCGACCGGCCGCCATCAGCCCGATACGGTTCCCCAAGAGCAGCCCCTCCCGCACGTCGTGCGTGACGAACACCATGCCCTTGTCGAGGCGCCCTTCGAGGCCGCGAAACTCCCGCTGCAGCTCCACCCGCGTGATCGGATCGAGCGCGCCGAACGGCTCGTCGAGCAGCAGCAGCGGCGGGTCGACGGCGAGCGCGCGCGCGACGCCGACGCGCTGTCGCTGCCCGCCCGAGAGCTCGTGCGGATAGCGCCGGCCGAATGTCTCCGGGTCGAGCCCTACGAGAGCGAGCAGCTCCGCCACCCGGGCCGCGATACGGTCCGGCACCCAGCCCTCGAGCCGCGGCACCAGGCCCACGTTCTGTGCGACCGTTAGGTGCGGCAGCAGCCCCACCTCCTGGATCACGTATCCGATGCGGCGACGCAACCGCGTGGGCTCGACGGTGGTCGCGCGCTGTCCCGCGACGAGCACCTCGCCGGTGGTCGGCTCGAGCAGTCGGTTGATCAGCTTGAGCGTCGTCGTCTTCCCGGACCCCGAGCGACCGAGCAGCACCAGCGTTTCCCCCGTCCCCACCGAGAAGGTCACGTCCCGCACGAGGCCGCGGCCGGCATCGGGGAGCGCGTATCCCAGCCCGCGCACCTCGAGGACGGGGAAGGAAGTCACGCCGCGCCCGCCAGGACCATCTGGAAGCGGCCGTCGCCGCTCGTGCCGTGCCACCGGTCCGCCAGACCGGCCTCGCGCAGCATCTCGAGGAAAGCGCCGGCGTCGTACTTGTAGGAATGGTTCAGCTCGAGGCGCTCGGCCGCCGCGAGCGTGAGAGACTCACCCCCCAAGCTGGCCGCGACATCGCGACCGGCGCGAAAGTGCTTCGCGAGCGGATGCAGACCCGACCGTCGTCGGTCCTCGCGGTCTTCGAAGACCAGCTCCCCGTCGGCATCCGTGATCCCGATGGCGTTGAGGGGGGCCCAGGCGAAGCGGCGGTTGAGGGGATTGTCGTAGCCCTGCACGGTGGTCTGCGCGGCGTAGATCTCGCCGTCCACGAGCAAGAGGTCCTGCGCCCGCAGCAGGCCGCGCAGCGCGCGGGCTTCGGATAGGGGATCGAACGCCCCCAACGTATTCCCGAGGAGCAGCACGAGGCGCGGCGGCGCGTCCCGATCGGGCACGAGCGCGGCTCGATGGTCGCTGCGCGTGAAGTCGGCCTTCAGACCGCCGACCGGGACGCCCGCACGCTGGGCGCCCTCGCACGCCAGCTCGAGCAGCGCCTGACTCGTATCCACGGGCGCGTAGGTGACCTGCACGCCCCGGCGCGACAGCGCCTCGATCAGCAGGAGATCCTTGTCGCCCTGCCCCGACCCCAGGCTGAGGACCTCGAGGGGACCGGGGGGTATGGAACCGGCGAGGTCGTCGCTCGACTGTGCGATGAGGGACCGCGACCGCACGTAGTTGCGGTAGGCGCCGTCCGAGCAGAGCGCGAGCCACGCTCGAACGGATAAGGGAAACCAGTAGAAGAACTTCTCGGCGAAGCGGCGCGCGCGAAACGCCGCGACGAACTCGTCTGCGAGCTCGTGCTCGGTGAGGAGAACCTTAAGGGCGATCACGGTGTTCAGAGTTACCGGTTGACGGGTCCGACGGCAACCCGTATGGTAATCCGGACCGCCGTCGTTCTGTTCCTTGAAGCCCTAGGAGGAGTCAATGCAGATCGTCGAGACACAGGAGCTGGTGCCGAGCTGTCATCGCCCCGAGCTGGTCGAGGCGAGTGAGCTGCAGCCGACCTGCCACTCCTAACGAAGGCCGGTTCGATGCACGAAGGGGCCCGGACGGACCCTTTCTCGCTTTCTCGACGTGATTGGGGAAGCGCGATTGGGGTTCGGAGGCTGGGCCGTGGGCGGCGCCGGGTGGGGCGCGCCGGACGATGCCGGCGAGCGCGAGGCCGCCATCAGGCTCGCCGTGGAGCGCGGCGTCACCTTCTTCGATACCGCGCCCACCTATGGCGGCGGCGAATCCGAACGCCTGCTGGGCCTCGTCCTCAAGGCGCAGCGCGACCGGATCGCGATCGCGACGAAGGTGGGTCCCACAGACGAGCCGCGCGCCTCGCTCGAGGCGTCCCTGCGGCGCCTCGACACTGATTACGTGGACCTGGTGCAGCTCCACGAAACGCTGGGGGCGTGGGAAGCGCAGCTCGAGAAGCTCGCGGCACTGCAGCGCGAAGGGAAAGCGCGCGCGATCGGGTTGTGCAACGCCACACACCTGCAGCTCACCCGCGCGCTCGGGCTAGCAGCGCTGGCAACGTTCCAAGCCGCCTACAACCTGTTCGATCGCGACATAGAGGAGCGCGCGCTCCCCTTGTGCCACGACCGCGGCCTTGCGTTCCTGGCCTACCGGCCCCTCGCGGCGGGCCTCCTGGGCGGCCGGTACCGGGAGCCGCCGGCGTTTCGTGGCGATGATCACCGCCGCGGGCTCTACTGGTTCAAGGGCAAGGAGTTCGAGCGCCGCCGGCGGGTGATCGATCGGCTTCGACCCATCGCGGAGCGGGCGGGAATCTCGCTCGTGGCTCTGGCGCTCGGTTGGCTCCGGGCGCAGCCCGATGTGAGCGTCGTGCTGGTGGGCGCTCGCAACCGGTCGCAGGCCGCGGAGACGTTCGCCCCTAAGACCCAGCCCCTGCCGCCCGACGTCGTGCAAGCCATCGACGTCGTCGTCCGCGACGTATTCCACCCCGCACGCGCCAGCGCACGCGGGCGCGACGCCGCGGCCACCTGGGGCGAGCGGGAGCGTTTCATTGTCGAGCGGCTCGACGGCAGGACGCGCTACGAGACGATTGCCGCCCTGTGGACCGATCGGGGCGAGCAGCCCATGATCGCCGCGCAGATCAAGGTCTTCGTGGACCAGCTGGCGGAGGAGCGGCTGCTCGACTGATGGCCCTCATGGTCGGCGCGTTCTACAACCCGCACCTCGGGGCGGAGCTCGCGGTGGCGAGCGGGATCGACCACCTCGCGATGGCCGACCCGCCCGCCGCGCACGATCCCCACTGGCCGGCGATCCGCGAGCGCTACACCCTGCTGTTGCACGACTACCTCGGCCAGCTCTCCGAGCCGCTCGACGAGCGCTCGATCCAGCGCGCCCGCAGCCTCGCCGAGCTGTATCGCACGCCGTGGGTGGCCGAGCACTTCCAATGCCTGCACACGGAGGACGGGCGGTACAGCATCAACTACGTCTTCCCCCCGCTGTACACGGAGGAATTCCTGCAGCGGTTTGTCGCCAACGCGAGCGCGCTCCAGGCCCGGCTCGATCAGCCGCTCGTGATGGAAAACATCCCCGGCTTCTTCGACGTCAAGGCGAGCCAGATGCCCGAGCCGGCGTGGCTCGCCCGCTTCTTCGACGCGACGGGAGCGGGCTTCCTGCTCGACCTGCCGCATGTCTGGCTCGAGGCTCATTACCGCGGCGTAGCGGCGGAGCAATGGCTCGCTGAGTTCCCGCTCGAGCGCGTGGTGGAGCTGCACGTGGCCGGGGTGGAGGAGGACGCGGACCTGCGCGGACCGTGGATCGCGCCGACGGCGCCGTCCGACGACATGCTCGCGTTCCTCGCGCTCGCTGTGCGTCGCTGCCCGGGCGCGAAGGCGGTCACATTCGACGCCTTCTCTCCCTCGCTCACCGCCGACGTGCTCTTCACGAGCGTGGCGCGAATCCGGGAAGCGCTGTGAGCGACCGAGCCCTGCAAGACATCGTGCTGCGGGCGCTCGCGGACGGCCCGTTCCGGGCGTCGCGCGAGTGGCAACAGCGCGCGCTCGCCGACCCGGTGCGGGTGGAGCGGTTTGCCCGCTTCCTGGCGCGGCACTTCTATCACGAGCGAATCGTCCACTTCTTCAAGTACTCGCGGGCGCTGGCGCGCGTCACCGGGCGGCGCCCCGAGGCCGTGCTCCGGAGCCCGGCATTCGACGCGCTCTTCCCCACGATGGTGCTCGGCGGTCGGAACACGGCCCGCGCCGTGGCAGGTTTGGTCGCGGGCGACGTGGTGCACGGCGCCGCAGCCGCCCGCGTTCCCTATCTCAAGGAGCTACTGCGGTACGAGAGCGCCATGATGATCGCGGAGGCAGGCCCGCGCGTGTGGCGGGACGACGAGCCGCCGGGGCCCGACGACGGCGCCCCCGAAACCGTCGAGGGAACGGCCTTGCTCGAGCTCGCCTACGATC
>WNGJ01009019.1_pt1 | contig 18032 bp, 18 predicted proteins | sample 5400611 | NCBI WGS metagenome assembly WNGJ01 (sample SAMN13153375, study PRJNA577476) | soil metagenome | isolation source: 40 cm soil or saprolite under Garry oak tree replicate 1 | place: USA:California | collected 2016-06-15 | reverse complement strand
GGAGCATAGCACCGACGTTCGCATTGCAAGATCCAAAGCCGACGATGGCGCAGGCGTCGATCATGGCGCGCGAGAACTATCGCCCAGCGCCATTTTAGGAGCGCGGCTTCCTGGAAACCGCGACTGCCGCCGGCTATGAACCGATGAGCCGGCACATGGTGGCTTCCAGAGAGACCGGGCAAAAGATGCCCTTGCGCGCATCCTTGAGGCGCCATCGCCAAGGAGCTACAGCCATACGTGAAGACGTTCCCCGCCGATTTTTATCAGGAGATGTTTCGTCTTCGCGGAATGGAGTATCCCACTGCGGCGGTTCAGGGACCGCGCTATTTTGGCGTGCTTACCAATGACATCGTCTACGACAGGCTCGCCCCGGGCGTCTTAGAGGAATTGAAGAAGGTCAATCCGAAAGACGAAGTGACGGGCCGCCGTAAACATAAGCATTTTCGTTGGCTGACAAACAATATAGGTTACCCCAAACTCCGGGAGCACCTTGGGGCGGTGGTCGCAACAATGAAGTTGAGTGGCGACTGGTACGACTTCAAATAGAAGTTAGACAAAAACTATCCGCGCATTGGCAAGCCAACGCAATTGTCGTTGGACTTTGCCGATGAACCCGATACCGGCAAAGGGCTTTAGACAACGAGGCCGCCAACTGAAGCGGCCTCACGGCTTCCGCAGCACGGCGTACAGCACCACGGCGCCGCCAATGGCGAGTACAACGAACGCCGCAATTATGAAGCCGTTGCCCAAGTGGGGAACTATACGGGAGAAAACTAGAGACGCAACCGAAACAGAACCCTTTACGGGGAAAACCCCGCCGGTGAAAGAGGGGAAAACCGGCGGGGCCATTCCATTACTTCCCCTCCTGGACGCGAGGGGCAGTGCATTCTAATCCAAGGCGTCCACTATGTCTTATTTTATATGCCCGACTTTCGGGGAACCAAAAGGGGCCACTGCGGGAATCAAAAGGGGCCAGCAGGGGTTAAATGGGGCCAGTACCGGCCAGCTGTATCGGAACGAAGCCAGTCCTTGAGGAGAAAACCTCGGCGTTGGGGCATCGACACGTCGTTACCGCGTCCACCGCTGTGTGTTCTGTTCCCGACAGTAGCGAAAAACGCTGGCCGTGTGGAAAGGGTTCAACGGGCTATCGGGAGTGCTTGAACTGGAGGGTTTCATGAGCGGTCGAAGATTAAGTGTTTTGCCGACCACGGCGTGCATCGCAAGGCCGCTGACCACTCGCTTGACGCTTGCCGGCGAACTCCGTCAACTCTGCTGTCGCGATTGTCCAGCCTCGCCGCGCAGAGGTCATCCCCGTCGGCGCCCGAGAGGACCCGCCGATCCCGCGGTCGGGAACGGCATGCGCCGATCGCCGCCAGCATAAACGGCCAAAGACGCTCCCCAGGTTTTACTTCGCCTCTTTAGGAACACGTCGTTTTAGATCAGTCAAATCCCGTTGCAGATTATCGATGGCCTTGCCTAGCTCTTCGATAGTGCGTGAGAGTTCATCGAGCTTATCCTCGACCTTGGCCGAAGAGCGGACTTTGCGAGCGTGATAGCCGAAGTTTGACATAGTTACTCACATTTCTTGGGCGGCTCATTTCATGGTTCTGCTTGATCATTTTACATTGTCACCCGTCTTCCCTCCACCATTGCAAATCGTCGAATCTGCGGGGATCGTCCCCGGGGGGTGTAGCTGGACGGTAGCGAGGTCGCTCGCGAGCGCGATCGGCCGACTTCTCCGATTGAACCTCGAGCCTTTTTCGGAGTCCAATCGCCAATCGCCGCGTCGAACACTGTGAAATGCACCTGTAATATGCTTTCGTATTTTGCCAAGCCGAAACGATACCCTCAATGAAGCACACTGCGGTCGACCTCGTTCGGCCCACAAAAACTGATCACCATTTATCGCTGAACCGGCGGGCTTTCATTGCGCTGGTCGCAGTTGAGTTCGTTAGGCCAGTCAGCGCAGCCGCGCAGCCGCTGCTTGTCGGCGGGCGGCCTGTGGCGATCGAGGTCCGCGCCCAACCGATCACGGCGTTCTCCCCGCGCGAGCCCTCGCGTCGAGAATTCGACCGCCTGACGTTTCGAGGTGGCATCATCTTGACTTCACCCTACCGTGGGTTTGGTGGAATCTCGGCGATCCGCGTCGCAGCCGATGGCGCCGACTTCATTGCGTTGAGCGACCGTGGCCGATGGTTTAAGGGGCGCATCTTGTATGAGGGCGAACGGCCCATTGGAATTGCCGATGCTGTGATGGCGCCAATCAGGGGGCCAAACGGCCAGGCGCTTGCCGCCCGCGGATGGCATGACACTGAGTCAATCGCACAGGATGGCGACACGCTCTACGTCGGAATCGAGACAGTCAACCAGATCCTCCGGTTCGATTACGGAAAGGACGGCCTACTCGCGCGTGGGCAGCCCATCGTGGTGCCCCCCGGAGTGCGCAGATTACCGCCCAACAAGGGTCTTGAGGCGCTTGTCTTCGTGCCCAGGGAATTGCCGTTGGGCGGGAGTTTGATTGCGATTTCCGAGCACGGCCTCGACCGAGCGGGCAATCTGTTCGCATTTTTGATCGGCGGTCCGAGCCCGGGGACCTTTTCGATCAGGCGAACCGAAGATTTGGATATCAGCGACGCAGCGCTGCTGCCTGGCGGCGATCTATTGATTCTGGAGCGCAGCTTCAACTGGACCGACGGGTTGAACGTCCGTATCCGCCGGGTGCCATTAACAGATATCAGGCCTGGAGCGCTCGTTGATGGTCCAGAGTTGTTCAAGGCAGACCTCAGCTATGAAATCGACAACATGGAAGGACTTAGCGTTCACCTGACCCCATCAGGTGAGGTTGTCTTGACGCTGATTTCCGACGATAACTTTTCCCCCATACAACGCACGCTGCTCTTGCAATTCACGCTGACGGAGCCGTGAAACAAAATGGCGAAACCGAAGCCTAACTCTTCTACTTCATTTTCGAGTGCAGGCACCTGCGCACATAAAACGATGCCGGCCGCAAGGATAGAGGCCACCATCAAGGGGATATCCACTTGTCCCTGCCTATTTCGAGGCGGCCTCAGCATCATGTTCACTGTGAAATTTTTCTCGTGAGCGCCAGGCCGTCCTGATGATCTGATCCAGATCAGAATGATGCGGCTCAAATGGGAGCAGCTTCCGGGCTAACGATGGATCCGCCACAAGGGTAGGTGGATCCCCTGGCCGACGATCCGCCCACTCGACAGCAACTGAGAGGCCGGTCACCCGCTCAACCGCATCGATGACCTCGAGGACCGAGGAGGCCTGCCCCGTGCCAAGATTGAGCGTTATCGAGGGATGTCCCTCCTCGAGGTATCGTAGCGCAGCCACATGCGCATCTGCCAAATCCGACACGTGAATGAAATCGCGCTCGCAGGTTCCATCCCGGGTCGGATAATCGGTGCCGAAAATGCGCAAGGGTGGGTTGCTCCCGCTCGTGGCATCGATCGCGAGCGGGATCAGGCGTGTCTCCGGATCGTGCCGCTCGGCAAGATCGCCGTCGGGATCGGCGCCGCAGGCATTGAAATAGCGAAGCAGCGCGATCCGGAGGCGATGCGCGGCCGCGGCGTCTTTGAGGATTTGTTCGCAAAAGAGCTTGGAGCGGCCATAGGGGTTGATCGGCCGCTGCGGCGCGCTCTCTGGGATCGGGACGGTATCCGGGATGCCATAGGTTGCACAGGAGCTTGAAAAAACGATCGTGTCGACCCTGTTGCGGACCATCGCCTCCAGGACATTGATCAAGCCCGAAACGTTCGCTTCGTAGTAGGTGAGGGGCTTTTCGACTGACTCGCCGACGTAAGCGAGCGCGGCAAAGTGGATCAGGCCTTTGGCTGGTGGGTCCTAAATGCCCCGTCGAGCGCTCCGCGGTCGAGTATGTCCCCCTTCACGAGCGGCCCCCAGCGCACGAGATCGGCGTGGCCGCGTGACAGATTATCGAATGTGATCGGGATGTATCCCTGCGCCGCCAAGGCTTTGCAGGTATGGCTTCCAATAAAGCCGGCGCCGCCGGTCACCAAAATAGCAGCCACCTATGGGCCTCCAAATACGAGCTTGAACAACTGGTCAGCTTCACTATGTCCATCGAGGACTACCGGCCGCCCACTGACCCAGGGAACGGTTCAAACTTATCCGCGGAACGTGTTTAGTTCGCAAGTGCCGACGAACGAACTGCTAACGATCTAAATGTTAGCCACACGACCAAAGCCCAGCCTGCTGGGGTTTTTTATTTCGCGCCACCAGCTGACGTACTGATTCGCCGGCCCGAAACGCAGGGCCTTCGTCATGTACGGGGTCGCATGCGTGGGCAAGGGGGCCGCGCCGCCCCGCCTAATGCATGCACGGCCGGGAAACGCGATCTCTTCACGGGCGCAAACTGTCTCGTTAAAGTGGGCCGCGATGCAGGTGGAATCGACCGATGTCGTGATTGTCGGCGGCGGCGCGGCCGGCTGCTACGCCGCGCTCGAACTGCACCGCCGCGGCGTCAAGACCACGATCGTGTGCAAGGGCCTGATCGGCAAGAGCGGGGCGTCGATTTTTGCCGGCAACCTCGTGCTGTCCGGCCGCGCACTGGGCAACAGCGAGGAGCAGGCGCGCAACACCGCGGAATTCCTCATCAAATATCACAACCAGTTCCTGATCGATCAAAACTGGGCGCGTGGCTGCGCCCAGTGGATTGAGAAAGTTTATTACCCGGAGCTAGAAGAGGCCGGCCTCTACCTGCGGCGCGACAACCACGGCAACGTCGTCACCAGCCCGGGCAAAGTCCGCGGTGTCGCCGCCAACCTGCAGGGCAATTCCGGCGTGCCATTCATGGACCTGCGCCGCAAGCAGGTGCTCAGGGCCGGCATTCCGCGCCTCGAGGAGACGGTGGTCACCGCCCTTCTGCGCCGTCCCGACGAATCCGTCTGCGGTGTGTTCGCGCTCAACCTCGTCACCGGCGAATATCGGGTCGTGCTGGCGCGCGCCGTCATCCTGGCGACCGGTTATTCCGACCGCCTGCACGCGCGTTCGACCGGCACGCGCGAGATGTCCGGCGACGGGATCGCCATGGCATGGCGCGTAGGCGCGACGCTCGCGAATCTCGAAATGCAGTGGTGGCACACCAACGACATTGCCGATCCACCGAGTTGGCAGCGCATGCAGGTTTATCCCAACCCGATGCTCGGCTCGGAAGAGTCCGCACGGATGGTCAACGCCGAAGGCGAAGAATTCTTCAATCAGCAGCAGGATGACCCGCTCGCCTATGGGCCGTATACGGTCCAGCTCAAGGCCCTGGCGCGGCAAGTGCACGCCGGCAAGGCGCGCTACGACGGCGGCTATTACGCCGGCTTCGATTACTGCGACGCGCGCGAGGTGGAGGCCTACACGACGTACGGCAAGGCGTTCCGCCAGCTTGGCCTCGATTTCCCTAAAGCAATGGTCGAATGCGCGGTGACAGCGCACTACCGCCAAGGCGGCATCGACGTCGATACGCGCACGATGCGCTCCTCCGTGCCCGGCCTCTACGTGGCGGGCGGGCTCGGCGGACACAGCAATGGGCTGATCGGGCTTGCGAGCTACGACGGCAAGGTCGTGGCAGAAGGCGTCGCCGACGAGCTTGCGCAGCTCGACGCGGGCGCTTTACCCGGTGCCGAGGTGCGGCAGGAGACGCTGCGGCTCGAGGCACTGCGGACGACCCGCCGCGACGGCGTCGCGGTGGCGCAGGTCAAGGACAAGCTGCGCGCAATCATGTGGGAGAAAGTCGGTGTCGAGAAGAGCGAAGCGAGCCTCAATTCCGCCCTCGAGGACATCGTCCGCATCCGACTGGATCTGCTGCCGCGGATGAGGCTCGCATCCACCGGCCGCGTGATGAACTACGAGTGGCTTGATGCCATCGACGTGACGAACATGGTCGACGCCTGCGAGCTGATCGTGCTCTCCTCGCTGGAGCGCAAGGAAAGCCGCGGTCCCTTCATCCGCAGCGATTTTCCGCTGCAAGATAACGTCGATTGGCTGGCCGCCAATCTGATGATTCGCACCGGCAACGGCCACCGCTTCGCCAAGCGGCCATACCAGACCCCTTTCTTCCAGCCCAACTTCGACCGCAAGCCCAATCTCGCGGTGTCGTGGTGAGCGAACGCGTGCCGGCGGGCGAGGCGCGCCACCTCGGGCAGCGCGAGCGTTTCGACACCCTTGCGGCACGCAACGCACTCTTCGCGGTCGGCGATGTGATCACTGTGCGGGTGCGGCGGGCGGACGGCGCGCTGGCCGCTTTCCGGGTGCCCTATCGCAAACGCATGCGCGTCCTCGATGCACTCATCTCGATTGCCGAGAACGAAGCGCCCGACCTCGCGTTCCGCTGGTTCTGCGGCTCGAAAATGTGCGGCACCTGCGCGGTGCGCATGAACGGCCGCGAGGTGCTGGCGTGCTGGGAAGCCGTCGAGCCGGAGATGACCATCGAGCCGCTGCGCAACCTGCCGGTGGTCCGCGACCTCGTGGTCGACCGCGCGCCGTTCGATCGCAAGGTCGAGGCGCTCGAGCCCTGGCTCGAGCGACCCGCCCCGTATCCGGGCTTCCCCGAGCCGCTCACGCACACAACAATGAAGGGCGCATCGAAAGCGCTCGATTGCATCGGCTGCATGTGCTGCTACTCCGCTTGCCCGGTGATCGGCTTGGGCGATCTCACCGATTTCGCCGGCCCCGCGCCCCTCGTGCAGCTCGGGCAGACCGCGCTCGATCCGCGCAACGATCCCGGGAAGGTCGCCCGTTCGCTCGCGCGCACGGGCATCTTCAATTGCGTGTCCTGTTACAAATGCGAGGAGGTTTGCCCCGCCGCCATCCCGATCGTCACCCAGGTGATCGAGCCGTTGAAGGCGAAGGCAGCCTTACTCGTACCCGGCATGGCGAAGCACGCGCAGGCGCTGCGCGCCGTCGTCGCCGAGCGCGGCATCGTCGATCCGACCGCGCTGGTCTTGCGGGTGCGCGGGCTCAAAGCCATGCGTGAGTGGTTGCGCGCGCTCCGCCTGTTGGTTCGCGGCAAGATCGATCCCATCAAGACGCTGTTCCGGCGCAACACGCCGGCGCGCGCCGCGGCCGCGCGACTCCTGCGGAAAGACCGCTCATGAGGTTCGCCTATTATCCTGGCTGTTCGGCGCGCTCCACCTGCGCCGAGCTCAACGATGCGACCCATCGCGTCGCCGCCGCGCTCGGGCTCGACCTGATCCAACTCGACGCCGCGACCTGCACCGGCGCGCGCGAGCTGCGCGCGATCGACCCGCTCGCCTTTCACACACTCAATGTGCGCATCCTCGCGCTCGCCGAACGCGAAGGCGTGCCGCTGATGACGATCTGCAACACCTGCACGCTCAACCTGCTCGACGCCCATGCCGCCTTCGTCGAGGACATGCGGGCTTTGGTGCGGCGCCCGCTTACCGGGCTCACAGTCGCTGCTTTCTACGGCTGCCACATCACGCGCCCGCCTCAGCGCTACCATTTCGTCGATTCGCGCAACAACATCGCGCTCGAGCGGCTTGCCGAAATCTTCGGCTGCCGCCCAATCGACTACAGCGGCCGCACCGAATGCTGCGGCTTTCATACGGCAGCGCATGACGAGCGGATCGCCATCAAGCTGACCGGGCAGCATATCCGCTCGGCCAAGCTCAACGGCGCCGCCACGATGGTGACCCCCTGTCCGCTCTGTCACACGGTGCTCGACAGTTTCCAGCGCGAGATCGAAAACGACATGGGCGAGCGGCTCGACATGCCGGTCTTGCACCTGCCGCAGCTCGTCGGCCTAGCGCTCGGCCTTTCGCCGGAGGAGCTGCGCATCGATCGCCACATGGTCGCTTTCGATCCGCGCACGTTACCGGCGACTGATTGAACCCACGCCGTGGACAACCGACGCATGTAGCCATATCGGCGCACCGGCGACGCACGCCAGCGCCGGCGCGCCGTGGGAACCACATTGACTCGGTGCGGCTTCGGCCCGACGCTGGCCGCTCGCTGCGCTCGCCGGGGCACGGGTAGGCCGAATGGACAAAATCTTTTTGCTCGCCATGAACGGGCTGATCTGGGGCCTGATCATTGCGCTGATCGCGCTCGGCCTCGCCATCATCTTCGGGTTGCTCGATATCATCAACCTTGCGCACGGCGATTTCTTCATGGTCGGCACCGTGCTGGCGTGGGCGACGATCCAATTGACCGGCAGCTTCTGGCTCGCGTTCCTGGTCGCGCCACTGATCGGGTTCATCCTGGGGGCACTGATCCAGCGCACCGTCATCCAGCCCATCCGCAACGTAGCGGCGCTGTCGATCGTCGCGACATTCGGGCTCTCGCTCATCCTGCAGGAAACGGTGCGCATCACCTATGGGCCAACGCCCGGGCGTATTCTCTCGCCGATCCCGGGCACGTTCCCGATCTTCGGCGTCGATTACGACCTCTACCGTCTGTTCGCGGCGGCCGTGGCGCTGCTTGCCCTGGGCGGGTTTTTCCTGTTTCTCAATCATACCCAGCTCGGCACCTGGATGCGCGCGGTGCGCCATGACCGCGACACCGCCATCGCCATGGGGATTCCGGCGGGCCGGGTCTATGTGCTCACCTTCGGCATCGGTTTTGCGCTCGCTGCCCTCGGCGGCGTCGTGGCGGCGCCGATCACCACCGTCGATTTCCGCGGCGGCGTCGACCTTCTGCCGTTCTGCTTCATGGCGGTGATCATCGGCGGGCTCGGCAACTTGCCGGGCACGACCGCCGCCGCAGTGCTGCTGGCGTTCATGGAAGGGATCGTCCAGAGCGTCGCCGATCCGACCATCGCGCGGATTGCCTCCCTGGTGCTGATGAGCGCCGTGCTGCTGCTGCGGCCGCAGGGCCTGTTCAAGGGACTGGCGCGTTGATGACTGCCGTGTCGATCGAGCGCGGCGTCCTGCTCGCGCTGGCTGTCTTCCTGGTCGCCGTACCGTGGCTCGTTCCGGCGCTGGTCAACGAGTTTTGGGTCAGCGTCGTCGCCGAAATCCTGATCTGGTCCCTGCTCGCCGCAAGCGTCAACCTGCTGTTCGGTTACGTCGGCCTGCTGTCGTTCGGGCAGGCGCTTTATTTCGGCTTCGGCATGTACGGCGTTGCCATCGGCGTCGAGAACTTTCACCTGTCGTTCTGGCCGGCGTTCGGGCTCGGCGTGGCGGCGGCGATGGCAATGGCGCTGGTGACCGGCATTTTTGCGGTGCGCCTGACCTGGCACTACTTCGCCATCATCACCGTGGTCTTTTCGCTGATCTTTTATTTCCTCGCGCTCAGCAACAAATGGCTCACCGGCGGTGACGATGGGATCAACTTCACGCTTCCACCGACGTTTGTTGCTTTCGGGTTCAGCAAAAGCCTTACCGATCCAACGTTCCAATACTTCTTCATTCTCGCGGCGGCTGCGTTGTGCCTATGGCTGATGCATCGGCTGGTCGCGAGCCCGCTGGGCAAGGCATTCGTCGCTATTCGCGACAATGACGTTCGCGCGTCCTTGATCGGGCTCAACGTTTATCTGCTGCGGTTGATCGCTTTCGTGATGGCGGGGTTCCTGGCGGGCGTCGCCGGCGCGCTGTTCGCTTTCTTCGGACGCTACGCCTCGGCGTCTTACATGTTCTATCACATCTCCGGGGAAGCGGTCGTATGGGCGATCGTCGGCGGCGCCGGCACGCTACTTGGGCCGCTGGTTGGGACGACGCTTTTCATCGTCGTGCGCGAGGTGGTGTCGACCCATTGGGAGCACCACGCGCTGATTGTCGGGGCGGTGGCGATCCTGGTGGTGATTCTCGCGCCCCGGGGCGTGATGGGAATCTGGGACGACTGGATGGTGCGACTGACCGCGCCCAGCTCCGCGCCGTCCGGCGCGGTCGAACTGCGGACCGAGCCGTGAGCGAGCCCGTCCTGCGCACTGAAGGCCTGAGCAAGCGCTTTGGCGGGCTTTTGGCTGTCAACAATCTGAATCTCAGCCTCGCGGGATCGCGCCTGCACGCGATCATCGGGCCGAACGGCGCCGGCAAGACAACACTGTTCAATCTCGTCTCCGGGCTGCTGGCGCCGGATGAGGGGCGTGTGTTCTTTTGCGGCCGGGACGTTACCGGCCTCAAGCCGCACCGCATCAGCCGCCTTGGCATCAAACGCACGTTGCAGATCAAGAGCGTGTTCCCGCGCCTCACCGTCGCCGAAAATCTCTGGATAACGGCGCGCGGCGGCCATGGCTTTCTCGATCCGTTCCGTTCCGCCGCCTCCGATCGGTCAACGGGCGAAAAGGTCGAACGCACCCTCGTGCAGATCGGGCTTGCCTCGCTTGCGGGCCGCCAAGCCGGCACGCTCTCCTACGGGGACGTCGCGCTGCTCGAGATCGGCATGGCGGTGATCTCCGAGCCGCGGCTGCTGCTGCTCGACGAGCCGACCTGTGGCATGAGCCCGGCCGAGACCGCGCGGGCGGTCGAGAAGATCCGCGAGCTTTCCCGCTCGATCGACATCGTCATCATCGAGCACGACATGGATGTGGTGTTCGAAATCGCCGACGACATCACCGTGATGGCCCAGGGCGGCATTCTCGCGGCCGGGACCCCGAGCGAGATCGCCGCGGACGAGCGGGTGCGCGAGGCCTATCTCGGCCGCGAAGAAGACGAAGACTATGTGGAAGAGGCCGCCCATGCTTCGGCTTGACGGCGTCCACGTCCACATCGGCCGGCTGCACATCCTGCAGGGGGTGAACCTTGCGGTGAAGACCGGCGAATGCGCGGCGCTGCTCGGGCGCAACGGCGTTGGAAAGACGACCACGTTGCGCGCCATCATGGGTCTCGTCCGGCGCAGCGCGGGAAAGATCGAGTTCGACGACTTCGATCTTGCCCAATGCCCGCCGCACGAGACGCCGCGGCGCGGCATCGGCTACGTGCCACAGGGGCGGGGCATCTTCCCCGCGCTCACGGTGCAGGAGAATCTCTACATCGGCCTCGCCAACCGGCGCGGCGATCCGGAGCGCGCCGAATACGTGTTCACCTGTTTCCCTCGCCTCAAGGAGCGCCTCAAACAGCCCGGCAACACGCTCTCCGGCGGCGAGCAGCAAATGCTTGCCATCGGCCGTTGCCTGATGATGCGGCCCAAGCTTATCATCCTGGACGAGCCGACCGAAGGGATCATGCCGCGCCTGGTCTCGCAGATACGACGCGAGATCCACCGCATCAACGAGAGCGGCGTATCGATCCTGCTGGTCGAGCAAAATGTGGAGACGGCGCTCCGGCTGTGCCCGCGCGTGTTCCTGATGGAGAAGGGAACGATCGTCTACGACGGCTCCGCGCAGGAGCTCAAATCTCAGCCCGAGATCGTCCACCGCTACCTGGGCTTGTCGAAGCATTGAGTCACCTTGACGGGAGAACCCCATGAACAAATTGAAGCAGCGAAAGGTCACGCGCCGTAACTTTCTCGAGACCGCGCTCAAGGGCGGCGCGCTCGCGGGCACCGCGAGTCTGACGATCACCAAAGACCTTTTCGCGCAGGCCTCGGGACCGCTGGTGATCGGGCATCACTGCGATCTCACCGGGGTGATCTCGTCCTGGGGCTATTGGCATGACAAGGCCGCCAAGGCGGCGGTCGAAATCATCAACAAGGGCGGCGGCATCGCCGGCCGCAAGGTCGAGCTGGCGACCGAAGACACCGAATCCAATCCGGCGCCCGGCGCGCGCAAGCTGCGCAACCTGATCCAGCGCGGCAATGCCGAATTCATCATCGGTTCGGTCCATTCCGGCGTGATGCTGGCGGCGTTGCCGATCGCCTCGGAGCTGAAAACTCCATATTTCTCGACGGGCGAGGCGACCGAAGTGACCGGGTCCAAGGGAACACGCTTCTCGTTCCGTACCGGCACCGACACCTATTCGATCGCGGCGGCGAGTATGCCGTGGTGCGTGGAAAACCTGGGCAAGGTGTGGACCATCATCTACGCCGACTACGCCTGGGGCCAGAGCACAAATCAGGAATCGAAGCACTACATCGAGAAGGCAGGTGGCAAGGTGCTCGGCAGCATTCCGGTGCCGCTCGACACCAAGGACTTCGTGCCGTACGTCGCGCAAATCCCGGGCGACAGCGAGGCCGTGCTGCCGGCGTTCATCGGCTCGCTGTCGGTCGCGTTCTATACCCAGGCCAAAGCGATGGGTTTGGAAAAGAAAATGAAGATGTTCTCATCGTCCGCCAGTCTCGAGTCGATTGACCCTGGCGATGTCCAGGGCGCGGCGGAGGGCGTCTATTTCTTCGAGAATTTCCCGCGCATGCTGGCTCATAAGAACGACGAGTTCCACAAGGAGTTCAACAAGCTCATGGGCATCGACGACGTGTACGCCAAGGAGATCGGCGGCACGCGCGTGATGGACAAGAGCCACGGCTGGCAGGCGTGGGAGGACATTTTCGCCATCAAGGCCGTCGTCGAGGCTTCGGGCTACAAAACCCGGAAGGACATTGAAGGCGCGATCAAGGCGCTGGAAGGCATGGAGATGAAGAACTCGCTTGCACACCCGCAAGGCGACAAAATAATACGTAAGGAGGATCACTGCGGCATAATCGATTGCTACATCAGCCGGGTTGAGAACGGAAAATATGAGGTCAAGCGCCGCATCCCCAAAGAGGACCTCGCCAAAAACATGCCGCTGCGCCACAATCTCTCAACCCTGCCGGTGTAGTGAGATGTCTCAAATTAGTCACCGGGCGTCTGGGCGGTCGTCACTCTGACTCGTGATGTCTCGCAAGGCTAGGCTTCCGGTCCAAAACGAGACGTCCGCTTCTGGCACGACTGTATGGACCGGAGTGCGTTGCAAGTCAGATTTGACGATTTGGAGGGGATTGGTCTTGCGCTTCTATATCCGGCCCTTGAATGGAACGTTTGTATTGCTGGCCATCATGGATATCCGCGCGCGTCCGATCTGACCGGGGCGGCTGGTAACAGCCGTCCCTACCGCGATCATCCAACCACGCCTGATTTGAGCCGCCCCATCTATGAGTACACGGCCTAGCGCTCTGGGTTTCTCGTTCGTTAGCCCCTTCTCGAGTGCCCCTTGCTGTAGCCGAGCCTCGAGTGAGAAGATAACGGCTTGATGGCATGTGAGCGTCTGGAGGAGCATCCCATGGAATGGCTCTTGCTGGTTACACTGCTCGCCGGAAGACAGCAACTTCCGTACATGTATCAAATACAGTTTACGTCAAAGGACGAATGCCAGGCGGCCAAGACACAGGTGGACAAGGCATATGCTGTGACTTTTTCGACCCTCGACTTCCACCATTCTGCAATATGCATTCAGAAATCGGCAACTCACTAGACCTGTTGAGCCAGCTGGTTAGCGAGATCTCAGAAAAGGGCGACTACTCAAACGCAATCGCGCCGCGGAGGCAGCTGGTGCGTTTTCCGAAGCCGACCCGCGCTTGTCCCCCCGCGCGGCGTAATGCAACGGTGCACGATGCCCTCGTGCTCGTCCGCGCGCGCAATCGCGGGGCCGGCTCTTATAATTTAGCCGCGCAAGTGTTTCCCTCCAATCGGGTACGACGCCTCTTGTCTGTCTTCCGTGAGCCAGCGCAGCCATCTACGCCGTTCTTCCCTCTGCCGCTTATGGATATTGAGGCACTTCTGAGAGCAGAACTGGTCGCGGAAGTAATGGTGCCGGATCAGGCCAAATTTGCTACCGCACTGAATACATCTTTTCATGTACCTCACCGCTCATCGGGGTCAGTGAGAGAGGCGCAGATCCCACCACGGTTGTGGCTTTTGAGCGAGCGGTTTCGGGTATTATCCTTATTTTGCGCGTTGCTCGGCGCCTTGTATGCTCTCGGCGGTCGGATTGCTTGAGTTATGGCGACCAGCATGTGCTCTCTGCAATCGAAAATGGGATCCGCACCAAGCAGCTGTCGCTCGGATCACTACGGACCGGTTCTCGCGCAGTTGGGGCTGTCTGAAAATGCGACGGGGGCGTGCTGGCAATGGGGCCGGAGTCCGCAAAGTCCCCGCCGTCGTTCGGCGCTCGCCTCCGCTAATGGGTGGCCGAGAGTGCAGGAAGACGCGCCGGTATCGGTGCAGTTTCAGTAGAAAACGGTTACCGTGAGTACCGCTATGCCCAAAGCGAAAATGCCCATCAGCATTTGGATGATTATTTCCTCCAGCGGTCGCATGGTTGCCCCCTTGCGTTCACTGTGTGCATGAAGAGGAACCCCTTTGGTTAACAAGATATTAACGGTGGGACCCTGGGCCAGGGCTTGCGCCAGAAAAGGCCGCTCTAGCCTTGATTTCTCGCAGTATGTTGCGGAAATGGCACAGATTTTAAGGGCGAGCCGGATGAAAGAGGGAGGCACCTGCTGGCGTAGGCTGGATTCGTGGAACAGCGGCGGGTTGGGTTTGGAGTCGGCCACCGTGGGCAGCCGAAAAAGGGCAAACGGCACCCGCCGTTCGTGGACTCCGAAGCGTTGATGCCGAGCAGCGAGAAGGTGTCAACCAGCCTCTCGCATCTGCTCCCACTCATAGGCGGTGCGTATAGCTTCAAGCCGTTTCGCCGACGCGGCCGAAAGCGTCACCGGCTCGATCAGTCCGACGTCAAACGTGTTCGGCATCCGATCGGGCGCGTGAATTTGCGTTCTACAATGGGCTAAGAAGAAGGGTTTTATCTGGTCAAAAGACCAGTAAAGCGTGGGCCGCTCATCCCGTTCGAGCATCTCTGCGACGCATTCGTCCAGGGCACAGCGAAACTGTTCGCGCGCGGGCCAAATGTGTTGGTCGCGGCCTTCGCATCCCGGGTAGTCGGTCGATCGCACGGCATACGTGCCATCACAGAGACGCAGCAAGTGCGCAACAGCAAACAGCATCATAACGAATCCCTCGAGATGACGACTCAGCGAGGAGCCGGTCTGAGCAGTTTCGTATCACCGGGCGAGGAACCGATCTAATTGGCGTGGGCCGGAGGGTCTTCTTGCAGTGTTATTGTCGTACGCTCGTCATTCCCGGGCTGGTTAGGTTGCGTTTTGTTTTCTCTGCTCTCTTCGGCGTCGCGTTCCGGCTCCGCGTAAGTGATCCTGGCAACCGTTTCAGTCGGTGCTAAATGCTGATCAGCCGCGCGGCTTGGCAGGAGCCGTTCGCGATCATCCGCCAGGTTTTCCCACGTGGCAGCCAAGCTGGAGATGACTTCACGGAATTCATGGTTTGGGAATTGCGCCGCCAATTGGCGAAATTGTTCGGCACGGCTTCTAAGCGCGAGAACCTTCGTCATGAATGCCCCCCAACGACAACGCAACCGAGCGGATATAACCTTATTTTGGCGATTTTGGTCGATTTGCGGCGGTGCTGAGTTATCCACAATGGAGACAAAAGACCTGCGAGAAGCGGGCGGGGGGGCTCCTCGGGGTCGCCGCCGGCGCCGCGCCGCCCGCAGCGCGATGATTGTCTGCACGGTCTGCCAGGTTGCCGGGTTGCCCGTGCTTCGGCGACGAAGTCTCGCGGCTAAGTTCATTTTATGCGGGCGCCTGATCACCCATAGCGCATTAGCGGATTGGGCGAGCACGGCCGCTTATAGGCCGGCATCCTCGCGGCCGAGCACGCGCGGGCCACCTGACGCTCGCCGCCCCGCAGGAGCGTGATGCTGGGATCTGCTTTTTGCCACAGTCGTCGGAACATGCGCTATTATCCCCACACCGGCCGTCCTTGCGGTATGGGTTATCGGCATCCGCGAACGTGCTGCGGCGCAAAAGGAGACGCGCACATGAGCCCTTCTTCATCCCTTAGTCGACGCGCGTTACTGGGGACCGTCCTGTCCGCCGGCGCCGCATCATTGATCACCACCCGTCCGCGCGCACAGACGTCCAACAGCGTGAACTTCACCGCGTGGTCAGCCGCCGTCGATCAGGTCAAAAGCCATATCGCCGCATTCGAGGAAGCAACCAAGATCAAGGTGAACTACGAGAATTTCCCGTGGGCGCAATACCGCACCTCCGTGGTGACGCGCCTCGTCGCCAATGCGCCCATGGACGTGCTGTGGGTGAGCGATGCGTGGCTGCCCGAGTTCGCCGAGGCGCAATGGCTCGCACCGATCGACGATATTCCCGAGCTGATTAAATACGACGCCGAGGCCGCGGCCTATTGCACGCAGTCGATGAGCTACAAGGGCAAACAATACGGCTTGTCCTATTACGGCGACCACATGTCGTTCGTGTGCAACACCGACATCATGCAGCGCGCCGGCGTCGACAAGCCGCCCGCCACCTGGGACGAGGTGGTCGAGGCCTCGCTCAAGATCAAACAGAAAGGCGTGGTCGAGTATCCGATGCTGCTCGCGCTCGCGATCGATACCTGGCTGATCGAGTTCATGAGCGCGATGGTTTTCGCCCACGGCGGGCGCTTCATCGATCCAGCGGGCGCGCCGGTGATGGCGGAGCCCGGGCGCGGCGCGGTCGAGACCGCCGCCTGGATTCGCGACGCAATCCACAAGCACAAGATCATCTCGCCTGGCGCGATCGAGACGCCCGACATCAATGCGTTGAAGGCGTTCGGCGCCGGGCAGCACGCCTTCTACATCGTGCCGACCTACCGGCTCCGCGCGCTCAACGATCCCTCGCAGGCGGCGGCCGCCGGCAAGATCAGGCCGGCACTCATGCCGCGCGGTCCGCGCGCGACTGCGACCGCGACCTGCGGCTGGATCCGCTTCTACGGCCTCACGCCCGGCGCCAAGGCGAATGCCGCGCGGCGCGCCGGAGCGGTCAAATTCATCGAGTTCTTTGGCGGCAAGGACTCGACCGGCACCTACCGCTTCCAGAAGCTTCTGTTGACCGATCTCGGCCTGCCGTTCTGCACCACGCCGCTTGCCGCCGACGCCGACGTGAAGGCGTTCTGGGACAAATGGGCAGGCGGCGGCGATATCATCGTGCAGCAGGCGAACTCCGCGCTCAAGAAGGACGTCATCGCGCCGTGGTTCGGCGAATGGAACGAGATGAGCAACACCGCGTGGCAATCGGTTTTCCTTAACCGTGCGACGCCGGAAGCCGCCGCGCGGGCCATGGCCGACAAGTGGCGTGAATTGAGCAAGGCGTGAGCGACCGGCGGGACCGTGGCGCTCACCACCGGCTCCGTGCTCGACCGCCTCGGCAGGCGCGTCGGCTATGACGAGCGCAGCGCGGCGTTGCTCATTCTTCCGGTGTTCGTGGTGCTCGCCGGGGTCGCGATCTTCCCCATCGTCTACTCGCTTTACACCAGCCTGTTCGACATCAATCTGACGCGGCCGTGGCGACGGCCGTTCGTCGGCTTCGGCAACTACGCGCGGGTATTTGCCGATCCGAATTTCTGGATCGCGGTTGAGCGCACCACCGTCTACACAGTCGTCACCGTCACCGTGACGACGCTGCTCGCGGTCGCGGTGGCGCTCCTTCTCAACGAAGCCTTTCCCGGCCGCCGGCTGCTGTCTTCCTTGATCCTGTTGCCATGGGCGACGCCGAGCGTCGTCAACGGCCTCATGTGGAAATGGATCTACGATCCGGGCTACGGGCTGCTCAACGGCCTGCTCACCCAGCTCGGGCTTCTCGATCATTACGCCGTATGGCTCGGCGATCCCGACAAGACGCTGTTCATGATCGCCAATGCGGCGATCTGGAAGCAGATGCCGCTCGCCGCAATCCTCATGCTTGTGACGATGAAAGCCATCCCGGAGGACCTCTACAAGGCTGCCAAGGTCGACGGCGCCAACGTGTTTGGGCGCTTCTGGCACGTGACCTTGCCGGCGCTGCGTCCCGGTCTGATGCTCGTGCTCGTCTATGAGACGATGATCTCGATCCGCCACTTCGACCTTTTCCTGATCATGACGCAAGGCGGACCGGGCAATGCCTCCTACACGCTCTCGTGGGAGATCTATGTCGAGACTTTCCGGAACCTGAAGTTCGGCATCGGCGCCGCACTCTCCTACATTTTGGCGCTCGCGACGTTCGGTCTCTCGTATCTCTTCATTCGCGGGCTCGGACGCAGGTTCGCATGACGGCGCCCGCCCCCGCTTCAGCATCGCGCC
>WNGJ01002724.1_pt1 | contig 18035 bp, 17 predicted proteins | sample 5400611 | NCBI WGS metagenome assembly WNGJ01 (sample SAMN13153375, study PRJNA577476) | soil metagenome | isolation source: 40 cm soil or saprolite under Garry oak tree replicate 1 | place: USA:California | collected 2016-06-15 | reverse complement strand
AGCCGAGCCAGCCGAGCCTGCCGAGCCAGCCGGGTCAGCCGGGTCAGCCGAGTCAGCGCTTCGGCTGGAACGTCTGCACGCAGCGGTCGGAACGGGGCACCATCGGGGGCGTGCGAGTGGCGTTCGGGGCGGACGACGAGAACGAGACGACCGCGGCGGTCAAGGCACGGCTCGCCGAGGCCGGGCACGAGGTCGTGCCGGTCCCGGAGACGGACTGGCCCGAGGTGGGCGCCGCCGTGGGCCGGGCGGTGGCGGACCACCGAGCCGACCTCGGCGTGGTGATGTGCTGGACCGGCACCGGCGTCTCGATCGCGGCCAACAAGGTGGCCGGCGTGCGTGCGGCGCTGGCCTGGGAGCCGTGGATCGCGGACGGCGCCCGCCGCTGGAACGACGCGAACGTGCTGGCGATGAGCCTCAGACGGCTCGCGCCGGCGGTCGCCGTCGACGTGCTCGACGCCTTCCTCGCCCCGGACGGCCCCGACGAGGACGAGCGGCCCGCGCTGGACCAGCTCGCGCAGCTCGACGAAGCCGACCGTGCGACCGCGGTCCACGGGCAGGAGCGTTAGTGTCGGAGGGGTGCCGCGAGCCGCGCTTCCCGCGCCGACGTACCCGCTGGTCCACCACACCCTCGACAACGGGCTGCACGTCCTGCTGGCCCCCGACCGCAGCTCGCCGGTCGTCGGCGTGGGCGTCTACTACGACGTGGGGATCAGGTCCGAGCCGGAGGGGCGCACCGGCTTCGCGCACCTGTTCGAGCACCTGATGTTCCAGGGCTCGGCCAACCTGGAGAAGCTCGCGCACTTCCGCTACGTGCAGTCCTCCGGCGGCACCTTCAACGGCAGCACCCACCTGGACTACACGAACTACTTCGAGGTGCTGCCGAGCAACGCGCTGTCCCGCGGCCTGTTCCTGGAGGCCGACCGGATGCGCAGCCCACGGATCACCGGGGAGAACCTGGCGAACCAGATCGCGGTGGTCAAGGAGGAGATCAGGGTCAACGTGCTCAACCGGCCGTACGGCGGGTTCCCCTGGCTGCTGTTGCCGCCGGTGCTGTTCGACACCTTCCCCAACGCGCACAACGGGTACGGCGACTTCGTCGACCTGGAGAGCGCGACGGTGGACGACGCGGTCGACTTCTTCCGCCGCTACTACGCGCCCTCGAACGCCGTCCTGTCGGTGTCCGGTGACTTCGACGAGGACGAGGCGCTGGCGCTGGTGCAGGGGCACTTCGGGGACATCGCGGCCCGCGAGATCCCGCCCCGGCCCGACTTCTCCGAGTCCGACCTCGACGCCGAGCGGCGCAAGTCGGCCGAGGACCCGCTCGCGCCGCTCCCGGCCGTGGCGGCCGGCTGGCGGGTGCCCGACCCGGTCGGCGGGTTCGACGACTACCTGCCGTACGTGGTGCTCGCCGAGGTGCTCGCCGACGGCGACGCCTCCCGGCTGGAGCAGCGGCTGGTGCAGAAGGACCGCACCGTCACCCAGCTCGCGGCGTACCTGGGCCTGATGGGCGACCCGTTCGACGTGCGCAACCCGACGGCGCTGGTCCTCCAGGCCCACCATGCGCCGACCGCGACGGCGGACACCGTGCTCGACGCGGCGAGCGAGGAGTTCGACCGGCTCGCCACGGCCGGGCTGGCCGGCGGCGAGCTGGAACGGGTCCGGGCGCGCATCCTCGCCCAGCTCTTCCGCGAGGTCGACCCGGTGCTCGGCCGGACGCTCGCGCTGGCCGCGTTTGAGCAGATCCACGGCCGGGCGGAGCTGCTGACCGAGCTGCCGGCGCGGCTGGCCGCGGTGACCGCGGAGCAGGTGCAGGAGGCGGCGGCGACGCTGCGACCCGACCGGCGGGCCGTGCTCGAGCTGGCCGCGGGAGGAGCCAAGTGACCGCGACCGCGACACCGCTTGCCGAGGGCCGCGCGCCGTCCGGCGTCGTCCCACCGCTCGGCCCGGTACCCCGGGTCAAGCAGCCCACCGCGGCGGAGCGGATCCTGCCGACCGCCCTTCGGGTGCTCGCCGTGCGCCGGCCGGGCGTGCCGCTGGTCGAGGTGCGGCTGCGGGTGCCGTTCGGCGGCACCGCACCGAACCACTCCGCCCGGGCCACCCTGCTCGGCGAGACGATGCTGACCGGCACCGAGCGGCACGACCAGGTCGGGCTCGCGGCGGCGCTGCAGAGCCTCGGCGCCGACCTGCGCGTCTCGGTGGACGCCGACCGGCTGACCCTCGACGGGAACGTGCTGCGGACCGGGCTGCCCGACCTGCTCGCGCTGGTCACCGAGGTGCTGACGGAGGCCACGTACCCGGCCCGCGAGGTGGCCGGCGAGCGCGAGCGGCTGGTGGAGCGGCTGTCCATCGCCCGGTCCCAGCCGTCGGTGCTGGTCGGGGAGGCGCTCAACCGGCGGCTGTACGGCGACCACCCGTACGCGCGGGAACTGCCGACGGTGGACGCGGTCCGCGCGGTGACACCGCCGCAGCTGCGCCGGTTGCACGCCGAGCGGGTACGCCCGCCCGACGCGGTGCTGGTCCTGGTGGGCGACCTCAGCCCGGCCCGGACGCTGGACACCGTCCAGGCGGCGCTGGACGCCTGGACCGGTCAGGGCGCGGACCGCCGCGTCCCGCCGCTGCCGCCGGTCACACCGGGGCCGATAGTGCTGGTGGACCGGCCTGGCTCGGTGCAGGCCTCGATCCGCCTCGGCGGACGGGCCGTCCCGCGGGACGCGCCGGACTACCCGGCGCTGCAGCTGGCGAACCTCGTCTACGGCGGCTACTTCTCCTCCCGCCTGGTCGAGAACATCCGTGAGGACAAGGGCTACACGTACGGCCCGCACAGCCGGATCAGCCACGGTGCGGCGGGCTCCACGCTGGTGATCGACGCCGACGTGGCCACCGAGGTGGCGGCGCCGGCGCTGCTGGAAAGCTGGTACGAGCTGGGCCGGATGGCCACGAAGCCGGTGAAGCCGGAGGAGCTCGAGGACGTGCGGCAGTACGCGATCGGCACGCTGGCGCTGTCGATCGCGACCCAGTCCGGGCTGGCGTCCACGCTGGCCGCGCTGCTCGGCCTCGGCCTCGGCCTGGACTGGCTGCGCGAGCACCCGCGCCGGCTGGCCGCGGTCACCGTCGAGGACGCCTTCGCCGCCGCCCAGCGCTACCTGGCCCCGTCCGGGCTGGTCACCGTCGTGCTCGGGAAGGCGTCCGGGCTCGAGCCGGCGCTGCGGACGCTGGGCCCGGTCGAGCTCGGGTGACCTTCGCGCTCTCGCAGCAGCCGACGCTGTCGCGGTCCCTGCACGACCGGGCCGCCGAGCGGCGCGAGGACCCCGCCTGGCTCGCCGCCGCGTGGAATCGGGCGCGGATCCTGGTGGTGACGCCGGAGTACTCGGCGCCGGTCGAGGAGGCCGCAGACGGGCCTCGGCTGCAGTTGCGGCCGAGCGCCACGGTCCCGGTGGGGGCGGAGCGCTACTTCCTCGGCCTGCATGACGGCGTTCCGCTGTTCGCCGCCCGCGCCGAACGGGAGCAGCGGGCCGACCGCTGGGCGGACCTGCGGTCGGTGGGGGCCGCGCTGAACGATCTCGATGCCGGCTTGCTCACCACCTCGGTGGCACTCGCCCGCTGGCACGACCGGCACCCGCGCTGCCCGCAGTGTGGAGCACCGACCGACCTGGAGCGGGGCGGCTGGAGCCGGCGCTGCCCGGTGGACGACTCGCAGCACTTCCCGCGGGTCGATCCCGCCGTGATCATGCTGGTGCACGACGGCGGGGACCGCTGCGTGCTCGGCCGGCAGGCGTCCTGGCCGCCGGGCCGCTACTCGATCCTCGCCGGCTTCGTCGAGCCGGGGGAGTCGGCGGAGGCGGCGGTCGCGCGGGAGGTCGGCGAGGAGGTCGGGCTCCCGGTCACCGAGGTGCGGTACGCCGGCAGCCAGCCGTGGCCGTTCCCGTCCTCCCTGATGCTCGGCTACACCGCCCGCGCGGCCGGCGATGACCTGACGCTCGCGCTGAACGACGGCGAGCTCGCCGACGCCCGCTGGTTCTCCCGGGAGGAGATCCGCCACCGGGACGGGCTGGCCGCCCTCCCGCCGCCGGTGTCGATCGCGTACCGCATCATCACCGACTGGCTGAACTCGGGCTGACCGGTGCCAGGCCCCGGCGGGCCAGCTCGGCGATGAAGTTCCGCTTGGCACGGTGCGTCCTGACGACATCGTCCAGGTACGCGCCGAAGTCGTCCTCGGTGTCGGCGCGGGCGTGCAGGGTTCGCAGGGCGGCGATCCGGTCGGCGGCCTGGGCGTACGCGGCCTTGCTGCGACCCTCGATCGCCTCCGCGGCGGCGCGCCGGTAGTAGGGGATGGCGTCGGCGGGATGGGTCCCGGCGCGCCGCTCGGCCAGGGCGATCCAGGTCCCGGCCCGGCAGCCGTGCTCCTGCGCCGCCTGCCAGGCGGCGTCGATGTCGTCCTCGTGAACCAGCACCCGGACCAGCGAATCGGCCGCGGCCGGCGTGCCGGCCCGCTCGCGCAGGTATGCCAGGGCGTCGTCCCGCTCGCCCGGCCAGCACCCGGCCGGCTCGCAGGCCTTCCGCAAGGCCACCCAGGTCGCGACCTCGGGCGCGGCGAGGAAGGCGGACCTGCGTACCTCGATGGCGTCCTCGACCCGGCCGGCCCGCAGGTACGCGGTGACCAGGAAGTCCAGCAGCCGCGGGTCCGGCCGCTCCCGGTGGGCACGGCGCCCGCGCTCGGCCCATTCCAGCGCGTCCGCGTGCCGGCCGCAGGCGGTCAGCTCCTCGGCGATCCGCAGGTACTGCCAGCCGCTGGACAGGTCGTCGGCGAGCACCGCGACCAGATCGTCGACATCGCCGGAGAGCCGGGCCAGCTGCTCGCGAACGCGCTGGATGGTCGGCCGCTCGTACCGGTCGCTCTCCTTGTCGCGCATCTTCTGCCACCGCTCGGCGACCAGAGCCCGGTAGCTGGCGAGGCCGTCCGCGCCGAGCCCCGGCTCGTACGCGGCCAGGTCGACCTCCGGCCACCCCGGCCCGTCGACCTGCAGGTCCAGCAGCCACCGAGCCAGCTTGCGCCCGTCGGGCGGCGCGACGCGGCACGCCTCGGCGTGCAGGTCCATCGCCCGCTGGCAGGCGCCGCCCGCCGCGCCGCTGGAGTCGTCCATCTCCTCGATGGCCTTGCCGATGAGGTCGACGGCCCGCTGCGCGAGCGGCACGACCGCCGCCGCCTGGCCGTCGCGGAGCAGGTCGTCGAGCACGTCGAGGGCGTCCTCGGCCCGCTGCGCGTAGTCGAACGCGCCTGCATAGGGGATGAAGCCACGGCTGCGCAGGGTCGCGGTGAGCTCCCGACGGAGCCCGAGCGTGTCCACCTGGCCGCCGGCCGACGCGGCCCGGATCGCCAGCCGCCGGTGGAACGCCTCGTCCTCGTCGGCGTGGCTGACGATGAGCTCGACCATCTCGTCGCGGTCCAGCTTTGCCAGCCACGCCCGGACCGGGTCCGGGTCATGCTGCGGTTTCTCCTCTTCCGGGTCGGCCAGCAGCACCAGCCCGAGCGCGACGCAGTGCTTGCAGAAGGCGCCGTCCGCGCCGAACGGGCAGTCGCACCAGCCGACGAGCTCGTCTGCGTCGCGGCCGAGCCGGACCTGGTACGCCTCCGTGCCCTGCACGGTTGCCGCGGTCCCGCCGGGCACGTCGCGCACGTCGGACACCGCGGTGCGGTAGGCCTGTCCTCGCGCGAACGACCGGTCGCCGGCGAGTCGGCGAAGGTCGGCCTCGGTGAACCAAGTCACGCCTCCCGATCCTAATCACCTGATCGTGGTATGTGGACAACCGGGGCCGAAACCGTCTTGACCGATAGAATCGCACACATGTTCGACACATCGCTCCAGGGTCCGCCCGGCCCGGCACTCGCCGCGGCGCTGCCCGTTGTACCGCCGGCGGACATGGACGACGAACAGCTGATCGACGCGATCGCGGGTTGGGAGCGGCTCGCCGGCTGGGCCGCGGCCGGGCAACTCGCCGCGCTGGCCGAGTTCGCCCGCCGCCGCCCCCGCGACCTGCTCGACCAGCCGCCCGGGCACGCCGACACCGGGCACCCGGGTGCGCCGGAGGTCAGCGAGTCGCCGTCGACGAACTCGCCGCCGCGCTGCACCTGGGCCGCGGCAGCGCCGGGAACCGGCTCGTGGTGGCGGTCGAGCTGACCCGGCTCCCCGGCACCACCACCGCCCTGCGGGACGGCGTCATCGACCTGCCCCGCGCGCGGGCGGTCGTCGAGGCGGTCACCCCGCTGGACGACACCACCGCCAAGGCGGTGGAGGCCCGGGTGCTCCCCCGCGCCGGCACGCGGACCGTCGGCAACTGCGCGCCACCCTCGCCAAGGCGGTGATCACCGCCGACCCCGCTGCCGCCGAAACCCGCCACGAGCACGCCGTCGCCGGCCGCCGGATCACCATCCAACCCGCCGCCGACGGCATGGCCGAACTGTGGGCGCTGCTGCCCGCCGACACCGCCACCGCCGTCTACACCCGCCTCGACCACCTCGCCCGCACCACCCCCGCCCACGGACGCGGCATGGACGCCCGCCGCGCCGACGCCCTGCTCACCCTCGCCCTCACCCCCACCCCCAGCACCGCAGCACCCGCCAGCGGCACCGGCACCGTCGCAGGCGCAACCACCGCGGCAGGTGCACGCACCGGCGCCGGCGTGGGTGCAGGTGTCCGCGTCGCCGTGGGTGCGGGCACCGGCATCCTCGCGGTCACACCGACGCCGGCGCGGCCGGTCCGGGCGCCTCGGCCGGCCCCCCGAGCAGGATCCCCGCCCTGGTCCACGTCACCGTCCCCGCCGCCACCCTGCTCGGCCAGTCGGAGCAGCCCGGCCACCTAGCCGGCCACGGACCCATCCCCGCCTCGATGGCCCGCCGCCTCGCCGCCCACGGCCGCTGCCGCCGGGTCCTCACCGACCCCGCCACCGGCACCGTCATCCACATCCCCCCGTCGGCCGGCTACACTCCGTCCCCAAGGCTGGCCGCGCTGGTGCGGACCCGCGACGTCACGTGCCGGTTTCCGGGCTGCCGCCAACCCGCCCACCGCTGCGACCTCGACCACGTGACGCCCTGGCCGGCGGGGCCTACCAGCGAATGCAACCTGTTCGCCTTGTGTAGGCACCACCACCGGCTCAAGCACCACGCCGGCTGGCACGTCACCGTCGACGCCGACGGCACCGCCACCTGGACCAGCCCCACCGGCCACCGGTACCCGACAAGCCCACCCCGCGCCTGGACGATCGAGAACCATTCAGCAGGCGCAGTTCTGAGGTTCCCGAGCCGGCGCGCCGGCTCACCCGCGGGGAGATCCACCGCCCGCACGGGCTGCTGCCCCTCGCGCCGCGGGCTCGATCGCGACCGGATCATCACCAACCCGGGGGCGCCGGCTAGTCGCTGCCGATGGGTAGCCTTCGCACTCGCATACGACCGGGCAGTACGGTCACGACCGCACCGGCCGCGAGATCCTCAGCCACGACGGGAAGGTTCGCAACCACGGGGGTGGACTCGTGACCGGCATCGTTCTCGAACCGCTTATCGGGACCGACCCACTGGGCTTCCTCGCTGCGTTGGGCGCGCTCGACGTGGCGACGCGCACCGCCCCAGATCCAGCGCCGACGCTGCGCTGGACCAAAGAGCTGGTCCCGCGGGCGGTGCTGACAGGACCAGCAGATCTCGACGAGCTTGAGTCTTGGATCGACGGCTACCGGACGTCGTGGCAGCGGTCCCCGCTGCTCCGCTGGCCGGCGGAGGCGCCGCTGGCGGACATCAAGCCATCGCCCGGTGAGCTGCATCGCTGGGCTCGGGAGATGACCACTCGGCCGCGGCCCGAAATGGATCTCTTCTGCGCGCTCCTCGCAGAGGGAGCGGTGGCCGGCAAGCTCGATTCGAAGCCGACCCACCTGCACTTCACCGCGGGGCAGCAGAAATTCCTGACGATGGTCCGCGAGCTTTCCGAGAAGGTCGACGCCGCCGCGATCGAGGAGGCGCTGCGGGGCCCCTGGCGGCACGAGTCACCTCTGCCGAGCTTGAGTTGGGACGTGCGCGGCGAGCGCATCTACGCCCTCCGCGGCTTCGACCCGTCCGGCGAGAAGCGCACCGGAGTCCCAGGTGCCGACTGGCTGGGGTTCCTCGGTCTCACCTTCATCCCGGTCATGGCGAAAGGCAATGTCCTCGAGACCACCGCCTGCTGGGAAAGCTGGAAGTCTGGGTCGTTCGTCTGGCCGCTGTGGAGTTGCCGTCTTCCCGTCCCGGTCATCCGTTCCCTCGTCGCCGATGCCGAGCTGCGCGACCAGTCCGAGGACCAGCGCCGGGACCGAGGAGTCTTCCGCCTGCTGGAGTCGATGATCCGTCGCTCGGACCAGGGCGGGTACGGCACATTCACCCCGCCGCAACCGGCGCCGCCGGCCCGATCGAGTCGCACCCGATCCGCCACGGCGCGGTGAGGCGCCGTGACTGGCATTGGGGACGGCGGGGTGGTGCCGGACCTCGTGCCGGCACGGATGGTGAACGAGTTCGCGTACTGCCCGCGGCTGTTCCACCTGGAATGGGTTCAGGCGCGGTGGGCTGAGAACGACGACACTGCGGAAGGGCGTTTCGCGCATCGGGCGGTGGATCACCCGTCGGGGCGGGTGCCGCTGCCGGAGGACGACGGCGAGGTGCGGCGGGCGCGGTCGGTCAGCCTGTCGTCGGAGCGGCTCGGGCTGACCGCGGTCGTCGACGTCCTCGAGGGTGTCGGCGACGCGGTCCGGCCGGTGGACACGAAGAAGGGCAGCGTCCCCGACGTCCCAGAGGGAGCGTACGAGCCCGAGCGGGTGCAGGTCTGCGTGCAGGGGCTGCTGCTGCGTGAGGCCCAGTATTCGGGTACAAGATCTCTTACCGGCGGCTGTTGGATGTCCAGACGAGGTTACTCGCCGCGCATGTCCTTGGCGAGGTGCCGGCGTACGTTGCGTTCACCACCCGCTGAGGAATCGTGGACCGCTACCGCTATCTCGTCGCCTACGACATCCGCCATTCAAAACGCCTGCGGCACGTCTGGCAGGCCATGAAGGGTTATGGCGAGCCGCTGCAGTATCGGTCTTCATCTGCGACCTCACTCGGGCGGAGAAAAGCGGCATGCAGCTACACCTCGGCTCCATCATCGACCACGGCACGGACAGCATTGTGCTCGTCAACCTCGGTCAGCTCAGTGGAGACGCGAAGCTCCGCTTCGAGTTCATGGGCATCCACCGGCCGCTGCCGGACAGGGGGGGCCAACCGTCCTCTGACGGCGGTTCGAGCGCTGTGGTCGGTCGACGGCAGGCGGCCAGCGCTCGACGGCTGGTCAGCGCACCACTCGTACCTTGACAACTCCACAGCGACAAGCAAGCCTGACTGCCGCGGCAGGACCGCTCGCAGCAGCTGCCGTTCGCGCAGGTCGCCGCCGGCGTGTCGGCACTGCTGTCCGCCCGGCTTTCCCGCCGGGCCTCCATTGCGGCGACAACCCCGGCTCTCCCGGCCGTCCGCCATTGGGGCTTGGCCGCCACAGATCCGTCCGGGCCGGCGACATCGGCTAAATCCGGGGTCGCGTCAGTCCAGCGCCGCCCGCAACAGCTGCTCGTTCTGGAGGTACCACCGCCGGGTCCGGCGGGCCCGATCGGCCGCATCTCCCCACCAGTACGCGCCGAAGCCCGGGTTCCCGTCCTCTGCGCCCTGCCGGACCACGTCGTACAACCAGTCGTGGTTGTGGATCACGGCGTCGACCATCAGCTTGCGGTCCGTTCCCACCAGCCCGTAGGCGTCCACGAACAGCCTGAACCGGCCGAGCGCTCGACCCCGCCGTGCGTCCTTGATGTCCCCGTCGGCGCGAAGCGGCGCCCACAGCCGGGCGGCGGCCGCGACGTCCCAGACCCTCGATCCGGGACTGGCCAGGTCGAAGTCGATGAGAGCGACGGGCTGGCGGTCGCGGAAGACCACGTTGTCCAGGTTGGGGTCATTGTGGCTGACGAGGCCATCGCGGAACGAGGCCGGCGGCGACGGCGGCCAGGCGTGGGGTGCCGGGTCGAAGGTGGAGACGGCCTGGTGGTAACGGCGCAGCAGGCTGGCGACGCCGGTCAACGCCTCGTCGGTGAGCGCCCAGCTCGGATACGGCCAGGTGATCGCCTGACCCGGGATGTAGGACAGCACCTCGCGGCCCTGCGCGTCGACTCCGAGGAACCGGGGTGCGCCGTCGAAGCCGACGGCGGCCAGGTGCCGCAGCAGGGCGTGTGTCGCCGGGCTGGTGGGCCGCCCCGGCCGGCGCACCGTGTCCCCGACCCTGAAGACGAGTCCCTGGTTCGCGATGCCTCCCAGCAACGGAACCTCGGGTTGCCAGCTCTCAGACACGATCACTCCGGGGCGACTCGGATCCACTTGTGCCGGCTGAGATGTCTCATCCCTCGGTGAGCAGGGCAAGTGCGAGTGTGCTGTGGGTCACGATGCCGTTGACCAGACCGCTCCGCAGCGCGGCGCGGACGGCCGGCGCCTTGACCGTGCCGTACGGGATGGCGATGACCTCTGGCACCGCCCGCAGCTGCGCCTCGTTCACACCGATCATGCGATCGTTCAGCGCCGTCGCGGCGTGGCTGCCGTCGGACTTCACGAAGACCCCGGAGATCTCGGCGCAGACGCCCTGCCGGCGCAGCAGTCGCCGCTCCTTCTCCTCGACCGCGTCGTAGAGCGTCGACTGCGCCGACTCCCACCGGCCGATGCCGGCGACCGCCTTGGTGACCGCGCCGAGCTGCGCGAAAGCCCTCGCAACCTCCGGCTGCTTGCGCAGTGCGCGCGCGGTCGCGGCGTCCGGCACGATGAACGGGGCGTGGAAGAAGTAGGCCGGGCCCCCGGACGTCCGGGCGACATCGCGCACCACGTCGACAGAGCCGTCGTCCCCGTCCGGGCGCGACAGCGCTCCGGTCAGCTGCACCACCGGTGTGGCGGGCAGCTCGGTCAGGGCGGCCGCCATCGCGCTGACCGAGCGCGCCCACGCAAGTCCGAGCACGTCCTCCGGCGTGACGATCTCGCTCAGCAGCTCCGCCGCCGCCTTCCCGAGGTGCTGTCGCAACGACGCCTGGTCGTCGTCGGGAGTGTCGATGACGATGCAGTGTCTCAGCCCGAAGCCGTCCTGCAACCGACCCGACAGTTCCAGATCGACAGCGCCGGGGTACCCGATCTCGATCCGTACGAGACCGCTCGACCTGGCGACCTCCAGCAGCCGGGCCACCTTGAACCGGCTGAGGTTGAACTCCTCCGCAATCTGGATCTTGGACTTGCCGTCCACGTAGTAGCGGCGTGCGACGGCCGCGGTGAGGACCATCTGGGCCGGTCCGGCGACGGGGTTTCGAGCCATTCGTTCTCACCTCCTGCTCATCTGAGCGGCGGTGCGCCCAGTATTGCATGAGGCATTGACGGGCAGGAGGGGTCGACCTCAGACTCCATCATACGAGACGCCAGGCGCTCATATGTGCATCCTCGGCAGGTGCGCCACCGGGAGGCAGCAGTGGCTCGTAGCAGGACCGGCGAGGACGAGGCTCCTCACCCGGCAGCGGTCAGGTCGCGCCTCGACGGCGGGATTGAAGCCGAGCCTGCTCGTGCTGCCCTGCTGTCAGAGCGACCTGGGCGAACCGCGGCATGCCGACCGACGGCGGCTCGTCGCCGTGTCCCCGCGCGACAGTGTCAAATCAGGAGGTAGCTCATGGCAGACAGGCCTCGGTCGTGGCGGCGTAGTTCCTCCCTCGCCGCCTTGGCGGTGCTCGGCCTCGTGGCCGCCGCTTGCTCCGGCGCAGGCGGTGGGGGCGGCGGAGGCGGCGGCAGCAACAAGACGGTCACCATCGCCACGGTCGCGAACCCGCAGATGCAGGACATCGAGAAGCTGAGCGGCGAGTTCAAGAAGATCCACCCGGACATCAACGTCAAGTTCGTGATCCTGCCCGAGAACGAGTTGCGGGACCGGGTGACGCAGGACATCGCCACTCAGGCCGGCCAGTACGACGTGGTCACAGTCGGCACGTACGAGGTGCCGATCTGGGCCAAGAACGGCTGGCTGACGAAGCTGGACGACAAGGCTAGTCAGGGCAACTACGACGTCGGCGACCTGCTCCCGCCGATCAAGGACGCGCTCAGCTTCGAGGGCGGCCTCTACGCGGTCCCCTTCTACGGGGAGTCGTCGTTCCTCATGTACCGCAAGGACCTCTTCCAGCAGGCCGGGCTCCAGATGCCGGCGAAGCCGACGTGGCAGCAGGTCGCCCAGTTCGCCGAGAAGCTGAACAACCCGGCGAAGAAGATCGCCGGGATCTGCCTGCGCGGCCTGCCGGGCTGGGGTGAGGTGATGGCGCCGCTGGACACGGTCATCCTCACGTTCGGTGGTCGCTGGTACGACGAGAACTACAACGCGCACCTGACCGACCCGGCGACGAAGCAGGCGGTCCAGTTCTACGTCGACCTGGTGCGCAAGGCCGGTGAGCCGGGCGCTCCGAACTCGGGATTCAACGAGTGCCTGACCAGCATGGGCCAGGGCAACTCGGCGATGTGGTACGACGCCACGGTCGCGGCCGCTTCGCTGGAGGACCCGAAGACCAGCAAGGTCGCCGGGAAGATGGGTTACGTCCCGGCCCCTGTGGTCAAGACCGACAACTCCGGATGGCTGTGGGCCTGGTCGCTCGGCATCCCGAAGACCTCGAAGAACGCGGACGCGGCCTGGGAGTTCGTGTCCTGGGCGACGTCGAAGGACTACCACAAGCTCGTCGGCCAGCAGCTCGGCTGGGCCCGGGTGCCGCCCGGTGCCCGCAAGTCCACGTACGAGCTGCCCGAGTACCAGAAGGCCGGCGCGGCGTTCGCCGGACCGACGCTGAAGTCGATCGAGGCGGTGAACGTCAAGCAGCCCGGTGTGTACCCGCAGCCCTGGGTGGGCGTGCAGTACGTCGCCATCCCCGAGTTCCAGGACCTCGGTACGAAGGTCTCCCAGGAGATCTCTGCGGCGATCGCCGGACGGCAGTCCGTTGACCAGGCACTGGACAAGGCCCAGAAGTACGCCACCGACACCGCCAAGGAGGGCGGCTACCAGAAGTGAGCGATCAGGGGGCGCGGCGACCGCCCGCGCCCCCTTCCCGCCCGAGGGAGGACCAGCCATGGCCGTCGAAGCCGAGGTTCCGGTCGGCACCGCACCCCGTCGGCGGCCGGCACCGAAACGGCTGACCACACGGGAACTGTGGACACGACGAGTGCCGCTGCTGCCGGCGCTGGTGTTCGCGATCGTGCTGACCCAGCTGCCGTTCCTGTTGACTCTCTACTACAGCCTGCAGAGCAGGAACCTGTTGCGGCCGGGTGCCGGCAGGTTCGTCGGACTGTCCAACTACGGCAAGGTCTTCACCGACGACCTCTTCCGCAACGCGGTGTTCAACACGGTCAAGCTGACCGTCAGCGCGGTGGTGTTGTCGATGCTGCTTGGCATCGCCTTCGCCGTGCTGCTGGACAAGCAGTTCTTCGGACGCGGCGTCGTCCGGACGTTGCTCATCACCCCGTTCCTGGTGATGCCCACGGCGGCCGCGCTGCTGTGGAAGACGTCGATCTTCAACCCGGTGTTCGGGCTGCTCAACTGGCTGCTGTCCCCCTTCGGCGTACACGGCGTGGACTGGGTCAACCGCTTCCCGATGCAGTCCATCGTTCTGGTGCTGACCTGGCAGTGGACGCCGTTCATGATGCTCATCGTCCTGGCCGGCCTGCAGAGCCAGTCACCTGAGATCCTGGAGGCGGCGAAGGTCGACGGGGCCAGCGGGTGGGCCACGTTCCGGCGCATCACCCTGCCGCACCTGCGCCAGTTCATCGAGTTGGGCGCCCTGCTCGGCTCGATCTTCATCGTGCAGACCTTCGACTCGATCTTCATGATCACGCAGGGCGGCCCCGGGCAGGCCACGACCAACCTGCCCTACTTCATCTACCTGAAGGCCTTCCGGGCATTCGACGTTGGCCAGTCCGCCGCGGCCGGCGTGATCGTCGTCGCGGCCACCATCGTGATCGCCACGTTCGCGCTCCGGGTGATCTCCAACCTGTTCCAAGAGGAGGTGTGACTCGCATGGCCGTCGCCACCACCGCCACCCCTCAAACCACCGCGGAGCGGGCTGCCGCCGCCCGTCGCGGGCGGGGCAGGAAGGTCAGCGGCAGCAGCGTCGTGATCGGCATCCTGGCCTGGATCGTCGGCCTGCTGTTCTTCGCGCCGGTGCTGTGGATGTTCCTCACCGGCTTCAAGCAGGAGTCCCAGGCCTCCACGGACCCGCCGACGTTCTTCTTCACGCCCACGTTCGACCAGTACCGGGCGATCCTGGACCGCAACTTCGGCCCGTACTTCATCAACTCGGCCACGGCGTCCATTCTGTCGACGATCCTGGTGATCATCCTGGCCACCCCGGCGGCGTACGCGCTGTCGATCGCCCGCATCCCGAAGTGGCGGGACGGGCTGTTCTTCTTCATGTCGACGCGGATGATGCCGGCCGTCGCCTCGATCCTTCCGCTGTACATCATCGCGAAGAACATCGGGATGCTCGACAACATCACGTTCCTCTCGCTCATCTACACGGCGATGAACCTTCCCATCGCGGTCTGGATGATCAGGTCGTTCCTCATCGAGTTGCCCAGGGAGGTGCTCGAGGCGGCCCGCGTCGACGGCGCCAGGCTGTTCACCGAGATGCGCCGGATCATCCTGCCGATGATCGCGCCCGGACTGGCCGCGACCGCCTTGATCTGCTTCATCTTCGCGTGGAACGAGTTCTTCTTCGCCGTCAGCCTGACGGCGACCAAGGCGGCCACCGTCCCGGTGTTCCTGGTCGGCTTCATCACTAGCGAAGGCCTCTTCTGGGCGCGGCTGTCCGCGGCCTCGACGATGGCCGTCCTTCCCGTCATCATCGCCGGCTGGATCGCCCAGAAGTGGCTGGTCCGTGGACTCTCCCTGGGAGCGGTGAAGTAATGGCTACCGTCGCTTACGACGAGGCGTCCCGGTTCTACCCGGGGTCGGATACCCCCGCGGTCGACCGGCTGTCCATCGACATCGCCGACAGTGAGTTCCTGGTCCTGGTCGGCCCGTCCGGGAGCGGCAAGTCGACGGCGCTGCGGATGCTCGCCGGGCTGGAGGACGTCGACGAGGGTGCGATCCGCATCGGTGACCGGGACGTGACTTCGCTGCCGCCGAGGGACCGCGACATCGCGATGGTGTTCCAGTCCTACGCGCTGTACCCGCACATGTCCGTCGCCCAGAACATGGGCTTCGCGCTGGAGCAGGCGAAGGTGCCCAAGGACCAGCGCGCCAAGCGGATCCGGGATGCGGCGAAGATCCTCGACATCGAGCAGCTGCTGGACCGCAAGCCCAAGGCCCTGTCCGGAGGGCAGCGGCAGCGGGTCGCGATGGGCCGCGCGATCGTCCGCGAGCCGCAGGTGTTCCTCATGGACGAGCCGCTGTCCAACCTCGACGCGAAGCTCCGGGTGTCCACGCGGTCCCAGATCGCGGCCCTGCAGAAGCGCCTGGCGGTCACGACGGTGTACGTCACCCACGACCAGGTCGAGGCGATGACGATGGGGGACCGGGTGGCGGTGCTCAAGGACGGCATCCTCCAGCAGTGCGCCACCCCACTGGAGCTCTACCAGCGACCGGCCAACGCCTTCGTCGCCGGCTTCATCGGCTCCCCCGCCATGAACATCCGGGAGTTCCCCGTCGTCGACGGCCGCGCCCGGATCGGCGACGTGGACCTCCCGTTGTCGAGGGAGGAGGTCGCTGGGCTGGCCCGCGACGGTGACGAGACGGTCCTGCTCGGCTTCCGCCCCGAGTCGGTCGACCTGGTCACGCGCGGGGAGGGCTTCGCCGTCGAGGTCCGCCTCGTCGAGGAGCTCGGCGCGGACGCCTACCTGCACGGCCAGATCGTGGGCGCCGACCGCGCCGAAGGGGACGTCGCCGACATCGTCACCCGCGTCGACCCGGCACGGCCGCCCAGGATCGGCTCGACCGTCTACCTGCGGGTCCAGCCGGGGAAGGAGCACGCGTTCTCGCCGAAGACCGGTCTTCGACTCGGCTGAGGCCCGGGAGGCACGATGGCCAATCCTCTGTCCGCCAGAACCCTCGCCTCGGTCGCGGACCGGCTGCCGACCCCGGCGTACGACCGCAGCCGGGTGAGCAGCTCGGTGGTGCACTTCGGCGTGGGCGGGTTCCACCGGGCCCATCAGGCGATGTACCACGACCGGCTGATGAACCAGGAGAAAGCGCTCGACTGGGGTATCTGCGGCGTCGGTGTCATGGCTGCGGACCAGCACATGAAGGAAGCGCTCGACGCGCAGGACGGCCTCTACACGCTGGTCCTCAAACACAGCGACGGGACGTTCGAACCGCGCGTGATCGGGTCGATCGTCGAGTACCTGTTCGCCCCCGACGACCCGGAGGCGGTCCTCGAGAAGATGGCGGCCGAGTCCACCCGGGTGGTGTCCCTCACGGTGACCGAGGGGGGGTACAACCTCGACGACATCACCGGCGAGTTCAACTCGGCCAACCCCCAGGTGCTCGACGATCTCCGGCCAGGCGCAGCCCCCCGGACCACGTTCGGCCTCGTCACCGAGGCGCTGCGGCGCCGGAGGGAGCGCGGGCTCCCCGCGTTCACCGTCATGTCCTGCGACAACCTGCAGGGCAACGGCCACCTCGCCGGAAGGGTGTTCACGGCATTCGCTCGACTGCGCGACCCGGAGCTCGGCGACTGGATCGAGCGCGAGGTGAGGTTCCCCAACTCCATGGTCGATCGCATCACTCCGGTCACGACCGACGCCGACCGGGCCCTGGTCAGCGAGCGGTTCGGGATCGAGGACCGGTGGCCGGTCGTCTGCGAGCCGTTCACGCAGTGGGTGCTCGAGGACTCCTTCGGTGCGGGCCGTCCGCCGTACGAGGACGCCGGGGTGCAGGTCGTCGACGACGTCGTTCCGTACGAGCTGATGAAGCTGCGCTTGCTCAACGCGAGCCACCAGGCACTGGGCTACTTCGGTCACCTGTGCGGGTACCGGCTGGTGCACGAGGCGGCGCAGGACCCGTTGTTCCGGAAGTTCCTGCTGGGCTACATGAACGAGGAGGCGACCCCCACGCTCGCCCCGGTGCCGGGAGTGGACCTCGACGACTACAAGGACACCCTGATCGAGCGCTTCTCCAACCCCGAGGTGCGCGACACGATCGCCCGGCTGTGCGCGGAGAGCTCGGACCGCATCCCGAAGTGGTTGCTGCCGGTCATCCGCGCGCAGCTCGCCAGCGGAGGCGAGCTGAAGCGCTCGGCGGCGGTGGTCGCGAGCTGGGCCCGGTACGCCGAGGGGGTCGACGAGCAGGGCCGACCCATCGAGGTGGTCGACCGGCTCAAGGACAGCCTGATGCAGATCGCCCGGCGCAACCGCGAGGATCCCGACGCCTTCATCGCGAACCGCGCGGTCTTCGGGGACCTCGTCGACGACAAGAGGTTCGTCCGCGAATACCGCTCCGCCTTGACCTCGCTGCACGAACGGGGGGCACGAGCCACCCTCGAGTCGTTGGTCTGAGGTCCGCCCGGGCGACCCGGCGCGTCGGTCCTGCGGCACTGGCGGGGGCGAAACCACCCGACGGCCGCCGGGTCACGCCGCTGCGTGATCCTCCGGGGTGGATCGTCGGGCGCGCCTGCCTGCCTGCCCCACTCCGGTCGTCGCGCGCCGTAGGCTGCTCAGACGCTCGCGTCATGGGGGCGCCGGCCGGGGAGTCCGGACGAGGGTCATGCTTGCGGCAGTCGGAGTGGAGCGCATGGACAGTGCGGACGTCGTCGGGCGGGTGCTGGGGACGGAGGACGCGACCCCGCTGAAGTTCTGGGTGGCGGTACGCCCGGGGGCGTACCTGCAGCTCGACGACGTCGTGGTGACGAGCCGGGAGCTCCCGGACGGGGGTGCGGTGGACATCGCCGGCGTCGTCACCGAGGTGAAGGCCCGGCACGAGGGCGCCCAGTTCGCCTCGGACGTCTTCCTGATCGAG
>WNGJ01008310.1_pt1 | contig 18037 bp, 17 predicted proteins | sample 5400611 | NCBI WGS metagenome assembly WNGJ01 (sample SAMN13153375, study PRJNA577476) | soil metagenome | isolation source: 40 cm soil or saprolite under Garry oak tree replicate 1 | place: USA:California | collected 2016-06-15 | reverse complement strand
GTGTACTCCTCTATGTGGCAGGCCATCTTCTAATGGTCGACCAGGGATAGCGCACTCCGATAATGGCAGAGTAGCAGGTAAAAACTCGACTGTCAATATTTTAGGGAGGGGTTCCCCTCAGTAAATCTACCTATTTGTGTAAGTAGTTCTACCTAACGTAGAGAGACGGGAGAAAAGCTATGATTAGGTCTCTATCTTTGCACTTTTCATTTGCCTGCTCTCTGCTATAGCGGGAGATGAACTTCAAGCACAAGATGTAGTAGCCAGCGCTCAATTTAGTTGACAATAACCAAAAAGTGCGAAGATAGAGGAGAACTACCCCACCCCCACAAAAAAAGCCAACTTCGTCCTATCCACTGTTGGCACCAGCACTGATCTATCCAGATACTTGTTGCCGCGTTCGCACGACGTCTCCGGCAAAAAGAGACAGGCATGACAGGCCGCCTCGTGCAACGAATGATCCTGCAAACTGGTATGCTCGGCACACAGCGGATCCGAGGTACATCTCAGCATCTGCTCCAGCGCACCATCGAGATGTCGACCCAGCTGCTCAGGAACACCCAGACCAACCAGCCCGCCCAGCGTCCCTTCACTATCAGGAGCAGCCGTATACAACAAAATCCCCGCCATCGGACCATCATCGTGTTCGGCAGGAAGCGAGTAGATACGTTCGCGAATACTGGCCGCGGTATAGCCGCACTCCAGGGTTAACTGGCGCATCAAAGCATGCGCGAAGGAGTGCAGCAAGACATAGCGCAGGCCAGGATAGCCCGCTTCCGGCGCTTCCAGGCGTCGAGCTTTGCGCCATTGGGTGTGAGCTTCTCTGAAAGTCTGGTCGTGCAGGTGCTGTATGTGCCCATCTATCCATGTACGCAATGCATCTTCACGAAACTCCAGAAAGATGCCCTCGCCTCTCACCTCAGCGGCAGGCACCCAGGTGGGCCGCTTGCGTGAGAGAGGCACACGCCGCTCTTCGGGAAACTCTACCACTTCAGCGAAATCCCCTGGCGACTCGATCCGTGTGAAGCCCACCAGGGCCCGCACCTCGCGCAGCCGTTCAACCAGCACCACCTGTTTGAGTACATGCTCATAGCCCGGAGGCGGCGGAACGGCAGTCACCTTGAAATCACGGGCAGAGGGAGCCAGAGCTGGATTGCTCAATACCTTCCACTCTGGTGCCTTCAAGCTGAGTGGAGGAGCATCGGCATCTGCCTCAGTGGTGTTTTGCATGGCTTCCACCTTCTCCCAGATCTCCGCATCTGCGTAGGCAGCGAAGTGTGCAAGCTGGCCGATCTGCCGCAGCAGCTCGATATTTTGCTGGCTGGCCACTTTGCCCAATATAAACCAGTGTTCTTCTACAAGCTGACCGAGCTTGTCAACAGCATTGGGAACGGCCAGCGTCGAGAGCACCAGCGAGAACCAGCTGTTGGAGGCTCCTAACAAAATAGCCCGTGACTGTTCCTGGCACTGCTCGTTGTCATAACTGCGCAGGTGCGGGTGACGTCCATTACAGACTGGTAAATTCTTCATGCCTTCTGCGCCGAAGGCCTCAGACATGCGCTTCTGCTTCCCACAGGTCTCACAAAGCACCTGAATATCTGCGGCTTCGCCGGTTACTCCTAGCTCGCGCAGCTTGAGTCTTGAACAACACTCGACCTCTCCATGCACAAAGCGCAGCCAGGGAAAATCGTCCAGGTGCCCGTTTTTACAGGCCACCAGGAAGCGAGCAGGGACCACCGGAGGCGGAGAACCCGGTGCAGAACAGTTCACATGGACGTAGCGTGTGCGATCGGGACGGTAAGCATCGGCCTTCAGTTGAAACAGACCTGAATCCAGCATAGCCAGGGAACGACAACGCGGGCAGACCATCCAGCGTGGGAAGGCAGCAACGGGTACGCCCACCATCGCCCTCTCATCAAAGGGATTGGGTGGACCTCCTACCGACTCAGGAGCCTCCGGCGGTGCGAGGAGCCGTGAGACCTGCGGTCCCAGGATTGAGCGCACCGCCTGTAACAGACGCTCTTCACTCACCACAGCCGGGTAAGGATTCTCATCCCCTGTCCCGGCTGCCGCAGGAGACCAATCGTCTGCCCATCCTTGCGTGTGCGGTACCCCAACTGTGTGCCCACATTGGCTTTGGTCATCTTCAGCCAGTAGGCTCGCAGCTCCTCTAAAGCCTTTTGCACTGCTTCACCAACCTCTTCACTCCCAGTCACCGTCACAGCTCGCCGGGAAATTTCGTCGATGGCGGCAAGCACATACGGATGCCTCTCCATAAACTTGCCTGCCTGACCGTTCTCATTAAATTCTGGGCCGAGCAGGCGTACATAGCTGACCAGCAAGGCTGCCAGTCCCCGGTCTATGGCATGCGGAACGAAAGGCGTCACAGATTGGGAAGCTTACCACTGCCCGGTGCTGATCTTTATCCTCCAGGTCAGGTGCGTGAAAGCCGTGGCGGCTGCACCTCTTGTCCACCTGTCCAAACAGCATCTGTGTGGCCCCATTCCAGGGCATTTGCGCAAATTTATCGACGGTGGCAATGAGCAGCGAGGGCAAGCAGCGGTAAATTTCTTCATCGACGACCAGCACTGCTTATCCTCCTGCCTCAGCACTTCGCAGGCACAGATGAGAGCCGCAGCACATCTAAGCTCTGCGACATTCTTACCCCGGCCTTTCGGTGAGGGGAAGAGAGCCCCAGACCAGATAGAAGAACCCATGAAGGCGTTCTTCTTTGTGAAGCGTTCCTATGCGTTCTTCAAGCCATCGCCAGGGATGCTCGTCTATCGGAGCACTGGATGACGGCAGTAAGTGGCGTGTGATCTCGCCCAAGAGGGGATTGAGCAGCACTGCCGTACGAGCGGAGGAGAATTTCGCCCCGAAGGCGACAACGCGTGCATCCTCTTGTAAGTACGCAAGAAGATGATCGAGAGCCAGCGGAGAAGTTAAGACTTCCTGGGCGGCAAACAGCAATAACCCGTCAAATCTGCCGGTGAGTTTCACCGTTTGAGCAGCATCCACAAGGATGTGGACGTTGCTCCATCCATGGTGTTCCACTCGTTTTCTGGCCTGTGCGGCTATGTCAGGGCTGATTTCAACCCCAACCACTTCACCCCGATCCCCAACAGCGTTGACTAAATAAGGAAAACTCATTCCTGTTCCGCACCCAACATCGAGAACCCGGTCCCCGTTCTTTAATGAAGGTGCTCTACCGCTTCTTGACGGAGAGACTGGGTGAATGAGGCCATGAAATTGGGCCAACGAGAAAGAAGCCAGGTGTAGGGTGGAATGGAAGGATTCCTGTTTTCAGGCTCTTTCATAACATCGCTCCTTTAGATAACACTGTTATTTTAACAGGCAAATGCGGGTTTGTCAAGGGTAGATCTTGAAGAAATGCGTCAGAAACTCGCATGTTCAGCACGTATCTGGTATACTTTGTTCGCGAGGGTTGAAAAGTGTGTTTGCCATCTTGCAGCAAAAGTAAGCAAAAGGAGTGAATGATGCAGCTAGAAGGCCTCTTTATCCCGTTTCCTGTGATAGAGACGGAGCGACTCATCTTGCGGCAATTCACGCCCGATGATGCGCAAGCCTTATTTGTGTGTATGTCCGACCCTGATGTCTGGAGGTACTCCCGCCGTCCTGTTCAGACCTCAGAGGAAGAAAGAATTGTCCCTATCATCAAGCGAGTGTAAGGAGGAGATATGAGCACGCAAGAACACCCGACGAAAGCTGTTCCGCCCGAGCGAGGGTTGAGTCAAACCCTACAAATGACCATCGTCGAGCAGAGTCCTGACCGTGTGGTGATGACGATGCCCGTCACTGCCGCTCATCATCAGCCCTGGGGTTATCTTCACGGGGGAGCGAGTATTGCTCTCGCAGAGACGGCCGCGACGCTCGGGGCGTTTTTGAACTGTCCCCCTAATATGGTAGCATTCGGACAGGAGATAAACGCGAACCATCTTCGTCCGGTTCGTGAAGGGATGTTGACTGCAACAGCAACCCCACTTCATATTGGGCGCACATCTCAAGTTTGGGACATATATATCCGCGATGAGCAGAACAAGCTGATCTGTGCCTCTCGTTGCACGCTTGCAGTCATAGGGATAGCATCGTCCTCTGCATGATTGTATTGTCGCGTTGGGTCAAATATGATAGAATGCCTGCGACGCATCATTCTCAATGAAAGTATAAGGCTATGAAGGAGCAGGCTATGATGCATTCCTCTCGCCTCTGCGATAGTTGTGGCGCAGAAAATCAATCGCAAGCAACATTCTGTAGTAGCTGTGGTCACACACTAAACGGTGCTAGTATGCCCGCTGGTAACGATGAAACAGGACAATTGCCCCCTAATCACCTGCTCAAGCAACGCTACCGCATTCTTGCAACGGCGGGAAAAGGTGGTATGGGAGCTGTCTACAGTGCAGAAGATACAGCACTGGGCAATCGCAAGGTGGCGATTAAAGAGATGAGCTATAGAAGGCTGAGAGAGCAAGAGACTCTCAGTGCTGTTGAAGCTTTCAAGCGGGAGGCGCATATTCTGGCTGGTCTGCAACATCCCAATCTGCCGAATATCTATGATTACTTTACTGAAGCCGGGCGTTGGTATCTGGTGATGAATTTCATTAACGGTGAGACGCTTTCTCAATATATATACAAAGCCAATGAGGGAAAGTTGCCTGTGGCAGAGGTGCTACAAGTCGGTATCCAGCTCTGTACAGTACTTCACTACCTCCATATGCAGCAGCCACCGATTGTCTTTCGCGACCTCAAACCCGGCAATATCATGCGGATGGCGGATGGACATATCTACTTGATCGATTTTGGCATTGTGCGCCACTTTAAGCCTGGGCAGGCTCAGGATACTGCTGCCTTTGGTTCGGCGGGATATGCGGCACCGGAGCAGTATGGGCAGGCGCAGACAACGCCACGCTCGGATATTTATAGTCTGGGTGCGGTTCTCTACCAGCTACTGTCAGGATATGAGCCTGCGGCTACGCCATTTCGTTTACCACCGTTGCAATCGCTGGTACCGGCAATTCCTGCTGAATTAGCGAAGTTAATCAGGCAAATGCTTGAAATGGATGAGAACAAGAGGCCAGCAAGTATGCTGGAGGTGAAGCAGGGACTTGAGCATATTGCTACGTCGGCCTCACCTCCACTGGCATCTACTTTATATGTGCGTCCTGTGCCTGGGCGTTCTAATCCTGCTGCTCCTACGGAGGCTATTGATGCTGGCAAGGTTGCTCCTGGACAGATGGTGATGGCTCCTGGTAAGTCCACTGAGGCCATTCCTGCGGTAGCATCAACAAACATGTGGAGGGTTGGTGTAAGGCAATTGTTGGCTATAGTCATTGGACTCTTACTGTGTGGTATGGTGTACTATGGGGTTGCGTTCTTGATCTACAGTATGCACATTTCCCCGCAAAATCTATCGATATATGCTTATGTATTGAGCGGTCTGATTCTGGTGTTACCTCTTTTCTTTGGATTTATAGGGGGTCCATGGGTGGGACTATGCACTGCCGGTATCGGCTGTTTTGTAGCGGACTACCTGGTGATCCTGACATTGAGTACATCTCTTGCCCCTATACATCTTGCCTGGGAATTTGATGCGGGAGCGACTGTCTTAGGTTTGCTAGCTGGTCTGGCTCTATTGGTAACGCGAGGACGCTATGAGCGTTTGAGTTCTGTACTCCTGGCCACTCTGCTTGGCTCTATAGGAGCTGGTATCGTTGAAGCTGTGGTGCTGTCAGCTCCTTCCCTTGATGCTGTGCTTAGTGCGCTTCCTGTTTTTGTACTGCTGCTGATACTCCTGTTTGCTTATGGTGCATTTTCTAGGAGCAGGAAGAGGGATCATGGGTAGTGGATTGTTGAATTTAGATTGAATGCGGAGATGGGAATAACTGCGACCTACCCAACGTTATAATCAGTGAAATTAGCAATCTCAATGAGAGAGTGCTAGACAGGAGAAAAATTCTGTGATAGAATTTAGCAATCAACTCGTGAGTCTGCTAAGACTAGATATGAGGAGCATAAAGTAAAACAAATGAAATGTGAACGTTGTCAAAAGAATCCTGCCAGTGTGCGGATAGACCAGATTGTTGATGGTCGTCGTGAGCAACATTACCTCTGCCAATCATGTGTTGAGGAATTGATGGGTGCGGCGATGGAACAGATGGGCGGTATTGGTGGGCCAGATATGGCCGGTGGTGCTCCCTTTGGTTTCACAAATAACAATTCCGCCTCTGCGGCTGGCAGTACGAATACGGCGACTGCTGAGCGGCAAGCTAAACATAGCAAAACTCCAACCCTTGATCAGTTTGGACGTGATTTGACGGCTGAAGCTGCTGAAGGGAAGTTAGACCCGGCGGCGGGACGTGAGCGTGAATTGCGTCGTGTGATTACGGTGCTTGGTCGTCGTCAGAAGAATAATCCGGTACTGATAGGTGAGCCGGGTGTAGGTAAGACGGCTATTGTGGAAGGTTTGGCGAAACGTATTCACGCGGGTAATGTGCCTGCGACGTTGAAAAACAAACGTATCGTGGCCTTGAATATTGGGGGTATGGTGGCTGGAGCGATGTTCCGTGGTCAGTTTGAGCAACGGATCAAGTCCTTGCTAGAGGAGCTGCGCGAGGCCAGCGATGTGATCGTCTTTATCGATGAGTTGCATACCGTAGTTGGTGCGGGTGCTGCTGAGGGTGCAGTCGGTGCAAGCGATATGCTCAAACCGGCTCTAGCACGCGGTGAACTGCACTGCATCGGTGCAACAACGCTCGACGAGTATCGCAAGCACATCGAGAAAGATGCAGCTCTGGAGCGGCGTTTCCAGCCTGTGATGGTTGGTGAGCCTTCGGTTGAAGAGGCTATCGAGATGTTGCGCACGGTACGTGCCAATTATGAGCTCCATCATGGTGTACAGATCACCGATGAGGCCATTGAGGCGGCGGTGAAACTCTCTGACCGCTATATCAATGATCGCTTCTTGCCTGATAAAGCTATCGATGTGATGGACGAGGCATCCTCAGCTCTGCGGCTAGATGCCACTGAGAAAGGTCTCGTTAGTCCCACGATGGTAGCCGATCTAGAAGCTGAACTGATCGACATTCAGGCGAAGAAGGAAGCTGCTGCCAATGCAGAGAATTACGAACGCGCAGCGATGCTGCGTCAGCAAGAATTGCTGGCCCTGGAAAAGATCGCGAAGGCGCGTGCCGAAGCGAAAGAAGGTAGTGAGCTGGTTGTCAAGCCTGAACAGATTGCCCAGGTAGTTGAGAACTGGACAGGTGTACCGGTGAGCCAGATGCTGGAGAGTGAGCGACAGAATCTGCGCAATCTGGAAGAGGATTTGCGTAAGCGGGTTATCGGTCAGGATGAGGCTATCAGTGCGGTAGCGCGTGCCATTCGTCGTTCGCGTGCTGGCTTGAAGGACCCCAAACGTCCGATTGGTTCGTTTCTGTTCCTTGGCCCTACCGGTGTAGGTAAGACCGAACTGGCCAAGGCTCTAGCTGCTGAACTGTTTGGTGGTGAGGGTAATCTGATCCGTCTTGATATGTCGGAGTATATGGAGCCACATACAGTGTCTCGCCTGTTCGGTAGCCCTCCTGGTTACGTTGGTCATGATGAGGGTGGTCAACTGACGGAGCAGATACGGCGTCGTCCCTATAGCGTCATTCTGCTGGACGAGGTAGAGAAGGCCCATCCAGAGGTCTTCAATGCCCTGTTGCAGATTATGGATGATGGACGTCTGACTGATGGTCAGGGTCGCACCGTGGACTTCAAGAATACGGTAGTGATTATGACCAGTAATGCTGGTGGCTCTGATTTGAAGCGAGCCATGCGTATCGGTTTCGCCAAACGGAACGAGGAAGATATGCGCGATGAGCAGCATGAGGCAATACGCTCGAAGGCGATGGAAGGCTTGAAGCGTATGTTCCGTCCAGAGTTCATCAACCGTATCGACCAGATTGTAGTCTTCCACTCTTTGGGCAAAGAGGAACTGTATCGCATCGTTGACTTGCTGCTGAACCAAGTACGGGTGCGCTTGAGCGACCAGGGTATTGGTTTGGTAGTCAGTGATGAGGCACGAGACTTCCTGCTGAAAGAGGGCTTCGATGAGGAGTATGGTGCGCGACCATTACGTCGTGCTATCCAGACTTATGTCGATGACACTCTGGCAGATGCTCTGCTGGCCGGTGAGCTAGCCCCTGGTGAGACCGCACTATTGACGGTGCACGACGGCCAGATGGTGGTTGAGGCTCAGGGTGTGATGCAGGCTGCGTAAATAACATCACTATAGAGAAATTTAAGAGGGAGAGGTACCGGCAGTCTACGGACTGCCGGTACCTCTCCCTCTTAAATTTCTCTATAAATTTTATGTACAAATTCCAAAGTACTTGCTTGTTTGCTGAAAAAGGCTTATCCTTTGTATATGCTAAACACAAGCGTATAGTATAATTTAAAAAGGATCAGTTTTGCTGTATCCCATCAGAGACATCTGGCATCTGATTCTCTATTTTTTTAGAAGGGGCAAAGCATGTCTAGCAGTAGTTCATCGTCTTCATCTACGCGGCCAGAAGAGGATACGCCGATGCAACGTTCGCCGGAAATTGATCAGTTTGTAGATCACTTTTTAGCCTTGATGTGTGACCGGAGTCGTCGACAGATTTTAGAGTTGCTGGCAGTGCCACGAAATAATGGAGATGGTACACCTCTAGAACGTCGATCGACGGATATTGCAAAGGAACTGGGGCTTTCGCCTGCTACAACTTCGGGGCACCTCAAACAGCTTGCTGAGGCAAAATTGGTCGCCTCGCGTAGAGAAGGAAATGTGGTCTACTATCGTCTCTATAACCATGCGCTGGTACGTGCATTTCAGGAGCTTGTTGAGGCTTTGAGTCATGAACACACGGTGCGGTTAGAGCGATTGGAGCAAGAGGTATCCTGATATTGTGTTCAGCGAGCAAAGATAAGTGCCGTTTGTCAGGGCTGGGCCTGACAAACGGCACTTATCTTTGCTTGCTTATCGTCTCTCCTCTTGTACTGAACAATTATGCTTATGGTAACAGAAGCACAAGGAGATGCCAGGATCTCTCTCTGACGTAAGCAATGGTCTCTGCTTATCTGTGATAGATGAGCGAGGAGGGAGTCCAAATATGTTTAGATGGAGAGATCGACTCATGGATCTGAAGTATGACCGCGAAATGGCTATGGCGCAGGCGAATACGGAGAGTTCTTCGATGGATGGCGTCAGAAACGGACAAATATCTTCCCTTCATAATGGTGAATTCCCTGAAAAACATACGTTGTATCAAAATGATGGATGGCTCTATCATGCGATGTTTGAGCATGCCACAATTGGAATTGCGTATGCTGAACTGAATGGGCAGTTGGTGTTAGTTAATCAACGCTATTGTGATGTTGTGGGGTACAGACGTGAAGAGTTGCTGACGCGAGACTACCGTAGTATTACGCATCCCGATGATGTGGAGCTTAATGCAACATATTTGCAACAGGTGCTGGCGGGAGAGGCTCAGACTCATGGGATAGAGAAACGCTATATTCGTAAGGATGGGACGGTAGTATGGGCAACCCTTTCGGTCACCGTTGTCCATGATCAAAGTAGCGAGCCAACGTATTTTATTGCTTTCATTGAGGACATTACTGAGCGCAAGCAGGCTGAGGAAGAACGAAATCAATTGTTGGCGCGTGAGCAGGCGGCTCTGGCTGAAGCGGCGGCGCGTGCTAGTCAGCTTGAGGCAACGTTTGATGCGCTTGCTGATGGTGTAATTGTTTATGATAGAGAAGGGCATATTCAGCAGGTGAATGCTGCGGCACATGAGGTGCTTGGAGTTGATGCTCAGCCTGATTATAGCGAGCATGTGTTACAAGATCGTGTCTCGTTACTGGAAGAACGTCTTCCTCAATTTAGGGTGCTGGATGAGCAAGGCGTGCCGCTTCCGAAAGAGCAATGGCCGGTATTTCGTATTTTGAATGGCGAAATGCTGAAAGGGAAGAACGCGGTAGATATCATATCACAGGCACTGGATGGACGCGAAGTCCAGTTGAGCATTACTGGGGCTCCTGTGCGTGATACCAATGGGCAGACCGTGGGGGCGGTAGCAATTATGCGCGATGTGACAGAGCGGCGGCAGTTGGAGCGGCGTACTCATGAAGCGTTGAATGCCTTATTGGCAATGGCAGAAGCGTTGATCGTGCCTGCATCTCATGCGGATGTTCAGGCACTCCTATCTGAGGATGAGAATACACAGGAGAGTCATGTAGCAAAGCGATTGGCGGAGTTGACACGTGATGTGTTGAACTGTCAACGGGTGGGGATTACGACGGTAGAGCCGGAGACGAGTGTGTTGCGGGCGAGGGCGGTAGTAGGGCTTTCGTCGGCGCAGGAGCAGCAATGGTGGGCGGAGCAAGAGCAACAGGAGAGCCGCCTGAGTGACAGTTCTGACCCTGAACTGGTGGCACGATTGCGAGCCAATGAAGTCGTACAGTTGGATATGACGCAGCCCCCCTTGAATGCACTACCTAATCCCTATGGTGTCCATTATGTGCTGATCGTACCAATGTCTGTGGGCAATCAACTGGTGGGGATTCTCTCGCTAGATAACGGTGGTGCTGATCAGGAATATACCTCTGATGAGATGGGCTTGGCAGGAGCTGTGGGCACACTGGTGGGGTTGGTGATTGAACGTGAACGGCTCTTGCGTGAACGCGCTGAGGCCCATGCCAACGAGCTTGCATTACGTGAGGCCAATCGGAGGATGGATGAGTTTTTGGGAATTGCCTGCCACGAGTTGAAAACGCCTCTGGCAGCTATTAAGGGCAAGGTGCAACTGGCGGGGCGCCGCATCAAACGTTTGATGGACAATGCGACCATTGACAAAATGCTATCTGACTTGCTAGAGAATGCCACAATCTGCTTGATGTAGTGAGGGATGTGGTGCAGGCAGAGCGACTGATTCATCCAACCCGCTCTATTTTGTTAGAGTTGCCGCCCCAGAAAGATGTACCAGTGCTGGTAGATGCCGACCGTATTGGGCAGGTATTGACGAATTACTTGACGAACGCCTTGAAATATTCAGCGGAGATCAGTTCTGTACGGGTGACACTGACGCTTGAGGATAAGGTGGCACGGCTGGCTGTGCGCGATAAAGGACCAGGTATTCCTGTGGAGGAGCAAAAGCGTATCTGGGAGCGTTTCCATCAGGTGGAAGGTATTGAGGTGCAGAGTGGATCGGGAGTGGGCCTTGGACTCGGGTTGTATATCAGTCGCACGATCATTGAAAGGCATCGCGGCACGGTTGGTGTAGATAGTGTTCCTGGTCATGGAGCTACCTTCTGGTTTACGCTGCCAATAGTAGAGCAAAGTGAAGGGTAAATGTGGTACAATACATGAGATAGAAGTGCAATGTGCTTTGTCGCTTCTATGACAAAAGGTAGGATCGCAATTTAGATACTGAGAGAGTTGGAGCATGAAATTACGTAAGTTGGCTACCTTTGGTGGCCTAACTCTGGGTGCTCTGGGAGCAGGATTAGCGATTCATACGTTTTTACCACAACGCTTTGCTATTGAGGCTCCATGGTATGAGGCACAGAAAGAGCCTGCCTCGCGTTTGCATACCTCATCCTTGCCTGAAATAGGTGTAGCGTTCTTGCGCTGTGGCAGTATTACGCTACCTGAAGCTATTGCGGTACGCGGAGCTTCTCCTCTGGCCTCGTGTGTCATTAGCTATAGTGCGGTACTGGTGCGCCATCCCCAGGCGACGTTTTTATATGATACAGGGCTGTGTGCCAGTATTTCCACGTATTTTATGCATCAATCATTGTTTATACGCAAGCTGCTTGGCAGCTTTCAGTTTGAGCAATCGCTGAACAGCCATTTAACAGCAATGGGGGTAGCACGCGAGGAGATCGCCTTTGCGTTACTGTCCCATTTGCATTGGGATCATGTGAGTGGTATACCTGAACTTCCTGGAGTGCCTTTGCATGTTAATCGTGTGGAGTATGAGGCGGCGAAGTTGGGTCTACTGGATGCAAATAATGGCTTGGTACGCCAGTTGATGGGCGATAATCCCATTGAATTGTTTGATTGTGCCGGGCCAGCGTATGAGGGCTTCCGTTCCAGCTTTGATTTGTTTGGGGATGGTTCACTTGTGCTGGTGCCGTTGCCGGGACATACGGCGGGCAATACGGGTCTGTTTATTAATCGCTCGAATGGGCCGCGCCTGTTCTTGTTGGGAGACGCGGTCTGGGTATCGCAGAATTATACGCGCCCTGCGACAATGCATCCTTTTCTATGGAATATGTTTACGTGGGATGATGCGACAGCTCGCCAAACCTTGATTGAACTGTATCATTTTGCGCGACGACATCCTGAAATTGCGCTGGTGGGAATGCACGATGCTGCGATGCAGGAAAGCTTAATGGCTGCGGGGCGACCAATGCAAACGGCGAAACCTTAGAAGAAGAGAGCATAGCGATGCAGGAGGGCGTGTGTGAACATGAATATAAAGGCTGCATCTGCTGATCGTCGGGGTCGACCTCTGCGGTTAGTACGCCTTCAGCAGAGGGCCAAGATGCAAAAGCTCTACGTGGCTGAGATACCGCGCTGGCGTCATCCCCTGGTAGGGTGTGCAATCAGTATACCTCTGGTGGCTTTAGGATTGGTAGCTTTTGTTCTGGGAAAGCAAGTATTTTCTACCTTCTACTTCGCTGGTTCCTTCATATTTCTCTCGATCCTGGCGGTGGCCTTATTTTGGGGAGTGGGACCAGCCCTGTTCTCAGTTTTGCTAAGTACTCTGGGGTTGGATTATTTCTATGTTTCTCAGGCGACACAAATTACGATAGGAAACGGGTACGGATTCTTACAGCTTGCTCCTTTCATTGTGGCGGGAATTATTATCTCGCTCATCACGGGACAACGTGAGTCTGCCCGTCGTCAGGCTCTTTTTGCGGAACGCATAGCAAATGAACATGCCGAGGAGCTTGAACAACTGAATAAGCAGTTGGAGCAGGCGAATCAATTGAAGGATCAGTTTATTTCTATGTCATCGCACGAGTTGAAGACGCCGATTACGACGATTCGTGGACTGGCCCAAGTGATGTTGCGCCGCTTATCGAAACAGCAGGAGTCGCCGAAGGATTTTGAGGAGGTGCGTAGTGCTTTGGAGAAGATCGATGGGCAGACGTATCGTTTGACGGCGTTGGTGGATGATTTGTTGGTGCTGAGTAGTATACGTGCTGGTAGGATTGAGTTACGCCTGCAGTTATGTGATATACGGAATGTATGTAATAATGCTGTGGAGGAGCAGCGTCAATTAACGGGACGGACAATTGAGTTAGAGATGCCGGATATGTCTGTGACGGTGAAGGTTGATCGTGAGCGGCTGGGACAGGTGGTGACGAACTTGGTGAGTAATGCGGTGAAGTATTCGCCGGATGAAAGTGTGGTGCAGGTAAGGGTGGGTATGAGTATGGAGCAGGAGCAGAAGGTGGCTCGTATCGAGGTATGTGATAGGGGACAGGGTATTTCTGCTGAGGAACAGAAGCATATTTTTGAGACGTTCTATCGTGCGCCGAACGCTCAGGTGTCCAAGAAGAACGGCTGGGGTCTGGGGCTGGCGATCTGTAAGGATATTGTTGAGCGGCACAATGGCCGTATCTGGTGTGAGTCGGAGTTAGGGAAGGGGAGTATGTTTGTGGTGGAGTTGCCGATGTGATATGCCTATGTACTGCGTTTTAGGTGGTATGTAGCGCGACGATGCCGCGTCATCTGGCTTGCTACACACCACCTACCTGAAATCGCCACCACTTACCTCTTTCAAGTGTTTTGAGGCGATGACAGTTGGCGCAGCGCACTTCGCATTTAGCGATTTCGGCTTCGATGACAGACCAATCGACAGCATTATTGAGTAGCCTGGTTATGTCCGCGGATTTGCTGCCGCGGACATGATCGAACTCAAGGCAACGAATATCCGTCTGACCGCAATCAACGCAGGGGTGTTCAGATAAGTAGGCATATAACCTTCGCTTGTTTTCACTATTCACACGAGTATTGCGGGTACGCGCACGGCCAAGATAGAGCTGCTTATTATTTCTATAATGCGTACTATTTGCCTCTGTCAAGCAAGCCTTGCACCAAGTCTGGCGTATCTCCTTCTCTTTATTTTTCCAGGAGAAATCCTTTTCGGCATCTCGCTCCTCGCCGCAATTTCGACAAATCTTTTTCATGGGAGTATCACCTCATTATGCTAAATATTAAGAAAACGACGCCATGAGCCACTTCGTTCGCATTCTTTGATGCGATGGCAGTTGGCGCAGCGCACTTCGCATTTAGCGATTTCGGCCTCAATAGTAGGCCAGGAGTAGCCTATACCTATCATCCTGGAAATGTTATCTGATTTTTTGCCCTGGACATGGTCAAACTCAAGAAGACGGATATCAGTTTGACCACAATCGGCGCATGGGTGACAAGCTAAATAATCAGCAAGCCTTTTCTGATTATCTTCAACTATCAGAGTATCACGAGTATGTATACGCTTCATATACGACTGTTTATTGTTCTGATAATGCCGCTTACTTACCTGAGACTGACAAAACTTACAGCGAGTGTTGCGTATGTCACGATCTTTATGCCTCCAATTAAAATCTTGCTCAGCGTCTCGCTCCTGGCCGCAGCCTGTGCAAATCTTTTTCAAAGTAAAACTTACCTTCTCGAATTTAGTTTTGGAGGAACGGTGTTATAAACTTTAACAGTTATTTACAATAATATACATTCTTACCTAAGTAAGTCAAGCCTTTTTTTTCTAAATACAGGGCTATACTACGCTTTGCGAGCATGGTACAATAAGTAAAACTTTTGAGGAGTTGAGGTTATGGCGGAGCAGCAGTTAACGGTTGAAGAGGTCGCCGAAGAGTTGCGTGTTCATCCTGAAACCGTGAGGCAATGGATACGTAGCGGTGAACTTGACGCTTTTGACACAGGGAGAGGATATCGCATATCTCGAACAGACCTGGATGATTTTATACAGAGGCGCAAGACAGCTAAGCGGCGCAAGAAGATGGATGAGAAAGAAGGAGCATAAGAGTGTATGTCCAAATTAAAGACACCTGAACTTCACGTTCAGGTGTCTTTTGTAAGCAGGGGAGACAGGAATTGAACCCGCAACCTGCCGTATGAATTTGTAGTTAGCGCAATACCTCTCGGTAAATTTCTAACTACTCATTCCCGAACCGGACTGGCACCTTTCAATGCATCCGGCTCTCCAGAAGCTCTATTGAACTTCCTGTACCCCTTCCCCATGTCTCAGACGTTACTCTGAGCATTTGAGTACTATGGATACTCTGTCGCCTTGCATCTCGCGATGTTTAGGCGATCCCTGAGTTGTACATCTGCTCCGGTCCGAGTTTAGGTGTCCCGTTCGCCGTTGCTTTCAGGAGAAGCGTTTGTCAATCCTCCAAAACACGATTGACAATCCTGGACTAACGAGCAACGACTGGGATTCAGGCAATTCAGCTTTCACCCTGCCCGGCCTAGCTGCCTGGATTTACCAGACTTTTCGAGCCATGCTGTTGTCCCCTTCCTCTTTCGAGGTACAGGTAAGGCCGCGCTTTAATCACTTTCGCTTCAGTGATACTGCACTTTTGCAGTAAGAACAGATGCACCTCGTTCAGGCGCACTTTGGAGACGGCTGCTCTGCCAATTGAGCTACTCCCCTAAAAGATGCTCTCCGAAGAGAGCAGCGGAGAGGGTGGGATTCGAACCCACGGAGGGGTTGCCCCCTCAGTGATTTAGCAAACCACCGCACTAGGCCTCTATGCGACCTCTCCATATATGAGGTGATTATACTCTTCTGGAATGGGGTTGTCAAGCCTTTTTTGGAATGTTCTGGCGTTATGATATAAGGATAACCACATCAGCAATAGGAAATGTGGTGAAAGAGAGAGTGAGGAGGAGGAAAAGTGGTAAGCTGTGGAAAAACGGAACAGGGAAGAGGCGGGAAAGCATGGAGAACGAGAAGCAGACCAGTGTGGTGCAGGAACGACTCAATTGGCAAGTCGCTTGCAGAGATGATACGAAGGTAGGACAAGCCTTGTACGCGGGCGAAACCATAGAAGAGATGCATCATTTGAGCGATGCAGGCATGCTGGATGAATTTTTTGTCTTTCTCAAAGACCTGGGGATGCTGGATGCGTTTGAGCAGGTGACTCAATCGGGAGTGCAACGGACGCTGGTGCCCACGGTGCAGTTTGTGCTGCTGTATTTTCTGAAAGTGCTGCTGGGAGGAGAGTCCATGAATGAACTGCCCCGCGTCTTGTTTAGCGATCTGGCCTTGATGGAGTTGGTCGGGTTCAACGCTCACCAATGTGAAAGCGGGCTGACCAAACGCGGAGATGCCAGTCGCACCACGAAAAAGAAACAGGGACCGCTCACGGCCCAATGCCTGGCCGACAACATCTGCAAAATCACGCACGAAGAGATGGAACGGCTCTTCAATAGCATGGTGCACTTGCTGGCTCGGCGGGGACTATTCGCCGGAAAAGTGCAGGTGGCCCTGGATGGCAGCAAAGTCCCCACCCCAGAAAGCTATGAGGGGTGCGGAAAGCTCAAGCAAACCCGCAGCGTGAAAGTCAAAGGACAGAAAGAAGCGGCGACGGAGGAATATTATGTCTATGGGTGGAAAGTGTTGGTCCTCATCGAGGTGCAAACGCGTCTCCCTCTGGCGATGAAACTGGTCAAAATCCAGGACTATGAGGGAAAGTGGCTGGTCCCGCTCTTGGAGCAGGCGCAGCACAATCTGGGAACGCATGCGCACATTGAGACCATCGTGGTTGATCGCGGCTATCTGGATGGAGAAGACTTGTGGCGGGTGCATCAAAAAGGCGTGATCTTTGTCATCTGTGGCAAAGCCAGCATGGCCGTGACGCAAGATGCACAGGGGTTGGCCAAAGCTGAGCGGGCCAGCGTGCGGGAGAGAGTCGTGCGTCGGGGGCATGGCAAAACCGCCACAGACCAGCGGTTGCGCACCGAATTGGTCGGCATAGAGGCATTGACCAGCTATGACCAGTATGGCGATGCGGAATACACGCACAACGCCCACCGCAAGGATTACGTCGGCCAGCCCATCAATGCCGTGGTGGTGCGCAAATGGGAGAATCGCGTTCCCACAACGGGGGGGACGGTCTATTTAACCAATGGAGCGGTGCGCGAGCCCTTCGTGGTCTTTGACCGCTATGACTGGCGCTCTGTGATTGAAAATGGCATCTTCAAAGAAGGAAAGCATCCCTGGCATCTGTTGAACTTTCCCAAGCGTAGCGAAGCAGCAGTGGTGGTGCATTGCCACTTGACCGTGCTGGTCATGGGGCTGACGACCGCTTTTCGGTTGTGGCAAAAGCAGCAAGCGAACGCTCCCACTGCCCTCACCGCGGTTCTCCCGACGCTGAGTTCCGCCTTGTTGGGTGGGGAAGGCATCGCCCGCTGGCGCAAGCGCTTACACGAGGAAAATCGCGATAAAATCATCGTGTTTATCGGGCAAAACTATGGGGTTTTCCATCTCGCCGAATTTGCTATTTTAACCCATCTGCCCATCCGTATCCTTCCCTCCTCGCTCGGCTCTCCACAGGCCGTTCTTCAGCGCTTTGGCATCAGCCCCTGAGCCTTATATCATAACGTCAGTAAGAGAAGCAAAGCATGTTGACAGCACCAGGAAAAATACCACAGAATCCATTCCCCCGAAAATTTGACTCGTAGCCTAGGGTTAAGATGCCTGTTTGTTGCATTTCTAATGCTATGCCTGTAGACTTATCTACAGGCGTGGGAAAGTTCTTTGCAGAATGGGGAGAGCGAAATTTCGTCTTGAGAGAAAGTGGAAAAAGCGTCTTTTCTCTGCATTCTTAGCTGTTGCTTTGCGCTCTCAATGCGCTCCCCAAGCCGTCTTAGGAGATCCTGTCGTATCTTTTCGCTAATTATCTCGACTCGTTTTTGGGGGTCTTTCACGTCAACGTAGTATTCGACGTGCCCCCCACCTAG
>WNGJ01010036.1_pt1 | contig 18047 bp, 20 predicted proteins | sample 5400611 | NCBI WGS metagenome assembly WNGJ01 (sample SAMN13153375, study PRJNA577476) | soil metagenome | isolation source: 40 cm soil or saprolite under Garry oak tree replicate 1 | place: USA:California | collected 2016-06-15 | reverse complement strand
GTTCGACGTTTTGTAACACTCGGTGCGTTCCTGGCTTTGGCTGAGCCCGCCGGTGCACAGATGGCATTACCGCTCAAGCATGACCCCGCGCGCACGCAGACCGCCATCACGCCAGCCGATCTCATGACCCGCCTCTATCTCTACTCCGACGATTCGATGATGGGTCGCCTCGCCGGCAGCGAATACAATCTCAAGGCGACGGCGTACATCGCGTCCGAACTCGGACGGCTGCGTTTGCAACCCGCCGGCGACTCGGGCGCCTATTTCCAGAATGTGCCGCTCGTCAAGCGGCAGCTCGACGCGAACGCGAGCCTGGCGGTTGACGGTGCCGCGATGCGGCCCTGGGACGACTTCGTGCCGCGCGATCCTGTCGCGGCGACGCGCACCTTCGATGGTGCTCAGGTCGTCTACGGGGGTGTGCTCGGCGACAGCGCCCAGCTGACGTCGGAACAGGCGAGCGGCAAGTTCATCGTGCTCGGCGTGCGGCGCGGTCCGAATCTGCCGCCCGCCGCGCAAGTGAACCGCGGTGCGCTGCTCTCGAAGTATCGCAGCGCGGCCGGCATCGCCGTCGTCGCCCTTGAGACGTTCCCGCCGCAAGCGATCAACTTCTTCCGGCAGCCGCAGACGATTTTGAAGGACGGCATGCCGAACGATACGACCAGCCTGCCGGTCTACGTGTACGTGAACGCCGCCGGTGCCCGCACCCTGCTCGGCGCTGCCATAGACAGCGTCCGGCCGGGCACGGCAGGAAAAACCGTGCACGGGTCGATTTCGTTTTTGGAAACGCCGACGCCCGCGCGGAACGTTGTCGCCATCCTGCCGGGGAGCGATCCGAAGCTGCGTGGCGAGTATGTCGCGATCGGCGCGCATAACGATCACATCGGCTTCGATCATGACGCAGTGGATCACGATTCGCTCCGCGCTTACAACGACGCGATTCGCAAGCTCGCACTGGCCTCGCCCACGCACCGGATCACGCCTGATCAGGTACAGCAGATCCACTTGAACGTGGACAGCCTGCACCGGCTCCACGCGGTGCGGCGAGATTCCATCTACAACGGCGCCGATGACGATGGCTCCGGCACCACGGCGGTGCTCGAGATCGCCGAGGCATTCGCCGGCGCGAAGGTGAAGCCGAAGCGCTCAATCCTCTTCGTCTTTCATACCGGCGAGGAGCTGGGACTCTTTGGATCGCAGTACTTCACCGATCATCCCACCGTCCCGCGCGATTCGGTCGTGGCGCAGCTCAACATGGACATGGTGGGCCGGGGCAGGGCCGACGATGAGAACGGTGGTGGGCCGGGATACCTGCAGCTCATCGGCACGCGCCGTCTGTCGACGGAGCTCGGGGATTTGATCGAAACCGTGAACAACGCCCGCAAGCAGCCGTTCACGTTCGACTATCAGTTCGATGCCTCGGGCCATCCCGAGCAGTACTACTGCCGCAGCGATCACTACATGTACGCGCGCTACGGCATCCCGATCGCGTTCTTCACGACCGGCAACCACCGCGACTACCATCAGGTGACGGACGAGCCGGAGTACATCGACTACGACAAGCTGGCGCACGTGTCACAGTTCGTGTACGACGTCGCGACGGCGGTGGCGAATCTCGATCACCGCGTCGTGGTGGATAAGCCGAAGCCGGATCCGCACGGCAACTGCGTTCAGTAGCCGCAGCGCCGAATTGCACCAACGGGCTCTTACGGGGGCCCGTTCTATTTTTCAGGGCTGGCCGGGTTTAGGCGGCGGAGAGCCGGAGGCGCCCAGGTATTCGACAATGCCGTCGTCGTGGACGGCGAAATGATAGAACCGCCGCGCGATGCAGCCCGCTGGACAGTCACCATAGCCTACGCTGTAGTCCAGCAGCACCGCATCCTCGATCGATCCAGCGATATTGTTTCCGTCGCCGACAACGCCGTTCGGCTCGGCGAACCGAACCCCCGCGATCCCGCCGAAGAGTGCCGCGAGTGCAATCATATTGAGCGGTTCCGGCGCGGTGAGGGTGAGGAGCACGTCGCCGTCATGCGGCGCAAAAACGCTGCCTACCGACAGCGAGTAGCGCGCCAGCAGACTGTCGATCGCCGGGTCACCGGTCGGAATTTCGCGCTGCGCCAAACGCTGGACCCACGGCTCCGTCCCCACCAGCTGCAGGATCAAGCTGCGGGTCGCGGGAGAACCCAAGGTGTGGATACGGTAGACATCCACGACGGTGTCGCGGGACGGCAGCGCGGTGGCGTTGTAGACGGCGACGAGCGCGTTGTAATACGGTTGAACTGCCTCACGAGGGATCGGAATCTCGGAGTAACCCTTGGCGAGGAGATCGCGCAACGCCAGAAGACGAGCATCCTCGAGGTACGCGGCGCGCAACTCAGCGGGCACGCGCGAGTCATCGACGCTCGACCGCATGGAACGGGGCGCCGTGGCTCCGTTGCAGGCGACGACGATCGCAATGGCCACGACCGCTGCCACTGAAGATTTCATGGTCCCCAGTACATACCCGCCGCGTGCCCGGCCGGGTCACGCTACCTTTAGACGAACATGCCTGCCGGCTACTCTCAACGCTCGCTGGTCGAGAAGCTGGGTATTAAGCCTCATACGCGCATCGCGATCGTCAATGCGCCGCGTGGCTACCGTAACACACTCGGCAAGTTGCCCCCTGGGGTAACGGTAGCGGCCGCCGCCCGAGGCTCCCTGTCGTTCATTCACTTCTTCACCGCGGGTCGCGCACTGCTCGAGGCGAAGCTCCCCGCCCTCCTGCGCGCGCTCTTGCCCGACGGTGCCCTTTGGGTTTCGTGGCCGAAGCAGTCGTCCGGCGTGGAGACCGACATCACCGAAGACGTGGTCCGCGCGGTGGCATTACCGACAGGACTGGTGGACGTGAAAGTCGCCGCAATCGACGACGTCTGGTCGGGGCTGAAGCTGGTGCGGCGGCTCGAAAACCGGTGATTGGCTTTGCATTACAAAGTACTTGACGGCAAGTGGCCTGTGCGGCTATTTTTCCTCGCATGACGGCACCGCAGCCGCTGCACGATCGCGCCCTCGACAACCTGAAGTTCATCCGCTCGACCATGGAGCGGGCTGGTTCGTTCACATCCGTACCAGGCTGGGGGATGGTCGTTGTCGGGGGCACGGCCCTGGCCGCCACGTGGCTGGGGCTGCGCCAGGCACGCCCCGCAGATTGGCTTGCGGTGTGGCTGGGCGAAGCAGTCCTCGCTGTCGTCGGCGGCGGAGCGGCGCTGGTCCAAAAGGCGCGCGCCGCGAAGGACCCGCTCCTGTCCGGGCCCGGCGGGCGTTTCGGCCTGAGTTTCCTGCCGCCGCTCGTCGTCGGGGCGTTGCTGACGATCGCGCTCTATCAGGCGCAGCTGTTCGCACTGATGCCGGGAACGTGGCTGCTGCTCTACGGCACGGCGGTGGCGACGGCCGGTGCGTTCTCGGTGCGCGTGGTCCCACTCATGGGGGCCTGCTTCATGGTGCTCGGCGCGGCCGCGCTGTTTACGCCGTTCCGGTGGTGGCCCTGGTTCATGGCCGCAGGATTCGGCGGCCTCAACATCGCATTCGGTCTCATCATCGCCCGGAGGTATGGTGGCTAAGAGCAACACGGCGCGGCTCACGCGCGCGGACGCGGAACGACCCGTGAAGACGAAGGCGCAACCGGCGCCGGCGGAGCTCGACCGGTTGATTCACGAGCGGGTGCGGCTCGCGATCGTGAGCGCGCTCGCGGTCCGCGAGAGTCTCACGTTCAACGAGCTCAAGACGCTGCTGAAGACGAGCGACGGCAATCTCAGCGTGCACGCGCGCAAGCTCGAGGACGCGGAATACATTACATGCGACAAGTCGTTCCAGGCCCGAGTCCCCAAGACGGAATACCGACTCACCGCCCTCGGCCGGCGGGCGCTCGAGCGCTACCTCGACCACATGGAAGCGTTGATTCGCGCAACGCGCGCGCGCTGAGCGTGGATTCTTTTTTTTGCGGGATCGCTTTATGACACAAAGTACTTCTCTCCACGTCGCCATCGTCATGGACGGCAACGGGCGCTGGGCCACGCGGCGCGGCCTGCCGCGCGCCGCCGGCCACCGCGCCGGCGCCGAGGCGGTGCGGCGCGTCGTGCGGATCGCGCCGGGCTGCGGCATCACGGCGCTCACCCTGTACGCGTTTTCGTCGGATAACTGGAGCCGGCCGGCCGCCGAGGTGTCGATGTTGATGCGGTTGTTCGCGCATCATCTCCGGACGGAGACCGCCGAGCTCGCGGCGCAGGGCGTCAAGCTCACGGTGATCGGCCGGCGCGATCGCCTGCCCCGCTCGCTCCTTACCGCCATAGCCGCGGCCGAGCAGAGCACGGCCGGTGGGACGCGCCTCGAGCTGCAGATCGCCGTTGACTACTCGGGACGCGCTGCGATCCGCGCGGGGCAGATCCTGCCGGATGTCGACCTGCTGATCCGCACCGGTGGCGAGCAGCGGCTGTCGGACTTCCTGCTGTGGGAATGTGCCTATGCCGAGCTGTGGTTCACGGAGCGGATGTGGCCGGACTTCGGCTCGGCGCAGCTCGCCGCCGCGATCCACGAATACCACTCGCGCGACCGCCGCTTCGGCGGATTGCCGACGCGAGAGGCGGTATGACGGCGCTACCGACCGTCTCGTCCCGCACCAGGCTGGGTCTCGAAATCGTCGCGGCCGGGGTCGCCGGTGGAGTGGTCGGCGACGCGCTGCTCCGCGCGATGCCCTGGGGCTTGAACGTGGCGATTGGGACGGTGGGTCTGGTGACCGCCGGAGTCTGGCTGATCCGGCGTCACCGGGTCACGCCGGGACCCGACGCGGCGTGGCTCGCTATCACGGCCTTGCTGTTGGGGGCGGCGTTCGTGCGGCGCGACGCCGCCGAGCTCGCGCAGTTCGATATGCTCGCGCTCGTTGGGGCGCTGGCGTTCGCCGCGGCCAGTGTCCAGGGCGAGCGCATCATGGGCTGGAGCGTGATCGACTATGTGCGGGCGGGCGCGACGGCGACCGTCGCCAGCATCGCCGGCGCTCTGGTCCTGCTGGGGCGCGACATCGATTGGCGCGAGCTGCCGCGCGAGGGGCGGCTGCGCCATGTGCGGGGTGTCCTCGCCGGCGTGCTCATCGCGGCGCCGCTGCTCGCGATCTTCGCGGCGCTGTTTGCAGAGGCGGACGAGGTATTCGCGAACGTGCTGCGGAATCTCTTTGCCTTCGATGCAGCCAGCATCGTCCAGCATACGTTTTTCATTTGCTTCTGGGGCGCCCTGACGGCTGGCTTGCTGCGCTGGGCGCTCCTCGCCCGTCCCGTTGTCACACCCCGGATGGACTTCATGCCCGCGAGCGTCACGCCGTTCGCCGTCGCCCTCGGACTGCTCAACGCGCTCTTCTTGCTGTTCGTCGTCGTGCAGCTGCGGTACTTCTTTGGCGGCGCTGCGCTCGTGGAGCAAACGGGCGGGCTCACGTACGCCGAGTATGCCCGGCGCGGCTTCTTCGAGCTCGTCACCGCCAGCGCGCTTGTGCTGCCGGTTCTGCTTGCGACCGACTTCCTAGCCCGCGGCGGCACTCCGCCCCAGATCCGGACCATCCGCCAGTTCTCCGGGCTGCTCCTGGTCCTGCTCGCCGTCATCATGGCGTCGGCCCTGGAGCGCATGCGCCTATACGTGTCGGCGTTTGGGCTCTCAGCCACGCGGCTGTACGCGACCGCATTCATGGTCTTTCTGATCGGCGTGTTCGCCTGGTTTGCCTGGACCGTGCTGCGCGGTCACCGCGCCCGCTTTGCGTTCGGCGCGCTGATGCAGGGCCTCGCTGTGCTCGCGGGTCTGCACGTCATGAATCCCGATGCCTTCATCGTGCGCACCAACCTGGCACGGCCGACCGGCGACCGGCGATTCGATGCGGCGTACGCGTCGACGCTGGGGGCAGATGCGGTACCCGCGCTGGTCGACGCGCTTCCCCAGCTGCCCGCCGAAGACCGCTGCCTCGCGGCCACGGCACTGCTGAGGCGGTGGGGGGGGGCGAGCGATGCCGGCAGCGACTGGCGCACTTGGAACTGGAGTCGCGCGCGCGCGCGTCGTCTGGTCCGCTCCCAGACCGACGCCTTGAAAGCTTCGTGTCCACGGAAATCACCAGGAGCCGCTTCATGATTACTGACGGCCTGAATCCGTTGACGGTGCTGCTCTTTGTCGGGGCCGTGCAGTCTGCTGCACGGCAAGACCACGTTTGCTCTGGGGAAAGCAGCTGACGATGCGACGCCTGACCGCCTGGACCCTGGGCATCGCGTTCATCGGTGGGCTGCTCGGTCCGGACGCGATCGGGGCAGTGTTCACAGCTTTGGCGGCCTTTGTTCTCGCATTTGCATTGCGGCGCCCACCGTGGCGGTGGGGGCTGCTCTGCGTGGCGGCGTGGGCATCGGGGACTGTGGTCGGCGCGCTGCTAACGATACTCGGACATGGCCGCACCTCCGTATCGCCGAGCCAGGCGGGGGCAGGCGTAACTGTGCTCGCGGCTTACGCCAGCGCGTTCGCTGGTTCTTGGTTGAACTGGATCGCGTCGCGATTGATCCGGGAGCAATAGATTTGGAGTCATGGGCCTCCGCATAACACAAGTCGACGCATTTACAAACCAACCTTTTGCAGGAAACCCCGCCGCCGTCTGCATTCTCCCGAAAGCGGCTGAACCTTCCTGGATGCTGAACGTCGCGCGCGAGATGAATCTCGCTGAGACCGCGTTTCTGGTTCGCCAAAAGGACGGTTACGATCTGCGCTGGTTCACCCCCGCCGTCGAAGTCGATCTCTGCGGCCACGCGACGCTCGCGAGCGCGCACGTGCTGTGGGAAGACGGTCTGCTGAAACCAGATGCGCAAGCGCGCTTTCACACCAAGAGCGGCTTGCTGACGGCGGATCGACGCGATGGATTGATCGAGCTCGACTTCCCGGCCACGCCCGCGGCGGCGGCACCGCCGCCGGCCGGACTCCTCGAAGCAGTGGGCGGAAAAACACGATTCGTCGGGCGCAGCAAGTTTGACTACCTCGTCGAAATCGAGAGCGAATCCGCGGTCCGCCGGCTCGATCCTGATATGACGGCCATCGCGCGCGTCGCAGCTCGCGGCGTGATCGTGACCAGTCGAGCGGACAAGAAGAGCGAATACGACTTCGTGTCGCGCTTCTTCGCACCCCAATCCGGCGTCCCCGAAGATCCCGTCACCGGCTCCGCTCATTGCGCGCTCACGCCCTATTGGAGCGCCAAGCTCGCCAAGAACGAGTTGCGCGCGTTTCAGGCGTCACCACGAGGCGGCGAGCTGCGGCTGCGGCTCGCCGGCGATCGCGTGCGTATCGGAGGCCAAGCCGTGACGGTGTTGCGCGGCGAACTGACCGCGGGCAATATGACGTCGTGACGGAATCCAAAAGCACAAATCGCGTCGTCGGCTATCTGTTTGCGATAGGCGCCGGCGCCACCTGGGGCACGACCGGCCCGCTCTCGACCGGCCTGTACGATCTCATGCCCGCCACGAGCATTGGCTTCTGGCGGGTGCTCATCGGCACCGTCGCACTCGCCATCTGGGGCGTCCTGTTCCGTCGTGACTTGTTTCGCGCCGATCGTCGCGGCTGGCTGCTCGTGGGGCTGGGCGGTGGAGCGATGGTCGCGCTGTTCGAGATCGCGTATCAGTTCGCGATCGGCGGCGTCGGCGTCGCAGGAGCGGCAGCACTGCTCTATACCGCCCCCGTGATCGTCGCTGTCCTGGCTCGCGTGATTCTGAAGGAAGCGTTGACGCCCACGCGGATCGCTCTGGCTGTCATCGTCATGATTGGCGTCGCCCTCACGGTCACCGGCGGCAGTAATGCGGGAGCGGAGGCCGCACGCATGGGCGTAGCCGCAGGCGTTGCCGGCGGCCTACTCTCGGCGCTGAGCTATGCGCTGACGTCGCTAATGGGACGCTTCGCAGCGCCTCGCTACGGCGTGGTGGACTCGCCGCCGGCTCCGTGATCGCCGCGAATCTCCTGTTCTTCGGGGCTATGAAGCGGATCGAAGCGGCTCCAGCCTCGGTGGCTGCGACGGTCGAACCCGTGGTCGGCGCATTGCTGGCGCTGCTGCTCTTCAGCCAGCGCCTCACCGCCCTGGGCTGGCTCGGCCTACTGATGGTGGTCGGCGGAGTCGCCGCCGGCTACCTGCTCGAGGGATTGAAAAGGGAGCCCGAGCCGGCCTAGCGCATGGCCCTCGTTTCGGACTCCTGCAACTGACCGCTGTAGAAGTTGGGCTTCCCGGACGCTTGTAGGATCCCGTGCACCACAAACTCCAGGCCCACGAAGAAGAACCCGCCCCACATCAGGGGCGGCAGCGCGCCCGTGTTGCGACCGTATAGGAGCAGGAGCCAGCGCCCGACCTCATAGCACCACAAGCCACCCGCAAACCAACCCACCACTCGAATGACTTTGCCGATGGGAGTCTCGATGCCGGGCACTCTGAGCAGCCATACCTCGACCCAATGCCCGACGTAGGTGAAGCAGAATGCGAGCGTGAACGCGTCGAGCAAATCCCATCCCACCTGGCCCTGATGCGGGAGCACGGTCGTGTAAATCAGGAACCCGAGCGGTACCGCCAGCAGCGTATTACGGGTGAGGGCTTTCATGGAGATGTACCTCCAACCAGTCGAGGACCGTGCCCCACCAGATGCGGCGATTGCGGGGTCGCAGCACCCAGTGCCCTTCGTCGGGAAAAGAGAGAAACTTCGCGTCGAGACCCATGCGCTTCGCCGCCGTAAACGCCTGATATCCTTCCGAGAGATCGACCCGGTAGTCGAGTTGGCTGTGCACGATCAAGATCGGCGTCTTCCAATCACCGACATGATTGAGCGGCGACCACTTCTCGTACAGATCGCGATTGGCGTACACCGGGCCGCCGAACTCCCAATCGGTGAACCACAGCTCTTCGGTGCTGCCGGCCATGCTGACGGGATTGAAGACGCCATCGTGGTCGACGAGGACCTTGAAGCGGTTCGTGTGTCCGGCGATCCAGTAGACCATGTAGCCGCCGTAGGACGCGCCCGCGGCACCCATGCGCGTCGAGTCGACGTACGGTAGCCGCGCGACCACGTCCAATCCCTTCATGAGATCTTCGTACGGATAGTCTCCCCAATGCTGGGAGATCGCGTCGGTAAACTTCTGACCGTAGCCGGTCGAGCCGTGGAAGTTTACCTCGGCGACGACGAAGCCGCGCGCCGCGAACATTTGATTATTCCAGCGCGGTCCCCAGCTGTCGGTCCACGCGCCCTGCGGGCCGCCATGAATCAGATACACGAGCGGGTATTTTCGCGCGGGATCGAAGTTGGGCGGCTTCTGCATCCACGCGAAGACCGAATCGCCCAACGCGCCGACGAAGCCGAATCCCTCGAGCGGCGGTAGATCGAGTGTCGCGACGGCGGAGTCGTTGTGGTGCGTCAGTGCCTTCCCCGCTACCCAGACCTCGGCCGGCTGCGTGTTGGTCTGGTGGAGATAGACCAATGTGCGGTTGTCCGGTGCCACCTGGACGCTGGTGTTGACGCCGCCGGTGACCACGCGCGTCCGTTTGTAGCCGGGGACTTCGATGCGGTAGATGTTGTCACGCCCCCGTTCCTCGACGACCGCGTAGATGCAGCGCGAGTTGGGACACCAGGAGTACGAGCTCACCGATAGGCTCCATCCGGCAGTCGCGTCGAATGGTGTCGGGGTAGCGGCGTGCCGGTCCGCGAGCATCAGCCGCACGCGATCCGCCTCGAACCCTGCGCGTTCCATCGATAGGTAGGACGCCCAGTGGTTATCCGGCGAATAGCGCGGCGTGTTATCGGCGCCGGGGCTCGTGGTCACCCGGCGGAGCATAGGACCGTCGACCGCATAGAGGTCGACGTTCGTGTTGTCGGCAACGCTCGTGTCGGCGTGCATGGCGACGAGTATGTCTTTGCCATCGGATGATACGGTGACGTCACCATCACCGCTCGTCGCGATCGTCGGCACATCGTGATCGACGGGCGTGAGATCTGTGCCGTTCCCAGTCGCGACGTCAATGCGGAACAGGTGCTGCCGCTTTCCCGCCCGGAAGTCATCCCAATGGCGCCACATGAGCCCGGTCCAGATCCTGGCGTCCGTGGGATACGCGCCGTTGCGCTGATCGATTTCCTGATTCGCCGGCCACTTGATGTCGCTGACGACCAGCAGGCCCGATCCATCAGGGAGCCACACGGGGTCTGATGCGCCGTCAGGAAGGCTCGAGACTTTCCGCGCGTCGCCGCCCGCAACCGGGAGCAACCACACCTGTGCCCCAGCTTCGCGCGTCGAAATGAAGGCGAGTGTTTTTCCGTCGGGTGACCAACGCGGCTGGCGGTCCGAGCCCGGCCCACCGGTCATCTGTCGCGACTTGCCGGTCGTCACCTCGACGACCCAGACCCGCGAAACGTTGCGATTGTCCTGCAGCGAAGGCGTCGCGACGGTGTACGCGACCCACTTGCCGTCGGGGGAGAGCTGCGGATCGCTGACGACCTTCAGCGCGAGGAAATCGTCGAAGGTGATGGCGCGTTTCTGCGCGACTGCGGGACGGGGGACGAGGGACGCGGGAAGGGTAAGGCAAAGCAGGATGACGATACGATTCATCAGAACTCCGGATGAGTCATGATCGCGCGGACGAGATCGTCGAAGTGCTTTGACTCCGGCGTGACGTTGCCCGCCGCGTCGGTGTGCACGTTCCAGGCGGCCAGCTCGTTGAGCGCCGTCGCCTCTTCGTAGGTGAGATGCAGCACGTGGCCGTTTGCGTCCTTGTGCGCCTTGTCGAGCACGTTCTTCAACACGTCCGGCAGGTGCTTGGCATTGCGCACGGCTTCGTACTGTTGCCTAGTCACCGTGAGGTCCATGCGGTAATCTTGGGTGCCACGGTAGTCACTTGCAACCCAGAGCGTACATGCCACGCACCGCATTTCTGTCCACGGGCTTTCAGGTCCCCGCGCGCCTCGTCACCAACGACGATCTCGCGCAGCTGATGGACACGTCGGACGAATGGATCCTGCAGCGCAGCGGCATCAAGACGCGCTACTGGGTGGATAAGGGCGATACCGGCGTCGGACTCGCGCGCGAGGCGTCGAAGAAGGCGCTCGTGAAGGCAGGACTCGCGGCGAATGACATCGACTGCATCATTTATTGCACCTGCACGCCGGATCACTTCGAGCCCGGCAACGGCGTCTTTCTGCAGCGCGAGCTCGGCCTCACGGATATTCCCGCCCTCGACGTTCGCAATCAATGCAGCGGTTTCCTCTATGGACTATCGATCGCCGACGCCTGGATCCGCACCGGCCAGTACAAGAAGATCCTGCTCGTAGGCGCCGAGGTGCACTCGCGCGGGCTCGACAAGACGACGCGCGGGCGCGACACCGCGGTGCTGTTCGGCGACGGCGCCGGTGCGGCGGTCCTCGGCCCGATTGACGACGACGGCAGGGGCGTCTTGTCCACGCACATTTTTGCCGACGGGCGCTACGCCGAAAAACTGTGGGTCGATGGCCCGGGCCTCGCACACGATCCGTACGTCAGCGTGGAGATGCTGGAGCAGGGACTGCATCGGGCAGTGATGGAAGGACGCGAGGTCTTCAAGTTCGCCTCGCTGAAGATGCCCGAATCGATCGCCATCGCCCTCCAGACCAACCGCCTCACTCCCGCCGACGTCAAACTCCTCGTTCCCCACCAAGCCAACCTCCGCATCATCGAAATGGTCCAGAAAGCCGCCGGCCTGCGGGAGGATCAGGTCTACAGCAACATCCAGAAGTACGGCAACACGACGGCGGCCTCGATCCCGATTGCCCTCGATGAAGCGCTGGCGGCCGGACGCTTGAAGCAGGGCGACATCCTCGTGCTGACGGCGTTTGGATCGGGATTCACCTGGGGGAGTGCGGCGATTCGCTGGTAGGATCGGCTGCTTTCAACTCCTTGAGCTCACGCTCGGCACCGGCCGCCAGCGACGTTCCCCGGTAGCGATCAACGAAGCGCCCGAGCTCCACTTTCAGGCGGCCGGTCCGCCCCAACTTGCGGTACAGATCGATCAAACCGTTGGTCGCGCGCAGCTGCTCACTCGCATTCGCGACAGGCTCGGCGTTGCGGACTTCGAGATAGAGGCGCTCGGCTTCGTCGTAACCTGTGAGACGCATCTCCAGCAGATGCGCAAGCCGGAGCCGCGCTTCGTGATCGCCCGTCTCGATCCGCAGATGATCGCGAAACCAGTCCGCCGCCTCCGCATACTTCCCCTGCGCCATCAACACGTCCTGGCGTGGGTAGGTCGGCGGGGGCGGGATGTCGCCGTCCGCGAACATCGTCTTTACCATGAACACGGAGACATCGCCGACCGCGCGGTGAATCAGGACGACGCCGGCGACCGTGATCGGGAAGTTCAGGATCAGCAGGAACGCAAAGAGGCCATCCGAGATCCATCCCTTGTTCCACATGAAGCCCCACAAAAACGACAACATGATGAAGCACGCGGGCCCGAACCACGTTGCCACGCGGAACAGGCGAATGACATCGCTCGCATCGCTGTATTGGGGGCCTTTAGCCATCGCGCCCACAATTGCGCCTGAAACGCCGCTCGCGCAAGTTGCGTACAGCGCGGTACCTACAGGAGAGACATCATGTTTGTCTATCTGGGACTCGCCCTGGCCGCCACGGCGCTCGTCGGCGGCTTTGCGGTCACAAGAAGCTTCGTGCGGCGCCGCCTGCGGTACGTAGACGCCATTCAGAAACCCGCCGCGCCGCTCGTCGCGGGGGCGGTTGCGGCTGTTGCGTTGCTGCCGGCGACGATTCTCCCTGCCATCGGATTGGGAACCGTTGTCGCCTTGGGCGTCGGTGTCGCGAGCGGTGTGGCGAGCGGTCGCAACGCCCCGCCACCTGATTAACTAGCTAGCGCGCAGCGCCTGCGGCCGGCCGGCCACGACTCGTAGCGCGCGCACCGCCTCGCGCGCGAACGTCCGGCCGGCGCCTTTCTCGATTTCCTCCAACGCGCTCCAGCGCGTGAATGCCGGCCGCACCGGCGTCGCCATCTGGAGTGTTTCGAATGCATCGGCGACCGCCAGCACCTTCACCGGAATCGCCATCGGCAGCGCTTCGATATCCCAGTCATCGCCCACGATTTCGTAGTAATGCGAGTACTCGGCAATGATTTCGGCCGCGCCGCGCAGCGCGCGCGCGACAGTGACGGACTCATCGGTAACCGAGCGCGACAGCATTTTCAGTAGCCGCTGATCGGCGGTTCCGACCTCGTGAAGCAGGGACGCGATTCGCAGGTTCTCGAGCTCCCCCTCCGTCAGCTTCAATTCGGCGCCCATCGCCGCCGCCAGCTCGGCGACGCGGGTCGCATGTCCCTCTTGATTCGTGTCGGCGGACTCGATATGGAACGTGAGGACTTCCAGCGTCGCGAGGTATGCGTTCTTGAGGTCGGCAAGGCGTGCGGCCCGCTGCTCGGCGAGGCCGCCGACGACATAGCCGGTCAAAATCAGGAAACCGCCCCACGGGACGAGCGTCAATAACGCGTCCTGCGTAACCCCGGGCTCCATTCCCATCCCTTCGGTGGCCTGGAAGTAGAGCACGAGCGCCACCACGAAGAAGCCGGACCCCACCGCAAACCGCCGGCCGCCGCGAAATCCGGCCAGGATGATGGGCAGATAATAGAAGCTGAGGAACGCGAACTTCTGCTCGACCAGGGAATTGATGACGAGCATGGACGCGACGAGCAGAAGGACCAGGATGCGCTCGAAGTACTTCAACACGAAGTGCTGAATCACAAGGCCCTTTCTGCTAAGGAGATAGAGCGCGCGGGACCAAAGTGAACGACGGCTGGGCAATCTGCAAGTGAGAGGCATCACAAACGAGCACAAACCAGCGCGAAACAGCGCGAAAAGTGCTTGGGCACGGAATTCGCTTCGGACCCGCGCCGGGGGGAGGCCTGCGCGTCCTGGGGGCCTCCACCCTCTCAGGGGGGATCCCGACACCCGGCATTAAATAGCGTCCTCGTGCTCGTCGGGTTCTGGCTCAGGCGCAAGACCAAGTTGAACGGATTCCTGCTCTTCGTCCTGGCAGAGCTCTCGTACATCACCTATCACGCTGGCCTGACTCATTTCCTCTTTGCGCACATCGTCGCCGAGGTCTGCGACGCACTAGCGCTCGTCGTCATCGCGCTCGGTCTCAGCAAGCGGGTCGCTGCCGCTCCGCTCGTAGCCGGGGCAGCTCAGCACCGGTAACGGCGGGTACCGCACAAACCGGTGGTCGGGGGGGTCCGCGTCGGCGCGCAGGCACCGATAGAAGACAGATCCCCGCCGGTTCGTGACCAGCCGGACCCACCGGCAGGTGGCGCACAGCCCTACAGCAGCGTCAGTCATTAGGTCGAAAGACAAGCTAGTTATATCTTGGAGCCCGTGAGCCCTCAGGTCGACGACTTCGGGCTGCCCCCCGGAGTACGCGACGAATACCTGCAAGGAGCCCGCGATCAGCTGGGGGCGATCGCAGAGCTGGCTGAGCGGCTGATCGCAGCGGGCGACGACACGGCCGCAATCGAAGAGCTGCGCCGCGACGCCCATCGTCTGCGCGGCTCCGCAGGCTCCTTCGGCTTCCCCCAGGCCTCCGTGGTCGCCGCCGAGCTCGAAGAAGCTGCCAAGCAGTGGATCGAGCATCCGGCTAATGGCGTGGCGGGTCGAGGTCAGGCTGCTCGGGGCTTCGTGCGGCGGCTGGCAGCGGCACTGTTCACGAAGCAAGCGGCAACTAGACCCGTTACGCCCGTCACGCCGGTCGCACCCGAATCTCCACCGACCTCCACCGACCTCCACCAACCTCCACCAACCTCCGACACGCCCGGTGCCTCCGAGGTCCCGGAAGTAGTTGTCGTCGAGGACGATCCGGCGCTCGCCGAGCTGCTCACCTTCGGGCTCGAGGCGCGCGGCTACCGGTTCCTGCACTATCGCAACGGGCGCGAAGCTCTCGAGGTGCTCAAGACTATGGACACGCGCGGCAGCCCACAGCCGCCGTTGCTGCTCCTCGACGTCGATCTTCCCGCGCTCGACGGCTATTCGGTTTTCGAACAGCTGCAGCAGGAGTGTCCGGGGAAGTTTCGCGTCGTGTTCACGACGGTGCACGGCAGTGAAACGGAGCAGCTGCGCGGCCTCGAAGCTGGCGCGATGGACTACATGGTGAAGCCGATCAGCCTGCGCGTCGCGCTCGAGAAGATCAGGCGCTGGGTCGGCCGATGACCGCCCGCCACTTCCTGACTGTCGTCGCGGTCGTCCAGGGGATCCTGCTCGGCGCGCTCCTTGTGCTCATCGTCCTGAACCGCTGGTTCCGGCTGCGGCGCAGCACCCGGCTGAACCCTCGCCGTGAGGCCATCGACGCCTCCATGCGGCGCTGGGCGGCGGGGACAACCCCACTGGCGGGCGTACTTGTCGGACTGTCCCGGCTCCCCGTGCCCCTGGCGATCGACGCGATCGTCAAATGGTCGGCGCGGGTGCCGGGGGAGCGCTGGCGCCAGCTGGCGCAGGCGCTCGAACACCACTGGTGGGCCAAGCTCGTCCGCACGAACACCACCTCGGCGCGCTGGTGGAAGCGTCTAGAGACCGCGCGATTCCTGAGCGTGGCCGCGACACCGCAGGATGTGGCGCGCCTGACGAAGCTGATCAACGATCCGCATCCCGCCGTCCACGTCGCTGCCGTGGCCTGCCTCGAGCGCATGGAGAACACGTCGCTCACCCTCACGGCGCTGGACCGCCTGCCGCAGCTCGCGCCGACCGTCCAGGCGTACTATGCCGCGATGTTACTGCGGTCGCGTCCCGTCGTCGTCGAGCATCTGCAGCAGCGGCTGAGCCGCGCCAACGATCCAGCCCTGCCCCGTCTCGCCGAATTTGCGGCCCGTCTCGCGGAGCCGGCGTTGCGCGAGCGCCTGACGGCGCTCGCCGACCACCAGGACCCCGAGGTGCGCATTCAGTCGGCGCGCGCACTCGGGAGCTTTCCGCATCGGCAATCGGTCGCTGCCCTCAAGCGCCTCGCGACCGACGACGCCTGGGCGGTTCGGGCGCAGGCCGTACGGTCGCTCGGCATGATCGCCGATGTCAGCACGCTGCCGATCGTGACAGCCGCCCTCCGGGACAATGTGTGGTGGGTCCGACTGCGTGCGGCGCTCGCGTTGATGCGCTTCGCCGCGCCGGGCCGCAACGCGTTGCTCGAGGCGGAGGTCGGCGCCGACCCCTTTGCACGCGCCATGGCGCAAATGGTTCTCGGCCTGCCGGCGCAGGCGCTGGCGGAGTTCGCTACATGAGTGCCGTCACCACCATCGTTGGAACGACCGATCTGACGATTCTCGTCTATTTCCTGGCCCTGAATTCGTTCTACGCCGTCCTCCTGGTTCTTTCGATCCCGGAAATCTGGGAGCAGACGCGGCTGGCGGAGGATGAAGACTTCCAACGGCTGATGCAGAGCGATGCCCTGCCCCCCATCACGATTCTCGTTCCGGCGTACAACGAGAGTGCGACGATCGAAGCGAGCGTCACCGCGATTCTCACGCTCGAGTATCGCAACTACGAAGTCGTCGTGGTGAACGACGGCTCGAAGGACGACACGATGGAGCAGCTGCGACACGCGTTCGATCTCTATGAGATTCCGCGTGTCTACCCGGAGATCATCCCTACACAGCCGCTGCGGGCGTTGTACCGGTCGCGCGCTCGCTCGCGGTTGCTGGTACTCGACAAGGAGAACGGCGGCAAAGCCGACTCGCTGAACGCGGCGATCAACGCGTCCCGTTTTCCACTCGTGATCGCCGTCGATGCCGACACGCTGATCGAGCCGGACGCGCTGCTGCGGCTGACGCGGCCGTTTCTGTTGGGTCGCGAGATCGCCGCGGTCGGCGGGACGGTGCGCGTGGCCAACAACTGCACCGTGAAAGATGGTCGCGTCACGGACGCGCGCGTCCCCGGGAAGATCCTTCCCGGTATTCAGGTGGTCGAGTACCTGCGCGCGTTTCTCTTCGGTCGCCTGGGGTGGAATCGGCTCGGCGGCAATCTGATTATTTCGGGAGCGTTTGGGCTGTTCCGCAAAGACTATGTCATGGAGATCGGTGGCTACCGCACGACGAGCATCGTCGAGGATCTCGACCTGGTCGTCCGGCTGCACCGCCATCTCCGCGCCAAGAAGATCACGTACGACACGCCCTTTATTCCGGACCCGGTCGCGTGGACCGAAGTGCCGGAATCCATGAAAGTCCTGTCGCGGCAGCGCGAGCGGTGGCATCGCGGTCTGATCTCGGCCATGTGGCAGTACAAGACGATGCTCTTCAATCCGCGCTACGGCAGCATTGGTTTCCTGGCGATGCCCTTCTACGCTTTCGGGGAGATGCTGGCGCCGGTGGTCGAGCTCATGGGGTACCTGATCACGGCGCTGGGATTGGCGTTCGGTCTCGTGAATGTCTCATTCGCACTCCTTTTCATCCTCGTCGCCTGGGGCTACGGCATGCTCCTGTCCATTTGGGCAGTCGTGCTGGAAGAAGTGAGTTTCCGCCGCTACCGCCGCTTCGGCGACCTCTTCCGGCTGCTGCTCTTCGCTTCGCTCGAGAACTTTGGCTATCGCCAATGCACGGTATGGTGGCGTCTCAAAGCGTTCGCAAACGTCTTCACAGGCGTGCACGCGTGGGGTGATATGGCCCGCAAAGGGTTCGGCAAGGCGAGCGTTGCCGCGCTGCTCGCGCTGTGTCTCGCCGCGCCGTGCCTCGGCCAGAGTTTGCGAGTCTCGGTCTGGAGCTCCTACGAAGCGGTCGACAACAGTCAGAATTGGTCCACGCTCGGCGCGCAGCTCACCCTGTCATCCCCGCGCGGCCACGCTGGTTGGGTGGCGGGGGAGGTGCTGGGCCGCTTCGGAGCAACGGACGTGACCGAGCGCGTCGGCGGCGGCGTGCATCCGACGCAACGGCTGTGGCTCACCGTCGAAGCGGGGACGTCACGCCAACCCACCTTCTCTCCCAAGAACACTTGGGAGACGGACGCCAGCGCACTGATCGCGCCGCGGGTGTCGGCGGGCGTAGG
>WNGJ01005577.1_pt1 | contig 18049 bp, 14 predicted proteins | sample 5400611 | NCBI WGS metagenome assembly WNGJ01 (sample SAMN13153375, study PRJNA577476) | soil metagenome | isolation source: 40 cm soil or saprolite under Garry oak tree replicate 1 | place: USA:California | collected 2016-06-15 | reverse complement strand
GAGCTGGCCGTTTCCGGCGGCTGCCTGACCAACAGCGCAGCCGGGATCAGCAGCGTCCAGGCGATGATGCCGATCGTCATCATGGCGGTGCGCCAATCGTAGGTGGAGATCAGCCAGCGCGCCGTCGGCGAGATCGTCATCGGCGCCACGCCCATGCCCGCGGAAACCAGCGAGACCGCAAGGCTGCGGTTGTTGTCGAACCACCGCGTCGCGGCCGCGATCATCGGCGCGAAAAAGGCGCCCGCGGCCAGACCAACGAGGATGCCATAGGTGAGCTGGAATTCGATCAGCGATGTCGCACGGCTGGCGAGGCACAGCCCTGACCCGAGCAGCACCGCACCGCTCAATACGACGGGGCGGGTGCCGAATTTGTCGCTGGCCGCGCCCCAGCCGAAGCCGGCTATCCCCATCGTCAGGAAGTCGATGGTCATCGCGCTCGAAATTCCGGCGCGCGACCATCCCGTTTCCACCGACATCGGCTGCAGATACACGGCGAGCGAAAACATGGCGCCGATACCGACGCACGTCATCAGCGCGCCGGCGCCGACGATCACCCAGCGATACGACAGACTCATTCTCGATGCTCCCTATTTCCAACCTCAATTCGCGCGGTTCCCCAACAAGACGAACGGCGACCGGCGAAAGATACAAATGCCCGAAAATTTTTTTGAAAGACGCTGGGCTTGGGTTGACGCTAGGATGCGGTTCCAAGGAGACGGCGGGGCAGGGAGCGCGGGCGGTGGCCGAATTTGTGAAGATCGAAAAAGGCCTCGGGCCCGAGGGTCGCATCAGTGTGGTGCGCTTCGACCGTGGCGACGGCATCAACGCGCTGTCGCCGGAGGCGCTGCGTCAGCTCACTGACGCCGCCCGCCATTTTGAGGACGACAGCGAGACTTCGGTGGTGGTGCTCACCGGCAGCGCCAAGGCATTCAGCGCCGGGTTCGACCTGAAAGATGCCGAGGGCAGGTCGCGCGGCACCATGGATATCGGGTCGTTGCGCCGGCACCTCAAGCTCGGACCGCGGCTGACCCGTGCCTGGCAGGAGATGGAGCAGATCACCATCGGCGCCATCGAAGGATTTTGCATCGGTGGCGGCGTGGCGCTGGACTTTCGGGTCATGGCGCGCGACGCCCATCTGCGCGTGCCCGAGATCGGGCTAGGCATGAACATGAGCTGGCAGAGCGTGCCGCGCATGCTGCATCTGATCGGCCCGGCACGCACCAAGCAGGCGGTGATCCTGGCCGACCAGCGCATCTCGGCGACGGAAGCCTACGAATGGGGACTGGTGGAGGAGGTGGCCGATCCCGGCCAAGCCTTCGACGCTGCGCTGCGGCTTGCCGCAAAGGTCGCCGCGCAGCCGCCGCTGTCGGTCGCCATGACCAAGCTGACCGTCAATCGCCTCGCGCATGCGCTCGACGATCTCGCCGGCCATATGGACGTCGACCAGTTCGCGCTGGCGAGTTTTACCGAAGACCACAAGGAGGGCGTTGACGCGTTCTTGAAGCGGCGTAGACCGCGGTTCAAAGGGCGCTAGAAATGATGCTAGACTGTTACGGTTAATTGGCGGGATCAACATGTAGCTCTAAGTGAGGGAGGCTCAGATGACGCCGAATTTGGGTTCGCGCACCGAACGCTTCAAACAGGGCAAGGAGTTTCGCCACAAGACACCGCGGGAGGCGCACGCCGATCTCAAGGGAACGATGAAACGCAGCGCCGTCGAAATCCTGGCTGAGAGCGATACGGAGCGCGTTCCTGAACTCGTGCCAGAGCGCTACAGGCGGATGATGCTTAGCCCGTTTGCTTTCCTGCGCGGTGCGGCTGCCGTCATGGCGACAGATCTGGCCGGCCAGCCGGTGGCCGGACTTCCGGTACAGGCCGGCGGCGACAGCCATCTGATGAATTTCGGTGCCTTCGTGACACCCGAGGACAACATCCTGTTCGATGTCAACGATTTTGACGAGACGCTGCCCGGCGTCGATTTCACCGTCGACTTGAAGCGCCTTGCAGCCAGCGTCGCCGTGGCGGCGTTGGACGCGGGATCGAACAGGAAGCAGGCCCGCGCAGTGGCAGCTGCTACGGTGGAGGCCTATCGAACATACATGGCCGTGCTCGCCAAGCTATCTCCGCTTGAGATTTGGCACAGTCGCATCGATCTCGAGCAGGAGATCAAACGCATCGGCAACAGCGATTTGCGGCGCAAGCTCGCCGGCGTGATCGCCAAGGCGCGCGGGGAGGGGTTGGCGAAGGACGATAATTTCCCGCACCTAGCGAGCGGCGACAGTCAAACGATCGTCGACAAGCCGCCGACCATTTTCCATTTAGATCCCAAGGCCGACGCGAAGCACCGTCTCGACGTCGAGGCTGTATTCGCCGCATATCGCAAGGGCCTCAATCCTGACCGGCTGCGGCTGCTCGATCGTTTTGTCATGAAGGACATCGCCTTCAAGGCGGTCGGCGTGGGGTCCGTCGGCACATATTGCTGTGTGGCATTGTTCATGACCGCCGACAACGAGCCGCTGTTTCTCCAGATCAAGCAGGCGCTGAATTCGGTGCTGGAACGCCTCAACGACAAGCTCGCCTACAAAGGCAACCAGGGCCGCCGGGTCGTCCATGGTCAGCAGATGATGCAGGCCGCGAGCGACATTTTTCTGGGCTGGACGCAGGACGACACGTCAAGGCGCCAATTCTACATCCGGACGCTGAAAAATCGGCGATTGGGCGGCGTCAGCGAGATCGGCGAAGACGAAGCACTCTTGGACTACGCTCAGCTATGTGGCCGTACCCTTGCGCGCGCCCATGCACGCTCCGGCGACCCAGCCGCGATCGCCGGCTACACCGGCAAGAGCGGGGCGCTCGACGATGCGATCGCATCGTTCGCAATGGCCTATGCCGATCAAACCAATGCTGATTATGCAGGTCTGGTAAAGGCAAAGAGAAGCAAGCCGATCATAGCCAAGAAAGCCAAAGCCGCCTGAACGAGGACGCATGAACTCGACGATCTCGCTGGCCATATGCACGTCGACCAGTCCGCCTTGGCTAAGTTTTACCGAGCACCACAGGGAGGGTGTGGCGGCGTTCCTGGGGCGGCGCAAGCCGCGGTTCAAAGGGCGCTAGGGAACGGATGCGAACGCTGCCCGTCCGGCGATATTAACGGGCTTGTCGTTCTCAGTTCGCGTTCTCTTCCATGGCCCGGAAATAATGCTCGGCGTGCTGGAAATAATTCTCCGCCGCGATCCGATCCCCGGTCAGAGCTTCGGCGCGCGCCAGATCCAGATAGCGCTGATAATTTCCTTGCGCGTTTTGAGACTTCCTCGCCTGGAAGCGAGGGAACCGGGAAGATCCGGTTTTCTGGGATTGAGCTGTTCGTGGTGTGGCGTTGGTCATGTGTTCCGCGTTGCGACGCTGTGCCGAGGGATGACGTCCAGAAGTGTTTTTCATATCGATCCGTATGCTACGCGGCGGGAGCCGTGCAGCGGTTGCTGGAGGAGTTGTCGGCGTGCCGCACAATCAGCGATCCCGCACAGGCGGCAGCCAAGCTTCGATGGAAGTTGTGCGGGGAGGTTGGGCGCTCGATCAAACACAAAGAGCTGGCCGAACAGATCCTAACCGACAACATCTATGTAGAAAGGCAAAGCGGCCTTTTCAAGCTGCCGGATCAAGGCGCGCGCGCTTTCTGTCGTCGTTCCGACCAGCGTGGGCGACTACTGCACATCCGCCATATCTCGGATTCGCATAAGGTATATTATGGAATATTTATAGGCTAGGGATTTCAGATAGTTGTAGCCAAATCCTGCAGTTTCTCCCGAGCTTGAGGCTGAGAACAGGCCAGAAATGAGCCTGCGGCCATTCGGCTCCGTGGGCTCTGCGGCTTCGCTTTAACGCGGGCTCTCGCCTGTGGTTCCTACGCGGCGCGTGGCTTGGTATTTCCATCGAAAGCAGGCAATAAGCCAACCGGAGACCCGGCGCTGCCTGGGTCGTATGATGCCATTCAAAAGAACAATTCAGGGAGAGAACCAGATGAGCTTTTCGCGACGCATGTTACTCAAGGCATCCGCTGCGTCAGCGGTTCTGGGTGGCATTGGCGCGCCGTTTGTGGCCCGTGCCCAAGGCGCCGAATTTACCTATAAATATGCCAACAATCTTCCCGATGCCCATCCCATGAACGCGCGCGCCAAGGAAATGGCGGCTGCGATCAAGACCGAGACCAACGGGCGCGTCGACCTGCAGATTTTCCCGAACAACCAGCTTGGCTCCGACACCGACATGCTGAGCCAGATCCGCTCCGGCGGCGTCGAGTTCTTCACGCTGTCGGGCCTGATCCTGGCGACGCTGGTTCCAGCGGCGTCGATCAACGGTATCGGTTTTGCTTTTCCGGACTACGATACCGTCTGGAAGGCCATGGACGGCGATCTCGGGACCTATATCCGCGGCGAAATCACCAAGGCCAATCTCGTGGTGATGGACAAGATCTGGGACAACGGGTTCCGCGAAACCACGTCGTCGACCAAGCCGATCAATGGCCCGGACGACTTGAAGGGTTTTAAGATCCGCGTGCCGGTCTCGCCACTATGGACCTCGATGTTCAAGGCGTTCGATGCCGCGCCCGCTTCGATCAACTTCAGCGAGGTTTATTCCGCGCTGCAGACCAAGATCGTCGAGGGTCAGGAAAATCCTCTGGCGATCATCTCGACCGCGAAGCTCTACGAGGTGCAGAAATTCTGCTCACTGACCAATCACATGTGGGACGGCTTCTGGTTCCTGGCCAACCGCCGGGCCTGGGAGAAGCTGCCTGAGGATCTGCGCACGATTGTTATGCCGAATGGAAGGGAAAATACGGCGACGAGGCGTGGGCGTTGCTGGAGAAATCTGTTGGCAAGCTGTCGTAACGAATTTGCCGAGGGGTCTCCAACGGTCTCCTGCAGGTCTCAGTGACAAGGGTCGGTCATGGCTCAAGCCGAATCGATACAGGCGGCGGCCGGTGAGGTGATGTCCCCTCGCCGCCGCTCGGTTGCGGCGTCGCTCGAATCCTGGCTGGGAATGCTGGTTGAGATCCCGGCGGCGCTGCTGGTGATAGCCGAGATCGTGATCCTGTTCGCCGGCGTGGTCGCGCGCTATGGGTTGCACCGACCGCTGATCTGGTCGGACGAACTGGCCTCGATCCTGTTCCTGTGGCTGGCGATGCTGGGGTCCGCGGTCGCATTCCGCCGCGCCGAGCACATGCGGATGACGGCCGTGGTCGCGAGCGCAAGGCCTGCGATGCGGGCCTATCTCGACCTGATCGCGACCTGCGCCGCGCTGGCGTTCCTGCTGCTGATCGCCTGGCCGGCTTACGAATACGCCTACGAAGAAAGCTTTATCACCACGCCGGCGCTGCAGATTCCCAACATCTGGCGGGCGGCGGCGCTGCCGGTCGGCATCTGCCTGATGGCGCTGTTTGCGTTTCTGCGGCTGGCGCGATCCGGCGATATCCGGACCGTGCTGGGCGCGGTGCTCTCGGTCGCATTGCTGATCGGAATCTTCTGGCTGGCGCAGCCATGGCTGCGTCCGCTTGGCAATCTCAACCTGGTCATCTTCTTTGTCGGCGTCGCCGGTTTCTGTGTCTTCAGCGGCGTACCGATCGCGTTCGGCTTTGGACTGGCGATCCTGGGCTATCTCGCGCTGACGACACGAACGCCGCTGATAGTACTGGTCGGCCGCATGGACGAAGGCATGAGCCACCTGATCCTGCTGTCGGTGCCGCTGTTCGTGTTCCTCGGTCTCCTGATCGAGATGACCGGCATGGCGCGCGCCATGGTGGCGTTCCTGGCCAGCCTGCTCGGCCATGTCCGCGGCGGGCTGCATTACGTGCTGGTCGGAGCGATGTATCTGGTGTCGGGCATTTCGGGCTCCAAGGCCGCCGATATGGCCGCCGTGGCGCCGGTGCTGTTTCCGGAAATGAAGCAGCGTGGCGCCAAGCCCGGCGATCTCGTCGCCCTGCTCGCGGCCACGGGCGCACAGACCGAGACCATTCCGCCGAGCTTGGTTCTGATCACGATCGGTTCGGTGACCGGCGTTTCGATCGCCGCGCTGTTCACCGGCGGCCTTTTGCCGGGCGTGGTGCTGGCGATCACGCTGTCGGCGCTGGTGTGGTGGCGCTATCGCGACGAAGACCTCAGCCATGTCAGGAAAGCGACCGCCAAGGAGATCGTCCGGTCGCTCGTCATCGCCCTGCCCGCGCTGGCACTGCCATTCGTGATCCGCGCTGCCGTGGTCGAGGGCATTGCGACGGCAACTGAAGTCTCCACCATCGGCATCGTCTATGCCTTCGTGGTCGGATTTCTGATTTACGGGCTGTTGATTTATCGCCGCTTCGACTGGGGTCGGCTGCTGCCGATGCTGGTGGAAACCGCTTGCCTGTCGGGCGCGATCCTCTTGATCATCGGCACAGCCACCGGCATGGCCTGGGGGTTGACCCAGTCCGGGTTTTCGCGCGCGCTGGCGGCGGCGATGACCGGCCTGCCCGGCGGCTCCGCCTCCTTTATCGCGGTCTCGATCGTCGCGTTCACGGTGCTGGGCAGCGTGCTCGAGGGAATTCCGGCGATCGTGTTGTTCGGACCGCTGCTGTTTCCGATCGCACGCGCCGTCGGCGTGCACGAAGTCCACTATGCGATGATCATTATCCTGGCCATGGGCATCGGACTGTTCGCGCCGCCGTTCGGAGTAGGCTATTATGCTGCCTGCGCCATCGGCCGTGTGGACCCCGCCGAGGGCATTCGCCCCATCTGGGGCTATCTGCTGGCGCTGCTGGTGGGCTTGATCGTGGTGGCGATATTCCCCTGGATCTCGATCGGGTTTCTCTAGGCGGCGCGAAAAAGGGAGGCATGACCGATGAGCGGCCAGCAAAACCAATATAGCGTCGGCCTGGACAAGACGCCCGCCAATTACGTGGCGCTGACGCCGCTGAGCTTCCTCAAGCGCAGCGCCGCGGTCTATCCCGATCATGTCAGCACCGTGTATGAGGGCCGCGTTTTCACCTGGTCGCAGACCTATGCGCGCTGCCGGCGCTTTGCCTCTTTCCTCGCGGACCGCAATATCGGCAATGGCGACACGGTCGCCGCGATGCTGCCCAACATCCCCGCGATGAACGAAGTTCATTTCGCCGTGCCGATGGCCGGCGCCGTGCTCAACGCACTCAACATCCGGCTCGATGCCGCCTCGATCGCTTTCCAGCTCGATCATGGCGGCGCCAAGATCATCCTGGTCGACCCGGAATTTGCCGGCGTGATATCCGAGGCCCTGACCTTGATGAGCGGTCCAAAGCCGCTGGTCATCGACGTCGACGATGTGGCGTTCGCCGGCGGCAAACACATCGGCGAAATCGAATACGAGGCCGCGCTGTCGCAAGGCGATGCGAATTTTGTTGCCCGGCTGCCGCTGGACGAATGGGACGCCATCGCGCTCAGCTACACCTCGGGCACCACGGGTAACCCGAAAGGCGTCGTGACCCACCATCGTGGCGCCTACCTTAACGCCGTCAGCAACATCCTCGCCGGCAATCTCGGCCAGCATCCGGTCTATCTCTGGACCCTGCCGATGTTCCATTGCAACGGCTGGTGTTTTCCATGGACCATCGCGGCGGCGGCGGGCATCAATGTCTGCCTGCGCAAGGTCGACCCGACCAGGATCTTCGAGCTGATCGCGAAGCATGGCGTCACCCATATGTGCGGCGCGCCGATCGTCTACAACACGCTGATCAACGCGCCGGATGCGCCCAAAGGGAAAGCCGCGCGGCCGGTCGTCGGATTGATCGCAGGCGCCGCACCCCCGGTCGCGGTACTCGAGGGCGCCGAAAGCATCGGCATCAAGCTGACCCATGTCTATGGCCTGACCGAGGTCTATGGCCCGGCGTCGGTGTGCGCGGAACAGCCGGGCTGGAATGAGCTGGCCGCCGATCAACGCGCGCAACTCAAGCGCCGGCAGGGCGTCCCCTACCCGCTGCAGGAAGCCGTCACCGTGATCGATCCGGAAACCATGCGCGAAGTCCCGCGCGACGGCGACACCATCGGCGAAGTGATGTTCCGCGGCAATATCGTGATGAAGGGCTATCTCAAGAACGAGAAGGCCAGCCGCGAAGCCTTTGACGGCGGCTGGTTTCACACCGGCGATCTCGGCGTGCTCGATGAGCATGGTTACGTTATCATCAAGGATCGTTCCAAGGACATCATCATTTCCGGCGGCGAAAACATCTCCTCGGTCGAGGTCGAGGATGTGCTCTACAAGCACCCCGCGGTGCTGTTCGCGGCGGTGGTGGCAAAGCCTGACGGGAAATGGGGCGAAGTGCCCTGCGCCTTCGTCGAATTGAAGGAAAACGCGCGGGCCACGGAGGCCGAGATCATCGCGTTCTGCCGTGCGCAGATGCCGGGTTTCAAGACGCCGAAGGCGGTGGTGTTCGGACCCATTCCGAAAACCTCGACCGGAAAGATCCAGAAATTCATGCTGCGTGATGAGGTCAAGTCGGTAAAGGCGATTTCGGCCTGACGGGTTTGGAGCCTGGATGGACACGAAGTCAAACCCCCGCGTTCCACGCGCCGTGGATCGATGTGTTCAGCGAAAAAGACAACTCAATAAGAATTTATCACTTCGCGATTGTTCTCCCGCGTATAGCTTCATGCGCCCCGATTGATTGCTTCACAGAGGTACCAGATGTCCACTTCGTTCAGAACGACACTCGCGCTGTTGGCTGTTTTTGCCGTCGCGGGCTTGACGCCGGTGGCGGCGCAAACGCCCTCGCCGGCCGGGGCCAAAGATTACTTCATCAATCTGAAAGACGGCGACACCGTGAGTAGCCCATTCCTGGTGCAGTTCGGGCTGTCCGGCATGGGCGTGGCGCCAGCCGGCGTGGAAAAACCCAACACCGGCCACCATCACCTGCTGATCGATGCCGCCCCTTTGACGGAAGAACAGATGAAGGAGCCTCTGCCCGTCGACGATAGTCACAAGCATTTCGGCGGTGGCCAGACCGAAACCATGGTGACCCTGCCGGAGGGCAAGCACACGCTGCAACTGCTGCTCGGCGATTGGACCCACATCCCGCACGTACCGCCGGTGATGTCGGAGCCGATCACCATCACGGTGCGTTAGTCACTGGCTCTGCCGGCAGCCGATCCGGACCTGCCTCAGCTCGCCTTGCGCGCGTGATGGCTGTGCAGCTGCGATGACAGCATGCGCCGCCATTCGTTGAACTCTGAACCCGCGATGTCGCGCGGCCTCGGCAGGTCGATCGAGTACTCATTGTCGATCCGGCCGGGTCCAGGTGACATCACCACCACCCGGTCGGCCAGAAAGATCGCTTCCTCGATCGCGTGCGTGACGAACAGAACTGTGAGGCCGGTTCGCGACCATATCTCGACCAACTCGTCCTGCAGCCGTTCCCGCGTCATGGCGTCGAGCGCGCCGAACGGCTCGTCCATCAGCACGATTTCGGCATCGTTGGCGAGGACGCGGGCGATGGCGACCCGCTGTTTCATGCCGCCGGAAAGCTGGTGCGGGTAGACGTCGGCGAAGCGCTGCAGCCCGACGAGGTCGATGAAGTGGTCGACGGTTTCGCGGATCTCGGTCTTGGTGCGGCCCCGCGATTTCGGCCCGAAGCCGATATTGTCGCGGACATTGAGCCAGGGAAACAGTCCGTAATCCTGAAACACCATGCCGCGGCTCGGCCCCGGCCCCGCGATGGGTACGCCCCACATCAAGGCTTCGCCCTGCGTCGCGGCCTCAAACCCCGCGGCCATGCGCAACAGCGTGGATTTGCCGCAGCCCGATGCGCCGATCAGGCAGATGAACTCGCCTTTCTTCACGCTCAGATTGGCACCGCGCAGCGCCTCGATCGACCGTCCATTCTGCGAATAGGTCTTGCCGACATTTTTCATTTCCAGGATCGGAGTTGCGGCTTTAGCCATGCGACGGACTCCAGGCCAACAGTCGCCGTCCGATCAGCATCACCAATTGGTCGGATAAAAATCCGACGGTGCCGATGACGATCATCCCGGAAATCACGATTTCGGTGCGCGAGAGCTGGCGGGCTTCCATGATGATCGCGCCGAGCCCGGTTTGCACACCGGTCATTTCGCCGACCACGATCACGACCCACGCAAAACCCAATCCGAGCCGCATGCCGGTAAAGATCGACGGCAGCGCGGCCGGCAGCACGACACGGAAAAACTGCGCCGAGCCGTTGCAGCCGAGCATGGAGGCCGCCTCGAACAATCGGGGCTCGACCGAGCGCACGCCAAAGATGGTATTCACCAGAATGGGATAGAACGCGCCGAGAAAGACCAGGAAGAACGCCGAGCGCGGTCCGAGCCCGAACATGATCATCGCCAGCGGCAGCCACGCCGTGACCGGCACCGGCCGCAGAATTTGCAGGGTCGGATCGACCAGCTGCCGGACCAGCGGCAGGCGCCCGATCAGCATTCCCAGCGGCAACGCCACCATCAAAGCCAGCGCGAAGCCGCCATAGACACGGCTGACGGACGCCAGCAAGTGGATGTGCAGGGTTCGGCTGTAGGCGTCGTCATTGATGCCGCCAAGGGCGAGATCCCTTAGCTCGAGCCAGACGTCGCCGGGCGGCGGAATCAGGCTGCCGGGCCGCCCCACCGTGGAAAAATGCCAGATCGCCAGCAGTACAGCCGGGAATGTGACTGCCAGCAGAAATGGCCGCAGCCGCGGCCACCATGCCGTTGCCCACGAAGTTTCACGCGCGGAGGCGGTCTCGTTCTCGCTATCGGACGCGAGCGTGGTCACGGTCAGGTCGGTTTCACCGCATCGACAAAGCTGGTGTCGATGAAGGTAGCAAAATCAGGCAGGCGCTTGATCTGTTTCAGCGCCAGCATGTGGTCCGCGTAGATCCTGGATTGCTCGATTTGCTTGGCGTCAAGCCGCCATGTCAGCTCGACATTGGGCACCGAGGCTTCGATCGCTTCCTTCTTCTGCCCGAGCTTGCTGGACGCCATCGCCACCATGGCGTCCTTGTTGGAAGATGCAAAATCGGTCGCCCGCTGGTGAATGCCCATCATGACGCGGACGAGGTTCGGCTTTTCCGTGATCACGTCGCGATGGGTGCCGAATACCATATTGAGAGAGCCCATCGCCGTCGAATACGGATATTCCACCAGCGAGCCGACGCCGCTGGACAGCGACACGCCGGGACCGGGCTCGGCGCCGACATAGGCGTCGACGTCGCCGCGCGACAGGGCGATATGCATTTCACTGAAGGAGACGCGAACCGGCTCGACGTCCTTGATGGTCATGCCTTCCATGCGCAGCCGCTCGAGGAAGAAGACCTCCTGGGTGGTTCCTGGAAACACCGCGACGCGCTTGCCTTTGAGGTCCTTGATCGAGGCGATACCGGCATCCTTCTTTGCAATGATGGCCATGCCGCGATTGCAGGTCGAAGCAATCACCACAACCGGCTCTCCCGCTGCGGCGCCGAGCACGGCGGCGGCGATACCGAACGCGCCGAAATCGACCGACTTGGTCACCACGGCGTTCTTGCATTCGGTTGGCGTTTCGAACGGCAGCACTTCGATCTTGTAGCCCACCGGCACGAACTGATCGTAGAAATACGGCGCGATGGAATGGATCAGTTTCAGTGCACCCGCGCGGATGACAATCGGCTCGCCTTCGGCGCGCACAATCGCAGGGGCTGCGAAAACTCCCACCCCGAGGCCGGCCATGAATTCACGACGGCGTATCCCTGATGTCATCGGTGGAACTCCTCTGTTGCGGCAAGAAATGCAACAAACATGCCGTCCGGGAGGTATTTTGGCAGGCTAGGCCGCTAGCGCTCCGCATGACGCGCTGACCGCGGGATGACGTTTCCAGGTTCGTTTGTCGGGGGTATGAAATGCGCCGGGCGAACGGCTTCGAAGGGCTGATGCTTCAAAATTGTGCGTGGAGCGCATTGGCTGATCAAAAAACAGCCGGGCGGGACGGATGCGTCTAATCTGCCGGTTCCAGCGTCAGCCGCATGCCGTCATAGGCCGGGACAACGCCCGGCGGCAGGCTCTGGCGCAGCACCTCGTAATCCAGATCGGAATGCATGTTGGTGATGACAGCGCGCTTCGGCTTGAAGCGGTCGATCCATGCCAGTGCGTCGTTGACGCTGAAATGGCTGGGATGGCCGGCATAGCGCAGCCCATCGATGATCCAGAGATCGAGATCTTTCAAACTAGTCCAGCTCTCGGCCGGAATGTCGCTGACATCGGGTGTGTAGGCGGCATCGCCGATGCGATAGCCCAGCGCCGGAATATTGCCGTGCTGCAGAATGAAGGCGGAAAGCTCGAGCGGCCCCCCCTTCCCTTCAATGATGCGGCTTTCGCCGGCTTCGATGGCGTGACCGTCGAGGATCGGCGGATAATCGCTGCCGGGCGGCGACACGAAGCAATACGAGAATCGCGACATGATGTCTTTTGCGGTCGACTGGTTCAGATAGACCGGAATGCGCCGGCGCTGATGCAGCACGACCGAACGGAGGTCGTCGATGCCATGGGTCTGATCGGCATGCTCATGGGTCAAGAATACCGCGTCGATGTGCTCGACATTGGCGTCGATCAATTGCTCGCGCAGATCAGGCGAGGTATCGACGACGATCCGCGTCGTGCCTTGCGCCGACGTCCGCTCGGCGAGCAACGAGCAGCGGCGGCGCCGGTTTTTCGGATTGCTGGGATCGCATTTTCCCCAGCCGAGCGCGGGACGCGGTACGCCGGCCGATGATCCACAACCGAGGATAGTCAGGCTCAGCGTCATGCCGCGAATTCCGCTGACGGTACCTTGGAGAACAGCCGGAAGAAATTCTCGGTGGTTTGACGCGAAATTTCCTCGAGCGAAACGCCCCGTGTCTCCGCCAGCACCTTGGCAACCTCGACCACGTAGGACGGTTCGTTGCGCTTGCCGCGAAATTTTCCGGGCGCCAGATAGGGTGAATCGGTTTCGACCATGATGCGATCGGCTGGAAGCCCGGCTGCAAGATCGCGTAAGGCCTGCGATTTCTTGAAGGTCAAAATGCCGGTGAACGAGATCGACAGGCCCAGCGAGATCGCCTTCATTGCGAGCTCGCGCCCGCCGGTATAGCAATGCAGCACCGCGCGAAACGGTCCTTTGGTCATCTCATCCTCGAGGATGCGGCCGCAATCCTCGTCGGCGTCGCGGGTGTGGATGACCAGCGGCAGGCCGGTGGCCCGCGCCGCGGCGATGTGCGCGCGAAAGCCGCGCTGCTGCGCCTCGGTTGAACCGTGCTGGTAGAAATTATCCAGCCCCGCCTCGCCCAGCGCCACGACCTTCGGATGTTTTGTCAGCTCGATCAATTCGTCAGCGGCAATCCCGTCTTCCTCGTCGGCGTGATGCGGATGGGTGCCGACCGAGCAATAGACGTCTGGAAATCGCGCGGCGATATCAAGCAACCCGGGAAGACGCCGCACCCGCGTCGAGATGGTGACGATGCGCCCGATGCCGGCGGCCGCGGCCCTCGCCACGATGGCGTCGAGGTCATCGGCGAAATCGGGAAAATCGAGATGGCAATGGCTGTCGACAAGCATCGCTTTTCCAACCGTTCAGGCCGCGGTCGGTTCGATATAGCGCGGAAAGATTCCGACCGGCGCAGGCAACACCGTCCCCGGCTCGATCCGGCTCGCGCCGCCCAGCCTTGCGAAATCGCGCGCATCCTGCGGGATACCCAGGCTATCCAGCAACTTCGCAGCGGCCTCCGGCATCACGGGTTGCGCCAGAATCGCAATCTGGCGAACGACTTCCGCGGTCACGTACAGCACCGTCCGCTGGCGCGGCGGATCGGTTTTCGCCAGCGCCCACGGTGCCTCGCCGGCGAAATATCGGTTGGCTTCGGCCACGACGCCCCAGACCGCGTTGAGGGCCTGGTGGATTTGCTGCGTCGCCATCGCGGTCCTTGCCAGTCCAATCATGCCGTCGGCCTGGGCCAGGATCGCCTTGTCGTTGTCGCTGAAATCGCCAGGCTCCGGCAGCACGCCTTCATGCTGCTTGGCGATCATCGACAGCGAACGCTGCGCCAGATTGCCGAGATCATTGGCGAGATCGGCATTGATGCGGGCGACAATCGCCTCGTGATTGTAGCTGCCGTCCTGCCCGAACGGCACCTCGCGCAGGAAGAAATAACGCATCTGGTCGACGCCGTATTGATTGGCGAGATTGAAGGGATCGACGACGTTGCCGACCGACTTCGACATCTTCTCGCCCTTGTTGAACAGAAAGCCATGGGCGTAGACGCGCTTCTGCAGCGGAATGCCCGCTGACATCAGGAACGCCGGCCAGTACACCGCGTGAAAACGGATGATGTCCTTGCCGATGATATGCACGTCGGCCGGCCAATAATGCCAATCGGCATCGTCCTCATCGGGGAAGCCGACGCCGGTAATGTAGTTGGTGAGCGCGTCGACCCAGACATACATGACGTGCTCGGGATCGCCGGGCACCTTGACGCCCCAGTCGAAGGTGGTTCGCGAAATCGACAGGTCCCGCAAGCCGCTTTTGACGAAGCTCATGACTTCGTTCTTGCGCGAATCCGGTCCGATGAAATCCGGCTGCGTCTCGTACAACTTGAGTAATCTGTCCTGATAGGCGGACAATTTGAAGAAATAACTCTTCTCCTCGACCCATTCGACCGCCGTGCCCTGCGGCCCGCGCCGCACATTGTCTTCGCCGACGACGGTTTCGTCCTCGGCGTAATAGGCTTCTTCGCGCACCGAATACCATCCGGCGTAACTGTCCAGATAGATGTCGCCATTGTCGGCCATCCGCCGCCAGATCTCCTGGCTGGAGCGATGGTGCTGCTCCTCGGTGGTGCGGATGAAGCGGTCGAACGAAACGTTAAGACGCTGGTCCATCTCCTTGAACCGGAGCGCATTTCGCGTCGCGACGTCCAGCGTCGGCAACTTTTCGGCCTCCGCGGTCTGGATCATCTTCAGGCCGTGCTCATCGGTCCCGGTCAGGAAAAATACATCCTTGCCGTCGAGCCGCTGGAAGCGCGCCAGCGCATCGGTCGCGATCGCCTCATAGGCATGGCCGATATGCGGCACGCCGTTGGGGTACGCGATGGCGGTCGTGATGTAGTAGGAATTTCTTGCCGCCGGTGCCGGCGAGCTTGCGACGGCAGCAGCCTGCTTCTTCGCGGGCTTGGCTTTCGCTGTCTTGGCTTTCGCAGTCTTGGCGACGGAAGGCGCCGACGTGGTAACGCCGGTCTGCTCCGGTATCACAGCAGGCTTATTCGGCCGGGCATTCTTCGGCGATTTCTTCGGCGATTTTTTGGGAGCCTTCTTCGCAGTCGTTTTTTTCGTGCTAGCTTTCTTGGTAGTTTTCTTGGTAGTTTTTTTGGCAGCTTTCTTTGCCGATTTCTTGGTCGCCTTCTTCGCTGTGGATTTGGCGCGCTTCTTCAGCGCAGACGCCTTCGCGCCGCGTTTGCCGGCTTTCTTCACGCTTCGCTTCTTGACGGTTTTCTTCTTGGCCTTCGCCACCACAACTTCCTTTATCGCTCAAACAAGATTGCTGGAAATGACTCAAGCGGAGCGCCTAGCGCGTCGCCTCCGCGAGCAGCCCGAACACCGAGAAAACCAGCGGTTTCCGCTCCAGATTATATTCTGCGGTGTCGCGCGCGACGCGGTTGATCTTTTCCCACACCTCCGCCAGCCGTGCAAGGCGGGGCAGATTCGCGTTGGCATCGTCGGCCCGCAAGCGCTGGATCACCCAGCGATCGACACTGTCGATAAACGCCGCGAGCGCCACCCGGTCGCTGCCGCCGAGCGCGTCGCCGAGCGCATGGAGTTCGCGCGGATCGACCCGCGGCAGCGTCGCCAGCAGCGCCGCGGTGCGCTGCTGAAGTTTTAAGGCATCGCCGCCAAGCAGCGTCAGCGCCCGCGAGACACTGCCTTCCGAAGCCTCGGCCGCTTCCGCCAGTGCGGGATCGTCGATCGCGAGGTTGGCGGCCTGGGCGGCGGCGCGGATGACGTCGGCGGTGGCGAGCGGCCGCAGCGCCAGTTTGCGGCAGCGCGACTGGATCGTCGGCAGCACGCGTGCGGGCGCATGGCTGACGAGCAGGAACAGCGACTGCTGCGGCGGTTCCTCCAGGATTTTGAGCAGCGCGTTGGCGGCGTTGGGATTGAGCTCGTCGACGGTATCGACGATGCAGACCCGCCAGCCGTCGACGGCGGCGGTCGAGCCGAAAAACGAAATCGTCTCCCGGGTCTCGTCAACCGTGATTACGGTCCGCATCACGCCCTTGTCGTTGAGCGAGCGTTCGAGCGTGAGCAGGCTGCCATGTGCGCCCGCGGCGATATGCCGGGCGACCGGATCGGATGGATCGACCTGCAATGCCTCGGCGTGCCGCACATCGGCGGCCAGCGGATCGCGATTGGCGAGCACGAACCGCGCCATCCGATAGGCCAGCGTCGCCTTGCCGATACCTTGCGCGCCTCCGATCAGCCAGGCGTGCGGTATGCGCCCGCTGCGGTAGGCGTTCAGCAACGCCATCTCGGCGTCGTGATGTCCCGCCAGCGCCATGGTTTCGCGCGGGTGAATAGTGGCGATTTGCGGTTCGACCTGACGGGCGCTCATGCCGGGGCAGCCAGATTGCCGGCATTGGTGGCGAAAAAACGATCGCGCAAGGCTGCCCATATGCTGGCTGCAACCGTAGCGGCGTCGGCATTGGCATCGATCAGCACGCAGCGCTGCGGTTCGTCGGCGGCGATCTGCCGGTAGGCGTCGCGCAATTGCTGATGAAATTTGATATCTTCGGCTTCGAACCGGTCCGGCGCGCCAGCGCCACGGCGGACGGCCGCGCGCTGCATGCCGACCTCCACGGGGACGTCGAGGATCACGGTCAGATCCGGCTTGAGGTCGCCGATGGTGACCCGCTGCATCGCGTTGAGAACCGTCGGCGACACCTGGCCCAGCATGCCCTGATACACCCGCGTCGAGTCCGAAAACCGGTCGCACAGCACCCAGGTCCCCTGATTGAGCGCCGGCTGGATCACCGTGCGGACATGGTCGTCGCGCGCGGCCGCGAACAGCAGGGTTTCCGCGTCGGGACCCAACAGCTTGCCCATTCCGGACAACACGACATGGCGAATGATTTCCGCGCCCGGCGACCCACCGGGCTCGCGCGTCACGATGGCACGCAGCTTTGTCGCGGCGAGACGCTGCGCCAGCGTCTTGATCTGCGTGGATTTGCCGGAACCCTCACCACCTTCAAAGGTGACGAACCGTCCGCGCCCGGGCGTTCTCTTGACCGCTATCTCGGCCATCATCAGAGTTTCTCGGCGCCCGCGCGAAACATTCCGATCACCAGTTCGCTCGCGCCATCGATCGCCCGCCGCATCGTCGATCCCTTGGCCACCGGTTCCGCGGCGAAAACCGGCGCCTCCATGGCGATGTTGCCGCCGCGCCAGACCCTGACGATGCCGACCGGCTGACCCGGCTCGATCGGTGCGCGCACCGGTCCATTATAGACCACGCGCGCGATCAATTTATCGCTGCCATTTTTCTGCACCATCACCTTGATCGGCTCGGAACCCGCAAGCTTGACCGAGCGGCTCTCGCCGCCAAACACCTTGGCATAACCGACCAGTTGCTGCGGCGCGAATAATGTCCGCGCTTCGAAATTACGAAATCCCCATTCCAGCATCTTCTTCGCCTCGGAGGCGCGGTCGTCGGGATCCTCAAGGCCGTTGACGACGACGATCAGCCGCATGCCGTCCCGCACGGCGGAGCCGACCATGCCGTAGCCGCCTTCCTTGGTGTAGCCGGTCTTCAGCCCGTCGGCACCTTCGAGCGAGAGCAGTAGCGGATTGCGATTCTGCTGCCGGATCTTGTTCCAGGTGAACTCGCGCTCGCCGAACAATTTGTAGAATTCGGGATAGGTCCGGATGATATGGCGCGCGAGCTTCGCCAGCTCACGCACCGTCATCTTGTTGCCGGGATCGGGCAGCCCGTTGGAATTGGCGAAAGTCGACTGCGTCATTCCGAGCTCGCGTGCGCGCTTGGTCATCAT
>WNGJ01002717.1_pt1 | contig 18053 bp, 16 predicted proteins | sample 5400611 | NCBI WGS metagenome assembly WNGJ01 (sample SAMN13153375, study PRJNA577476) | soil metagenome | isolation source: 40 cm soil or saprolite under Garry oak tree replicate 1 | place: USA:California | collected 2016-06-15 | reverse complement strand
GCTCTTCCGCGCGCCCAAATTCGTCGAACATGAGCGCAAGCTTCAAACCAAATGTGATCGGCTCGGCATGAATGCCATGGCTGCGCCCGATCATCGGCGTCATTTTGAATCGCCGCGCTTGTTTGGCGATTGTCGATCTAAGCTTTTTCAGATCGGCGAGCAGAAGCTCGGATGATTCAGTCAATTGCACTGCCAGCGTCGTGTCTAGAATGTCTGACGAGGTCAATCCCTGATGAATCCAGCGTGCGGCCGGCCCGACTGATTCAGCAACGTTTTCCAGAAAAGCGATCACGTCGTGATTTGTTCGTTTTTCGATCTCCAGAATCTCAGGAATTGAAAACCGCGCCCGCTTTCGAATTTCCGCTGCATCCTGCTTCGGAATCTGGCCAAGCTCAGCCATCGCCTCGCAGGCGAGCACTTCAGTCTCAAGCCAAATCTCAAACTTGCGTTCGTCGGACCAGATCTTGCGCATTTCTGGCCGGGAATAACGATCGATCACGCCGGCAAGATAAAAGCGAGCGACGAGCGCGAAAAGCGTTTTATCTACAAAAAAATCGCTCCGCGTAAATTAGCGGAGCGACTGGCGATTCGGAGCTTGAAGGCCCCAATTGTTTCGGGGTTATCGATTTTGCTACCTAGCTTTGGCAAACGCGGGCGCGAATAAAACGGCCGTTGTTTTTAACGCGCACCTGACCCGTGGCCAGAAGAGCCGCTACCGTTGCGGCTGTTTCTTTAGTGTTCTTCGTGCAAGAGCTTACTGCGAGGATCAGATCGCCCAGCGAAAGCCTCGAGCCCGGTTTCAAAATTTGGCGATTCTTTTTCATGCTATGTCCATTCCTGTGAAGAGCAATTTCAATGCCATTGGTCCTTGTGGATATCTCAGTCATGCTCAGTTGTGCACTTATTCATTTGTTGTGCACCTTTGAACTGACCATTCGGCGACGCTTTTGTTCAATTTTCGAACACAAATAAACAAATTTTGATTGCGTCGCCGGATCCATGGCGAGATCGCCCATCAACATTGGGAATAGGAACCCTAAATCAGTTCAGTCCATTACGAGACGGAATTGGGCTTCATGAGTCGCATGGTTAACATGTAAAGAGCGGCGAAGATCGTAACGACAAGCAAGATGCCGCCCGATTGACCACGAATGAAGTGGACCAGGGCCTCGGGGTTCGTCAAAAGCTCCGGTTCCACCAAATAAGCCCGGTGACCCAGATAAGCCAAGATACTGCACGAGATCGCCGAGCCCAAAATCGTGACCAGACTGAAAACAGGAAAACTCATCCGAACGATTCCCGCTGGGATGGAAATGAGATGGCGGACGACTGGCAATACGCGCGCAAAGAAAACTCCGCCTGCTTCATAACGGTTCAGCCAACGCTCTGCGTGTTCGAGTTTGATGGGCGTAAGCAAGATGAAGCGGCCAAATCGTAAAATCAAAGGCCGTCCAATCCATCGCGAAATCCAATACATGAAGGCCGCGCCAAGATACGCGCCGAACGTTCCTGCCAGAATCACACCGGCCATGTTAAGTTTCCCTTGCGCGGCGAGGAATGCCGCGGGCGGAAGCACGACTTCGGCAGGCACAGGCAGGGGCGTGCTTCCCATCGCCATCAACACGATAATGCCAATATAACCGCCGCTCAGGACCCAGCTGAACCAGATTTCCAGAAGATGATGCATGGCAAAGAATTTCGGATTTTCGATTTAGAATTTCGGATTTACGCTGCCGAACGCGCGACTAGTTCAATCTTAAATTTGGAATCTGCAATCTAAATCACCATGTCGATCTACCGGCGCGTTCTTAAATACTACAGGCCGTTTCTGCCGCAGACGCTGCTCGGCCTCGTGCTTTCGCTAGTGGGCATCGGCCTGAATCTGCTCAAGCCGTGGCCGTTTAAAATCATCGTCGATAATTTTTTGCGACCCGGCCAGTCAGCCATCCGAGCTGATTGGCGCGCCTGGGTTGCCTTGCTTTGCCTTGCCCTTGTCGTGATCCAACTCCTCTGGGGAATCATGAATTGGGTCACTAACTATCTTTTCGTGAAGATCGGCCTGCAAGCGCTTCTTAAATTGCGCACCGACCTTTATTCATACCTCCAGTCGCTCTCGCTTAAATATCACGACGCGCGCCGCTCAACCGACTCAAGTTTTCGCGTCGCCTACGATTCACAGTCGATCCAGACAATCTACAACAAAGGTTTCACCAACATCTTCGGATCGGCCATTACACTCATCGGGACATTCGTGATCATGGTGCAGTTGGATTGGCAATTGACATTGCTTTCGCTTGCGATCGTGCCGCTGATTGTCGGCGCGATTTATATTTTTGCGCACCGAATTCGGCGTGAATCAACGTCCATCCAGGAGCAGGAAAGCGCCGTCCTCACGCAGGCGCAGGAAGGACTGAGCTCCATCCGAATGGTACACGCATTTGGTCGCGAAGAATTTGAAGTCCGCCAATTTCACCAGCAGGCCCGGCAAAGCTTAGAGGCAAATCTGCGGCTCACGCTGACGAACGTGAACAGCGCGCTGGTCATCAGCACCCTCATGGTCATCGGCACGGCGGCGATGTATTACGTGGGCACGCTGCACGTGCTCGCCGGGACACTCACGCTCGGTTCGCTGCTCGTCTTCAGCGCGTATCTGTTGATGCTTTATCAGCCGCTGGAGGCGCTCACCTATACGACTTGGGCAATGGAAGGTGCGACCGCCGGCGCGAAGCGCTGCTTTGAAATTTTGGATCGACGGGATGATGTCGTCGATTCTCCTGATGCAGTCGCAATTTCTTCCGCCAAGGGCGCGATCGCATTCCAATCCGTCAGTTTCGGTTACGCGCAGGATCGACATGTCTTGCGCGATGTCGATCTGCGCATCGACCCCAACCAAATCGTTGGACTCGTGGGCGGAACCGGGGCGGGCAAAAGCACATTGCTGAGTTTGGTCCCCAGATTTTACGATCCGAACAAAGGCTCGATCACACTCGACGGCCGCGATCTTCGCGAGATTACAAAAAAAACTTTGCGAACGCAGATTGCCATTGTTCTGCAAGATACGCTGCTTTTCTCGACGACCGTGCGCGAGAACATTGCCTATGGCCGACCAGAGGCGACTGAAGAGGAAATAGTCGATGCCGCGTGCCGCGCACAGGCTGACGAATTCATCCGGCAACTGCCGAATGGCTACGCGAGCCTCGTCGGTGAGCGAGGCGGACATTTGAGCGTCGGTCAACGGCAGCGAATCGGCATCGCGCGCGCATTTTTAAAAAATGCCCCAGTTCTGTTGCTGGACGAACCAACTTCGGCGCTCGATCCGGCGACCGAATCGGCAATTATGAAAACGATCAAGGAACTAATGCGCGGCCGGACGACGTTGATCGCGACGCATCGTCTGGCAACGATTCATAGCCTGGATCAAATCATCGTGCTCGAACAGGGGCGCATCGTCGAGCAAGGTCGCGGCCCTGAATTGATCGCGGATGGCGGCATCTATGCGAAACTTTACAGCTCAGGAAAATTTCCGGGATGAGCAACGTACGCAACGATCGACATGTGGAAGGCGACTGGTGGCCGCATCCGATCCCGGCGAATGTAGAATTTGGGGAGGGATTTTATTGTGAAACCGCGCAAATCTTCCGGCATCTTCGCAGTAAAAAATCCGGCGCAGTCGTGTTCGGCAACCACGTTTCCTGTTATGCAGGCTGTTCATTTTCCATTGGAGAGAACGGCCAGTGCACGGTTGGCGATTTCACTCTCCTGAACGGCGCACTCATCATGGCCGAGGAGAAGATCGACATCGGCTCGCATTGTCTGATTTCGTGGAACGTCGGCATTGCCGATTCTGATTTCCATCCGCTCCAGCCTGCGCAACGTCTAATCGACGCGCAAGCCCTCGCACCTTATTTCAAAGATCGTCCGCCGCGCCCGAAATTGAAAACCGCGCCCGTGAAAATCGCGGACAACGTTTGGGTTGGCATGAACGCAGTAATTCTGAAAGGCGTCACCATTGGCGACAACTCAGTTGTTGCCGCTGGTTCTGTGGTGACCAAAAGCGTTCCACCGAACACGGTGGTGGCGGGTAATCCTGCGGTTATCGTGAGGCAAATTGTGAAATGAATGAATAGTGATCGGTGAATAGAGCAGATTGCTTTCGTTCACGCTTTGCTGGTCAGCATTCCCACTTTGCCAGCTCCTCGAGATGAAGAAAAAGAAAATCGTTGTGATGGGCTTCATGGGCTCGATGCCGATTGCCGGCGTGATCTGGCAACATATTCATTACATCGTCGGCCTTCACCGTCTCGGGCACGATGTTTATTACATCGAGGATTCGGCACGATTGCCCTACAACCCCGAGACCTTCGAGGTAAATAATGAGTTCGATTACGCCGCCCGGCTTCTCAATCGATTGTCAGGCGAATTCGGTTTCAAAAATCGTTGGGCGTTTTGTGCACGGTATCTCCAAGGTCAGCCGACGGCAGGCTTATCGCTACAAAAGATTCGAGAGCTTTATCGCGACGCCGATGCGGTTCTGAACATTTGCGGAGCGCAAGAACTCAACGACGACCTGCTTGTTTCGGATCGTATTCTCTATATCGAAAGCGATCCCGGCGTTGAACAGATCAAGGTCGACAAGGGCGTACGATCGACTGTCGATTATCTGTGGCGGCACCACGCGCTGTTCACGTTTGGTGAAAATGTCGGCACAAAAACGTTTCCCGTACCGAAACATGGATTCGAGTGGTTGCCCACACGACAACCAATCGTAATTGATCTGTGGAAAACAAATCGTGCGCCGCCGCAAGCTGCCGTTTTTACATCGGTGGCGAATTGGTCCACAAGCGGGCTGAAAGACATTACCTGGCGCGGCGACAAATATCTTTGGAGCAAATCGCGTGAATTTATCCGGTTCGTTGCCGCGCCGAAAAAATCTGGTGAAACATTTGAACTCGCGACAAACATTGAGGATCGACCAACACGATGGAAATTTGAGCGAAACGGCTGGCGGTTGATTTCGCCACTTCAACTCAGCGTCGATTATTGGCTCTATCGCGATTATATTCATCGTTCGAAAGGCGAGTTCACAGTCGCGAAAGACCAATACGTTCGACTAAACACCGGTTGGTTCAGCGATCGGAGCGCGTGCTATCTTGCGGCCGGTCGACCCGTCATAATTCAGGAAACGGGTTTCACAAAGAACTATGGTGGCAAAGCGGGGCTGCTGTCCTTCGGATCGTTGGGCGAGATTGTCGATGCGGTGAAAACGATCAATGCCGATTACGCAAAACATTCTCGCGCCGCCCGGGCTTTGGCGCGTGAAGTTTTCGAAGCAGAAAGAGTCCTCAAATCACTTCTTGATCGCGCGGGAATTTAATTTTTCCAGAGCGGCTCGCCGCGCGCGGTAGTCGCGCCCTGCCACCGCAGATGTTGAACGGCGAGCGCATTGAACATGTCAGTTCTGTCGGGACGCAATTGCCCGGAAAGCCTTCGGGGCAGATTGCGATTGATTTTCGATCGTTTCGTTTCAACTTTTCAGACTCTCGCCCATGAAGCTTGCTCTTATTTTTGTCGGTATTGGCCTGCTGGCTGGATCGACATCGACATTTTACGCACAGCAAAGCGCGCCGGCCACATCCCCAGTTGGGCCGCAAGCGCCGCCACCGGCAATTTCTGGGCGCCCCAGCCCGCCCGCGCAAGCAGTAGTTCCAGTCCCAGTTCCGATTGCGCCGCCAAAACCAAACGGGCCGGTTCAAAAAAGCCTGGTGCGGATTACCGCTACGTCGGTGGAGCCAGATTATAAGGCGCCATGGAATTCCGGAGGCATCCAGCGCGCTGTTGGGGCTGGCTTTGTCATAAGTGGCAATCGAATTCTCACAAACGCGCATGTCGTCAGCAACAGCCGCTATTTGACAGTCGAACGCGAGGGTGATCCAAACAAATATCCGGCGACGGTGCAATTTGTCGCACACGATTGCGATCTGGCATTGATCACGGTGTCGGCTCCGGACTTTTTCAAAAATATGCTGCCACTAAAATTCGGCGGAATTCCTGCGCTCGAATCTACCGTGTCGGCTTACGGTTATCCGATCGGCGGCGAACGGATGTCGGTTACGACAGGAATTGTGTCGCGGATTGACTTTCAACTCTACACCCATTCGTCAGTCGATCAGCACCTCGCGATCCAGATCAGCGCCCAAATTAATCCGGGCAACAGCGGTGGCCCAGTGATGCAAGATGCCAAAGTGGTCGGCGTCGCGTTTCAGGGTTACAGCGGCGATGTGGCGCAAGGCGTAGCCTACATGATTCCCACTCCGGTCATTAACCGGTTCTTAAAAGACATCAGCGATGGGCATTACGACAAATATGTCGATCTTGGGATCACTTTTTCCAAACTGCAAAATTCCGCGCAGAGAAGATTTCTCGGATTAAAGGACGATGACCGTGGCGTGCTCGTGAGCACAGTTGTCGCGGCCGGCCCGTCCGCGGAAGTACTCCGGCCCGGAGATGTTCTTTTTGCGATCGATGATCATCCAATCGCGAGCGATTCGAATGTCGAATTGGAAGGCCAACGTGCCGACTTTCAGGAGGTCGTCGAACGAAAATTTAATGGCGATTCGGTCAAGTTCGATGTCTGGCGCAACAAGCAGCCGATCACGGTAACGATGAAGTTATACACGCCGTGGCCGTATCTGATTCAAGGGCACAGCTATGATGTGCGTCCTCGTTATGTGCTTTATGGCGGCTTACTTTTTCAGCCACTGAACCTCGATCTTATGGAGGCTTATCGGCCAACTGATCTGCGACTGCGCCATTTCTTCGAGTACTTCGTCCTGGAGCAACTGTATCTCCAGCATCCGGACGTCATTGTGCTGACCAATATTTTGCCCGATCCAATCAATACGTATCTCACACCATACCGCGGCGGGATTGTTGATGAAATAAATGGCAAGAAAATCCGGCGACTTGATGAACTGGCCAGTGCATTTGCCGAAAATGCCGACCACTTTGTCATTCGTATGATTGGTGATGGCCCACCGTTGGTATTGGATCGGAACCGAGTGGAATCTGCGCACGAGCGGATCAAGGCGCGCTACAACGTCTTGAAAGAGCAAAATCTGGAGGAACAGCCCGTCGCGAAGACAACTGAAGATCAAAAGAAAATATAGGATGAGGGAAGAGAAATCAGAAATCCGAATCTCAAAGGCTGCGAGTTATCGTGCTCCTGATCGTGTGCGAGTTCTGTTTGTCGCGCTTGGAGTATTCCTCGTAACGGCTACCGGCGTGACAGCGAAGAAGGAACCGGCTCCGCCCGCGCCGATGAACACGCAAAAACAACTTGCGCTCGTCCGCGTGAACGTGACCGGCCAAACCTATGATTACTTTCGGCCGTGGCAAAAGAAAGCGCCCTTCTCCAAGCGCGCCCTCGGCGCCGTTCTGTCGAAGGGCCGAGTCCTTGTTACTGCGGACCTGGTTGCAAATCAAAATTACGTGGAGCTAGAGCGCGCCGAGTCTGGAGAGAAAACCGCGGCTAGCGTCGAAGTGATCGATTACGAAGCAAACCTGGCGTTGCTCGAGCCAATGGAGAAAACATTCCTCGATGGAATAACCCCGCTCGATATCGCGCCCGACACGGTGGTCGGCGATCGGCTTGCGGCCTGGCAACTCGAGCCGACCGGAGCTTTGCTCGCGACGGAAGGCCTCGTCACAACTGTGCAAATGACGCAGTATCCGATCGATGTCGGGCAATTTCTCACTTATCGCATCAGCATCCCGATGCAGTATCGAGAGAACAGTTACACGGTGCCATTGGTGAAGAACAACAAGCTCGCCGGATTGCTGCTTCGCTACGATTCACGTTCCCAGTTGCTCGACGCCATCCCCGCTCCAATCATCACGCATTTTTTGAAGGAAGCCGCGAGCCGGAATTATCGCGGTTTTCCCTCGGCTGGCTTTTCTTTTTTCCCAACGCGCGACCCGGAACTGCGCGACTTCGCAGGAGAAAAAGGGAAAGGCGGCGGCGTTTACGTCACGAATGTCGAGCCAAACATGCCCGCTATGAAAGGTGGCCTGCAAGTCGGCGACATTGTGACAGCGGTCGCGAACAATGAGATCGATCAAAATGGCAACTACGTCGATCCTCTTTACGGCAAAATCGAATTTACCAATCTGCTCACGGCTCACGCTTATTCTGGAGACGTTGTTCCGTTTCGCATTCAGCGCAGCGGTAAACCAATGGAACTGAAAGTGACGCTCGACCACCGGGACGCGAAAGATTACGTCAGCCCACCGTACAATCTCGATCAGCCGCCCGCGTATTATGTGCTCGGCGGCATCATTTTTCAGGAGCTTTCTCGCCAATACCTCAAGGAATGGGGGCTGAACTGGCAACGAGAAGCCCCCCAGCGATTGGTTTATCTCGACCATTTCCAATCTGAGCTCTTTCCAGAAGGAAAGCGGCGCGTGGTTATCCTTAGTCAGGTTCTTCCGGCCAACACCACCATCGGCTATGACGATCTGGCTTATTTGACCGTGACAAGAGTCAACGGCAAAGAGATCAAGTCATTAGCCGATCTGGCCGACGCGGTGAAACAGCCGATCGAAGGGTTCATTAAAATTGAGACCGAAGAAGATCCGAAACAGATCGAGCTCGACGCAACGCAAGTAGCGGCCGAAGCCCCGGTTCTCCAGGAAAATTACGGTATTTCGGCCCTCCACCGCCTCGATTGACCAATCAGAGGACAGTGGTCTGACTTCTGCACTCCTTGGCACGGCGTAGCATTGAGCGTAGACGGCTACTTCCTGCTTTCTTCCATTATCCGTCCGTAATCGGATGTTTTGCCCCGCATCTCGAAGTAGTGATACGCATTGAGCGCAATCTCGCTGATCGCGTGTTCGGCCGCGCGCTCGTCGCGGTCGTAAGCCGTCATCACACTCATGGCAAATGGCCGGTTCTTCACAAAAACGATGCCTGAGTCCGTCCTCACACCTTCCAAGTTGCCGGGCTTGTTAGCCACCTGAACACCCGCCGGCAGTTCGCGTGGAATGTAACTCTCCTTCAGCGTCGATAGCTGTTTAATGAAGGCGGCAGTCAACTCCTTGTTGAGCGCCTTTCCTTTGTAGACAGCTTCGAGTAGCCGCACTATTTCCTGGGGCGTGGCAATGTTCTCCTCACCGCGTCGAGCCGCTGCCACATCCATCATCTTGCGTCGCAACATCGTTTTCGCCAGGCCGAGACCGCGCAGCATCGCATTTACGTTTTCGCGGCCGATGCGATCGATCAGAATGTTGGCCGCGGCGTTGTCGCTCACTGCAACCATGAACTGAGCCAGGTCCTGGTTGGTAATTCGCGTCACACCGGGAGTAAGACCTGCCATGATCTGACTGTCTTCAACTAAGTCCTTGGGATCGAATGTGTAAACGTCATCCAGCTTGGCCTTACCTGTGAGTCCGGTGCGAGCTTCCTGATCTTGGTGATACAACTCCAACAGGATCGCTATCTTGATGGAACTCGCAGTCGGAAACACCCGATCGGCATTCTTCAGAATCGTTCGGTCGTCTGTAAGATCAACAATCGCTACGCCTATAACGCCATCAAAGCGTTCGACAATTTCGGCAACACGATCGGTGAGCTTCTTCCAGAGCAAGTCGTCGTGTGCGCCGCTCGGCGCTGCTTCAAGGCTTTGCTGACCGAAAGTACTAACAGTAATTGCCACCGGAATGGCGAGTTTGGCGAGTCTCAACGTTTTCTACTTTCTAATTTCATATTTCTAATTCTCAGATCGGGTAGCCCTCAACTCACGGTTAGTTGACTAATAGTGCAGTATGCCGGCGAGAAGCAGAGAGATAATTCCGAGGAAGGACGGCCAGAACGCGTTCACCATTATTATGTGACGAGTTGGAGCACGCTGACGGCGCGCCCTTCGACCGCCAAGCCGGTGTAAAAGAGCGAGCCGCTACTACGACTGTTTTGTAGTTCTGTGCGAGCAAGACGACGAACAAGTGTGATAGAAACGATAAACGAAATGAAATTTCACTATTTTTATATTTCGGTCGGGTTGCCTGTGGGTCGTGGTGTGGCCAGAAATTGTTCAACTTCTTGGTTGTAAGTCTGGAATGGATCGCCCATGACGAGAGAGTCGCGGCTGTCGCAGGCAATCGAATCCCAATTGATCACGTATGGGAAACTGCAATTCTGAAAGAACGCTACTGCACGAGCGCGACCTGATGCGCGTGTATTGGCAGGCGGGCTGTGCGTCGCACCGGGCCGGCGGATGTTGCTGTTCCACTCAGCGATTCGCTTACCCGGCGTGACGCTGTAAAAGAGTCCACGTTTAGGATCTATGTTGTGATACTCGAGGTCGATGCTTTGTAGCCAGGGGTCGTCCCAGCTCAGTTCTTCGGCTTCGATGAAGGCCTCGAGCAGCCATTTTTTTGTAATCCAATCTACCCCGCCGATCAGCGACTGGCGATTTTGCTCGAGTGCCTCAAGGACAAAGCTCCAGTTTTCCAGCAGCCAGTTAGTTTCCGCACTGCTGTTTCGCAGGTGTTTTTGCGCCAGTTGGTGGAATTCCCATTGGACGTCGAGCGCGCCGATCGTTTTGCCATTTTCAAGATCGACAATCCATCGTTGAGTGGGGTCGCGCGAGATGTCACGTGTGCTTTGCACGGCATCGGCCAGAACCAGATCCCGCGGCAAACATCCTTCCTCGAGCAGCGATAAAATGCACGCGGTCGTGCCGATTTTCAGCGCGGTGGCAAAGGGGCTCATGTTCGAATCGCCAATGAGCAAATGAAGCCGCCGATATTTCCGGTAATCCGCCAGCGGCTCATCGCGTGCGTTAATGATGGCGCGATTGAATTGCACCCATTGATAGATGTCGTTGACGATGTGATCGGCACGCTGACTGAGCTGAAAATTAATCTGCGCCTCTGTTTGTGGCGGCTCAAAATCGAATGCGAGCGGGTTTGACTGACCGACACGGCCGGCACCGGTGAAAATTTGCCTGGTCGCCAGGAAAGTGAGGAGCGTGCCGAGGATCGGAGGCGTGAATTGTGCCTCGCGTTTCATCAAATAATTCTCGTGGCAACCAAACGTAGCGCCCGTGTGATGATCGACATTGTTTTTAATGAACGACACGCGATCCTCCGCGCCGAGGGCTACGAGCGACGATTGGAGCAGGTCGTCACCTGCTAATTCGTAGGCAACAAGGTCGTGCAGATGCAAACATTCCGGCGACGCATATTCGATGTGCCCCATATCGAGATAGAGACGTCCGCCATTAAGAAGAAAGCCGCCGTTACCCGGCGGTTCTTCGTAATCTCGGTAATGGAGATCAATCGTGCCGGCGTTGGCTTTACGAAAAAGATAGTTCTTTACCTTCGCCGGCCACACATCGGAAGTAAGATGCGGCTCCTCTTTACGGAGCAGACAGCCGTATTCGGTTTCTATGCCAACGACCCGATCCATTGCATCAACTAGCGATTGAAATCATTTAATCACTGAATCTCTAAATTCTCTAAATCTATTTCACAGCCTTGAAAGCAATCAGGAACGGCGGAAGCTAATCTGCACATGAAAGACCCCGCTCTTCACAGTCCCTCCGCCAAGGTCGGCGGGATCGTGCACTTCGGCCGAATGCTCGACAAAATCCGTGGGCATGCCAGGGGCGAATTGCCGGCTGATTATGAGCCCAATCTTGGCAAAGGCTTCGACAGTCGATGCGTTAACTTCCTGGGTGTTGATTACAACCGGTTAGTCGAACGTGTGAAACAAGGTGGCACAGATGAAGAAATCCTGCAGTGGTGCTTCAATGCCGGCCGCAGGCCCTCAGAAGAGGAAGTTCACGTTTGGAATGAATTCATGCGAAAGTTTGGCTGGAACGACCACGGCTCTGAAATTCTCAAACGTCGCAAAAAAGAAGCCGGTATGTCTGACAGGGCAGATATCGAAACGATGTTCGGCTTTATCGATGCCGATGAGGGCCGCTGAGTGCCGGCCGCGGTCAACGCTCGCGGCCGCAACTATTCACGTTTCCTACTCGGCCAATGTGTCGATTCGTTCCGCCAGACCGAAATCAAGCTCTGTTAAACCGCCTTTGCTGTGGGTAGAAAGAATCAGGCGTACCTTATTGTAGCGAATGTCGATGTCAGGATGGTGCTCTTCATCTTCGGCCACTTCGGCTACTGCATTCACGAAATCGATCGCGTCGGCGAAATCATCAAACTCAAAAGTGCGCTCGATGTGCTTCTTCTCCAGTTCCCATTCGGGGATTTTTTTGAGACGGGCTTTCAGCTCGTCCGCTTTCATCAGATCAGCCATAACGAGGGAACGAGTAACATCCCAAAACTGTTTTGCAACGTGGAATCGCAAACCATATTTTTGCTTCCGGCAGCAGCCCTAAAGTTCCAGAATTTTCCATAAATTTTTCGCCGAATCGAACACTTCCAGTGCACACTCTCTTGCGCGCTTTGACCAATATGGCCAGTTGCCGAGCACCCTTTTCACGGCATCAGCCGCCTCATCGATTCCATTGACGAACTGAAACCCACTCTCATGCGGCAGATACTTCGCGGCGCCGGTATCTTCTGTGATCACCGGCCGGCCAAGCGCGAGAAACGCAGCCGCTCGATCGCTCAACCAGCCTGTCCGCCATAGGACATCGACGCCTTTGATGGCAGTGAATTCCCCGAACGCACCCGCCATGTATCGACGATAAACACCGGGCGTGCGTGCAACGCGGTGTGGATCGACAATATGCCAACCATGATTGGCAAGTCTCGCGTGCTCCGGATCATCCGATTTGATGTTCATAGCTAATTCGAAATTGGCTTCTGGAATTCGCTTGGGTAGATCAAGATATTGTTCAAAGGCGAATTTTTTGGAAAGATCGGGAAATGTGCCGTTAACTTCCACAGCCCCACCCCAATACCATTGTCCGATTGTCGTGAATTTGGATATCACAGGACGGGAGCGCCGCTGGAAAAAGCGCGTGTCTGCGAGGGGATAAAATGTGTTCCATCGAAGCGATGATTTCGGCAGCCCACAATCACGCCCGCTGACGTTAAGACCAATCGTCCAAAATTCATGATGATGAGACTGGCCCATCTCCATCCTGGTCATCCAATAAAAGATTTCGCTCGGGTCGAGATCGCAAAAGAGCCGGCGCTCAAATTGAAGAAGAAACGGCGGGTGAATTGAGTAACTGAGATTCAGCAGCGTGTTGGGTCCGGCCAATCGTTCGAGCAGAGCCCGCTTCGACATTCCAATGCATTGCATTGTGTCGAGATCCTGCGTGTCGGCTGCGGGCTTTTGATACAGCAAACAATATCGGCGGCCGAGCCCATATTCGCGCAAGCGTCGCTGGAAACTTTCGATCCGATGTCGATCTTCGAGTGCGTTTCCGGTTGCTGGTAGAAGCTCGAGCCAGATCGCGTCCAATTTCAACCTGCGCAGGCCAAGCATCCATTGCAGCGGAACAGAGAGAACGCCGCCGCCCTCGCGATATTTCGCGGCAAACCCGCACCCGAGAAAAATCGTCACCCGACGAGAATCGCTCGTGTTTCGAACACCTCAAGCATTCTCCCCGGTTTTGACCTTATGCTTCCGCCAGACAATCGCCCGAGGACGGCTAACCTAACAATGTGAGTTTCATCTTCAAGATCATCGGTTTGATGTTGGCCCTGGACATATTCTGGTGGTGCGTCCTGGCGCGCGCGACGCATCGCAAGTGGGTCCGGGCTTTTGTCACGCTTTTCATGATCGCCCAAACGACCGGATTAATATGGCTCATCAGCGGACGGCTCTTTCAAACAGGTTGGGACCGTTGGTTACCGAAGTCCGCGACGGCTGCCATATTCATTTGGCATTTTATTGGACTCGGTTTGCTATCACTGCTTGGCATTGCGCTGATACCGATCTTTCTCGTGCAACAAATGGTGCGCATCAGCAGGCGCCGCAGGCAACCGGAGGAACAACTGTCGGATCATCGCAATCATTACACGCGCCGTGAGTTTCTTAATGTTGCCGCAGCCATCACTCCACCGCTGCTTACTCTCGGCTTGACTGGCATTGCCCTGGGTCAATTGAATCAGTTCCGCGTACGCCACCTCGTTGTCCCGATTCGCGGCCTGCCACGCGACCTCGACGGAACCACTATCGCGCACGTGAGCGATATGCACGTAGGACGCTTCACTTCCGGACGTGTTCTCCGCGAGATGGTTCGCGTGGTCAATGAATTCCGCGCCGACCTGGTTCTCTTGACCGGCGATCTGATTAACGATGCGCTCACAACCCTCGACGAAGGAATCGATTTGGTTCGCGCGCTCGATCCGCGTCTTGGGTTGTATTTGATCGAGGGCAATCACGATCTGATTGAAAACGCCTCCGAGTTCGAGCGGCGCGTAAAGGCATCCGGCATCCCCTTTCTTCTGGACGAATCCGCTATTGCGTCCGTTCACGGTGTGCCAGTTCAGTTACTGGGCCTAAGCTGGACGCGTCGCCATGGCGCGAATCACGACGAAGCGATCTCGCGATCTGTGCGCGCGCTGTTGCAGCAACGTCGTCCGGACGTTTTCCCCATTCTGCTGGCACATCACCCACACGCCTTCGACGCGGCGGCTGAAGCCGGCATGCCGCTTACGCTATCGGGACACACCCACGGAGGTCAACTGATGTTGAACGAACAACTCGGATTCGGCCCGGCGTTGTTTCGCTACTGGTCCGGACTTTATACTCGCGGACAAAGCAAACTCATCGTGTCAAACGGCGTCGGTAATTGGTTTCCCGTGCGCGCGAACGCGCCCGCCGAACTCATTCACCTCACCTTGCGTCGCGAGTCGTGATGCAGAATGAACGCGATTCGGCGTTGGTTTTTAGATGCCAGGCGGGCTCCGACCGGTTGACGTCCGCGTCTTCCTCCGCAAAATTAGTCGCTCTTTACGGCGCCCGTAGCTCAACTGGATAGAGCATCTGACTACGGATCAGAAGGTTTGAAGTTCGAATCTTCACGGGCGCGCTTTTATGGCAGGTTGGCAAGCGATGCGCTTGCCTTACAAATTTAGCCCATCGATCAAACGCTTGGCACAAGGTCGCTACAGCTAATTAAAGTACGGCCGGATGTCGGCATATTTCTTATCGCCGATTCCGTTCACCTTTTTCAAATCATCTGCGCTCCGAAAAGGACGGGCGTCAATAATTCGACGTGCCATTACCGGGCCGATACCCGGTATCAATCTCAGTTCTTTTTCTGTCGCAGTGTTGATGTCGAACTTGGCAGGGAACAATCTCTCGTTCTTGCTCGTGCTCGGAGGTGGGGCGGCTGGTGACGCCGTATCCGGAACGCTAAGAAAGGGGCTGGGAATCGTCGCCGGAGCTGCGGTTGGCGCGCTTGATCCTCCAATATTCGCGGCCCAGCCTCCAAGTTTATGCTGCTTCGCTTTAGCTTCGAGTTCTTCAAGTTTCTGCCGTTCGGCAACAGAACTTGAAGCTCCGGGCGGCGTTACCCTTCGGCCGTAAATTCTGGCAAGACCGTTTGCAACCAACTGTTCGCCGAGATCGCCTTCCTTCGTCTGCACGAACGTGTAAAAACGCTCGGTATTGCTTCGACCCATTGCATTAGCCATGCGTGTAAGTACCGTAAATGGCTCCGCCAGTTTATCGCGGGTAAATTCTTTGGCTGCTTCTCCTATTTCGATAACTTGCGGCACGCTGATTCCAAAATGTTTCGCCTGCTCAATCAGGCGCGCCGGATTTGCAGCATCGGTCTCCGGTGCATCGACAAAATAGAGCCGAAAGAGGTAATCCTTCTGATTTACTCGAACGTGAAAACTGTCTCCGTCGTTCGCCGGATTCGGAACGAGCCGGCAATTTTCAAGTGTAATCCAATCGCCGCTGGCGCGTGCCGTTGCGATCGCCAGCCAAAGAGCGACCCAAACCAGCAATGATCGAGAAATCAAATCGCCACCTCGAACTGGCTCATCATTTTGAACATCTCGTAGCGCTGCGTAATTTCTTGCATCGACAAGGTGCGCAACCGATCCAGGCTAAATGCTTCCACGCAGAAACTGGCCACCACACTTCCGTAAATCATCGCTTTGCGCAGATCGTTGAAGTGCACTTTCTTGACCGTTCCCGCCAAATATCCGGCCATGCCCCCGGCGAATGTGTCCCCTGCCCCGGTTGGATCGTGAATGTCCTCGAGCGGATACGCACCGCAGCTGAAGAACTGATCGTCTTCGCCAAAGAGCAGGGCGCCGTGCTCGCCTTTTTTGATCGCGACATAACGCGGCCCCATTTTGCGAATGCGCCGCCCCGCTTTGATCAGACTTGTTTCCTTCGTCATCTCGCGCGCTTCGCTGTCGTTCAAGATGAGCAAATCGACATGCGGGAGCAGCCGATCAAGATCGGCTCGCGTCGTCTCAATCCAAAGATCCATCGTGTCTGCGACGACAAAGCGCGGACGCTTCATCTGATCGAGCACATGTGATTGCAGAGACGGTGCGATGTTTGCCAGTAAAACAAAATCAGTTTGACGATATGCATCGGGTAAAGCGGGTTTGAAATTTTCAAAGACATTGAGCGCAATAGAGCGCGTTTCGCGGGTGTTTAAGTCCCATGAATATTCGCCGGACCAGCGAAAAGTTTTTCCGTTCGCCCGCTGCACGCCTTCACTGTCGATCTTGCGCGACTTCCAAAAGTCGAATTCGGATTCCGGAAAATCATTGCCCACTACGCCAACAAGCCGGACCGGCGAGAAAAAACTGGCCGCAACTGCCGCGTATGAAGCCGAACCGCCTAACAAATTGGAATGCTCTTCTACCGGTGTCTTGACAGCGTCCAGTGCAATGGAACCGACAACTAAGACAGACATCAGGGCAAGTTGATGGTTGAGAGCAATCGCTGGGCAGCGCGCGCGTACTCAGCAATGTCCGGCGCTTTGAGCAAGCCAGATACAATTGCAACGCGGCGCGCACCAGCAGAGATGACTTGTTCGAGATTGTCGATCTTAATTCCGCCAATGCAAAAGATCGGAAGAGCCACATCCCGATGGACGCTCTCAATCTGCTTCAATCCGATCGGCTGATAATCAGGTTTTGTTGGTGTGGCGAAAATCGGACCGAACCCAATATAATCAGCGCCTTCATGTTGCGCCGCCAGCGCCTGCTCGAAGTTGTGAGTTGATTTTCCTATGAGAACATTGCGACCAGTTTTCTTTCGCACGACATCGATGGAATCATCGTCCTGACCGACGTGCACTCCTTCCACGGGGACTTTGGCTCCAATCTCAGCGTGATCGTTCACAATCAGCGGCGTTGAAAATCGGGACGTCACTTCGTGTAATTGGACTGCAAGATCGACAAGCTCATCGATGGACCGCTGTTTCCCGCGCAACTGAATCAGATCGACACCGCCATCAATCATTGCTTCAGCCGCGCGAGCCACGTCCGAGTTATCAACATAATTCAGGTCCAGGATACCGTAGAGCCGGCAGTCGCTTAACTTTCGCAAAGTATTATTCACGAAGCTGGGTGGCGGGAGCGACCAGCTCAAATTTGCCTGACGACATTACACGCTCGACGAAGCCTGTGTCGTAGTTTCCGTCGCGAAATTCGGCGCTGCGCATCATGGCGGCGTGAAACGGCACCGTGGTTTTAATGCCTGTGATATAATACTCGCCGAGCGCCCGCCGCATTCGATCGATGGCATTGATCCGTGTCGCGCCGACCGTAATGATTTTCGCGATCATCGAATCGTAATACGGCGGCACGCTGTAGCCAGTGTAAACGTGCGAATCGATTCGAACTCCATGACCGCCCGGAGCGTAATAAAAATCGATTCGCCCCGGCGAGGGCTGAAAATCTTTCTCCGGATCCTCAGCGTTAATGCGGCATTGGATTGCGTGCAAGCGCGGCGTCGCGTGGGCAATGTGCGGCGAGAGCGGCTGCCCGGCGGCGATACGGATTTGTTCTTTGACCAGGTCGCACCCATAAACTTCTTCCGTAATCGTGTGTTCCACCTGGATTCGAGTGTTCATTTCGATGAAATAAAAATGCCG
>WNGJ01002716.1_pt1 | contig 18059 bp, 19 predicted proteins | sample 5400611 | NCBI WGS metagenome assembly WNGJ01 (sample SAMN13153375, study PRJNA577476) | soil metagenome | isolation source: 40 cm soil or saprolite under Garry oak tree replicate 1 | place: USA:California | collected 2016-06-15 | reverse complement strand
CCAACATCGCCCGCGCGCGCGGACACAACGCCCAGTGGGCGGAGGACGCGGTCCGCAAGAGCGTGAGCATCGGCGTGGACGAAGCCGTGAGCCTCAAGGTGGTCGACCTCATGGCGACCGACGTGCGCAGCCTCGTCGATCAGGTCGACGGCCGTCATGTCACGACATCGGCGGGCGCGGTGACGCTTGCTACGAAGGGCGCGTCGCTCGACGAAAACGGGCCGAACCCCTTCGAGGCGCTCCTCCACCTCATCGTCGATCCGCAGATCGCGGTGCTCCTCTTCACGGTCGGCACCTACGGGATCATCTTCGAGCTCAGCAATCCGAGCCTCATCTTCCCCGGCATCATCGGCGTGATCGCGATCGTCCTCGCGCTCTTCGCGTTCGGCACCCTCGATGCGAGCGCCGCGGGGATCGCTCTCCTGATCTTCTCGGTCGTGCTCTTCGTCGCCGAGATCAAGATCGCGAGCCACTTCCTACTCACCGCGGGCGGTCTCGTCTCGCTCGTCGTTGGGACGATCATCCTGTTCCCACCGCTGCGACCGACCTTCCCGGGACCCCGCGCTGACGTCGATCCAGTCGTGATCGCCTCCGTCGCGCTGGTATCCGGCGTGTTCTTCTTCTTTGTCGCGCGGTTCGCGCTCGCGACGCGCAAGCTCGCGTGGGCGGGCGGCTCGCCCGTCCTCGTGGGTGCGACGGGCATCGCGAAGAGCGATATCGGTCCGAATGGCGTCGCATACGTCGCGGGCGAGGAGTGGTCCGCGCGCAGTGAGAGCGGAGCGATCCCGAAGGGGAGCGGAGTCCGCGTGAAGCGCAAGGATGGTCTGAGCCTTATCGTCGAGCCCAGCGATTCGTCACCGGGGAGGGGAGCGTCCTGATGGATATCGGTCTTGCCATCGTGATCTTCGCGGCAGTCATCGTGATCCTGATCCTGCGCACGATCATCCACATCGTGCCGCAGTACCAGCGCCTCGTGGTGCTGGCGCTCGGGAGGTATCAGAAGATGGCCGGCCCGGGCCTCGTGCTCCTGCTCCCGCCACCGATCCAGGTGGGCATCAACGTCGACCTCCGTGAGTTCGTGGTCGAGATCCCGCAGCAGACCTGCATCACCAAGGACAACGCGCCGATCTCGATCGACTTCCTCATCTACCAGAAGGTGATGGAGGAGCAGGCCGCCGACTCCATCCTCAAGATCCAGAACTTCCGGACGGCCGTCACGGGCATCGCGACCACGACGCTCCGCGCCGTGATCGGCGACATCCTCCTTGACGACGTGCTCGCCAAGCGCGAGCAGATCAACGAGGTCCTGCGTACGAAGCTCGACGAGGTGACCCAGCGGTGGGGCGTGAAGGTCACGACGGTCGAGATCCGCGAGCTCACCCCGCCGCGCGACGTCCAGGAGGCCATGAACCGCCAGCTCACCGCCGAGCGCACTCGGCGAGCATCGGTGACCGAGGCCGAGGGCAAGCGCGCTTCGGCGATCCTCGTGGCCGAGGGCGACAAGCAGTCGAACATCCTCCAGGCCGAGGGACAGCGGCAATCACAGATCCTGCGGGCCGAGGGCTTCGCTCTCGCGCTCGACAAGATCAACGACATGGCGGGTCACGCTGACCCGCGGACGATCACTCTTCAGTACCTCGAGGCGCTCAAGGCGCTCGGCGCCTCGCCGTCGACGAAGTGGGTCATCCCGAGCGAGTTCGCCGCCCTCGTCGCGCCGCTTGCGGCGTTCGCCCGCGGCGGCGGCGACGACGGCGAGAAGAAGGCGCCGCGCTAGGGTCCTCCGCTCTTCGCTGCGGACGCTTCGCCCCGGTCACCGAAACCCTCTGTTCGCGCGAAACCCCGTCCCTTCGGGACGGGAACCTCTCGCGCGCGGGGGCCCTCGGTGACCGGGCTCAGCGTCTCAGCGTGGCGGCGGAGGGTCCGCCCTGATCGCGCCTGCGCGTGCCTTCTTCTTTTATCTCTTGAGGAATGGCAGAGGCGACCCGCGACGCGCGCTCGCGACAGAGCCGCCGCGCGCGCTCGGCGCTGCCGGCACGGCCATCGGGCCGGATAGACGGCGAGGCGCGAGCGGTGAGTACACGCGCGGCGGCATCCGCCAGGCGGACGCCGCCGGCGCGTGGCGTGTGGGAAGGGCAGCTCGAACAGCGAACGCATTCATCACGGCCATTTGTGTGCTCCCCTAAAAAGGCAGTATCGAACGTGCGTTCGCATCTTAGAACGTTTGTTCTGCCTGTCAAGAGGGTGGGATACTCGACCAAAGTTGAAGACCGTTTTGGGCGTCGATCTGGCGCCCCAGCGACCCCGCTACGCCCGCGAACGCGCGGAGGTAGCGAACCACATCCTCGAGCCGGACTGGGTGGGAAAGCGGGCTCTGGCGCGCGTCGGGCACGGTGGGCCGCGCTTCGTCGGGTACGGCGGCGAGGTGGACGGGCCGCGGGAGCTGTACGACGCGATCGCGGCCGAGGCGCACTGCACGAGCGCGATCATCGACGGGGTCCTCGTCTCAGATTGGCGCGATGAGTCGGAGCTCGAGCTGGATCCAAATGGCGTCGCCTTCGTTCGCAACGCGAGCGCGCGGCAGATCTTCGCGGCATTCGATCTGCTCGAGGTCGACGGTGAGTCGCTGCTCGAGGTCCCGCTGCTCGAGCGCAAGCGGCACCTCGAAGGGCTACTGGTCCCGAGCGTGAATGTTCGTCTCACGCCGTTCGTCACTCGAGGTCTGCGCTCGTGGCGCGAGACGCTCGTCGCTCAGGGCTTCCATCGCGTCGTGCTCAAGAACTGGAACAGCGCCTACGCTCCAGGTCGCACCACGGACGATTGGCTCGTCGTGGAAAAGCTCAGCGGCGCGAGATAACTGAGGAGGATGTGGTGGCCACGAAGTCAGTCGTCATCGATCACACGCAGCGCGATCCCTGGTCGGTCGCGCTCGAGCAGTTCGGGATCGCGGCCGACAAGCTTCATCTCGACCCGAACATGCGCGCCATCCTCGCGGAGTGCCAGCGCGAGCTGACGGTCCATTTCCCGGTCCGGATGGCCGACGGCGTCGTCAAGGTCTTCACCGGCTATCGCGTGCAGCACAACACCACGCGCGGGCCGGGCAAGGGCGGCATCCGGTACCACCCGTCCGTCTCGCTCGGCGAGGTCAAGGCGCTTGCGATGTGGATGACGTGGAAGTGCGCGGTCGTCGGCATACCGTACGGCGGCGCGAAAGGCGGCGTCGTCTGCGACCCGAAGACCATGAGCCAGCAGCAGCTCGAGACGCTGACGCGGCGGTACACGACCGAGATCGAGCTCCTCATCGGTCCGGATCGCGACATCCCGGCGCCCGATGTGAACACCAACGCCCAGACGATGGCTTGGATCATGGACACGTACTCGATGCACCACGGTTACACCGCGCTCGCCGTGGTCACCGGCAAACCGCTGTCGATCGGCGGCAGCGAAGGGCGCAACGAGGCGACCGCGCGCGGCGCCGTGTACACGATCATCGAGGCGTCGAAGCACCTGGGCATCGACCTCGAGGGGAGCCGGGTGGTCGTGCAGGGCTACGGCAACGCCGGCTCGTTCTCCGCGAAGCTGATGGCGGAGCTCGGTGCTCGCGTCGTCGGTGTGTCCGATACGAGCGGTGGCATCTACAGCCCGAAGGGCATCGATCCGATGAGGGTGGATGCGTACAAGCGCGAGACCGGCTCGGTGACCGGCTTCCCGGGCACCGAGAAGCTCTCCAACGCGGAGCTGCTCGAGCTGGACTGCGACATCCTGATCCCGGCCGCGATCGAGAACCAGATCGGCGAGCACAACGCACCGCTCATCAAGGCCAAGATCGTCGCCGAGGCCGCGAATGGTCCGACGAGCCCCGAGGCGGATCGCATCCTCTTCGACCGCGGCGTCTTCCTCATCCCGGACATCCTGTGCAACGCCGGCGGCGTGACGGTCTCGTACTTCGAATGGGTCCAGGACCTGCAGAACCTGTTCTGGCGAGAGGCCACGATCAACGCACGGCTCAAGGAAGTCATGGTGAAGTCGTTCAACGACGTCCTCGACATGCAGAAGAAGAACAAGGTCGACATGCGGACGGCCGCGTACATGGTGGCGGTCGCGCGCGTTGCGGAGGCCACGCTCACCCGCGGCATCTACCCCTGACCCCTCCGCGGCTTGGCCGCGGCTAGAACGGCAGCGCTCTGGAAGTCGTCGCGCTCGACATCGAGACCACCGGGTTCGACCCGGAGTCCGACCGCGTCATCGAGATCGGCGCGGTTCGCGTGCATCTCGAGGAGGACGGCTCGGCGACGCTCGGCGAGCGCTTCAGCACGTTCGTCGATCCCGGCGTCGGCGTCGGCCCGGCGATCAGCCGTCTCACCGGCATCCGCGACGGCGATCTCGCCGGCGCGCCTGCGCTCGAGTCGGTGACGGGCCACATCGCGTCGCTCATCGCCGGCGCGCCGGTCGCCGGACACAACGTCGGCTTCGACCTCGCGTTCCTCGAACGGGCCGCGCTCGGTCCGTTCGAGCGGCTCGACACCGCCGAGCTCGCCTCGATCCTGTTGCCGTCCGCGGCGACCTACGCGCTGCAGTCTCTCGCCGCCGACGCGGGCATCCATCCCGAGTCGGCCCACCGCGCGCTCGACGACGCGCTCACCTGCGCCGCGGTGCTCGCGGATCTCGGACGCCGCGCGCGCGAGCTGCCGGTCGCGGTACTCGAGGAGATCCAGGCCTATGCGCCGCTCCTCGGCTCGGCGTACGCCGCGTTCTTCGCCGGTGCCCTGCGCGGTGCCGTGCGCGGTGCCTGGGAGCCGACGCGCCTCGCGACTCCGCCGCGAGCGCGGGGCGTCGCCACGGCGGGCGCCGGCGTCACCGTCGAGGCGGTCTTCTCGCCCGACGGCCCGCTCGCGCGTGGCCTCGCGGGTTACGAGGACCGCCCGCAGCAGCGCGCGCTCGCCAGCGCGATCGAAGGCGCGTTCCGCGACGGGGGCGCGCTGATCGCCGAAGCCGGTACCGGAGTGGGGAAGTCGCTCGCGTATCTCGTCCCCGCGATCGGGCGAGCGCTCGGCGGCGAACGCGTGATCGTGAGCACGCAGACGCTGCCCCTGCAGGACCAGCTCGTTCGCAAGGACCTACCCGCGCTGCAGGCGGCGCTCGGCTCGACCGTCGAGGTGGCGGTGCTGAAGGGCCGCTCGAACTACCTCTGCCCGCGACGCTGGCAATCGTTCCGCGGCCTCGTCGCAACGCGCGACGAAGCGCGGCTCTTCCTGAAGACGCTGGTGTGGCGCACGGCCACGAGCACGGGAGATCGCGCCGAGCTGAACCTGCTCGGAACGGAGAGCGATCTCTGGGGGCGTGTGTCCGCCGACGACGAGACCTGCGACGCGCGCCGCTGCGCACGCGTCGCGGGTGGCTGTTATCTCCAGCGGGCCCGCGAAGCCGCCGCGCGTGCGGGCATCGTCGTCACCAACCACGCGCTGCTGCTGCAGGACGCGCGCATGCGCGGCGCGCTGCTCCCCGAGACGCAGCACCTCGTGGTGGACGAGGCGCATCGCCTCGAGGACGTCGCGACCGACGCCTTCGGCCTCTCCCTCGAGGATCGCGCCTTCCGCCGCGCGCTCGAACGCGTCGCGCACTCGCCCGCGGTCACGGCGGCGCTCCGCGACGAGCGCGCGCTCGTCGGCGAGGAGGTCCGTCGCGAGATCGCGTCGGCGCACGAGCGTGGCGGTGAGGTCTTCGCCGCGCTCGCCGCGGTCCTCGAGCCGCTCGGGCCCACCGAGGACAAGCTCCGCGTCACCGCCGGTGTGCGCGCGAGCGACGAGCGCTGGCTCCCGGTCGAGCTCGCATCCGAGCGTCTGGGCGACGCGCTCGCCGGGATCGCAGTCGCGGCCGAGCGTCTCGGCTCGTTGACGACCGACGAGGACGACCAGGCGGATCTCGCGTCCGCGCTCGCCGACCTCGGCTCCGTGCAGCTCGCGCTCAGGCGCGGCGTCTACCAGCCTCGGCCCGGCGACATCGTATGGATCGAGCGCGCGTCGAGTGGCGCGGTCTCGCTGCGCGTCGCGCCGTCGTATCTCGGCGATGCCCTCCGCCGCGGGCTCGTCGCGCCGCGGCGCTCGGCCGTGTTCACCTCGGCGACGCTCGCGGTGGCGGGCTCGTTCGCCTTCGCGCTCGAGCGCTTCGGGCTCGCCGACATCGGCGACGCGCGCGCGTTCGGCTCGCCGTTCCGCTACGACGAGCAGGCGATCCTGGTCGTGCCCGACGACGGCGCGCTCCCGTCCGAGCCGGCGTTCGCGGAGGAAACGGCACAGACGATCAGCGAGATCGGCCGGGCGCTCGACGGTCGTACGCTCGCCCTCTTCACCGCTCACGGTTCGATGCGCGACGTCGCCGCCCGCCTCGGTCCGCTCGAGGAGTCCGGTATCGCCGTGCTCACGCAGGGCATCGACGGCTCGCGGCGCGCGCTCCTCGAGCGCTTCGCCGCGGGGCGTGCCGTGCTCCTGGGCACGCAGTCGTTCTGGGAGGGTGTCGACCTCCCCGGCGATCTCCTGCGCTGCGTCGTGATCGCGCGCCTGCCGTTCGCGGTCCCCGACGATCCGCTCGTTCAGGGCCGCGCCGAGCGCTACGAGGATCCGTTCGCCGAGTTCCAGGTCCCGCAGGCGGCGCTGCGGCTGCGTCAGGGCTTCGGTCGGCTGATCCGTACGCGCACCGATCGTGGCGCGGTCGTCCTTCTCGATCGGCGCGCGATCATGCGCGAATACGGGGCGCGGATGCTCGCGTCGCTTCCGGACGCGCGCCTGCACCGCGTGCCGCGCGACGACGTCGCCGCGACCGTCGCGGAGTTCTGCAAGGGCACGTGACCGGCGCGGGCGAGCGTTTCAGGTCAATGAACGCGACAGGCGGGACCACAGGGCAGCGATCACTTCCGGCAGCTCTCGGTCAAGCAGCCGCTCAAACTCGCCGGAGGATACGAGCTCGTCGGCGAGCGCCGCTACCGCGGGCGCTTGCTGGCGATGGATCGTGATGCTCGCGCCCTCGGGATATCGCCGCCGATAGAAGACGAGGGGCAACAACTGGGATCGCTTCCGGCGAACCGGACCGTGCCGATGCGCGCCACCACGATCGCGCCGATGCATTGGAGGCAGGGCTCCAGCGTGACCCAGATGGTGTGGTCGGGGTAGCCCTTTGGCGGCAGCGCAGCGATCGTGTTGATCTCGGCATGGGCGATCGTCGTGTTGAAGAGGACTCCAACGGGCCCGCTCGTCTCCATCGATCGCGCGCGGCCGCTCGCGATGACCGTCCCGTCGGCACTCGTGACGACCGCACCGACCGGGACGGATCCGTTCTGCGCCGACTGCCACGCGCATCCGAACGCCGAACGCCACGGCAGCTCGAGCGAATCGAGAGCGGCTTGCGCGGCCGACACCATGTCAGCGCGGCCGGAAGAGCTCGATGACATCGAGGACGGCCGCGGCGTCCACGTCGTGGACCATCTAGCGGATGTTGACGGTGGTCATCGGACGCTCACCATGATCAACACGATGGACGAGCGCGCTTCGCAGCTCGTGTCCGTGTGGCTCTGTGGACTTTCCGTGGACGCGCGCCGCACGCTGTACTCGCTGCTGGACGAGCTCTGCGGCGGACTCGACGTCTCCCGCCACAACCGCTTCGCCTTCCTCCGGTTACGGGCCGAGTTCGAGAGCAGCGGAGAGCTCTTCGGCTGCACGCTACCGGACCTGCGCGACGCGATCGCCGCGCCGCTCGATGGCGACGTGCCGGTGTCCGGACGGCCCGCCAGCGCGCTGGAATCGCTCCGCGGCGAGATCGCCTCCCGGGGACACCCCGACTTCCGTTAGGCGGAAGGCCAGGACCGTGACTACAGGGTCGCTCGGGCGTATCAGTGAGCGGGTCATACCCGTTGCTAGGCCTTGTCGAGGCCTCGGGTCAATCTATCCTTTCCCCTTGGTGGGCTGTTCGCTCGCTGAGCACGCAAGGAAAGGAGGTACTCAGTGATCGCTTTTTTCCGTGAGGAAGAGGGTCAGGGCCTCGTCGAATATGCACTCATCATCGCCGTTATCGCCATTGCCGTCATCGTGGCCATGATCTTCCTTCGTGGCCAACTCCAGAACATCTTCAGCAACATCGGCAACAACCTGACCTAAGCGTCTGCGATATCGCAGTCCACGAGCGGCCCGGGCAACCGGGCCGCTCGTTTTCATGCGGAGCGGGGCAGGCTGCGCCGTCCGACGACGCGGTCGCAGCCGTCGAGGAGGGCCCGCCAGACCTCGGCCGAGACCTCGGAACGCGCGACGAGCCGCTGGCCCGGCCGCACGACCTCGTCGCCGAGCGCGCGGAAGTCCGCTCGAGCCGGATCGTGCAGGTCGAGGTACTCGGAGCGGCGCGTGAGGCGAGCGCCGTCCGAGACCAGCGGGATCTGCCGAAGCTTCTCGGCCCCGAGATCGTGCAAAACGCGATGCTCGTGCCGCACCTCGAGCGCCGTGCGCCGGTCGCGTCGCGGCCGCTCCGCCTGCTCGTCGACCGCCATCAGAACCTCCCAGCGGTGCGACGTGCCGCGCGGGACCGGTCTCTCGTCGTACTTCGCCACGTCGCTCGCATACGGCACCGGGCGTGCCAGTTCGCGTACACTGGTACCGGATCGGACGTTTCGCCCGATATCACGCACGCCTTCCCGATCGCCGCGGCCCTCGCCTTCCGCGCCCCTGGCGCGCCGGCGACCCCAGGCGAGCTGACGGAGGCGGAGGAAAAAGGGAGGCCCACGTGGCCGTTGTCACCATGAAGCAGCTCCTGGAGTCCGGGGTCCACTTCGGGCACCAGGCGCGCCGTTGGAACCCGAAGATGAAGCGCTTCATCTTCATGGAGCGGAACGGCATCCACATCATCGACCTCCAGCAGACGCTCACGCGCGTCGAGGAGGCGTACGTATTCGTCCGCGACCTGGCCGCCGATGGCGGGCAGGTCCTCTTCGTCGGGACGAAGAAGCAGGCCCAAGAATCGATCTCCGAGGAGGCCAAGCGCGCTGGGATGCACTTCGTGAATCAGCGCTGGCTCGGCGGCTTCCTCACGAACTTCGTCACGATCCAGAAGCGCATCAACCGCCTGAACGAGCTTCACGAGCGCAAGGAGCGCGGCGACTTCGCGACCATGCCGAAGAAGGACGCGCTGCGCCTTGACGACGAGCTCCTACACCTCGACCGCTACTTCTCGGGCGTGCGCGAGCTGAAGCGTCACCCGTCCGCGCTCTTCGTGGTCGACCCGCATCGTGAGCACATCGCGGTCGAAGAGGCGCGCCGCCTCGAGATCCCGGTCGTGGCGATGGTCGATACGAACTGCGACCCAGACCTGATCGACGTGATCATCCCGGCGAACGACGACGCGATCCGGGCGGTGAAGCTCATCTGCCAGAAGATGGCGGACGCGATCATCGAAGGTCGCGCGATGTTCGACGCGAGCCGCAAGGAAGCGAGCCCCGAAGACATGGGGTACGCACCGTCGACGACGGTCGCCGAGCTCGAGGGCATCGGCGTGCCGCGTGCCAAGCGGACGCCGCGCGTGTACGAGCCGGAGCCCGAAGAGGACGAAGAGGACGCTACGGCGGACGTCGAGACCGAAGCGAGTGCCGACATCAAGACCAGCGAGGAGAGCTAAGTGGTGATGACAAGGATCGATCCGAAGGAAGTCCAGCGTCTGCGCAGCGAGAGCGGCGCCGGCGTGATGGACTGCAAGCGCGCGCTCGAAGAGACCGGTGGCGACTACGCCAAGGCCCTCGCGCTCATCAAGGAGCGGGGCATCCAATCGGTGGCGAAGAAGTCCGAGCGCGAGGCCAAGGAAGGCCTCGTCGCGTCGTACATCCACTCCGGCGGACGCATCGGTGCGCTGGTCGAGCTCGCGAGCGAGACCGACTTCGTCTCGCGGGGCGACGAGTTCCAGAAGCTCGCGCAGGAGATCGCGATGCAGGTCGCCGCGATGGACCCGGCGAGCGTCGAGGAGCTACTGGGTCAGCCCTACATCCGCGACGCGTCGAAGACGATCAAGGACCTTGTCACGGCGGTGGCGGCGTCGACCAAAGAGAACGTGCACGTGCGGCGCTTCCAGCGGTTCGCCTTGGGCGAGTCCTAAACTCCCCCGGATGACGCAGGCCGGCGCGGCCAAATACAGCCGGGTGCTGCTCAAGCTCTCCGGGGAGGCACTTCTCGGCGAACGCAAGTTCGGCATCTCGCCGCAGTACGTGAAGTACCTCGCCGAGGAGATCCGCAAAGTGCAGGGGCTTCCCGCCGAAGTCGCCATCGTCATCGGGGGCGGGAACTTCATGCGCGGCGCGGCCGTCGCCGAACACGGCATCGATCGCGCGACGGCCGACTACATGGGCATGCTGGCCATGGTCATCAACGCCCTGGCGCTGCAGTCCGCCCTCGAGCAGCTCGACGTGCCGACGCGCGTGCAGTCGGCCATCACGATCCAGGATGTCGCCGAGCCGTACATCCGGCGCAAGGCGATCCGCCACCTCGAGAAGGGGCGCGTGGTCATCTTCGCGGCCGGTACGGGAAATCCATACTTCACCAGCGACACGGCGGCCACGCTCCGCGCCGCGGAGATCGGCGCCGACGTGATCCTCATGGGCAAGAACCAGGTAGACGGCGTGTACGACGCCGATCCGCGGACCACGAAGGACGCGAAGAAGATCGACCAGCTGACGCACCGCGACCTGCTGGACAAGCGCCTCGGCGTGATGGACGCGACCGCCGCGGCACTGGCGGAGGATCGCGACATCCCGATCATCATCTTCGACATCTCGCAGAAGGACGCGATGGTGCGTGCGGCGAAGGGGGAGCACGTCGGCACGCTGGTCCACAGCTGATGGCGCTCGAAGAGCTCCTCGCGCAGACCGAGACGCGATTCAAGAAGGCGATCGACGCGCTCAAGCACGACGTCGCGTCCGTGCGCACCGGCCGCGCGGCGCCGTCACTCGTCGAGCAGCTGGAGGTCGAGGCCTACGGTGTCCCGACGCCGCTCATCCAGCTCGCGCAGATCAACGCACCCGAGCCGCGGCAGATCCTGATCCAGCCGTATGACCGCGGCCTCATCAAGGCGATCGAGAAGGCGATCCAGTCGTCGGATCTCGGCCTCGCGCCGAACACCGACGGCGCGGTCATCCGCCTCAACATCCCCGCGCTGAACGAGGAACGGCGGCGGGACCTCGTGAAGGTGCTGCACAAGAAGGTCGAGGATGGTCGCGTCGAGATCCGCACGCTGCGCCGCCACACGCACGAGGAGATGCGCGCGAAGGAGAAGAGCTCGGGCGTCTCGACCGACGACGTGAAGCGCCTGGAGGCGCAGCTGCAGAAGCTGACCGACCGCTACATCCTCATGGCCGACGAGATCGGCACGGCCAAAGAGAAAGAGATCCTCGCCGTTTAGCGAGCTCATTGGCTCCGTGCCGCGGCACATTGCCATCGTCATGGACGGCAACCGCCGGTGGGCGCGCCAACGCCGTCTGCCCGCCATCGCGGGTCACCGCGCCGGCGTCGAGACGATCCGCAAGACCTTGCGCGCCGCGCGCGAGCGCGGCGTCGAATACCTGACCCTGTACTCCTTCTCCACCGAGAACTGGTCGCGCGATCCGGAGGAGGTGACGGGCCTCATGGGTCTCCTCGAGGAGACGATCCGCCGGGAGACCGACTCGCTCGTGCGGGACGACGTGCGCCTCGAGGTCATCGGCCGGCTGCACGAGCTCTCGCCCGCGTTGCAGCGCTCGATCGCCGGCGCGGTGAAGGCGACCGCGGAATGCGCGCGTGGCGTGATGACACTCGCGTTCAACTACGGCGGACGCGCCGAGATCGTCGACGCCGTGCGGCGCATCGTCGGCGACGGTCTCGCTCCGGACGCGGTCGACGAGGCCGCCATCGCGTCGCGTCTCTACGCGCCAGGCCATCCAGACCCGGATCTCCTCATCCGCACCGGCGGAGAGCTGCGGGTGTCGAACTTCCTGCTGTGGGAGGTCGCCTACGCCGAGATGTGGGCGACGCCGGTGCTGTGGCCCGACTTCTCCGTGAGCGATCTCGACGACGCGCTCGGCTCGTACGCGAAACGTGAACGCCGCTTCGGGCGGTAGCGTTCCTGCCATGGACGTGCGCGACCTCGAGCGCCGCACCGGCACCGCGCTCGTGTACGGCGTCGTCGTGCTCGCGGCGCTGTTCGCGCCGTGGCCTACGTTCGCGATCCTCATCGCGATCCTCGCCGTGCTCGGGTATCTCGAGCTCCGTGCGCTCTTTCGCTACCGGTCGTTCCGACCGTGGCTGGTCGGCGCCGTGTTCGTCGTCCTATTCATCGTCGCGCACATGTACGGCTCCTCCTCGCCGAGCGAGCTCGCCGTGCTGACGGGTGCGCTCGTCGCGGCGTTCGGCGCCGTCGCGATCGCGGTCTTCCTCGAACAGGGGATGCGCGGCCGCCCGCAGCCGGCGGTCCTCGGTGCCGTGTTCACGCTCGGCGCGGCGCTGTATCTCGGGTACTTCTTCGGGTACCTCATCGAGCTCTGGCTCGCGAACGACGCGGGCACCCGCGGCTGGCTCGGGACGCTGCCGGTCTGGCTGCTGCTCGCGCTCGTACCCACCTGGGCGGCCGACGTCGCGGCGTACGTGGTCGGTGCCCGGATCGGCCGGCGCAAGATCGCGCCGCGCATCAGCCCGGGAAAGACCTGGGAAGGCACGCTCGCGGGGTTCGGCGCCGCGGCCGTCGTGGTGCTCCTCATCGCGGCGTCCGCGGGCATCAAGACCGGACCGACCCTGTTGCTCGCCCTGCTCGTCGGACCCGTCGGGTTCGCGAGCGACCTGGTGGAGTCCGCGATCAAACGCGCCGCCGGCGCGAAGGACTCGGGCACGCTCCTTCCGGGCCACGGCGGAGTCCTCGACCGCATCGACAGCCTCATCTTCGTCGCGCCCGCGGTCGCGTTCGTCCTCTGGCTCGCGCGAGGCGCCTTCAGCTGATCCGAGCGCAGCGGGTGGGATGATGGTCAGGTGGTGACACGACTCGCGATCCTCGGGGCGACCGGCTCGATCGGCATTCAGGCGCTCGACGTCGTCCGATCGAACCGCGACCGTCTGCGTGTGACGGCGCTTGCGTCGGCGCGCAACGCTTCCGCGCTCGAGGCGCTCGCGACCGAGACCGGCGCCGTCACGACGGTGCTGCAGGAGCGCGACGGCGATGACGCGCTGTGCGATCTCGCGACGCGCGACGACGTGGACCTCGTGCTCGTCGCGACGCCCGGCATCGCGGGGCTCGCGCCGACGCTCGCGGCCCTGCGCGCCGGCAAGCGCGTGGCGCTGGCGAACAAGGAGGTGCTCGTCACCGGCGGACACCTGGTCGCGCCGCTCGCCGGCGGGGCGGGAGAGCGCCTGCGTCCCGTGGACAGCGAGCACTGCGCGCTCTGGCAGTGCCTTATCGGCGAGCGCATCGAGAACGTGTCGCGCGTCGCGGTGACGGCGTCCGGCGGACCGTTCCGCGAGCGCGAGCTGGGTGAGCTCGCGACCGTCACGCCGGACGAGGCCCTGCGCCACCCGACGTGGAAGATGGGCCCGAAGGTCACGATCGACTCGGCCACCCTCGCGAACAAGGGGTACGAGGTCGTCGAGACGCACTGGCTCTACGGCATCCCGTACGACCGCATCGACATCGTCGTCCATCCCGAGAGCGTCATCCACGCGCTGGTCGAATTCTCCGACGGCAGCGTGAAGGCGCAGCTCGCGGAGCCCGACATGCGCCTGCCGATCCAGTACGCGCTGCTCTGGGACCGCGCACCCTCGCCGGCGGCGCGGCTGGACTGGTCGCGCGTGCGCGCGCTGCGGTTCGAGGGCGCGCCGGACGACCGCCGCTATCCATGCCTGACGGCGGTGCTCGACGTCGCGCGCTCGGGCGATCTCGCGGCGATGATCGGGCTGTCGGCGGCGGACGAGGTGGCCGTCGCGCGCTTCCTGCGCGGCGAGATCCGCTTCGACGAGATCGCGTCGTACCTGCGGCGCGGCGCGGCGCTCGGCTCGGCGCAGCGCGCGCCGGCGTCGCCCGACCTCGGCGAGATCCTCGGCATCGACCGCGCGGTCCGGACGGCTCTCGAAGCCGCACCGGCCTTGGCGTAGACCCAGGTGGACTTCCTCCCGACGCTGATCCTGTTCCTGCTGACCTTCACCGTGATCATCGCCGTGCACGAGTTCGGTCACTACTGGACCGCGCGGCTCCTGGGCATGAAGGTCCTCGAATTCGCGTTCGGCTTCCCGCCGCGACTCGCGGCCATCCGCCACGCGGGCATCGACTACAGCATCAACGCGATCCCGTTCGGTGGATTCGTTCGGATCCTCGGGCAGGACGACTTCACGATCCATCAAGCGGGCGAGGGCGACGTGGGCTCGTTCACCTCGAAGCCGTGGTGGGCGCAGGCGATCGTGCTCGCCGCGGGCGTGACGATGAACATGGTGCTCGCGCTCGTCGTGCTCACGATCGCGTTCGCGACCGGGACGACGGCCTCCACCGGCGACGTGCGCGTGCGCTCGGTCGCCACCGACTCGCCGGCGCAGAAGGCCGGCATCCAGGTCGGAGACATCGTTCGGAGCATCGACGGACGGCAGATCACGCGCGCGAACGATCTCGTCAGCTACGTGACGAGCCAGGCGAAGCTCCATCCGGATCGGGAGGTCACGCTCGAGATCGAGCGCAACGGGCGTCCGTTGGCGCCGATCACGGCGGTCCCGCGCGCGGAGCCACCCGAAGGCGAGGGACCGCTCGGGATCGGTCTCGAGGAGGTGCAGGGCGCGAAGACGCTCGCGCTGCCGGACGCGTTCCGAGAAGCGGTCTCGCTGTCGGGTCAGGTGGTCGTCCAGATCGCCGAGCTCCCCGGTCAGCTTCTCGCGCCGCGCACCGCGACCGGCGGTCCCACCGTCGGCGGTCCGATCGAGATCTTTCGCATCACCGGGCAGGTCGCGCAGTCCGGCATCCCGACCTTCCTCAAGCTCGTCGGCGTGCTGTCGGTAAACCTCGCCGTGCTGAACATCGTCCCGTTCCCCGGTCTCGACGGCGGACGTCTGTTCTTCGTGCTCCTGCGCGGCATCTTCCGCGTCCGTCTCTCGCCGCAGGCGGAGGCGGCCATCCACGCCGTCGGGTTCGTCTTGCTGCTGTTGCTCCTCGTCGTCGTCAGCATCGCGGACATCCGGCGGGTCGTTGGGGGCTAGCGCGAACGAGGCGAACCGCGCGCTCGCGTGGGACGCGTGCCTCAACGTCCGGGACCTCGGCGGCCTGACGACAGGCGATGGTCGGCGCGTACGCCGTGGCGCGCTCGTCCGCTCCGACCAGCTCTGCCGCTTGAAGGATGCCGGTCGGGAGGCGCTGCTCGCACACGGTGTGCGCACCGTGATCGACCTGCGCAATCCGGCGGAGGCCGAGCAGGATCCCGATCCGCTCTGGCACGGTCACGGAGTCGACTACGTGCTCGTCCCGCAGCAGAGCGAGCAGCTGTGGCGAGAGCTCGACCCGATCGCGCGAACGCGGGCCGAACGCGACGCGCTGGTGCTGGACCGGCGCGCGGAACAGATCGCGGCGATGGCGCGCGTGGTCGCGCACGCCGCGCCAGGCGGCGTGCTGATCCACTGCCTCGCGGGCAAAGACCGCACCGGCATCGCCGTGGCGCTACTGCTGAGCCTCGTCGGCGTCGACGACGCGCAGGTCGCCGCGGACTACACGCTGTCGGTCGCGTCTCTCGCGGCCGAGCTCGAAGCGGCGCTCGCGGCCGCCCCGGACGACGAGGCGCGCGCGCGGATCGAGCGCGGCTACGACGCGCGCGCCGAGACGATGCTCGCGACGCTTGCGCACCTGCGGGAACGCCACGGCGGCGCCGAGGCGTATCTCGCGCGCGCCGGGCTCTCCGCCGCCGACATGCGGCGCATCCGCGACCGGCTTCTCGACTGACCGAACTGTCGCGAAGTCCTCATTCGTCGTCACGGACCGCGTGTACGCTGTGACCCCCATGGATGCGCCCGTCGTCGACGTGCGCGCGCTCCGGAAGGTCTACCGCGTCACCGAGCGCGAGACCGGCCTGGCCGCCACGTTCCGCTCCTTCGTGAGGCGCCGCTACCGCGAGGTGCTCGCGGTGGACGGCATCACGTTCCACATCGATGCCGGCGAGGTCGTCGGCTTCCTCGGTCCCAACGGCGCCGGGAAGACGACGACGCTCAAGATGCTGTCCGGCCTGCTCTACCCGACCGGAGGCGAGGCCACGGTACTCGGGCACGTGCCCTGGCGACGCGAGGGCGCGTTCCTGCGCGGCATGACGCTCCTCATGGGCAACCGCTCGCAGCTGGTCTGGGACATCCCCGCGGCCGATTCGTTCCTCGTGCTGAAGGAGATCTACGCCGTGCCCGAGGCGCAGTACACGCGCACGCTCGACGAGCTCACCGACCTGCTCGACCTCGGGCCGCTGCTGCACAAACCGGTGCGCGGGCTCTCGCTCGGCGAGCGAATGAAGGTGGAGTTCGCCGCCGGTCTATTGCACTCGCCGGGCGTCGCGTTCCTCGACGAGCCAACGCTCGGCCTCGACATCTCGATGCAGGGCCGCATCCGCCGCTTCGTCGCCGAATACAACCGGCGCAGCGGCGCGACGATCCTGCTCACGAGCCATTACATGGACGACGTCGTGGCGCTGTGCCGCCGCGTCATCGTCATCCACCACGGCGTGCTGCTGTACGACGGCGCCCTTGCGGACCTCGCAGAGCGGATGGCACCGTACAAGCGCATCAGCGTGACGCTCCGCGGCACCGTCGGCGACCTCTCGACGTACGGCGAGGTCGTGTCGAGCAACGAGAACCTCGCGACGATCCACGTGCCGCGCGCGCAGGCGGCGGAGCGCACGGCGCGGCTGGTGCGCGAGCTCGGCGATCAGCTCGCCGACATCAGCGTCGAGGACCCGCCGATCGAGGAGGTCATCGACAAGGTCTTCGCGTCCGAACGCCCGCTGGCGGAGGCGATGGCGTGATCCGGATCTATCGCCAGCTGCTCGTCGCGCAGATCCAGGCCGCGGCGCAGTACCGCATCCAGGCCGTGCTGTGGATGCTCTTCTCGATCATCCGTCCGGTGATCTTCCTCGCCGCCTGGACCGCGGTATCCACGGCGCAGGGCGGCAGCGTCGGCGGCTACACCACCAGCGACTTCGCCGCGTATTACATCGCCCTCACGATCGTCGGGCACCTCACGACCGCATGGAACTCGTTCGAGTTCGAGTTCGAGGTCCGGCAGGGCAGGCTCTCGCCGAAGCTGCTGCGGCCGCTGCACCCGCTTCACTACTCGGTGGTCGAGAACCTCGTCTGGAAGGTCACGACGTTCCTGCCGCTGATGCTCGTGTGTCTCGTGATCGCGCTCACGTTCCAGGTGAAGTGGAGCGGCGAGTGGTGGCACCTCGCGCTGTTCGTGCCGAGCATCGTGCTCGCCGCGGCGCTCAGCTTCATGATCGGCTGGGTCGTGGCGACCGCGACGTTCTGGCTGCAGCGGATCAACACCGTGAACACGCTGCTGCAGCGGACGTCGTTCATCTTCGCGGGACAGATCGCGCCGCTGGCGCTCATGCCGATCGCCCTCCAGGTCATCTCGTACTCGCTGCCCTTCGCGTACGTCCTCGCCATCCCGGCCGAGATCCTGCGCGGCGGCGTGACGCTCGAGCGCGGCCTGCTGTACCTCGTCGGTCAGGCGGTGTGGCTGGCTCTCGCGATCGTGGCGTACCGCTTCGCGTGGCGCGCCGGGCTGCGTGAGTACAGCGCGGTGGGCGCCTGATGGTCCGCTACCTGCGCATGTTCCGCGCCTTCGCGGCGTCGGAGTTCCAGTTCGAGATGGAATACCGGGGCAACTTCTATCTCAGCATCTTCGAGATGTTCCTCGTGATCGGCACGAGCATCGGCGCGGTGCTGATCATGTTCGGTCACACGACGACGATGAACGGCTGGACGCTCCCGGAGATGATCGTGTTGCTCGGCGTCTACTACCTGATCCAGGGCGGCGTGAACCTGGTGTTCTCGCCGTCGTTCGAGCGG
>WNGJ01003096.1_pt1 | contig 18060 bp, 10 predicted proteins | sample 5400611 | NCBI WGS metagenome assembly WNGJ01 (sample SAMN13153375, study PRJNA577476) | soil metagenome | isolation source: 40 cm soil or saprolite under Garry oak tree replicate 1 | place: USA:California | collected 2016-06-15 | reverse complement strand
TCCCGTTTGTCACCTGCTGATCCTTTGGAGCGAGCGTACGCAGGCCAAAGGGAGTCAGGAGTTGCTCTGTTATAAGCTCAAAAACGCTTCTTCGACGCTCACTATCTAGCGGTGAATAACGTAATGACAGGGCCAGGAGCTGATGCGGGCGGAAAGAACTATCGTTGCCTTCAGGTCCGTCAATGACATCATAGAGGTAACCGCCTTCTGCGTACCAGAAGCGCTCGTGAAAATGTTCTTTACAGCGCGTAGCCTGTACTTGATAACAAGAGGGCTCGTGTTCATGGCTCGTGTAGCCTGACTGCTCGTGGTGCTGTGTCCATTGGTGCATGAGCGAAAGGGCGTTGTACCAGAGAGCATTAACCTCGACAGGTTTGCCCCTTCGAGGCGCGCTGGGTGTGCCATCAATGGAGGCACGCATCCACGTAAGTGAATTACCTGGCCGATCCACTCTCAATAGCCCATCATCTGGGTCCACCTTTATACCGTTCAAGGTACCCTGTGTGTAGCAGTTGACGCTCTCGACCAGATGGTGATACAGCTCATCGAGGAGCTGGTAGTCATGTGTAGTTTGCAGGTAATGATCCAGGGCGAAAAAGTACCACAGGGTCGTATCAGCACTTCCGTAATCGCGCTCCTGCAGTGGTTGTTCAAGTGACGGCAGGCGATCCGGCAATAAGCCCTGTTTAAAGTAGCGCGCATAATAGCGCAGGATACGTCGTGCTTCATCGAAACGCTTCGTCGCGAGCGTTAGCCCGGGCAGCGCGATGAGTGCATCTCGTGTGTGAACTTCCAGGCTAAAATAGTCTGAGAGAATGACGGGCGCACTCTGCTGGTTGTGTGAGAACAAGGACATCTTATCCACAGGATCACCAGGTGGCAGTGCGCGTTGTACCAGGAATCGATCTGCTGCCTGGATCAGCAGGCGCAGAAATTCTTCACTGCTCAAAGTGGTATCGCTAGCTGGTGGCAGAGAAAGCATCGGAGTATCATGCGATGTTTCTCCACCTTCGCCAAAGTAACGTAGTGGCTGTATGACGCTGCTAACCAGATGCTTTTGCTCTGCTTTGCTGCGCTTGTAGGAGAGGTTGAGCTGGTGCTGGTCGAAGGATAGCGAGGATAACTCTTCAGCCGTGACAATAATGGTTAATACCGAGTCCTTACACTGCCAGAGTTTAGCCTTGATTACCCCGGGGAGATAGAGATCGTCGATAGCGGGACGACCTGCTGCCTGGTCATGCCGGCGCAGGAAGTGCCAGTACCAGACGCCAGTGGGAATAAAAGAAAGCTGGCTATCGGGATGGCCTACGGCAAAAATGGAGTAGGGGGTAGCACCGTCCCAGGCACGAATAGTACAGCCAGTGACGCCTTTTGGCATCGGTAATGGTAGCCCATAGTCATCTCCAGCATCATCTTGCTCGCCAGAAGCTTGCTGCTGGGAGTTACTGTGTACCTGTACCTGAAAATGCCAGTCATTATTGCCGTATTGTGGCTGGCTGTGAGGGCGATAGGCGGAGAGGGGCAGGAGTGTCAGCGAGAGCATTCTCTGCGCGGCCTCCGGGTAGGCGGGAAAGCCGTTGTTACGCACAAATTCCTCGCTAGATAGTTCCTCTGAATTTCTACGCCAGCTCGTACGCCCTACCTGCTGTGTTGCGTTCCTAAAATCACTCGTACTAAGGAGACGATATTGAATGTATGTCGTATTGAAGCCATGAGGCATCCAGATGCGCTTTTCGAGCATGATGCCATCGATACCACCGAGTTGATACGTGAAGACGGGAAAGCCTTCTTCGAGTCGAAAAGCTTCAAGGTGACCGAAACCGGCAGGATTCAGCGTCCCATCCCGGTACTCGTTGGTACCCAGGTAGTATTTGCGCTCATCAAATACGACTTCTTCGTCAATTTTAGCTGACAAAAGCTGTGGGCTGGCAGCATCTTTTTGTGACGTCACGAGCAGACCGTGCTGCATACGGGTTAAAACGCCCGCGATGGTCCCTGCTGCATAGCCTCCAACTCCGTTCGTTACGAGCCATTCACGTGAAATAGTCTCGTTTAAATCGCGGCAAATGCTGCGATCAAATGTGATGGGCATCACTTCACTCTCCCAACCCTTTATATAAAAGGCAGAACTGTTGTCACATTTCACAATGCGGAGAACTTAAGGAGCGACCGCCTCCTGACCCCCACCCTTATAGCGATTCTGCTCTTTTAAGGAATCCCTGGCAATTATTCTTCTCCCTATTCCTAGTGTAACACACCAGGAGGGAAGAATCAGTATTTTCCCGACCGTATTTTAGGCATTGTTAGGCATTTGTGACAAGCAGGTCTATACATGAATTCGCTTTGGTGAGACAAATCTTGTAATCAACGTAGTTCAACAATAGAGGATATGATTGATATTCTTGTACCTTGTTCCGGTACTGTGCTACACTACTCTTATTCTTTCATCGATATTTTATTCATTAAAGGAGGTAACCCACGTGATATTTACGACTAAAAGGTCAGCACGGCGTAGATCGCCCAGTATGCTGCTGGCGGGTGTGTTTGTAATGCTTACAGTACTGCTTGCCGCCTGTGGTTCTACATCATCAACAACAGGCACTAGTTCTTCGGGGCTTGATTTGAAAGTGCCAGGAGTGTTAACTGTTGGCAGTGATACGACCTATCCACCGCAGGAATATATCGACACCGCCACCAATAAAGCGGCGGGTTTCGATGTAGACCTCATCACGGCTGTAGCTAAGAACATGGGCCTGCAGGTGAATGTGGTCACCACGAAATTCGATACCATTATCGATGACTTATCAAACAAGCGCTTTGACGTGGTAATTTCCGCTGTCAGCATTACGCCGGAGCGGCAGAAGAAGGCTGCTTTTGTGCCCTACTTCAACGCCGGTGAGTCCCTGTTAGTACAGGCCGGCAATCCCAAAAATATCAAGTCTCTCACGGACCTGTGTGGACAGAACGTTGGCGTTCAGACCGGCACCATCGAGCAGACGGACTTACAGACGGCCAGCAGTGCCTGTAAAAAAGCCGGGAAGCCTGAAATCAAAATGGTGGTCTTGCAAGATCAAACAGCGGTGATCCAACTGCTGGCCAACCAGCGCGTCGTAGCTACCTATCAAGACTCGCCCGTAACCGACTACTACAACAAGCAAAACCCGGGTAAATTTGCCGTTGGCGGCTCTGTCGTCAACGCCGGCCTGGAGGGCATTGTCGTTCGTAAGAGTGATACGGCCATGTTCAACGCCGTGAAGAACGCTTTTACTAAGGCAAAGTCTGATGGTACCTATAGCCAGCTCATTCAAAAGTGGGGGTTGACCAACGAAGCAATCTCTATGGTTGATCGGCGTACGCTCGTCGCCTGACGGCAATATTCGCATTCCGAGTTTTTATCTGGAGGTGCTGGGGCACTCGCCCCAGCACCTCCAGATAAAAACTCGGAATACTTTATAAGGAGGGCCTACCTGTGTTTGAATGGAATACTGTCTGGCACTTTCTTTTTGCCGACCCTAACCATTTATTTCTCATTGCCGCCTGGCGAACGCTGTGGATATCTGTGGTCGCCCAGTTATGCGGCGTCATTTTAGGGCTTTTCTTAGCTTTGATGCGTATGTCGCGTTTCCCCTACCTGAACGGGCCAGCGCGCGGCTATATCTGGTTTTTTCGTGGTAGTCCACTGCTGGTGCAGGTCCTCCTGTTATGGGATGGGCTGCCGAGAATCATCAACAATCCCAATTTCCTGCTTCCCGATTGGGCCTGTATTCTTGTTGCCTTCTCTCTAAACGAAGGTGCGTACATGGCGGAAATTGTACGCGCGGGCATTACCTCTGTTGACGTCGGGCAAATGGAAGCCGCCAAATCACTGGGGATGCGTTACGCGCTGGCCATGCGGCGCATTGTACTGCCCCAGGCAGCGCGTGTGATTATCCCTCCCCTGGGCAACGAATTCAATAACATGCTCAAAACCACCTCCATCGCCTCTGTGATTGGTTTGCTCGAACTCACGGGTACCGCCGAGGTCTATGGCTCGCAGAACTTTGTCATCTTTGAACTCCTGATTGTGGCTACCGTCTTCTACCTGCTCTTGACTACTATTTGGGGCTATATCCAGAGCTGGATCGAGAACCGTCTTGACCCCAATCGCACGATAAAAACCGAAATTGACCAGAAGAGTTGGGCGGCACGTATGTTGGGCTTTGGTTCACCTCGCCCTGGCGGTGCCGGTACACTGGCCAGTGGACGCTAGATCAGAGAGGAATGGAGGAAAGAACGCTATGAGTGTACAACAGCAAAATAATGGCAGCAGCAGGGAGATGGTTCGAGCCGAGAAGATCGTCAAACGCTTCGGCAACCTCACCGTGCTAAATGGCGTTGATCTCTCGGTCAAACGTGGGGAGGTCGTTGTGGTGATTGGCCCCAGTGGCTCTGGTAAAACCACGCTGCTGCGCTGCATCAATCACCTGGAGAAGATTGACGATGGGTGTATTTATATCGACGGCGAATTGATGGGCTACCGCGAGAAAAATGGTAGATTGGTCGAGGACAGCGAGGCCAACATTGCCCGTATCCGTTCGCAGGTTGGTTTCGTGTTTCAGCGCTTCAACCTCTTCCCACATTTGACAGCGCTAGAGAACGTGATCGAGGCGCCCATTCATGTATTGCACGAGCCCAGAGCCGAGGTCACCGAGCGCGCCCTGGCTTTGCTTGACAAAGTGGGCCTCGCGGATAAGGCGAATGCCTATCCCCATAAACTCTCCGGCGGTCAGCAGCAGCGCGTGGCCATTGCGCGCGCGCTGGCGATGAATCCCAAAATCATGCTTTTTGATGAAGCTACTTCCGCCCTTGACCCTGAGCTTGTCGGTGAGGTACTCAAAGTGATGAAGCAACTGGCTGAAGAAGGCATGACGATGGTGGTTGTCACGCATGAAATGGGCTTCGCCCGCGATGTGTGCAGCCACGTCATTTTCATGGATAAGGCCGTTATCGTGGAGGAGGGAACACCTGAGCAAATTTTTGAACATGCACAGAATGAGCGGACGCGCAACTTTTTGGGAATGATTTCGTGATTACTACCCACTTTACACAGGTGGGTTTTTTGGCGGCCGATCGTCCCATTCGTAGGGGCGGGAGCGGTGTGGATGCGGGGAGGGGACGCTTGCGTCGCCCTCGTCCTCCGTTGCCAAGCCTGATCACCTCAGCAGGGCGACGCAAGCGTCCCCTCCCATCATCCCAGCCACCCCCGCCCCTACGGGATGCTTGTGAAAGATTAGCTTATGCGCCTGTACACTGCGACCATCACGAGTAATAACGAAATTCGTGCCGGTGTGCATCTCATCGAAATGCATGTTCCGGCCCTGGCCAGCGCGGCACAGCCTGGTCAGTATTGTATGGTGCGCTGTTGTCATCCGTTGGCAAGTGATCCCCTGCTGCGACGTCCCTTTTTTGTCCATTCGGTGCGACCGGCGCAGGGATTGTGCACATTGCTGGTACATGTGCAGGGGCGAGGTACCTCCTGGCTGGCAGGGCAGCGAGAGGGAGGGACGCTCGATATCCTGGGGCCGCTGGGACATGGCTGGGAGGTGCGTCCGACGGTGCGAAATCTTTTGCTTGTCAGCGAAAGTAGCAGCATGATTTCGAGTATTACTTTGTTGGCACAGAGCGCTATCGAGCAAGAACTGGCGGTGACGCTGGTCGCTCACTTTGCCAGCGCGGCGGAGGTCTACCCGCCGGCGTTGTTGCCCCCCGAGGTCGAGTATCATATTATTACTGCTGATGGCAGTCTTGGAGAGCAGGGGGCGTTGCGGGAGGTGCTGGGGGATTATCTGGCATGGGCGGATGCTGCTTGTTGTAGTGTTTCACGTGAAACGGCTGTTGTGTTGTATTCCACTTTTGAGCGTATGCGGGGCAGAAATTTCGCGCAGGCGCTTGTGCTGCGCCCGCTTGTATGTGCCAGTGGTGTCTGTCTTTCCTGTAGTTTTGAGACTCATTCGGGTGTGAAGGTGATTTGTCGCGATGGACCTGTATTTGATCTGAGGGAGGTTGCTCGTTCTGTTACTATTTAACGGTCGCTATGTGGGCGAAGATGCGATACCCGGCGGCATTGGCTAAATTGAGGGACGCTGCGTTTTTGACGAGAGCGCTGTAGATTGGAACGAGCCCTTCCTGGTTCACGGCTGCTGCCCACAGGATGGTCGCTGCGAGTGCGTATCCCTTGCGACGCGCCGCCGGCAAGGTAGTAATGCCCAGTTCACACGCTTCAGGGGTGCGACGCGAGCTATGGGCAAGGCTGAGTAAACGCCCGTCGATGACGACGCCGAAAAGTGGGCGTCGATCAGGGTGGAGATAGTAATCCTCGGAATTTGGCTGAAAGGTTCTCACCAGTGAGCGATCGCGAGAAGTGAGCAGGCGTGCCATCCGCCGCGCAGTTTCTATCCCCAATGCTGGTGATTCTATCTGGTGAAAAGCAACCTCGCGACTGATACCCGTCGCCGCGGCCACGGTCGGCGGCAAATTCAGCGCTTCATGTGCGCGCTTGAGCAGCGCTTCACGCTCTGATGCGCTGGCATCCGTCCTCCAGATATGGACGTGGTCACCAGCCATAGTGGCGGCACAGAGCTTCCAGTACGGCCTGTGGCCCCCTGGTAAAAGCGAGACATCGTTTTGCTCAATGGGGGGAAGCCGTACGTTCCAGGCAGCTTCGACGTGCAAACGAAGCAATGCTTGATATGTAGTTACCATAACAATCCTTTAGCCGGGGAGATTGATTTTGGGCAGGGCACAGACAAGCTGCGGCAGTCTGAAGTTCGGAAAGATCTCTAGCAGGTGGAGAAAGGCCGCAACAACAGTCGGATCATGATTGATGGATGCTCTCTGGAGCAGGTGCTCACGAGCGGCATCATCCGAGAGCGCTACTCTATATGGACGCTGTGAAGTTAAGGCATCATAGACGTCGGCCACCGCCAGAATGCGTGCACTTAAAGGAATCTCCTCTCCATGCAGACCGCTGGGATAACCGCTACCGTCCCACGCTTCGTGGTGGTGCAGAACCGTCTCGACGTAAAAAGGATGCACATCGCAGCCGATCAGTATACCCGCCCCTATCGCGGGGTGTCGCTCCATCGTGCGTCGTTCGTCTTTTGAGAGCGCTTCTGACTTGTTGAGGATATCGTTGGCGATCCATGTCTTGCCGAGGTCATGCACAAGCGCTGCTAGAGCCAGATCATATGCCTCACACCGGCTCCATCCCAGGTAGCGGGCCAGGCGTTGAGCATATGTCGCTACTCTTCTCGAATGCTCATATGTGACGATGTCGCGTTCCTGGATGCTTTTTACAAATGAAAGAAGTATAGCGCGCGACTCTCTTTCTCTATCGTATTGTATCGTAGCCACCCTACTTCCTCTCCCCTCTCTGAACGTACCAAATCCGAGTTCCCGGACTGCGTGCGCCTTTGGACGCTGCCATGTTTTTATTTGTATATATTATTAATACGTAATAAACAGATTAATCGTCTCGCTGCCTGCTCGATTCTACATGAATCAGCTACCACTCAGTAAAAATCAGCGCAAACTCTCAACATCTTAATATGATAGATACCTACTGTCTATGCTTCAGTTTCATCCGGTACTTTTGGGTCAAGCGTCCGTTTCCCTGCTTGCTATTCCCCAAATAGTCCTTTTTCTGTGCAGTTTGGTTAATAATCGCCATTGTTTGTGATAGACTCGTTTTGTTAAGGAGAAATAATGGAAGGAGGAGCGGCACCAGAGAAAGATTGCGCGCCGCATTGTCAAATGTCAGAGAATAATGGAGGTGACACGGCACAGGCCGGGTTCTCCGATCAGCAGCGTTCCAATGATACCATCACCGTCGTATTTACTGCCGACAATCACCTGGGTTACACAACTTTTGGCCAGCAACCCGTTAAACGTGAAGAGCGCCAGCAACGGCTGCGCCACGCATTTCAGCAAGCAACCGATTTCGCGGTTGGTCAGGGTGTTGATCTGTTTGTGCAAGCTGGTGATCTGTTCGATGCAACCACTCCAGATGAGCGAGATCGCAGCTTTGTTTCGGCCCGCCTGGCGCAGCTGCGCCAGGCGGGGATACGCGTCTTTGCCCTTGGTGGTGTCTGTGATACACCGGCAGAGACGCATACGTTGCTGGGAGATGCCGCTCAAGCCCCCCAGGTAAGTTACGCGCACTTAGGCGTTATGCACTATTTTCCCCCGAACCCGACCCAGCTGGAACCTGTCATGGTCAAGATTCGTGATGTGCTGGTTGGTATCTGTGGGCTTGGCGTGCTGGCCGGGCAGGAGGGCAATCCCTTAACGCGCGTCCACGAACAGAGCGAAATTGAGCGCGCCGCCGTATCCATCCTTCTTTTACACGCACCCATCGAGGGTTTAACCACCGGAAGATCTCTGCTGGAGAGACGTGCCCAGGTCAGCCGTAGTAGTATCGAGGATCAATCGTTATTCCGCTATATACTGGCTGGCTATCACCATAGTTACCAGCATTTACATATTGGTCAATGCGAGGTTATCGTAGCTGGAGCTACGCAACATATCGACTTTAGTGACCCTGATCAGGAGCCTGGTTTCGTCTTCCTGGGGCTTGCCGCCGACGGTATTCGCTGGTGTAAACATATCGTGGTCGATTCATTGAAACTGCAGCGGCTGCTGTTACAGACCAGTGAACTCTGGCCGGATGGCACAAGCACCACTGCCTCCACCACCGATAGTATTCTTGAGCAGCTACAGCCTTTGTGCAGCGAAGAGACGATGGTACAGTTGCGCCTCGAAGGCCAACTGACACGAGGGCAGTACCATCAATTGGATCTAAACCAGTTACGACGCTATGGTGAAGAACATTGTTTTGCCCTCGCTATCGACGATAGCGGCCTGGAAATCTTATCTGAGCTGGAAGCCATATCGGCGGAGACGGGTGAGCGTTTCTCCCCTCGTGAGGAACTGATGGCCCTGGCAGATGAATGGATCGCTGTCGCACACGATGAACAGGAGAAAAAAGCTTTGCGCGCAACCAAAGAAGATCTCCTGGCGGCCATGGACGAGGTAAAAAGGCGGTAACTATGATTATACTTAAACATCTCACAGTTGAACATTTCAGGCTCTTGCGGGAGATCGACCTGCACTTCCCACAACGTGGCAGTATCCTCTTCCAGGGTCCAAATGAAGCTGGCAAATCTGCCCTTCTGGAGAGCATCTATTTTGCTCTCTATGGTACACCCATCGCTTCAGACCATGGGAAGAGTTCTATTGATGACCTGGTGCTCTACGGTTCGTCACGGGCGAGCGTTACCCTTACGCTCTCCATTGGTGCTAACGAGTTGATAATCAACCGCGTTATCGAGCGAGGTAAGGGACAGCAGGTCACACTGCAAGTGCGCAAACTGGGAATGCCTGAAGAGGAGCCGATTACGCGTCTTGGGACCGCCAACGAGCGGATCATCACTGAGCTGGGGCGCGTGGATGCTGAAACTTTGCGCAACTCCTGCTTTATTGAACAGAAGAGCCTGAATCGCCTGGAAAACCTGCCGGGAAGTGAACGAGAAACCACGTTGCGCAAGCTGCTGGGCCTGGAGAAGCTCTTGCGTTTGACCGAGCAGTTCAAATTGACGCCAAACGATGAAAAGATGCTGCAGGAGAGCACCGGACGGCTGAAACTGGCCGAGGTACAGGCTCGCATCCCTGAATCAAGCCTGAGAATGGGTGAACTTGAAGCGGCGCTCGATGCTGTGTCCATTTCCGAGGATCTAACGGATATCACCCAGCAAGAGGCGGATATCGCGGAGCAGGAACTTTCTCTTGAACAACTGCGCGCGCAGCGCGCTGAGCTTAAGGGGCGCCAGAGTCGTATCCTGCAATTGAATAAGGCTGATGCTACCCTCGGTGAGATTATCGCTGCCTATGATGCGATTGCCGAAGCACAGCGTGAACTTCCTGAGCTTGAACGAGAAATAACGGAACTTGATCGACGTGAGCATGAAGAGCTTCCCGAGTTGGAGAAACGCGTCAAAGAACTGGTCGATCTGACGCGTTCATTTGGTACATTAGAGCGTCTATCGAATGACTTGCTGAGCGCAGTAAACACTATTAAGGGCCTGGAGAAGGATCTTAACAACTACCAGGAGTGGCAAAAAGATAACAACGACGTGGATACGCAGATCAGTAACCTGCGCCAGCAAATGGAAGAGGAGCGGCAGTCTCTCAACGAGTTAGAGGAGCGGCGGCGCGTCGGCCGTCCAAAGTTAGAGACTCGCCTTTCTCGCTTGCGGGAATTGAGAGAGCGCCTGGCGGCCCTTCACAGGGCCGAGGAAAAGTATACATACCGCGTCATGCAGCAAGTGCTGGTGGAAGAAAACAATGTGCAGCTGGCGAAGGTACGAAAAGATTTAGCAGAGGCAGAGCGAGAGCTGAACCTGGTCGAGGCCGAGGCTCGCCAGGCCCAGCAAGAGGTCGACACGCTGGAAAAGCGCTTGCGGGAGTTCAGCATTGGCCGCAAACTTGAGGAATGGCAGCGCTTTAAAGAGTTATCAGATGGGGTGGCGGAGGCGGAGCAACAAGTCATGGCTGCCCATCGGCACCAGGGGCAATTGACCACTGCGGCTTTGGAAGCCCGTCGTGCCGCGATTAGATGGCTATTCGCCTCCATAGGAGGTGGCACGCTTGGCGTAATCTTGGGGGTCGTCGCGCTCTTTATGCTCTCCCAACAGGCTGTGCTGGCCTCGGTGCTGGGGCTGCTTGCGCTCGCGCTACTGGCGGGTGCCGGCTATAGCTTCTATAGCTATAACAAGGCGCACGACCTGGAACAAATCGCCAACGGGCGTATGCAGGAGGCTATTAACCAGGTTGGTATGATGGTCGCTGCGCGTGAAGCTGCCGTGCGCAAGGGCGGCCAGCGCGATGCGCTGGCACAGGTCGAGCGCGAGATCCATTCGCTAGGTGGCAGCGTGCCGGACTCGCCCGAAGAGGCCCAACAACGCTTGAAAGAGATCCAGGATAAAGGCGAAAGTCTTGCTGATTTACAGCAGCGTTTGACAGAGAAACGAGATGCTGCCCAGGCCGTAGGGAACCGGGTCAATAGAAAGATGGAGGCTGTAGAGGCATTGCGCAGTGAGCGTCAGCGCCTTGAGGACCAGTGTAAGAACGAGGGCTGGGATGACTATGACGCGAAATTGCGTTCGGATCGCATCGCCATTCAGGATCGGCAGAACGAAATAGCGTCGCGGGCGGGCCAGGAGGGCCTGTCTATTCCCAACTTCGATGCCTCCGTCGCTCCGGCCGCGTCCGCTGCTGAACCATCCACGACAGTAGACGACCTGGAAATGGCGGTCGGGGATGCTATCCAGGTCACTGAACGAGAAATTGTTTCCCTGGATGGCAAACTCGACCTCATCACTGATCTCAAAGCAAAACTCAAGAGGCAGCAGGAATCGCTCGATATTTTGCTGGTGAGCAAGCGTGCGCTTGCGAAGCGCGGTGAGCGTTACCAGGGTATGAATGTTGTTGAACAGACTGAACGCGCGCGCGAGCAGCAACTCACCTTGCGCAGCGCCATGCAAAGTTTGCAAGATTCATTACGCCAGCGCGTCAAACACCTGGGCGTCTCCTTTGGGCAGACCGCAATCAACAACGAGGAAGTAGCCGCGCGCAAACAACTGGAGGCACTACATATCACCCTGGGGAAGCGCGTGCATCTGCAGAGCCGTCGTGACAATTATCTCGCCATGCTTAAAGACCGGCAGGACGCGCTAGCCGACCACTATAATCGGCTTGCGAAGTACAGTGGCTCCCTCGGCAGCTGGATCGTGCCAGCCAACCCTTTCGCTGAGACGCTCGTAGCGCTGCGCCAACGCTGTACGCAGGAGATTATCGAAGCGGACGAGAACGGCATTCTGCAAGAGTTGGAGAAGATACAGGAACAGGAAAACGCCTCTAAGGCGAAGATTGAACTGTGTCGCCAGGAGATCGAAGGAGCCCATGAACGTATTGCTGTAATGCTCGTTCAGCGCAAACGACCCCCAACCAGGGGATACAACTTCACCGATATCGTGTCTGTCTGGCCTCTGGTTGGTGAGTATACCACGTCGGACCGCGAGCGCCTGGAAGAGGAACATGAGTCAGTAGAACAGGAACTGGAAGAGCTCGAGCAGCAAGAATTGGCACTCAGTAAGCAATTGCAGACGGGCGAGGCAAAGCTTGACCTGGCGCAAGCGCGGGCGCGCATGCAGCAGCAGGAACGAAGCTACGAGACCAGGAAATATGGCAGCCAGCTATTGAAATCTACCACAGAACGCCTGATGCGTAAGATGCTGCCGCGTACCGAGTACTATATGCAACAAATCCTCCCCCTGTTGACCAGCGGGCGTTATCACGATGTCTACCTTAGGACGGAGGAAGAAGAGGGAATGGCCAGTGGTGGTCCATTGCAGTTGCGCGTATGGGACACTGCTGCGGGTGAATATGTTCCCAAGTCGGCTCTCTCCGGTGGCGCCGCTGACCAGTTGTCGCTGGCGCTGCGCCTGGCTTTTGCCATTGCCGCTCTCCCGCGCGAGTTGGCGGCTGCACCTGGCTTTGTACTGTTGGATGAGCCGCTGAGTTCGTTTGATCGCGGCCGCACCCAGGCGCTGGTCAATGTCGTCACCGGCGAAATCCTGGGCCAGCACTTTGAGCAGGTACTCTTCGTCTCGCACAGCAGCGCCTTTGACCCGGCCATGTTCCCCTATCATGTGTATATGGAGAACGGTGTCGTCGTCGAAAGCAATTTGCCGGTAGTGGCGCTGGTTCCCGCGCCAGCTATGAATAGCAACGAGAGTAAGAGTGAGGGAGCCGAGAAAGAGAGCGTTGCTGAAGTCGCTGAAGGAGTGGGGGAGGAGAAAGAGGTTGAGGAGGTTGAGCCGGCTTCAGTGGGGATGGATCTGTAGGTTTTTTCACATATCATTGTGAGGAAGGGGTTGTCCACGGCCGCGCCGTGGACAACCCCTTCCTCACAATGATATGTTTAGAGCCTGCAGCATGGCATCAAAAACAGAAGACTGTATTCCTGGCATCTGTCGTACATTTCCCTCATCTGGTAGCATGATCTCATACCGCGCATTGTATAAGCGCGGGAAGATTTCCTTTCGCATCGTTCCTCCTCGAAAAGTCACGACACAATAGCCTACATACTCGACAATTTCGCAGCCATGTTCCTTGATTAGCTCTTTCGCTTCAAGTATAATGCAAAGGGCGTGAAATCTCGTACGCTCCTTTTATTGTGAGCGGCTCTTATACTGAGGAATACCTCTACAAATCTGAGATAAGGGAGGTCAGGACGTTGCCAGCAGACCACACAGACACAAATGGGGCTGCGCCCGAGCTCTCCCATGCCTTCTATGTCCAGGTGTTCACTATGTTGACCAGTACCTCCCCTGAGCAGGACTTCTGGTCGATCCGTCAGTTCATTCTCCGGCACGCTTTCGAGCAACTTAGAGCAGGTCAGAAGCATTTCGTGATTGCGCTTCCACTTTGTGTGCCTCCCTCCAAAGACAAAGTGCGTAGTCTGTACACGTCGATGGGTATAGGCAAACCGACCTGGGGAGGAGACATGGAGCAGCAAAGCATCTTCATGGGAAGCGAAACCGTCGCGGGACAAGTGGTCTCTTCAGGCCGCTCGCTGACCATTACCAACTTTCAGGAGCCCCGATGGCTCACCTATCCGAACAGAGGTGGGATTGCCGGGCTCAGCGTCTTTCCCCTGCGTCGTGCAGGACGCATTGCCGGAACGTTCACCGTCATGAGTACCCGGCCGGAGTATTTTCTACCATCGCGACTGGCCCTGATCGAGGAATATAGTAACCTCGTCGCCTTAACCCTCCCAGATGAGGCTTTCTACGAATTCAAGGATATTGAACTGGGGGTAATGCCGCTGCCACACCTGCAAGCGCCATATCTCTCCCATTTCCGGGAGCGCGTGCTGCAGGTGTTAAGGGAAGCGACAACGCGTGGGCAACCCATGAACAATGCTCAGGCAGAACTACTCGTACGGCACCACTTAGAAGAAGAACTCTTCCTTATTTAATGTATTTTTCCCGACCTTCGGCACCTTGAAACGGTACGATGTGGTGACCGGCGCCAAAGTCGAGATCGTGAAGATGGCCGGCACCGTCCATCTCCGAGGCGCAAGTCTCTGCCAATGGGCAGTGGCTGCTCTTCGTGGCTCATGTATCAGGGCAGGTCAAACTGCAACTGATCCGCTGGAAAAGCCCTGGACTCGTGGGCAAGAGGCTCGTCATCCGTCAGCAAATCTGTTATCATACAAGGGTGAAGTCAGAGGGAGAGTCTGGAGTCTCTCGCCATTCCCCAGACCCTCATAACCAGCGTGGACCCGCGTGGAGCGCATCCAACACCTACCAGTATACTGAGAATGCCTGGGGAAAACAGCCTCCAGCAGTTGGCATGTTACTTCCCATTACTTTCCATTGCTGGCGTGGCGCCGAGGGGTCGCGCGGCAGGAAGGGAGCACGCGAATGAAGCGATTCTCCTATCGTGAGCGAGACAATGCCTTTGGTCAGGCCATGCTGACCCTGCGGACGAGCATTGGCCTGACGCAAGCGGGACTGGCCGACCTGCTGGGGGTCTCGCGACGCGCGGTGGGGGAGTGGGAGGCCGGCAGCAGTTATCTCAAGGCCGACCACCTCAAAGCCTTGCTGACGCTGGCCGCGCAGCAGCAGGCCTTTCCCCCCGGTCGCGAGGAAGAGGAGATCCGTGCCTTCTGGAAGGCGACGCACCAGAAGGTGCTGCTCGATGAGCAGTGGCTCTCCAGCTTGCTGAGCAGCTCGCGTCCCTCCCCGGCGCTTGTGGCCCCGAGGCCCTCCGCCTCCGTCCCGGCCCAGCCAGCGGCCCCGGCGCGTCCTGCCAGCGGGCCGCGGGTGGAGTGGGGGGAGGTGTTGGACGTGCCTACCTTCTATGGACGCGAGCAGGAACTGGCGACCCTCTCGCGCTGGATGGTGCAGGAGGGCTGTCGGGTGATCAGTGTATTGGGGATGGGAGGCATGGGCAAGTCGGCGCTGGTGGTTAGTGCTATGCACCAGGTCGCTGCGCACTTTGAGGTGGTCATCTGGCGTTCCCTGCGCGATGCCCCCTCCTGCGAAGCGTTGCTGGATGCCTGCCTCCAAGTGCTCTCGCAAAAGCCGTTGGTCCTGGTGCCCGAGAACCTGGAGCGACGCCTGAGCCTCCTACTGGAGGAGCTACGCACCTCGCGGGTGCTGCTTGTGCTCGACAATCTGGAGACGCTGCTGGAGGAAGGCGATGTGCGGGGGCGGCTGCGTCCTGGCTTTGAAGCGTACGGCCGCCTGCTGCGGCAGGTGGCCCAAACGGCGCACCAGAGTTGCCTGCTGTTGACCAGCCGGGAGAAACCCGCCGAGCTGCGCGCCCTGGAGGGCAGCCGCACACCGGTGCGCGCCTTGCGCCTGACTGGGTTGGAGGCCGCCGCCTGCGAGTACCTGCTCACGGAGCATGAGGTCATGGGCTCCCCCGACGAGTGCGCCCGCCTGGTGCAGGCGTACTCGGGCAATCCCCTGGCCTTGAACATTGTGGCGGAGACCATCGCTGACCTCTTCGGGGGCCAGATCGACCAGTTCCTATCTGGTGGCACGCACATCTTTGGCAGCATTGCCGAGTTGCTCGACGAGCACTTTGCGCGGCTCTCGAGCCTGGAGCAGACGGTGCTGTGCTGGCTGGCGGTTATGCGCGAGCCGGTAACAGTGGAGGAACTGCTCGCCGTGCTAGTGGCCCCGCTACCGCGCGTGCAGGTGTTGGAAGCGATGGATGGCCTGCGCCGGCGCTCGCTCATCGAGCGGGGGCAACGGGCAGGTAGCTTCACCTTGCAGTCGGTGGTGCTGGAGTATGTGACCAGCAGGCTAGTTACCATGGCGAGCCAGGAGATCGAGCAGGGGCGGCTCTCGCTCCTCCTGCAACATGGCATCTCTCAGGCACAGGCGAAGGACTACGTGCGAGAGACCCAGGAGCGGCTGCTGCTCGCTCCGCTGCAGGCTCGCCTGCAGCACGTGTATCAGGGGCGAGCCGACGTGGAGAAGCAGTTGTGCGTTCTGCTCGATCAGGTGCGTCCCTGGGCCTCCTCGGCCCAGGGGTATGGACCAGCCAACCTGGTGGCCCTGCTGCGGCTGCTGCGCGGGGACCTGCGTGGGCTGGATCTGTCGCAGCTGTCGCTGCGCAGGGTGTATCTGCAAGGCGTCCAGATGCAAGACGCGACCCTGTCCGGGGCGTTGATGCGTGAGTGCGTCTTTACTGAGGCCTTCGATGCCAGCTGGACAGTGGCCATCAGCCGCAACGGGCAGTACTGGGCCGCTGGCAGCAAGCGGGGAGAAGTGCGGGTGTGGGAGTGGGAGAAGGAGGCGGGCCAGACCCTGCACCGGATCTGGCAGGCCCATACTGACATTGTGCCGACTATCGCTTTCAGCCCGGATGGATGCACTCTGGCCAGCGGGAGCTATGATGGCAGCATCAAGCTCTGGGAGGTAGCTAGTGGCGCCCTGCTCTGGACAGGCTGGCATACGGACAGTATCTACAGTGTGGCTTTTGCTCCCGATGGAAGCCTGCTTGCTAGTGGGGGCAATGATGCGACCGTCCGGCTCTGGGATCGACAGAGTGGCACGCAGCTGCAGACGCTCTCGCATCCTGATCCGGTGTTTGAGGTCACCTGGAGTCCGGATGGACGCCTGCTCGCCAGTGGTGGCCTCGCGGGGCAGATTCGGGTGTGGGAGATAGAGAAGACACAACTAGTTACCTGCATACAGACGCTCGCAGGACATACCAACAAACGATCTGGCTGTGGGATGTCGAACACGGCAGCACTCGGGCGGCGCTGCAGGGACATACCGCCGAGGTGTACAACCTGGCCTTCACGCCTGACAGCCGCAGCCTGTTTAGTGGCAGTGATGATGGCAACTTGCGTCTGTGGGACGTGGAGAGTGGGCAGTGCGTGCGCGTCATGCAGGGCTACGCGGTTTCCCTCTACGACCTGGACTGGAGTCCCGATGGCAGCAGGCTGGCCAGTTGCGGGGATGACGGGGCCATCATGCTCTGGGACCTGCAAGGTGGCGAGCACCTGCGCACGCTACGACGCGACCGGCCTTACGAGCGCCTGAATATCACAGGGATCCAGGGATTGACCGAGGCGCAGAAGGCGACGTTGCGTGCGTTAGGAGCGGTTGAGAATCGCTCGTAGCACAGTGCCAGATTTCTTGTCATGAGAGCATGAGAGAGAAGTCATTGAGCTCTTCTTACGTGACCCAAAGGTATGAAGCAAGTGGAAGTGACATGCCATCTGATGCATAGTGACTTCCCCAAGAAATACTACTATACTCTCCTCTAGACGACCCTGAGAGTGTGAAAGCTGAGCTTGACCCCCTTTCCGGAGGAGGTACACGTGGATGGCAGCTTTCAGAAGAATGGCATGATGCCCAAAGAATAGAGGAAACAGGAGACGACGATGAAGCGTTCACCTTCCGATGAGCACAAAGGGGAGAACACCTTCGGGCGCTCCTGTGTGCGGCTACGCCAGAGCATGCGCTTGACCCAACGAGCACTGGGTAGGCTCCTTGGCATCAGCGAGCAGGCCATTCAGTACTGGGAGCGCGGCGTGCACTCTCCCAAACCCGAGCATCTGGAGCGGTTGCTCGCTCTCTGTCTGGAACGCCACGCCTTTGCGCTCGGTCGCGAGTACGAGAGAGCGCACCAGCTGTGGCTGGCAGCCGGGCAGCAGGCTGACTTCGAGGCCTTCTGGATGCGGGCGCAGCTGGCAGCCTCCTCGGCTTCCCCTGCTCTGGTGGTGCTCAAAAGGGAGGTAGCCCAGCCCGCAAAGCCGCTGGCCAACCAGGAGCTTACCTCCCCCTCGTCGCGCCTGGATTGGGGGGATGCCCTCGATGTGCACGAGTTTTACGGGAGAGAGGCCGAGCGCTTGCAGCTAGAGCAGTGGGTGATCGAGGAGCGCTGCCCGGTGGTGAGCGTGCTGGGGATGGGAGGCATTGGCAAGTCGTCCCT
>WNGJ01002842.1_pt1 | contig 18065 bp, 20 predicted proteins | sample 5400611 | NCBI WGS metagenome assembly WNGJ01 (sample SAMN13153375, study PRJNA577476) | soil metagenome | isolation source: 40 cm soil or saprolite under Garry oak tree replicate 1 | place: USA:California | collected 2016-06-15 | reverse complement strand
TCGGGAGCCATCCGGGTGGTCGTGCTCGCGGGCACCGCTGCGTCAGCCTGGGGCCAGGCGGAGACGGACCTCAACGTCCCGTGAGATGCGCGCCGTCCTCTCGGCGTTGGTCCTTTGCGTCTCGCTCGCCTGCGGCTCGGGGCCGCAGGGATCACCGGCTGCTACTGATCAGCTGACCACCGCGGTCAGCGATCTGCACGAGGGACAGATCGTCGACGGCGTGCCGTGCATGCGCGACGACCTGCCGGCGCAGCATTTTCACGTCCACCTGGAGGTCTTGCTCGACGGGAAGCCCATCGTTGTACCCGCCGGAATCGGCGTGGGGAGGCCATGGGGAGCGAATCCGGACGGGGAGCTGCTTTGCCTGGATCCACACTCATGACACGACCGGTGTGGTGCATGTCTTCACGCAGGTCGGGAAGTCCGACTCGCTGGGCCAGGTGTTCGAGGTGTGGGGCCAACCTCTTGGCCCGAACGCCGCACTCGGCTTTCGGGGAGCGTTGGTCGTGCTTGTCGACGGGCGCCCATTCGTGGGCGACCCGCAAGCCGTGACGTTGAAGAACTTCGAGAACATCGTGCTCGAGCTGGGTCGGCCTCCCGCGACGCCACCTCCATCGAGGTACGACTTCGGTGCGATGCGGCGTTAGCGCGAGAGGGGCGGTTGGAGCCGCCACCAGCCGACTCCGCCCGGCCGATAGAATCATCGGCCGTGCCGAGGTAGCTCAGCTTGGTAGAGCACTTGACTGAAAATCAAGGTGTCGCCGGTTCAAATCCGGCCCTCGGCACCACTTGACTGACCGATCGCCTGATGTTGGCTTAGGGGGTGAGAGGGACGGTCGAAACCGTGACGTCGTCCGCGTACCACGTGTAAATCCGGCTCGTTGAATCGTCGCCGAGCTGCACGTTACTCATGGGCACGGTGCCCAGATTCTGACCGCCGATCACCGCGGACGATCCACCTGGAGTGCCGAACAGCACGGCATTTCCGTCGAGCCACACCTGCATCGTTCCGGCCGACTCATTCACCGCAAAAGTGAGCGCGTGCCACCCTCCGGGAGCAACGGTCGCGTTGCCCAGGTAGCTCGCCTTGGATACGTTGTTCAGCACCTTTATGGTCCCGGCCGCGCTGAGATACACCTGCGCCACCTGATACGCGCCGCTGGTCGGTGTCGACTGGGTTCGCAGGCCCAATAGAGTCACAGCGGTCGACTGGCTGGCGACGTTGACCCAGGCGCGCGCGTAAATCGTCGTCGAGGAAGCCGGCAAATTCTGCAGCGCAAAAGTCTGACCGCCACTGCTGGTCAGCCCTGCGGCGTAGGCGCCGCTGTGCGTGACCGCGCCCTCGATCGTCATCTGTCCGACGACTGGACTCCATCCACCGAGCGTGCCGACCTCAAACCCTGTGGTCAGGAGCGGCGTCGTGATTCCGTTGGAAAGGCCTGGGTCGGACGTGACGCCGTTCTGATCGATCGCCGCGACCGCGTACGTGTAGGCGGTTCCGGGTTGCAGCGCCGAGTCCGTGTACGAGGTGTTCGATCCCGGCACAGTGGCCAATGGGATCTGATTGCGTGCGATCTGGTAACCGGCGATGGTGCCGCCAGCCTCGCTCGATGCGGTCCACGTCAAGCTGCCCGACGTAGCGCTGGTTGCCGTCGCTGCGACATTTGTGGGGGCCGACGGAGCCGGCATTGCGAATGTGTACGTTTGCTCATCGAACACCTGGCCCGCGGCGTTGACTGGATCCACGACGACGGTGTTGCCTCGAATCGTGATCTTCAAGAAGTTGTAGACCATCGAATCAGATGTAGGGGCGGGTGCGCCGCCGCACCGCTGGCCGGTACCGGTGCTGTAGGTCCAGCCGATGGCGTAAGCGTCCCAAGATGAGCACCCCTTGCCGGCAACGGTGCTGATGACGCCGCCGCCCCCTCCGGTGACGTAGCTGAGGATCGTGTTGGGGCCGGCAGTCAGGTTCCGCTCATAGTCGTGAGCGTGGCCGCTGAAGGCGATCTGCACCCCATATTTCGCGAGAAGGGGCTCAAGGGTTTGTTGCAGGTAGACGTCGCTGTCCTGGGTCGCGTTGTCAGACCGCAGCGGGTAGTGAAAGAACGCGAGCTTGATTCCTCCGGGATGCGCCTGCAGGTCGCTGGCAAGCCATTGGTACTCAGCTGAGGTCGGCTGGAAATGCGCGTCGGCGTCTACCTGATATGCCTTGCATGTCGAGGTCCCTGCCGTATACGGGCATGCGGCGCCGCTCGCGGTTCCGACGTTCGCCTCGGTCCACGAGCCGTCGAGCATGTAGAAGCGGGCGTTGCCCGACGAGAATGCATACCAATCGGAGGGGTAGTTGGCGGGGATGGTCCCATCGACCGACGTGTACGCCTGCATCGCATAGGTGCCACTCGAGCTGGATGCCGTGGCCGGCTCGGGCCATGTGTTCAAGAGGTTGGCGTTTTGGCCATGGTTCCCCCCCGCGGTGAACAAAGGCATCCCGCCCGTTAGCGGCCAGTAGCTGGGGCCGAAGATGTCGCTGATCTCGGTCAGGTTCGGGCTTCCGACGCTGATGCCCGTCTGTTGAAGATCGCCGTAGTTGTAGTTCCCACCATCGTTGTATGCGATGTCGCCGACGCTGACGACGAATCGAGCCCCGGACGAGCCGATCAGGGATTGGATGGCGGCCTGATTTGTGTTCACGGAGGTGGCGCTGTTGGCCGTCGGGTCGCTCGCGGTGCCACGGTTGGACGTCTCGCCGAAGTCGCCGACAACCGCAAACGTAAGCGGGTTCGTCGACCTGACGTCGATGGGATCCAGTGTCGTGAAGGTTTGAAACGGCTGCGACGATGGCAGCAGATCAACGGCGGTTGAACCGGCGCCGAACACCTCGTAGCAATAGGTGGTGCTTGGGCTGAGTCCGGTGATCGGAACCGACGACTGATAGTCCCAGCGGGCCGTATATGTAGTGGTGGGATTCGGAGAGACTCGGACGGGGGTGACCATTCCAGGCGTTACGGCGACCGTGTTTGCCGTGCAGTTGCCGAGCGGCCCATACGATAGCGTGCCGCGAACGTCCGGATTCGTCGCCCAGGTCACCATCGCGGAGGTCTGGGTCAGATCGGTCGCGTAGGGCGCACGAGCCAATACCGGGTTGAATCCGCCGTATGCGGTCACCGCAATTGGTCCTGGGCCGCTGCCGAACCCCCCTGAGGCCAGCGCGCTGCCTGCGCCGCTCGGGAGGGCCAGGCCAAGGCAAGCCAGGCATACCAGCAGCCACGGCGCGAGTCGAGCCTGGATGCGGGTCCCTACCTTGGCTGAGCTCCCGAAATGACCCCGAAGACGATTGATGGCGTACTCCCTTGGACCTGTGGCCAGACCGATCGACCTGCGCACATTGGACTCGCCGCCCCCAAGGGAGAGCAATGGGATGATTGCCCACAGGGACTGGGAGACGGGACGGATCGCCGGCAGTTAGTCTCGACCCCTTGAACAAGCAGAGGCCGTTTCAGTTCGGTGTCCAGGAGCATCGGGCGCAAAGCGGCCGGCAATGGCGGGATCGCGCCCGCGCGCTCGAGTCGATGGGGTTCTCGACGCTCTACCTCCCGGATCACTTCACCGAACAGCCCGGGCCGATCGCGGCGCTCATGGCGGCGGCCGATGCGACGACCAAGCTTCGCGTCGGGTCGCTGGTCTTCGACAACGACTATCGCCATCCGATTGTCCTGGCGAAGGAGGCGGCGACGCTCGATCTCCTCTCCGACGGCCGATTCGAGCTGGGCATTGGCGCGGGATGGCTGGCGTCGGACTACGAGCAGGCGGGCATTCCCTACGACTCAGCGGGCACCCGAATCGAGCGCCTCGAGGAGGCCGTGCCGATCATCAAGAAGTTCTTCGCCGGCGGGGAGTTCTCCTTCACCGGCAAGCACTACACGATCAGGGGCCTCGAGGGCGCGCCGCTGCCGGTTCAAAAACCCCACGTGCCCCTGTTGCTGGGAGGCGGAGGCCGCCGCATGCTGCGCCTCGCGGCGCGGGAAGCGGACATCGTCCACGTGAACTACAACCTGAACGAAGGGCGGATCAACCCGAAGCTCGTACGCACCGGCATGGCCGAGGCGACCGATGAGAAGCTCCGTTGGATCAAGGAGGCAGCCGGCGACCGGATTCAAGCCATCGATCTTGGGTTCACTGTTTTCTTCGCGAGCGTCACGGATGATCGCGAATCGCTGGCCGCAGCGCTGGCTCCTTCCATGGGATTCGAGGTAGGCGACGTCCTGGAAATGCCGCATTTTCTGCTGGGTACGATCCAGCAGATCGAAGAGGACCTGCGTGCCCGGCGCGAGCGATACGGCTTCTCGCACGTGATCCTGCCTGGAGAGACGGCGGATGAGCTCTCGCCGATCGTGGAGCACCTGGCAGGGCAGTAGCCACTCTGCTGGTAGATTGAGGCGATGGCCGCCACCGAGCACGTCCAGCTCAAAGGTAAGCTGGAAGGGCGCGCGACGGAGGTGCTTACACCGCAGGCGCTCGAATTCGTCGCCAAGCTGCAGCGCGAGTTTGCGGTACGCCGCCAGGAGCTGCTTCGGTTGCGCGAAGAGCGCCAGACGCGGATCGACGCGGGTGAGCTTCCCCAGTTTCTGGTGACGACGAGCTCGGTGCGCGATTCCGAGTGGCAGGTGGCGAAGGCGCCGCCAGACCTTCAGGACAGGCGGGTCGAGATCACGGGACCGACCGACCGCAAGATGCTCATCAACGCCCTCAACTCGGGGGCGCGCGTTTTCATGGCCGACTTCGAGGACGCCAACTCGCCGACATGGTCGAACCTCGTCGAGGGACAGGTGAACTTGATCGACGCCATCGAGCGACGGATCAACTTCACGAGTCCGGACGGCAAGGAATACCGGCTGAACGACAAGGTCGCGACGCTGCTCGTGCGGCCTCGCGGTTGGCATCTCGATGAGCGCCACGTCGAGGTCGACGGCAAGCCGATTTCGGGAGGACTGTTCGATTTCGGCATGTACTTCTTCCACAACGCTGAGCGCCTGCTGAAAAAGGGGAGCGGCCCGTATTTCTATCTGCCCAAGCTCGAGAGTCACCTCGAAGCTCGACTCTGGAACGACGTCTTCAACCTCGCCCAGGATGAGCTGCACTTACCGAGAGGGACCATCCGGGCCACCGTCCTCATCGAGACCATCCTCGCGGCCTTCGAGATGGATGAGATTCTGTACGAGCTGCGCGACCACTCGAGCGGGCTGAACGCAGGTCGCTGGGACTACATCTTCAGCATCATCAAGAAGTTCAACGGCCGTCCAGAGTTTGTCCTGCCCGACCGCGTCCAGGTCACGATGACGGTGCCGTTCATGCGCGCGTACACCGAGCTTCTGGTCAAGACATGTCACCGCCGAGGTGCGCATGCGATGGGTGGGATGGCCGCGTTCATCCCTTCGCGCCGAGATCCCGAGGTCAATCGGGTCGCTCTGGCAAAGGTCAAGGAAGACAAGGACCGCGAAGCCGGCGACGGCTTCGACGGGACATGGGTGGCGCACCCAGACCTCGTGCCGACCGCGACGGAGGCTTTCGATCGCGTGCTGGGCGAGCGACCCAACCAGCTCGAGCGCCAGAGGCCGGAAGTGTCGGTCAAGGCGGCGCAGCTCATCGACGTCAAGGTCCCGGGAGGAACGATCACCGAGAACGGCGTGCGCACGAACGTGAGCGTCGGGATTCAGTACATCGAGTCGTGGATGCGCGGCGTCGGCGCTGCCGCGATCAACAACCTGATGGAGGACGTCGCGACAGCGGAGATCTCCCGGTCGCAGGTGTGGCAATGGGTCAAGCACGCATCGCGCCTCGACGATGGGGCGACCGTGACGGCCGAGCTCGTGCGCGAGCTTGCCGACGACGAGATCTCGAAGTTGCGCGAGAGACTCGGCGATGAGGGCTGGAAGAAGAGCCGGTTCACCGAGGCGCGTCAGGTGTTCGAAGAAGTCGCGCTGTCGAAGGACTTCCACCCGTTTCTCACGTTGGTGGCGCAGAAGCACCTCAACTGAGGGCCCGCCGCCTTAACAGGCGGGGTAGCTGCGTGCGCGCTGAGTTTTTAGGCTGGCTCCAGGTTTTGGTTCGGCTCGGGGGAGGGAGCCGGAGGGAGGGCCCCGCTAGGGCTGTTTTGCGGGCGCGGGGGGCTTGCCCGGCAGGCGCCGCCATTGCCGCGGCCCGACCCCGTTGTTGGGATTGCCGAGCACGAATGTGACGGCCGACGGCTTGACCATGCAGTTGTCCTTGCGCACGACGCTGCGTTCGCCTCCCTCATGGTGCTCGATGATCACCGTTCGCTCGAGCACCGCCCTAACCCGTACCTGCTTGCCATCGACTACAGCGCTGAAGCCACCGCTGACTTCGTGGTTGAGGGGTGGGACGATGCTGGCCAGCGAGACGAGTTCGACGGTTTTGTTCATAAAAGTGGCTTCCCTCGGCTAGGCGGCGAAAAAGCGCCGCGGTAATCAACAGGTGCCGAGCTATGCGGCAGGAGCGAATGTTACCAGAGGGACATCGACCGACTTACGAAGGGTAAGCGGTCTAGGCGGCCGAGCTCTGCTGTTCCTGGAGCCTCAGCTGGCGCGCCGCCTCGCGGCCGCGCCGTGCGGCTTCCTTGCTCGCCAGGTGGCGCACACGGAGGTGGCGGGGGTTCACGAACAGCCGCCTCCGGTTCACCAGCACCTTGGGCTCGCCAGGAGCTGGCTCGATCACGGCAGTGCGCTCCAGGACCGCGGTCACCCAGACGCGCCGGCCGTCGTCCACCTCAGCTTCGAAGTCGGGGAGGATCTCGTCGTCCTCGTCCATCGAGACGTTGTCCAGGCGCACAAGCTCCCCTTTGGTCTTATCGGCGCTCTTGCGGCTAGTTGTCATGTTCATATCCCACTTACCCGATAACGATCGGGACCAAACCGAGTACCCCTTCCACTCTCATTAATACCCACGCTATCAATACCGGGTTGGTAACGGGGCCTATTCCGCTAACTGCGTACGGGCGTTCCCATCGGCAGGATCGTGTTCGCCGGCACCCATTCCAGGGTCGTCCGAAACCCGGCGGCGAAGTGGCGGGCGTAGCCGTCCGCGGCGGCCGCGGTGGGCAGGGAGCGCCCGGTGGCGGCTTCGACAGAGGTCGGCCGCAGCTCGGCGTGGCCGCAGGGGACGATGCCGTCGAAGTAACCAAGGTCGGTCGTCAGGTTGAGGGCAAAGCCGTGGCTGACCACCGACCGGTTGAGCTTGATCCCGATCGCCGCCAGCTTTTCACCGTCCCTCCAGACTCCGGTCAGGCCCGGTGCGCCGGCTTCGGCGGCGACCCCGAGCTCGCCCAGATAGGCGATCAGTGACTGCTCCAGCCTGGCCAGGTAATCCGGGATCGTCAGCCCGAGGTGCTGGAGGTCGACCACGGGATAGCCGACCAGCTGGCCAGGGCCGTGGTAGGTCGCCTCGCCGCCCCGATCCGACCACACCACCTCGACCCGCCGCCTGGCGCGCTCTTCCTCATCCCAGAGCAGATGCTCGGGCGAGGCGGCTTTGCCCATCGTGAACACGTGGGGGTGCTCGAGCAGCAACAGGGTGTCTTGACCCTCGCCTGAGCGGAGCTCCCTGACCAGCTCGGCCTGGAGGTCCCAGGCCTCGCGGTAGGGAACGCTACCCAGCCAGGAGGCTCTTACGCGCGGCAGGGATCTGCTCATCAGCATGGTAGGAGGAGCGCACCAACGGACCCGCCTCGACGTGGCCGAAGCCCATGGCAAGCGCCTGCTCCTTCAGCCGGACAAACTCTTCGGGGTGGTAGTAACGGACGACCTCAGCGTGCTTTTTCGACGGCCGCAGGTACTGGCCGACCGTGAGCACGTCGATGTTGTGAGCGCGCATGTTGCCGAACACCTCGACCAGCTCGTCCTCTGTCTCGCCCAGCCCCACCATCAAGCCTGACTTCGTGACCATCTCGGGCGCGAGCGCCTTCACGTGGCGCAGCAGGGCCAGACTGTTCGCGTAAACGGCTTTGGGGCGGATCCGCGAGTAGAGACGCGGCACCGTCTCGGTGTTGTGGTTGAAGATGTCGGGGCAGGCCTCGACCACGGTGCGCACAGCGCCGAAGTCGCCCTGGAAATCTGGCGTCAAGACTTCGATCGTCGTCTCCGGGCTGCGTCGCCGGATGGCCCGGATCGTGCGGGCGAAGATCCCCGCGCCACCGTCCTTCAGGTCGTCGCGGTCGACCGACGTGATGACCGCGTGCTTGAGGCCGAGCTCAGCGACCGATTCGGCGACGCGCAACGGCTCGCCGAGGTCGAGCTCGGACGGCCTGCCCGATGTAACGGCGCAAAACCGACATGCTCGGGTGCAGACGTCGCCCAAGATCATGAATGTCGCCGTGCGCCGGTTCCAGCAGTCGAAGATGTTGGGACATCGCGCTTCCTCACAGACCGTATGCAGACGGCGACCCTGCACGATCTGTTTGAGCTCTTTGAAATTCCCGCCTTCAGTGACCTTCACCCGGATCCAATCCGGTATTGGCGCCGGTCGAAGCTCCGACGTGCTCACAGCCGAATGCTACCGGGCGTCCATTCTTCGAGCCGCTTCTTGACCGTGTTCAGAAACTGCCCGGCCATCATGCCGTCGATGATCCGATGGTCAAAGCTCAGGCACATGTTCATCATGTGGCGGATCGCGATCGCGTCGTCGATCACGACGGGCCGCTTGATGATGGATTCCGTGGTCAGGATCGCGGCCTGCGGCTGGTTGATGATTGGCTGGCTCGCCACTGATCCTGTGGCGCCGGTGTTGTTCAGCGTGAACGTGCCGCCCTGGACGTCGTCTGGTTTCAGCTGCTTGTTGCGGGCCCGCTCGACCAGGTCGTTCAGGACGCCCACCAGGTCAGTGAAACCGAGCTTGTCAGCGTCCTTCGCCACGGGGACGATCAACCCATCTGGGATTGCCACCGCGACCCCCAGGTTCACGTAGTGCTTCAAAACCACGCCTTCGTCGGTCCAGGATGAGTTGAGCCATGGAAATTCTCGCAGCGCCCCGCACACGATCTGCGCGACAAACGGCAGGTAGGTCAGAGCTGCGCCATGCCGGGACTTGAAGCTGCCCTTCTCGGCTTCGCGGTAACGCACGAGTGCCGTGACGTCGACCTCCTGGAGGGTCCAGGCATGAGGCGACGTCGCCAGGCTCCGGACCATGTGCTCGGCGATCGATTTCCGCATCACGCTGAGCTTCACCAGCTCCTCACGCTTGCCATCGGCGGGAGCCGGTGCCGGAGTGCTGGGTTTCGCAGGGGCCTGCGGCTCGGCGGCTGCCTGCCCGCCGGCGACAGCGCCGAGGATATCGTCCCGCGTGACGCGCCCGCCCATGCCGGAGCCGCGCAAGGTCGAGGGATCGATGCCGTGCTCCGCGGCGAGCTTGCGAACCGCCGGGGAGAGGCGCGTGCGGTCGCCGTCCGCGGCCTCCGCTGGAGGCGGCGGGGCCGTCGCGGTGGGCGCGGGAGCTTTGCCACCGGCAGGTTCCGCCGGGACTTCCGTATGCGCGACGCCGGCGTCTTTTTCTTTGGCCGGGGCGCTGGGCGCGGCCGCCGCCGCGGCGCCGGTCTCGATCTGGGCGATCACCGCGCCGACGCGGACCGTCTCGCCCTCGCTGACCGCGATCTTGACCAGCTTGCCTTCGAATGGGGAGGGGATCTCCGCGTTGACCTTGTCCGTCACCACCTCGACCAAAGGCTCGTCGCGCTTGACGAAGTCGCCCTCATGCTTGAGCCACTTGTCGACGGTCCCCTCGGTCACGGACTCCCCGAGCTGGGGCATCTTGATCTGCGACACACCCATGTCCGCGAGTGTACCCGAGGGCGAAATCAGCCTCGGGCGGAATCCTAGAATCGGCCGGATGGTAAATCCGCCGAGCGCACCGGTGTTCTCGCAGGACGGCCGCTGGTACTGGGACGGGCGGCAGTGGATCTCCGCCATCTCGCCAGACGGGCGCCATCGCTGGACAGGCACGACCTGGGCGCCGGTTCGGAAGATGTTGCTCGGCGACCACGCCAACCAGTCGATCGCCTGCGCGATCATCGGTCTGTTATGCGGCCTGATGTTTCCCTTCGGGATCTATGCGGGCTACAAGGCGTACCAGGAGCTGCCGCACAAGCGGACGCAGGCGATCGTCGGCATGGTCCTCAACACGGCCGGATGCGGGCTTCTCGTGCTGTCCATCCTCTACCGGCTCGCGACGATCGGCCGCTGATGTGCTTTGGGTTGGAGGCGACGCCCAGAATCGAACTGGGGATGGAGGTTTTGCAGACCTCTGCCTTACCACTTGGCTACGTCGCCGCCAGGTCCTGAACCGATTCTAACGTTGGGGTGCTCGCGGCCAGGCTGAACGCTAGGCTGTGCCGGACACTTGTCCAGCGCTCACTTTCGCGACGCCATGGCACGCCTTCCGGCGGGGGTTGTCGTCGTCAGCGCCCGGGTCGGAAACGAGTTTCGCGGCCTTACCGCCAGCAGCCTCGTCTCCATCTCCCTCGAGCCGCCGATGGTCCTCGTCGGACTGGAGCAGGAGTCGAACACCCGAGCCGCGGTGCTCGAGACGAAAGCCTTCAACGTGAGCCTGCTGACGCGATCCCAGGAGTTCATCGCCGACCGGTTTGCCGGGCGGGCGCCGGCAGTCGATCCGAGCTGGCGGAACATACCCCACCGGCTCGGCGCCAACGGCATCCCGCTCATCGACGGCTGCGCGGCTTGGCTTGAGTGCCGGTTGGTCCAGTCCCACACCGCCGGCGATCACGAGATCTGCGTCGGAGGGGTGGAGGCCGCCGCCATCGGAGCCGGCGATCCGCTGATCCTGTGGGACCGCAAGTTCTGGGCGCTCCACTAACGCATTAATAAGGACGAGGCTCAGTAGGGCAGGTCATCCTCATCCATCCCGAAGTGGTGCCCGACCTCGTGCAGGATCGTGCGCCGCACCTCCTCGACCAGCTCCTCCAGGGTCGTCGTCGCCCGCTCGTGCGAGCGCTTGTAGAGCGTGATCTGATCCGGAAAACCCTCGCCGGCATGCAGGGCACCGGAACCGTGATAGAGGCCCATGAGTCCGTCCGTCGACGACTCCTCGACGATGAACACGGTGTTCTCGAGGTAGGGCTGGAACTCGTCCGGGATCGATTCGATCGCCGTCTGCACCAGCTGCTCGAATTCCTGCATGCTCACTCGCATGCATGAATTGAAGCGCGTGGTCGTCATCGGCGCGGGGACGATGGGTTCGCAGATCGCTCTGCAGACCGCGCTGGGCGGCCACTACGAGGTCACCCTCGTCGACACCGTTGCGGGACAGCTCGAGAAGGCGGGCGCGCAAAACCGCAAGCTGCTCGACCGGTCGGTCGAGAAGGGCCGTCTGACCCGGGACGCTGCGGACGGCGCCTTCGCGCGCATCGGCATGTCGGCTGACATGACGACCGCCGCCCGCGACGGCGACCTGGTGATCGAGGCGGTGATCGAGAACATCGACGCCAAAAGAACCGTATTCGAGGCCCTGGGCAAGCACGCCAAGAAGGATGCCATCCTGGCCAGCAACTCAAGCACCATCGCCATCAGCCGGCTCGCCGACTTCACCGGCCACCCCGAGCGCTGCTGCAATATGCACTTCTTCCACCCGGTCACGGTCATGCAGCTGTGCGAGGTGGTGCGGGGCCCGAAGACGTCGGACGAGACGGTCGCGACGGCGATGCAGTTCGTGCGCAGCATCGACCGGACACCTGTCCTGCTGAACAAGGAGATCTGGGGTTTCATCGTCAACCGCATCCTTTTCGCGGCTTCCGAGGAGGCGATGCGGCTGCTCGAGGGCGGTTACGCCAGCGCCGAAGACATCGACGTCGCGGTGCAGAAAGGCCTCAACTGGCCGATGGGCCCGTTCCACCTCCTCGACTTCAGCGGCCTCGACGTTTTCTACGGCGCGATGGAGGACCGCCACCGGCTCGGCGAAGGGGCGGCGCCGCCCGAGATGTTGCGCCGGCTGGTCGAGCAAGGTCGTCTCGGCCGGAAGACCGCAAAGGGCTTTTTCGACTACGCCTAGGGGCGGCGGCGAATCCGCTGCGCGGCGGGGCAAAATTGAGTTGCCCCCGTAGCCCAATGGCAGAGGCAGCCGGCTTAAACCCGGTCCAGCGCGAGTTCGACCCTCGCCGGGGGTACTCACACTCCGGGGCCTACAATCTGACGACAATGGATCACCGTTTCGAAGAAGACCCCGATGAGGAGCCTGACGAGCCCGGCCAGCCCGCTCAGCCGGACGGTGCACGCGGAACCGCGGCAGGTCTCGTCCCGACCGTTGGGCTTCCGAGCCGGGAGTGGGAGTACTCCACCAAGGTCTTGACCGTGGCCCAGGTCGCCGATGGTGTGACGGTGGTGAAGGTCCTCCTCGAGGCCGGTGCCGAGGGTTGGGACCTGGCCAGCGTGATGGACGGGGGGGATAAGCGCGTAATCCTGATGCGCAGACCAAAGCGCTCAGCCCGTCAGTCTCGACGGGTGGGTTTCGCGCCTCCGGCTAACAACTGAGCAGCACTCCGGCGCGTCGCAGGCGACGCATCCTCGTCGTCGAGGACGACGTCCCGGTCCGCATGCTCGTGGCGGAGGTCTGCAGGCTCCAGGGACATGACGTCGTGGAGGCAGGCAATGGCGCGCAGGCGATCGAGCTCGGCCGCAGCGCCCAACCCGACCTTGTGCTTGTCGACTGGGTGCTGCCGGACATCAGCGGCACCGAGGTGATCCGCGAGCTGCGCCGCCAGGGCGTCGTGAGCCCGATGGTAATGCTCACCGGCCGCTCCACCAAGATGGACGAGGTGGTCGGACTCGAGGTCGGCGCCGACGACTACATCACGAAGCCATTCGATTCGCGAATCCTGGCCGCTCGGATCAACGCGCACCTTCGCCGCTCGGCGCTGGCGGAAACCGGCGGCGGCCGAGAGGGGGTCCTCAGCATCGGCGCCCTGCAGATCGACAACGCCGCCCGTCGCGTCAAGGTGGGTGACGAGGAGATCACGCTCACGATGACCGAGTTCAATCTCCTGGCGGTGCTTGCGGCCAACCCGGAACGGGTCCTCACCCGGGCCCAGCTCCGGGACAAGGTGTGGGGCTATCCGCACGATCTCGACGACCATTCCGTCGACCCGCACGTGCAGCGGCTGCGCCGGAAGCTCTCGGAGCGCGCCAACATCGGGGTCAGCCTCGAGGCTGTGCCTGGGCTCGGGTACCGGCTGTCGGTCAAGGGCGCTTGACGGAGACGGTCGACCTGTTTGGCCCGGTGGCCAGGGACCTCGCGACGGTCGAATCGGAGCTCAGGAAGGAAATCGAACGCGATCCCGCTGAGGTCGCGCGCCCGATGGCAGATCTCTTCGCGGCGGGTGGGAAGCGGATCCGCCCGGCGCTTGTCCTCCTGGCGGCCAAGGGTGGACGCTACGAGCTCGATCGCCTGATGCCGGCCGCCGTGTCGGTCGAGTTCACCCACGCGGCGACCCTCGTTCACGACGACGTGATCGACCGATCGTCAACGCGCCGAGGAAGGCCCACCGTCGCGGCGGCGCTGGGCGACGAACAGGCGATCGTGATCGGCGACTTCTACTTCGCCAAGGCGTACGAGAACGCGGCACGGACTCAGGTGTCGGAGGTCGTCGACATCCTCGCGCGCACGGTGATGAGCATCTGCGCCGGCGAGGTGCGCCAGCAGTCGATTCGGTATCGATACGGCACCGACGTCAACGAGTACATGCTGCGGATCGAGGCCAAGACCGCGATGCTGCTCGCGGCTTGCTGCGAGATTGGCGCGCTCCTCGGTGGGCTCGGAGCTGGGCAGCGTGCTGCTTTACGTTCTTACGGCCGATCACTCGGCCTTGCGTTCCAGATCGCTGACGACGTACTCGATTACACGGGCGCGGAGGGAGAGGTCGGCAAGCCGATTGGACACGACATCGTGGAGGGCTTCGCGACCCTTCCGTTGATGCTCTCTTCGATCAAGCTCGAAGACGGTCGCAGGCTCGACGAGAGCGAGGCGGGTGGTGTTGTGGAGGCCGTCCGGAAGAGCGACGGGCCGCAACTTGCGCTCGCGCAGGCGCGCGATCACGCGGGCGCGGCGCGTGATCAATTGACGCAACTCGATCGAAGCGATGCGACCCTCGCCCTCGAGTCGTTAACGGATTACGTGGTCAGCCGAAAGCTCTAACCTGTCAGCCATGTCCCGGGTGGGGATGGGCGTGGTGGCATGAGCATGGTCAGGTTGGTCGGCGTCGGACCAGGTCATCCAGGTCTTGCCACCGTGCAAGCAGTCGAGGCGATCAAGGACGCCGATGTCATTCGCAATTGCGATGGATGCGGCACTGGTCTGCTGCACCTCGCTCCCGCGCATGCCGACGTCGCGCCGCTCGAATCGATCGACGAAGTGATCAAGCTCGCACGAAACGGCAAGAAGATCACGGTCCTCTTTCCAGGAAATCCGTACGCCTTCTCGAATGGCAGCGCAATCGCGGATCGCCTCGAGCGGGCAGGCATCGATTTCGAGGCGATGCCCGGTCTCATCGTCGAGTTGGCGGCGCCCGTCATGAGCGGCATCCCGCTCACTATCGAAGGTCTTTCCGCCTCCCTCGGGTTTGGGCTTGCGACCGGAGGCGAGACCGTCGTCCTGCGGCTTGCCTCGGGCTGGTGGGAGTCGGGCATCACCGCCCTGCTCCAGAACGGGCGCTCGCCGGAAAAGCTGGCGGCGTTGATCCTGAATCCCGGTCAGCCCGGACAGCACCGGGTCACCGCTCCGCTTGGCGAGCTGGCGCGCAAGGCGGCGACCTACGGGCTGCGAGGCGACGCGCTCCTCGTGCTCGGCCCAGGCGTGGACATGGCCGAACGGCTTGACACGCTGTCGAAACGACCCCTGCATGGACACCGCATGCTCATCACTCGCGCCCGCCACCAGGTCGACCCGTTCCGGCGTGAGCTCGTCGACCTGGGCGCTGCAGTCGTCGAGATACCGACCATCGAGATCAGGCGCATGCCAATCGACGACCGGGTGCGCAACGCGATCAACAACCTCGATCGGACCGCGCTCGTCATCTTTGCGTCGGCTAACGCGGTGGACATCTTCTTCCAGATGCTGCTGACCAGCGGTTCCGATGCGCGGGCCTTGCATAACTCAAAGCTCTGCGCGATCGGCCAGGAGACTGCGGACGCGTTGGCCGGCCACGGCCTCCGGCCCGAGCTTGTCACGTCCGAGTACACGGCCGAGGGCCTGGCCAACGCCCTGCAAGGCTGGGAGATGGCCGGGATGCGCGTGCTCGTGCCGCGCGCGGAGGTTGCCCGCGACGCACTACCATCGCTGCTTGCCAATCGAGGTGCCGAGGTCGAGATTCTTCCCGTCTATCGAGCCGTCTGCCCGCCGGAGGCGGGACCGGCGCTGCTTCGCCTGTTCGACGGAGAAGGCGTCGACGTGATCACTTTCACCAGCTCGTCGACCGTCTACAACTTCGTGCGCGCGTTCCCCGAAGACCGCCTGCCCGCGATCCTTGGGGATGCCGAGATTGCCTGCATGGGCCCCGTCACGGCCGACAGCGCGCGCAAGCTCGGCCTCAGCGTGTCGATCGTCGCCCGCGAATACACGACGCACGGGCTGGTTCAGGCGATCGCCGAAGCGGCAGCCCGCAAGTGAGTCAGCCGCGTCCCTCGCGACGGGCCGCGCCTGTCGAGCCGGATGAGATCGAGGCGCCGCCACCCTGGGGACGCCAGGCGTGGATCGCGCTTCTTGTGATGGGCGCTCTCATCGCCGCGGTCGCCGGCGCCGGGGTGCTCGTGAGCCAGGCCCTCGAGCCGGCGGTGCCGCAGGCGCTCGCGCATTGCGCGACGTCGACCCAGATCGGACCCCACGAGTTCACCGGCCCGCAACCGATGTGCATCACGGCCAAGCAAAAGCTGCAGGCGACGATCACGACCGCGCACGGCGATATCGTCATCGACCTCGCGCCGGAGGTAGCTCCGGTGACAGTCAACAACTTCGTCGTGCTGGCGATCCACGGCTTCTACAACGGCCTCTCCTTCTGGAAGGCAGAGGACTGGGTGGTCCAGGGCGGGGATCCGCGCGGCGATGGCCGCGGAGGGCCTGGGTACACGTTGCCCGAGGAGACCACGGTCACGCCCTGGGCCGCCGGCGCCGTCGGCATGGCCAGGGTGCCGGGGGGCCCTGTCAATGGCAGCCAGTTCTTCATCCAGAAAGGCCAGTGGCCGTCGCCTGGTCCCACGGCCGCCTACAACCGCTTTGGCACGGTGAGCGACATGACCAATGTGACAGCGATCCAGGTCACCGACAGGATCACCTCGATCACGATCAAGGTCTCTTGACAGGCCCTGAGCTTGGCCCTGGGTATCAGGGCCTATAATCGGCTCAAATGCCATTTCACCCGTTGTGGCTTGTGGTCATTCTCGTCGTGGTGCTGATCATCTTTGGGCCGGGCCGGCTGCCCGAGCTCGGAGGCGCGGTCGGCAGGGCGATGAGGGAGTTCCGCAAGGCGACCTCCGAGTTGACGAGCGAGGTCACGGCCGCCGCGCAGGGCAAGCCCGAGGCGTCCAGTCCGAGTGAGACCGCCGGCAAGGGCTCGGCGTCCGAGACTAAACCCTCTAGCAACTAAAGCCAGAGCGTGGCCCTTCTAGACAGGGTCCTTCAGCGCGGCCCTCGTCCGAGCGCACCCGTCGAGGACGAGCGGATGTCGGTGATCGAGCACCTCGAGGCGCTTCGTCGCGCCCTGATCGTCTCGATCGTGGCCTGGGGAGTCGCGACGATCGCGGCCATTTTCGCGGCCCACTACGTGATTACATTTCTCGTCCAACGCGCAGGCATCGGCCACGCGATCTATTTGCAACCGGGTGGCGGCGTGCTGCTCCAGCTCAAGGTCGCCATGTACATCGGAGTCGTGCTGGCCGGCCCCGTGATCATCCAGCAGATCTGGTGGTTTGTCAGCCCGGGTCTCCATCCTAGAGAGCGAAGGTTCGTGCTCCCGCTCGTGGTGGCGACGATCGTCTTTTTCTTGATTGGCGTCACCGTCGCGATGTTCGCGCTCCCTCTATACATCCATGTTTTGAACTCCCTGACGCCGGCGGAAGTGACCTATCTGCCCGATATCACCGAGCTCGTCAGCTTCGTGCTGATCATGGTCCTCGGCTTCGGGCTCGTCTTCGAGCTGCCCGTCGTTCTGTTTGTGCTGGGCATGCTCCGCATCGTCAACACACGCTGGCTGTACAAGCGCCGGCCATATATGTTCTTGGCGCTGGGGATTGCGGCGAACTTCCTGACGCCAGGGGTCGACCCGCTGACTCCGTTGATCGTGTTCATTCCGCTCTATCTTTTCTTCGAGGGGACGACGCTATTACTGAAACTACTCGGACGGTGACGGGCGCGGCCGCGCGCCGGGACGGGCGAGCGCCCGACCAGTTGCGGCCCGTGAAGATCGAGCTCGGCGTCAACGTGCATGCGGAGGGCTCGTGCCTGATCGAGATGGGACGCACCCGGGTCTGGATCACCGCAAGCGTCGAGGACCGCGTGCCGATGCACCGCCGCGGCAGCGGCCAGGGCTGGATCACAGCCGAATACTCGATGCTGCCGCGGGCCACGCATGACCGCGGGGCGCGGGAATCGATCCAGGGTCGCGTGGGGGGGCGGACGCACGAGATCCAGCGACTGATCGGCCGCTCGCTCCGCGCGGCGGTGGACATGGGCAAGATCGGCGAGCGAACCATCACGCTCGACTGCGACGTCCTGCAGGCGGATGGCGGCACGCGCACCGCGTCGATCACCGGAGCGTTTGCGGCGCTCTACGTGGCGGTCAGGCGGATGAAGGATGCCCGGATGATCCCCGAGATCCCCGTCCGCCAGCACCTCGCTGCCGTGAGCTGCGGCGTGGTCGAGGGAACTCCGGTCCTCGACCTCGATTACGGCGAGGATTTCCAGGCGTCGACAGACCTCAACTGCGTGATGACGGAAGACGGGCGTCTGGTGGAGCTGCAGGCCACCGCCGAGGGCGCGCCTTACACCCGCGGCGAGCTCGA
>WNGJ01006186.1_pt1 | contig 18069 bp, 15 predicted proteins | sample 5400611 | NCBI WGS metagenome assembly WNGJ01 (sample SAMN13153375, study PRJNA577476) | soil metagenome | isolation source: 40 cm soil or saprolite under Garry oak tree replicate 1 | place: USA:California | collected 2016-06-15 | reverse complement strand
CTCCGCAGCTCGCCGGCGGTGCCGTAGCGCTCGGCGATCACGTCGTGGTTGTGAATCGTCTCCAGGTTGAGCTGGCGCGAGAAGAGAAAGTCGGCGTCGTCCAGGCCGGGATAGGCGGCGAGCGTGTCGCGCAGAGCGATTCGCACCGAATCCTCGACGAAACGCGGCTGCAGGTGCGCGTGCTCGACCACGAAGAGCTCGTCGGGGCGCTTCAGGAGCTCGTAGACGGGCGAGCTCATCGAGCCTTCGACGATGCGCACGAGCTCTTCGGCGTTCACCTGCGAGTTTGTCCCAACGTAGAGGGTGCCGCGGCCACGCTGGTTGTGGGTGGCGAGCGGGACGAGCTCGAGGATCCGCTCCACGTCGGCGTCGTCGAAGCCCGCCTCGCCGAGCCGCTCTTCAGCCAGCTCGCGGACCATCCCCTGGGCGCAGGGGCAAGCGTTGATCCCAGTCGCCTCGACTCCGACCAGCTTTCTCGTTCCGCGCTCTGAGGCGGCCGCGAGCCCGATCAGCGAGACCATTTCCTGAGTCGTGAGACCGGTCACGGGCGTCAGGCGCTCGAGCGGGTAGCGCGCGTGGATGCGCACCTCGGCGCGAAAGGCGCGCTGGCGCTCGACGATCTGCGCCGCGATGTGCGCGGCGAGGTTCTCGACGAGGAGCGCCTCGCCGATCACGACCTCTTCGATCGCCTCCTCGAAGAGCTCCGGGAATCGCGACATGTGCACACCCTTCTGGGCCGGGTCGAGGTCGACCGTGCAGTCGATCTCGGCTGCGATCAGCTTCTCGCTCTCGCCGTAAGAGATGCGAATCGCCTTCTGGACGCCGGTGACTCCGGCGCGCGAGAGGCCGAGCTGCACGTCAGGCAGGGAGGCCTGCAGGTCCCGAGTGAGAAGATGGCGCATGTCGTTCATCGCAATTTCCGGGCAACCGTAGCAGGGGGAAACCTGACCGAGAACGCCGATTTCGCCCGTCTCGTCTCGCTTGCGTGCCACGACCTGCGCACGCCGCTCGCGACCGTGCACGGCTTCGCGAAGACGCTCATCCGCATGGGCAACCTCGAGGAGCAGCCGGCGCGGTACGTGGAGATGATCGACGCCGCTTCCTCGCAGCTGGCCGAGCTCCTGGACGAGCTCGGGCTCGTCGCGCGGATCGAAAGCGGCCGCTACGACCCTGCGCTGCGTCCGGTCGAGACCGAGGCTCTTGCGCGGGCCGCCGCAGAGCACCTGGGCGAAGACCGCGTCGGCGTCTCCGGCAAGGGCGGCGTCGTCTCGGCCGATCCAGCGGCGCTCGAACGGGCGGTGTCAGCCCTGGCCCAGGCTGCACTGCGGCACGGAGGCCTCGACCGCGTCCAGGTGACCGCCGAGGAATCCGGAGTCACGATCGCGCCGATCACGAAGGCGTCCGCTCCCGTCGTCCTCGGAGAAGACTTACGCGATCTCGGCGCTGCTGCGGCCGTGCGGCTTGTCGGCGCGCTCGGCGGCGAGGTGAGCGTCGAGGGCGAGACGCTGCGCGTGCGGCTGCCGGGCTAGCGTGTCCGACCTGCTGAGCCCGGCCGACTTCGAACGAGAGGCCGAGCGCCGCCTCGACCCTGCCGCGTACGCGTACTTCTCAGGAGGCGCGGGCGACGAGTGGACGCTGCGAGAGAACATCGACGCCTTCTCGCGCCGGCATCTGCGTCCGCGTGTGCTCATCGACGTGAGCGAGGTCTCGACGGTAGCGACCGTGCTCGGAGAGCAGGTGAGCATGCCCGTCTTGCTGGCACCGGTGGGCTACCAAAGCCTCGCGCACCCTGACGGCGAGGTCGCGGCGGCAAAGGCGGCGGCGGCCGCGGGCACGATCTACTGTCTGCCGACGCTCTCGGTCGTGGGCCCGCAGGAGTGTGCAGCTGCGGCGGCGGGTGGCAGACGGTGGTTTCAGCTCTACTGGTCGCACGACCGGGGCTTCACGCGCGAGCTTCTCGACCGCGCCGCCGCCGCGGGCTACTCGGCCCTCGTGCTCACGGTCGACTTTCCCGCGTTCGGGTGGCGAGAGCGCGAGCTCCGGGCCGGGTTCTCGCTGCCCACCGACCTTCCCTATCCGAACGTCTCGCCGGAGCTGCTCCCGCTCGACAGGGGCCTGGGCCGGCTGGTCGACCCGAAGCTGACCTGGCGCGACCTCGAATGGCTCCGCGAAGCCTCGCCGCTTCCGCTCGTCGTCAAGGGGATCCTGACCGCCGAGGACGCACTGCTTGCCGCCGAGCACGGCGCATCGGCCATCGTCGTGTCGAACCACGGCGGACGCCAGCTCGACGGGGTGCAGGCCTCCCTCGACGCGCTTCCCGAGGTAGTCGACGCCGTCGGCACGCGCGTCGAGGTCCTGCTAGACGGAGGCGTTCGCCGCGGGGGTGACGTGCTGAAGGCGCTTGCTCTGGGCGCGCGAGCGGTGCTGATCGGCCGCGCGTTCCTCTGGGGTTTGGCCGCGGGCGGCGAGGACGGCGTCCGTCGCGTTCTCGGGCGCTTCGGAGAGGAGCTCACGATCGGGCTCGCGCTTCTCGGCTGTAGAAGTCCGGACGAGGTGACCCCTGCGCACGTGACGAGGCCGGCTAGCTAACGCAGCAGGCGCGAGAGCCGGCGGTCCTTGAGCACGCGGCCGCCGGTCTGGCACGACGGGCAGTAGAAGACCGTGTGCTCCTCGTAGTCGACACGGGCGATCGGGGTCGCGCAGCGGTAGCAGGGCTCGTTGAGGTGCTTGTGAACGCGGTACGTGCGCTTGTCGTTCGCGCCTTGCTGGCGTAGCGCCAGGCCGCGTTCAAGCTCGTCGTGAATCGCCGTGGCGAGCCGTTCCAGCTCGTCGGGATCGAGCTGGGTCGAGATCGCAAACGGCGACAACCGCGCCGCGTGGAGGATCTCGTTTGCCCAGGCGCGGCCGATCCCGGCGATCGCGCGCTGATCCCTCAGAAGCGCATGCAGCCGACGCGAGTCGCCGGCGCAGATCTCTTCGAGGCGCGCTTCGTCGACCTCGAGCGCCTCCGGCCCGAGGTGTGCGAGCTCTTGCTCGGCCTGCTCGGGCGTGACCAGCCAAACGCCGGCGCGCTTCTTCGCTCCGGCCTCGGTGAGCACGAGCTCGGCACCGCCCTCGAAGCGCAGACGGAAGGCCGGCAGCTTCGGCCGCGATTCACCAGCGCCCAAGTAGCGCACCCGCCCGCCCGCCATCTGGTGGAGGAGGAGCGTGAGCTCGCCGTCCTCGGTCGGGAACAGGAGGCGTTTGCCGCGGCGCTCCGCGCCCGCGAGCCGCCGTCCTTCGAGTGCCGAGAGGGGTGGGTCGATCGTCTTCAGCGTCGCCACGTGGGCAGGGCCCGCCTGGGCGATCGGAAAGGCCCGCACCGGACCGTCCAGCAGCCGGCGCAGCGCTTCGACTTCGGGTAGCTCAGGCACGTACTCTCCCGCCCATGGCTGAGCCGATCAGCGTAGCCGTGCGCCGTGGCTCTGTGATCGAGTCGGTGCACCGGGTGCACGCGGTGGCGGTCCAGGACGGCGCAGTGGTGGCGGAGGCGGGCGACTCCGCGCTCGTGGCTTTTCTGCGCTCTTCCTCGAAGCCGATCCAGGCGCTACCGATCGCACGCGCACGTCCGGACCTCGACGAGACGGACCTCGCGATCGCGTCGGCTTCTCACGTGGCCACGCCACAGCAGGTCGATGCGGTGCGACGGCTGCTGGAACGAGCGCCCGCGACCGAAGCAGAGCTGGAATGCGGGCTGCAGGAAGGTCGTCCTCAGGAGCCGGTCTACCACAACTGTTCGGGCAAGCACGCCGGGATGCTGGCGCTCTGCCGCGCCCACGGCTGGCCGGCCGAGGGGTACCGGCACCCCGGCCACCCGGTCCAGCAGGCGATGCTCAGTGAGCACGCCGCCGCGGCGGAGGTGGACGCGAGCGAGCTTCCAACCGCAATCGACGGATGCGGGGTCGTCACTTTTGCGCTGCCGCTCGAGCGCATCGCCTTTGCGTTCTCCCGCTTCGAGGAGCTCGACGGCGGCGCCCGGGTGGCCGCAGCGATCCGAGCCCATCCGGACCTGATCGGAGGCCCGGCCGGCGCCGACGTGCAGCTGATGCGTGCTTCGCCGGACTGGATCGCCAAGGGCGGGGCCGAGGGGCTCATCTGCGCCTCAGGTCCCGACGGCCTCGGCGTGGCGCTCAAATCAGAGGACGGAAATCAGCGCCCGCTGGCCCTCGCCCTCGCCTCGTTGCTCTCCCGCCTCGGCGTCGCCGTCGGTGTCTCCGAGTCGATTCCTCTCCGGAACAGCCACGGCGAGACCGTAGGAAAGGTAGGACTTTTATCGGAAATTGCGGAAAAAAATCCTCCCAATTTTGTGAATTCTCTGTAACATGCCGCCCCTCGCAGGTGATCGGTGGGGGCCGACCATCAGCGGGAAAGCGTGTCCAGGGTTATGCAGCGCGTGGAAACCGGGGAGGTCCATAGTGCTCACTGTCGACATCGCACTTCCGGAGGTCGAAGAGCTCCAGAAGCTCGTTCAGGACGGCCAGGAGAAGGGATTCCTGACCTACGACGAAATCGTCGCCGGCCTCGAGGAAGTCGATCTCACGAAGGAGCAGATCGAAGACTTCTACACCTACCTGATCGACCATTCGATCGAGCTCATGGAAGGCGAGCACCACAAGCACCCCCCGCATGAGCAGCCGGCTCTCGCCGAGGAGGAGAAGGGCCCGAAGCTCGACCTGACCGTCGAGCCTTCGCTGGACTCGCTGCGCCTGTACTTGCGAGAGATCGGCAAGGTGCCGCTCCTCACCGCCGACCAGGAGGTCTACCTCGCGAAGCGCATCGAGCGCGGCGAGATGGCGGCGAAGACGAACATGATCGAGGCGAATCTCCGCCTCGTCGTCTCCATTGCTAAGAGCTACCTGGGCCGCGGCCTCTCCTTCCTCGACCTGATCCAGGAAGGCTCCCTGGGCCTGATTCGCGCGGTGGAGAAGTTCGACTACCGCAAGGGCTACAAGTTTTCGACCTACGCCACCTGGTGGATCCGCCAGGCCGTGACGCGGGCGATCGCCGACAAGGCGCGCACGATCCGGATTCCGGTGCACATGGTCGAGAAGCTGAACAAGGTCGTCCATATCGAGCGGCAGCTCGTCCAACGGCTCGGGCGGGAGCCCCGGCCCGACGAGATCGCGATCGAGCTCGAGATGACGACCGCTGAGGTGCGCGAGATCCTGCGGATGGCGCAGCACCCTGTTTCGCTGGAGAAGCCGATCGGCGAGGAAGAGGAGTCCGAGCTGGGCGACTTCGTCCAGGACGAGCAGGCCGAGTCGCCGTTCGACACGGCGTCGGTCTCGCTCCGGCGCGAAGACATCGAGAACGCGCTCTCGTCGCTACCGGAGCGCGAGCGTCAAGTGATCGAGCTTCGTTTCGGGCTCAAGGGCGAGCAGCCGTGCAGGTCGGCCGAGCGTTCGGCGTCACGCGCGAGCGGATCCGTCAGATCGAGAACAACACGCTGAAGAAGCTCGAGTCCTTGCCAGAAGCGCAAGGGTTGAAGGACTGCGTCTAGCGTAACGGGGGAACCCCTGGTTCCCCCCGTTGGCCCCCTCCTTTAGAGCGGCGGCTTTGGTCGCAGTTTCAGGAGCCGACGAAGGTTTTTAGGGCTCGCCAACGCTCGGCTAGTAAGCCTCCCGCCGGGCCAAGCCCGGCTCCGGCGGCAGCTCGTGTCGACCCAAGTGCGTCTAAGCGTGATTGAACGGATAGAGCGGCTCGCTCCGAGCCCACCCGCCCCCACCGGGACCCGGACCTCGCATGAAGTAGTCGGTCGTAAAAAACGGGATCCCGCGCTCGTCCTGCGCTTCGAAATAGAACCCTTCGTACCTCCAACCCTTCCGGTCGTCCCCGCCCCCGTGAGGGTTGATCCGCTTGAGGATCCAGTAGGCCGCTCGTGCAAGAGCGACGTAGTGCCGCGTCTGGACGACGATCTTCGGCGCGGTCTGACGTGGGCGAAGCAGCTCGAGCGAGACGATTCGGAAGTGGTATCGCCGGGCCTCTTCCCGCAGCTGTCGCCTCAGCACAGCCGGCGAGGGGTTGTCGAAGCGCTGTGCAGGCGCCAGACGAGCACGCTTAACGAGCTCGTGCTTCCACGTCGCAAGACCCCTGGCTGCGGTCGCCTTCGCTTCGGCGTCGCTCACCCGATGAACGTGTCCGGTCATCGATACCTGCCCTTTGTAGAGCACGGCCCGCTTGGGGTCGCTGCTGCTGCCACAGCCGACCGCGAGGACTAGGAGGACTCCGAAGCCGGCGATCGCGCGCCGAGTCACGGTCAGACTCTAGCGCCGCGAAAAGCTCGGGATCTGCGCCTGAACGCTGATCGGCCGGGAATCCCGCAGGTACCCCGGCCGCGGCGTCTTGAAGTTCAGCTTCCACGGGCCGTGCGTGGAGACGCGGAAGTGGAGCACGCGGGTCTGAAGCGGGTTCACCGCGACCTGACGGTGCACTCCGGGGCCCGTGAATCGGAGGATCGTCCGCTCGGTTCCCTTCGGCAGCGAGACGACGAGGCGGAACGTCCCGCGCACGCGGCCCGTGGCGTCCGGATAGACGAGGAAATGGCCGCTGTCGGCGAGCCAATGGTCGTGGTAGAGGCCGCCGGAGAAGACCGAGAAGCGCGGGGTCCCGTCCGGCCGCCAGAGATCGTAGGTGCCCCCGCTGGCGACGCGCGTAGCGCCCGTCAGCTCGGCCTGGACGGCGTAGTTCGAGATCGCGAGCGGCTTGCGCAACGCCCGGCCGTGCAGGAGCAGGCGGCCGTCGCGCGCGGCGCGGACGTGCTCGTAGCGGAAGGCGTCGATCGGAGAAGCCCGATCAAAAAGCAGCACCTTCTTCAGCGACATGTTCCAGAAGAGCTCCTCGTGTGCGCGCACGTGGGGGGTGGCCGGTGTCTGTAACAGGTAGACGGAGCCGAGGCGGGCATGGTCGATCCAGCTCACGTCCCGCGGCAAGTAGGAGTCCCGGATCGCCCGGGAGGTCTGCGTGTCGAACCGGATCGCCCCGAGCGAGACGGACGCCGAGACGAAGAGCGTCGCCACGATCGCGATCCCGACCAGGCCCTTGCGGAAGGCGATTCCGACGGCGAGGCACGAGAGCGCTCCTGCGATGAGCGCCACGACGAGCGATCCGTCTCCGACGCTGAGCAGCTTCTCCAGCTGGAAGACGCCGAAGAGGAACGGCGAGTCTTGCTTTCCGTCCGCGACGGTGTAGCCCGAGAGTGGAACGCGAGCCGAGACGACGAGGAGCGCCAGCGCGGCGAAGACGGTCGGGATCCTCGCCGGCAGGCCGCGCTTCAGATAGAGCCCGAAGGCCGGCAGGACGAGCGGCAGCAAGACCATGAAGTAGCGCTCCTGGAACCGGGCCGAGCCGTTCGAGGCATAGAGCGCGGCCTCGATGAAGACAGCGCCCGCGAGCGCGACGGCCAGAGCGACGAACGCCGACTCCTCCCGGGTGCGCGGTCGCCAGAGCGCGTACACGATCCCGGCGAGTGCGCCTGGAACGAGCACCCAGCCCCCGGAGTACGCGAGCAGCATCGCGTCGGTCCCGATCCAGTGCAGGATCGCCCCCGGATGGATCTGGTACTTCGAGAGGCCGGAGTAGTAGCCGAGCACCTTCGTGGGCCCGATCGCGACGAACGCGAGCATTGGGGCCGCGAAGATCCCAAGCGTGAGGCGGAAACGGCTCACTACCTGACGGACGCGGCCGCGCTCGACCCAGAGTGCAGCGGCGGCGAAGACGAGCGGCAGCAGCGCGTACTGCACGCGCGCGAAGGTCGCGAGGCCCGACAGCGCCACGAACGCGAGCTGCGAGCGACGGCTCGGCTGGGTGAGCGCGCAGACGCCCGCGTAGAGGGCGCTCAGCACGAGCAGGTAGGCGAGCGGGTCCGCGAGGATGAACGAGGTGTAGAAAAGATTGGGCGAGGCGACGGTCAGGGCCGCTCCGGCGATCGAGAGCCAGCCGCCGAGTCCGAGCTTCCTGCAGAGCAGGTAGATGGGGATCGCCGCGAGCGACATGAAGAGCGCGTTCTCGGCCTGGGTCAGCCGGTAGGCGATCATCGGGTCGTGGAAGAGCCAGAACGGCGCAGCGAGGATCGGCTCCAGCAGCGCCGGAAAGTGCGCGGGGCCGTTCCGGATCAGCGGCTTGCCGGTCGTCGCGAGCGAGCGGGCGAGCGTCGAATAGATGTACTCGTCCGAGAAGTAGAGCGGCGTCGCGTGCGCGAGCCCGGCTAGAAGGCGAAAGCCGAAGCTGATCGCGACGACGAGCGCGACGACGTAGCGCGCCGGGATCGCCACGAGGCGTGCAAGACCGAGCGGGAGCTTTCCCGGCCGCGGAACGGTGACATCGATGGCCACGTCTGGCCTATCGGCAGCACCTGTGTATCCCTTGAACGAGGGATGCCGAAACTAGTCGGCCGAGGCGGTCACGTCCTGCTCTCCGGCGCGTTCGAACGGAACGAACAGCCGGCAATGCGGGCACTTGAAGCCCCTGTGGCGGTCGTCCGCTCCGCCGAGGAGCTCGGCTTCGAACGGTTTCTTGCAGTGAGGGCAGACGACTTCGAAATAACCGGTCGCCGCAGGGGCTTCAGCCACGCGAGCCAACGTACCAGAACGCCTCGCGGTCGCTTGCGAGGCTCGCTAGGACTCGTGCTTGTGCTCGCCGGCCTCGGTGCCGGTCGCGTCGAGGATCGTCCGGCGGTCGAGGCGACGCTCCGGGTCTCCCGGCTGCCACGAGCGCCCGTGCCGCAGATGGAGCTCGACGGCCTCCTCGACGAATCTCTCCATAGTCGTGCCGCGCTCGGCGGCCGCCTGTTTGACGCGCTCGGCGAGCGGGTCTGGCAGCTGTATCTCGGCCACGGCCGGCACAACGTACCAAGCTCGGCCGTGATGACACTTGTCGTCCCCGCCCCGGAGTGGTAGAGAGGCCCGGTGCGATGGCATTTCCGGGTCCGGTTGCCCTTTCGGATCAGACGCCTCGCCCCCAGCCCCTCCAAGAGCCCGGTGGCGAAGCCTTCGTCGGCCGGAGGAGACCAGCTCCTAAGGGAGGTGCGACTCGGCCTCGTCATGAACGGCGGAGTCAGCCTCGCCGTGTGGATCGGCGGTGTAACGCACGAGATCGACTGCATACGGCGTGCGCGCGAGGCGGGCGAAGAGGAGCGCGCCGCGCGGCCGACCACAGCCAGGTACAAGGAGCTGCTCGAGATCCTGCGTGAGCGCGTGGTCGTCGACGTCATCGCAGGGGCGAGTGCGGGCGGCATCAACGGCGGCTTGCTCGCCGCCGCAACCTACGCACAGGAACCTCTACCCGCCCTCCGCGAGGTCTGGCTCACGGTCGGGGATTTCCGCAAGTTGCTTCGCTCTCCGTCGAAGCCGCAACCGCCATCGATTCTGAGGGGCGACGAGTTCGTGCTCCCGCAGTTGGAGGATCGCTTTCGCGAGATCCTAGGCGGGTGCACCGGAGGTCCGAATCACCGCCTCTACCTCTACGTGACGGCCACGGACTTCCACGGTGTCCCGGAGACATTTGCGGACAGTACGTTCCGCCGCTTCCAGGAGCTCGACCATAGGCGAGTGTTCCAGTTCCAGCATCTGCCACGCGATGACGAGGCGGCTCGCCTCGAGACGGAAGCGGTGTTCGCCAAAGCTCAGGAGCTCGAACCGAAGACAAGTCAAGGTATTCCCCAGGTCGGCGCTTTCGATCGTGCCGATGCCGCGAACCTCCTCGCGCACGCGGCTCGCTCCTCGTCGTCGTTCCCGGTGGCGTTCGAAGCACACGGGATGACGATGGAGGGCGAGGCGGCAAAGCGCTGGCTGATCGACGGTGGAATTCTCGACAACCAGCCTTTCAACCCTGTGTTGAACCGGATCGCGACCATTCCCGGCGGGGATCTCCCCATCCGTCGCGTGCTCGGCTACATCGTTCCCTACGTCACCGAGGTCCGACCCACACCGCCTGGCGAGGATGACGGCCAGCCGACGGCCAAGCAGACCGCCGACGCGGCAAATTCGCTCCCACGTGACCTGCCACTGCTCGTCGATCTCGAGCGAGTGAGAACGGAGCTCGCGGATCGACGACGGTTTGGGCGCAGTCAGAAGCATCTGGATGATCTCGACACGGCGGACCTCGCAACGGCGGCCGAGGCCCTGTTCAAGACCTACCGCAAGACGCGTTTCGAAGACGGCATTCAGACGTTCGCCTACTGGACCTCGCCCACGTTCGAAGCCGGAGCAGGCGAGATCGGACAGCTCGAGGTGACCGACCCGAAATCGGTGTGGGCGGAAGAGGCACCACCTGCCAACCCTGGGACGATTCGGGCCGGGCTGCGCTGGCTCCCCGACGATCGGGTCTGGGATCGCCAGAAACCCTGGCACTGGGGTCTTTCGCCGAGCGAGCGGATCGCGAACGATGCTCTTGTTCGCCTCCGCCAACGGATGTGGGCAAATGCTGACGACGAGGCTGTCGTCAACGCGAAGAAGACCGCGAGCAGCCTCGTCGCGAAGATTCGGGCTCTGAAGTTCCGGACCTGTGTCACCTTTCGGACGACGCCCGAGACCGACACCCTGGTGGAACGGGCGGACCAGGCCTACCAGGAGGCGGTCGATGTCTTGACCGAAGGGTTCAAGTCGCTCGCCGATCAGCTCGACGCCCTTCCGTCGAGCCAGGGTGAAGGCCAGCTCGACGTCCTGCCGCTTCAGTGCCTGATCGACGCCGAGGTGCTGCAAAACAGTCTCACGGTTGACCGCCCGACGGCGCCGGCTGATTACGACTTCATCCACATGAGTGCCGGTATCCGCAATGCTCTCGATCACCCGGACCGAAGCCCCGAGGCGAAGCTGGCCGGGATGAAGCTCAACCACTTCGCAGGGTTTCTCAAGCGCTCCTGGCGGGCGAGCGACTGGATGTGGGGACGGCTTGACGGGGCGCAGTACCTTGTCTCCTCCGTCTTCGATCGAAAGCTGCTGGAGAAGCTGCCGCCCGGTTCTGCCGCGCTACGCGAATTCGCCTTTCCGCCCGGCCCTAGTGACACGCTCCACGAGGCATGGGCTCGGACACTCTGCTGGATCCGCTCGGAAGCTGGTCCCTACGGACCCTTCCACGCGCAGATCAGCGCCGTTCTCGCTGGGCTCGATTCGAGCGAGCCGGAGGATCAGTTCTCCGAGCTCCTGACGAAGGCCTTGGACGAGGACGGGATCCCTGAAGCTCAGGTCCGAAGCGCGTTGATCGACTGCTGTCGCGCAGCGCTCTCGGCCAGGATTCAGCTGGAGATTCTCGCCGAGGAGCTGCCGGAGGTGGCGCAGGCGATCGGAGAGGACTTGGACGCCGGTGCGAGTCGAGCATCGAGCGGAGCCGAGTGGGTGCGACGCTCCACCGGAACGACCGCCGCCGAGCGCGTCGAACGGTTCCACCGGCTCACGATCGGCAAGGACGAATCGCCCGTGGACGAAGCATCGTCCAAGCTGGGGATGGAAGTAGGAAGCACCGCGATTGCCGTCGCGGCGGCAGCCTTTTCCGGAGCCAAGGGCGGTTTGCCTGCAGCCGTTCGAGCTCCTCTTGCCTCTCTGCGAGGGCTGACGCTCGTGCTGAGCATCATCGTCCGCCTGCTCGTTCGTACCCCAGTGGTCGGCATGGCCGCGGTGATCGCAGCCGCGGTCGCCGTGGTCTGGGCGCTCGCACAGCCGAACACGCTGCTCGGAGCGGCGTTACCCGGCCTCGCCGCCGTCGCGATCGGCGGCCTCGTCGTGCTGATCACGATGGCGACGAGCCCGCTGGAGGCGCGGTGCCGAGGGCTGAAGCAAGGACTCGGGCTCCTTGCGATCGTCGCGGTTCCGGTGGCGCTGCTCCTCTTCGTCCTGAGACTTCCTTTCGGTCTCGGCGACGTGTGGGGTTTCAAGAGCATCCCGGTGCATGCCGGCGGCGCCTCGCACTGGCTCGTGGAGCGCACCGGTCGGACTGCGGTCGACGTCGCCGGCTGCTTCGCCCTCGCTGCTTTCGCGGCCGCGGTGGTGCGGCTCGGCGGCGGATACTTGGCGCGAAGAGTACGCCTGATCGACCTCTGGATCTACCGCTGGTCCCTCCTGCTTGGGGCAGCGACGATCGGCGGGGGCGCTGCGTACATCCACAGTCAGGGGAACGGCGGAAGTTGGAGCGGCACGGTCTTGTTCCTGATCCTCTTCGGAGCGATCTCCCTCGCACCGCTCGTGGCCGCAATCGTCGACGCAGGTCGTTGGCTCCTGAACCTTTTGGCGAGCGTCAGCCGGACTTGAGTGCGCGATCCAGGATCGAAAGGCCGCGCTCGAGCTCCTCGTCGGTAGCGGTGAGCGGAGGCAGCAGCCGGATCACGTTTCCATAGAGCCCGCACGAGAGCAGCAGCAAGCCTTCCTCCCGCGCAGAGGTCGTCACGCGTTTCGCCTCGTCGCCGTTCGGGGCTGCAAGCTCGAGCGCCAGCATCGGCCCGAGCCCGCGGATCTCTCCGACCTCAGGTTTGTTTTCCGCGAGCTGTCCCAGACGGGAGCGGATCACGCGGCCGATCTCGTCGGCCCGCTCACGGAACTCGGGCGTCCTGATGCCGTCCAGCACGACGCACGCCGCGGCGGACGAGACGGGGTTGCCGCCGAACGTGCCGCCGAGGCCGCCGGGGTGAACCGCGTCCATCACCTCGGCCCGGCCGGTGACGGCTGCAAGCGGCAGGCCGCCACCGAGCGTCTTCCCCGAGACCAGGAGGTCGGGCTCGACGCCGAGGTGCTCGATCGCCCAGACCGGCCCGGTCCGGCCGCAACCGGACTGCACCTCGTCGGCGACGTAGAGGATCTCGTGCCGCTCACAAATCCCCTTGAGCGCCTGCACGAAGTCGGTCGGCATCGGGATGAAGCCGCCTTCGCCCTGCACGGTCTCCAGCACGACACAGGCAACCGCCCGCGGGTCGACGTCCTGCTTGAAGAGCAGCTCCAGCCCCGCGAGCGCCTCCTCCGTTGTGACTCCGCGATACGGGTAGGGCGCCGGCGCTCGGTAGATCTCGGGCGCGAGCGGTCCAAAGCCCCGCTTGTAGAGCAGTTTCGACGTCATCGCCATCGTGAGGTTCGTGCGGCCGTGGAATGCCCTGTCGAAGACGATCACTCCTGGGCGGCCGGTCGCTGCGCGCGCGATCTTGACCGCGTTCTCGATCGCCTCGGCGCCCGAATTGACGAGTACCGACTTCGTCGTCGCCGCGCCCGGCCACAGCTCGTCCAGGCGCCGGCAGACCTCGACGTACGGGTCGTACATCCCGACCATGAAGCACTGGTGCAGGTAGCTGTCGACCTGTTCGTGGACGGCGTGCACGACGGCCTCGGGGTTGTGGCCGAGGTTCTGGCAGGCGATCCCGCCCGCGAAGTCGAGGTACTCGTTGCCGTCGGCGTCCCAGATCGTGGCTCCCTCGGCGCGGGAGACCACGAGGTCGGTGGTCGAGATTCCGCGCGGCACGAAGCGTTCACGGCCTGCGCGTACATCGGAGACGCTGTGGACGGGCTGCGTGTCCATGCCGTCCAACCCTAGAAGATCAGTACGCGAGCGGCTAGCGGCCGAGCCGCGTCCGGCGCCGAATGCCGAGGCGCGCCTGAAGCGCGCGGTCGTCTTGGCCGTCCCTGCGTGCCGCCCATACGAAGACGACGCCGACGGCGAGCACGGGCAGGAGGACGAGCACGGTGAGAACGATCTCGGCAGCCGTGGTCATGCTGCGCCCCGCTCGACGAGCTCTACGTCGGCCGCACCGAGGATTTCCTTGGACCCTGCAGGCACGAGGGCCGCGATCACGGACTTCTTGTCGCTCTTGCGGCGCAAGACACGCGGGGGTTTCTTGTCGGCGTGTTGGTCACCCCACTGTCGAAGGGCGCTCAGGGCGATGTTGAGGTCTCGGCCTTTCCTCGTCAAACGGTACTCGTACCGCTCGGGGCGCTCGCTGTAGCGGACGCGTTTGAAGATGCCCTGCTCGACGAGATTGTTGAGCCGCTGTGTGAGCACGTTACGAGCGATCCCCAGGCTCGCCTGAAACTCCTCGAATCGCCGTAGCCCTAGGAAGGCGTCGCGGATGATCAGGAGCGTCCAGCGCTCGCCCACGATCTCGAGCGCCCGCGCAACCGAGCAGATCTGTCCTTCGTAGTCGCTCTTCAGCACACCAAATAGGATAGCGCGGAGTAGTTGCGTGAAGCAACTCTCTTGTGCCATACTCGGCCTCAGTCAGTTTTTTCAAGCAACTGATGAGGAGGCCGTGTGAGTTCCGCCACCGAAACGCCGCAGTTTCCCCCGCTGGCGCCCGTCTCCGCCGGCGCAGTACGGCGCACCTTGTCGCCACGTGTTGCCTACGTGCTCGCGGGGGCTGTGATCGGCCTCGGACTGTTCGCCTCCGTCACGCCGTCTCCGCTCTACCACACCTACAGCGTGCTCTGGCATTTCTCGCCGCTCACCCTCACCCTGATCTACGCGACGTACGCGTTCGGTGTGCTCACCACCCTGCTCCTCGCGGGACGCGTCTCTGACGACGTCGGCCGGCGCCCAGTGTTGCTCGCTGCGCTCGCCGCGCTGATGGCGTCGACGGTGCTGTTCATGGTCGCCGACTCAGCCGCCTGGCTCTTCGTCGCCCGCGCTGTCCAGGGGCTCGCGACGGGCGCGGCTCTGAGCGCGGCGAGCGCGGCGCTGCTCGACCTGCATCCCCGGCGTGATGCCTCCGGTGTCGGGCTCACCAACGGCGTTGCGAGCGCAAGCGGTATCGGCCTGGGCATGCTCGTCTCGGCGACGCTCGTCGAACTGACGTCTTCCCCGCGTGTGCTGCCCTACGTCGTTCTGCTCGGCCTGTTCGCGATCGCCTTCGCCGGCGCTCTCTGGATGCCCGAGCCGGTGCTCGAACGCTCGCGCCTGCGGCTGACCCCACAGCGTCCGAGCATTCCGGCGGTCGTGCGGCGCCCCTTCCTGCTGGCCGCCCTGGCGGTTCTCTCCTCCTGGTCGATCGGTGGGCTCTTCTTCTCGCTCGGCCCGCAGCTCTCGGCGCACCTCTTCAACACGACCAACGTGATCGTCTCCGCCGTCGGCGTGGTCGCTCTCGCAGGATCCGCCGCCCTCGCCCAGCTCCTGCTCGGCCGAACCGCCCCGTGGGTCGGCGCAAGCGCCGGCTCGATCGCACTCGCAACCGGAATGATCCTGATCGTCGTCGCGGCCGCGACCGACTCGAGCGTCACGTACCTAGTCGGCTCCGTCCTCGGCGGCATGGGCTTCGGCGTCGCCTTCCTCGGCGGGCTGCGCGCACTGTCAGCTGCCATACCCCACGAGCATCGCGCGGCTGTCATGTCCGCGTTCTACGTCGTCGCCTACGCCTCGCTGTCGCTCCCCGCTGTTCTCGCCGGCGTCGTCGTCACGCATCTCGGGCTCCAGACGACGTTCGAGACCTTCGGCAGCGTCGTCGCCGGCATCGCCCTCATCGTTGCCTTCGAAGCCTGGCGCACACGGCCCGCGCCGCGCCATCTCCATCAGAAAGGACGACCATGAAACTCGACGGCAAGAAGATCCTGATCACGGGCGGCGGCTCTGGTATCGGCCTCGAGCTCGCCGGCCGCCTCGCCGGCACCAACCAAGTCGTGATCGCCGGCCGCGACGAGGCAAGACTCGAACGCGCGCGCACGGAGGTTCCCGCGCTGGGGACGAGGCGGTTGGACGTGACCTCAGAGGCGGAGGCACAGGCTGCTTTCGAGTGGCTGACGAGCGAGCTGGGCGGCCTCGACCTGCTCGTCAACAACGCCGGTCTCCTCCGCGGTTACGGCCTGTCAGCGGACGAAGCCGAGACCAAAGCCGTCGAGGACCTCCACGTCAACGTTCTCGGCGCGCTCCGCATGACGCGGCTTGCGCTGCCTCTGCTCGAAGCTTCACGAGAAGGGGCCGTGCTCTTCATGTCCTCAGCGGTCGCCCTCACCGCCGTTCCTGGGTTCGCCGTGTACGCGGCTACGAAGGCCGCCGTGCACTCGCTTGCTCGGTCGCTCCGCGCAGAGCTCGCGAGAGATCCGCGTCGCTCAAGTTCGCCAACTCGCACCGCTCGCACGGATCGCGCCGCGGTTGGCTGACCGAATCGTTACGCGCGCACTCGCCGGCAAGCCTTAGCTCGCGGGCGGGAGTTCAGGTCGGACTGCGACGATCACCTTGCGCGTCGCTGCCGTCCTCCCACCGAGCGAGGCGGCCGCGGCGCTTCGCCGCGTGGAGTCGGGAGGCGTGCGTGGCCGGCTGGTGTTGGACTTCTCCGCGTGAGCGCGGCTGACTACTTGGCGCGAGCGCGCCGCGGGCGCTTCGTTGCCGCGTCGACGAGCAGCTCAGCAGCTTGGCGCGCTGCTGCCGGGGCGGTCGACGGGCCGTCCATTCGCACGACCACTGCAGCGCCGTCGTAGAGCAGGATGAGTTGCGCGGCCAACGCTTTGGGGTCGGCCGCGCCCGCTGCCCGCGCCTGCTCTGCAAAGAGCTCGACGACCCACGCTCGGTAGTCCTGTGTCGCCTGCTCGGTCGCGCTGCCGAGCGGGGACTCGGCGCCGGCGTTGATGAAGGCGCAGCCGCGGGACTCGGGTCGTGAGAGCCGGTCGGCGAGCACGTCGAAGACCGCGAGCAGACGCTCACGCGGGGTGTCGCAGCGGGCGAAGGCCTGCTCGATCCGCCGGCGGCGAGCCTCGTGTCGGCGCTCGAGGTAGCCGCGGATCAGCTCGTCCTTGCTGCCGAAGAGCGCGTAGAGGCTGGCCTTGGACACCCCCGCCTGCTCGATCACTCGATCGATGCCGACGGTGTGAACGCCCTCGTTGTAGAAAAGCTCGTCTGCGGCGGCGAGGAGCCGCTCCCGCACAGAGGGCTGATCCTCCTTCACTGCCATGCCTTTGAAGGTATCAGACAGGTCTGTATACTCTTGCCGTCTCAAACAGACCTGTCTGTCGGCAGCCGTCGCGGGCTGGCGACAAGCGACGACGAGCGTTAGGAGACAGCATGACGACCATGACCGAAACGATCGAGACGCAGCTGCGCACGATCGACGGCTTGTCTATCCGCTATGCCGAGAGCGGAGGCCACCGGGACTCGCACGCGCTCTTGTTGAACCCGTGGCCGGAGAGCTTGCTCGCCTACACGCCGATGTGGTCGCGGCTCGCTGAGCAGGCACACCTGGTGGCTATCGACCTGCCGGGCTTCGGCCATTCCGAGCGACGTTCCGAGCTTTTCTCGCTGCCGGCGATGGGCGAGTTCGTCGTTCGCGTCGCCGACGAGTTCGGGCTCGAGAACCCGCACGTGATCGGGCCCGACGTTGGCACCCCGGCGGCGCTCTTCGCCGCGGCCAACCACCCGGGCCGGTTCCGCAGCCTCGTCGTCGGCGCCGGCGCTATCGCGGTTCCGCTGCATACCGCGGGTGCGCTCACGGACATCATCGCGGCGCCCGATCTCGAGACATTCCGCGCCGCCGAGCCGCGAGAGATCGTCACCGGAGCGCTCAGCCTCCTCCACCGGTACGAGCTTCCGGACGACATCCGCGAGGACTACCTGTCGGCGTACGAGGGCGACCGTTTCGCCGAGTCGACGAACTACGTCCGCAACTACCCGACCGAGCTTCCGGTGCTCAACGAGCTGCTGCCGAAGATCGAGACGCCGGTACAGATCATCTCCGGCGAGCGAGACGAGTTCGTGCCGCGGGTCAATTCGGAGTTCCTGCATGAGCGGCTGCCCAAGAGCAAGCTCGACGTGCTCGACGCCGGGCACTACCCGTGGGAAGACGCCGCGGACGAGTACGCGGCCCTGGTCACCGCGTGGTGGCAAGGCGGCTATGCGAATGTCTGAGGCGATGACGGTGAACGCAAGCGCCGCCGGTACGTTCTCGCTCGGCGGTGAGGTGCCCGTCAACCGTCTCGGCTACGGCGCGATGCGGATCACCGGGCCCCAGATCATGGGCGAGCCCCGCGACGTCGACGAGGCGCGGCGGGTGCTGCTTCGGGCTGTCGAGCTTGGGGTCACGTTCATCGACACCGCGCACGCCTACGGGCCTCGCGTCAGCGAACGGTTGATCGGCGAGAC
>WNGJ01002710.1_pt1 | contig 18072 bp, 11 predicted proteins | sample 5400611 | NCBI WGS metagenome assembly WNGJ01 (sample SAMN13153375, study PRJNA577476) | soil metagenome | isolation source: 40 cm soil or saprolite under Garry oak tree replicate 1 | place: USA:California | collected 2016-06-15 | reverse complement strand
ATTGTGGGCAACAGGGTGCCCGCCTAGGGTACTAGTAGGGAAGTCCCAGACCATTCTGGGCACGTCGCCAGATGAAACCGGACCCACAAATTGCGGCGGGGAGAGCGTTTGTTCGAAGTCTGAACATTCTCCTGAAGTTCGCGCGTCTTTACGGCTTCGAGCACGTGCGCACGGCGGAGCAGCTTGACACCGCTTGGCGTGAGCTTCGCATGGCTATCCCCACGGGCAGCCAGGACGGCCTGCTGCTCGGGGCCAGCGGCTCCCAGCTTCTCTTGGACGGGGTTCCTCTCGAAGGCGCGCCTGCGGAAAAGCAATTTGCGCAACTGCTTTCCGCCGCGGGCCTCGCCAGCGTGCAGTTCTTCCCTTCGCTTACTACGGAGGAACTCAGCCGGTTTGCGCGGGCATTCCCGACCGGGAAAGCGAAGCCTGCGGAACTCGCACAGCAATTGAAGCAGGCGTTGGCCGGCGCGGAGGGAATCCGCGTCAACGAAGTGTGTTTCGTAGCCACTGACTCGCGTCTGAAGGAAACGGGCCTGGCGGCGCAACTCGCTGCGGCCACCCTCGGGCAGGACCAGGACAAATTTAAGGAGTGGCTGAACGATCCGCAAAAGCTTCTGGAGCTGATCGCCGCGGCGCAGGGGACAAGAAGCGAGGGGCACGGCGCGGGGGGCGCGAAAGGCGCGGCCGAAAATGCCTCGGTTGCCTCCGCAGGTGATCGGGGGATACTCGGGGGCGTCCCCGGGGCTTCCGGTGCATGGGGTGCTGGATTCCACGACGGGAAAGGACAATACGCCGCGCCCGGTGAGGAAGAGATCCTCGGTATCCTGGGTGCGCTGACAAGCCTGGGAAAAAGCGGGGCAGCCGCCGGAGAGGGCGTGGCGCCGGGGCCGTTCCAGGAATCCATGGAAAAGCTTCCTGGCCAGGCGCAGGACTTCCTCAAGCAAGCCCTAGCCACTCTTGCCGCCGCGGCGCCCGAGGGTAAACCCGATCAGGCCGTCCTCATCCGTTTGGCGGAGCATCTGGCCATTCGCTTCGCGCTCGAGCGGTACGAGCGCGGCGAAGTGAAAGTCAACGCCGTGCGGCAACTGCTTGACCACATGAATCATGAGATCGAGAATCTTCGCAACATTCTCGGAGCGCACGAAGACAAAATGACCGAGGCGGGTCTCTTGGTCGAATCCCATCTGGATATTCTCGACCGGCAGTTCTGGGCCGGAGTCCCGGAAACCAGCAAGCGCTCCGTTCTCCTTTCGGAGGAATCCTGGTGTATTCCCGCGCGAAATCTCCGCCAGTTCGTCAACCAGCTCCTGGAGAAGGGTGAAGTCGCAGAGGCCACTACCATTCTGCGGAACTATGCTGCATGCGTGGAGCGTGAGGAGCACGACGCGCGCAGGAAAGCAGCCATTGGTCTCGCGGAGCTTGCCGATCTCTATGCGAAGGTGAATCCTGCGCTCCTGGGTGAAGCGCTGCGCCACCTGGGCGTGCGGGTCAGCCTCGAGCAGGACAATGAGCTGCACACCCTGGTCAGCGCCGCGTTTGTCCGTTTCTGCCAGGAAGCAGCCACCACGCGGTGTTACGCGGCGATGGAGCAGGCACTCGACCTGATCGCCGGCGTTGAAACGCAGCGCCCCGGCATCGCGCGGAACCTCCGGCCGAAAATGGGCATCGAGGCGCGCCTGCCCGAATTCCTGGACGAGGCATTGCGCGCGAAAAAAGCCGCTCCCGGCCTCACGAATGTCTTGCGGCAGCTTCCGCAAGCCACCATGGAGCAGCTCTCGTTGCGCATCAACCGCTCCCAACTGCGCAGCGACTGCGCCTTTATGGTTGAGTTGACCAAGGAGGTGGGAGGCGAAGCGCTGGGTCATTTGCGCAGCACAGTTCGGGGCGGGCCGGTGAGCGAAGCAGCGGACATGGTTGGCCTGCTCAGTCTGCTCGATGCGGAGGCCGTCGAGGCGCACCTGCCGCAGCGCATGAAGGATTTCCCGCGCGTCGCGCAAGACCGCATTGTGCGGCAGATTGCTTCCGCCCGGTCGCCCGCGTGCTGCAAGCTCCTGCTGGCGCTGGTCGATTATCTCGACCCGCTGGTGATGCCGCTGGCGATTGACGAAATCGGCGTGACCGGCCGCCGCGAGGCGCTGCCGCGGCTCTTGTGCATCGTCGACGGTGATCTGCCGCCTGGAGCCAGCCCGTACCTTCGCGTCAAGGCTATCGAGGCGCTCGGCCGAATTCATGCGCCTGAGTCGATCAAGTCGCTCAAGCGCATCGCAGAATCGAAGCAAATGTGGCGTTGGAGCTCGCCGCAGGAGCTGCGCATCGCCGCGCTGCAATCGCTCGAAAAGCTCGACCCGGATTGGGTGCGCGAATTTCGCCCGCGGAGCGGCATCGAATCGGAAGATCTGGCCCTGGCTCCGCTTGATGTTCCATCCGATTCGCGCTGGGTGCGCCAGCGCCGGCACCGCCGCGTGCGCTTCCCCAAGCCCATCTTCGCGGTCAGCACGAATCTCCGCGAGAGCTGCCACTTCGAGATCCGAATTGCGAGTCTATCCGGCGGCGTCGCTAGGACTGACCGGCATCTTGCACCGGGTACGCAGGTCGAGCTGCGGCTGCAAGTGGGATTGCGCAACCTGGTGGCCACCGCGATGACCCGCGATTACCGCGCGCAGGACATGGCCTTCGAAATTGTGGACATCGGCCTCGAAGAGCGCGGCCGCTTCCGCCGCCTGCTGGCGGAAAACATGCCACACGACAAAAGTTCGTCCGAGTCCGTCGAATCCCGCGCCGAGACCCTGGTCACAAGCTAAACGTTCGCGGCGGAGTCTGCCTGCCGCAAATCTTCGTGCGTTCAACCCATCCCGCGCGTCGCGTTTCTTTGCCGCGCCGCATCCAACCAGTTAGAATGAACAATTGACGCCGCCGCGTCGTTGCGGACGGGAATCAGCACAAGAGCGGACACGCCCTTCGGGGGGCGGCAAAGCCATTCATGGAAGCAGCCCAGATACTCGACCGAGTTGTCGCGCGATTTATCGGCACCAAACACGAGCGCGACATCAAGCGCATACAGCCGACCATCGCGGCCATGAACGCGCGCGAAGCGGAAGTGCAGGCGCTCAGCGACGCCGATCTCAAGGCGCGATACCAGGAGCTGAAGGCGCAGGTCCAAAAAGAGCTGGAAGACGCAGATCCGGCGGAAGCCTCGTTCAAGGAGCGCGTGCAGAAGGCGTTCGAGCCGGTGATCGTTCCCACCTTTGCACTGGCGCGCGAGGCGGGGCGCCGTTTCCTCAACATGCGGCACTTCGACGTGCAGCTCATTGGCGGCATCGTCCTGCACGAAGGCAAAATCGCGGAGATGAAGACGGGCGAAGGGAAAACGCTGGTCGCGACGCTTCCGGCGGCGTTGAACGCGCTCTCCGGGCGAGGCGTGCATATCGTCACGGTGAACGACTACCTGGCTCGGCGCGACGCCGAATGGATGGCTCCGATCTATCGAGCCTTGGGATTGTCAGTGGGCGTGATCGTGCACGACCTCGATGACGACGAACGCCGCGCCGCCTACGGTGCGGACATCACTTACGGCACAAACAACGAGTTCGGCTTCGACTACCTGCGCGACAACATGAAGTACGACTTGGCCCATTGCGTCCAGCGCGGCCACCATTACGCCATCGTGGACGAGGTGGACTCGATCCTGATCGATGAAGCGCGCACGCCGCTGATTATTTCCGGTCCGTCGGAGGAGTCCACGGACAAATACTTCAAGATCGACAAGATTATTCCCAAGCTCATCCAGGAAATCGATTACACAGTGGATGAGAAGCACCGCACGGCCACGCTGACGGAAGAGGGCTTTAGCAAGTGCGAACGCCTGCTCGGCATAGCCAATCTGTCCGACGCGACGAATATCGAGTTCATGCATCACGTCCATCAGGCGCTCCGCGCGCACACGCTTTACAAGCGCGACGTGGACTACGTGGTGAAAGAGGGCGAAGTCATCATCGTGGACGAGTTCACGGGGCGGCAAATGCCTGGCCGGCGCTGGTCGGACGGCCTGCACCAGGCCATTGAGGCGAAGGAAAGCGTGAAAATCGAGCGCGAGAACCAGACGCTCGCCACGATCACCTTCCAGAACTATTTCCGCATGTACAAGAAGCTCGCCGGCATGACCGGCACGGCGGAAACGGAGGCCGCCGAGTTCCAGAAAATCTATAACCTCGACGTCTGCGTGATCCCGACGAACCGGACGCTCATCCGCAGGGAGTATCCCGACGTCGTGTATCGCACGGAGCGCGAGAAGTTCGAGGCTGTGGTCAACGGCATTCTGCAGGAAGACGACACGCTGGCGAACGGCATCCGTCATTACTACGAGCGTGGGCAGCCGGTGCTGGTCGGCTCGATCTCCATCGAGAAATCGGAAACAATTGCCGAGCTGCTGAAGAAGGTCGGCATCCCGCACAACGTTCTGAACGCCAAGCAACACGAGCGCGAATCGCGCGTTGTGGCGCAGGCGGGCCGCAAAGGCGCCGTCACGGTTTCGACGAACATGGCCGGGCGCGGCACGGACATCCTGCTTGGCGGCAATCCCGAATTCATGACGCGCGAGCATTTTCTGAAGAACAAGCTCGCCATGCCCTACGCCGCCGCGCCTGCTGTGATTCCGGCGGAGCCTTCCGGTAACGGCGACGCACCCGCGACCACTGTGCCGATGGTTCTCTTCCAGCACGAGGGGAAAATCTTTCAGGTGCCGCAGGACCAGTGGAAGCCCGTGTACGAGCAGTTCGTCGAGCAGTGCCGAACCGAACACGATGAAGTGGTCGCGCTCGGCGGCTTGCACATCCTCGGCACCGAGCGGCACGAGGCGCGGCGCATTGATAACCAGCTCCGCGGCCGCGCCGGCCGCCAGGGCGACCCCGGATCGTCGCGCTTTTTCCTCTCGCTCGAAGACGACCTGATGCGCATCTTCGGCGGCGAGCGCGTGAAGGCGCTGATGTACCGCCTGGGGATGACCGAGGGCGTGCCCATTGAATCGCGCTTGATCTCGAGCCGCATCGAGAACGCCCAGAAGTCCGTCGAGGCGCAGAACTTCGATGCGCGCAAACACCTGCTCGAATATGACGACGTGATGAACAAGCAGCGCGAGACGATCTACTCGATTCGCCGCTCCGCGCTTGAAGGAAAAGACCAGCGCGATTACGTTCTCGGCATTGCGGAAGATGTTGCGCGCGAGATCGCGGAAACCTATTGCCCGCGCGCACAGCACCCGCAGCAATGGAATGTATCCCAATTTCTGGCCGAGGCGCACGCGCAGTTCGGGATCGACGCAAAGGCCGCCGGGGCTGATCCGGCGAAGCTGAATGCGGATGAGCTGACCGGCGCAATCGTTGCGGCGGTGAACAAACGCTACGAGGAGAAAGAGGCGCAGATCGGCCCGGACGTCATGCGCTGGCTCGAGCGCCGCATCATTCTCGATGTCGTGGACACGCAGTGGAAGGACCACCTGCTTTCGCTCGACCACCTGAAAGAAGGCATCGGCCTGCGCGGCTACGGGCAAAAGGATCCGCTCGTCGAGTTCAAAAAGGAAGCCTTCACGCTCTTTGAAGACATGATGGCGCGCATCGACAATGAGACGATCCGCTACCTCTTCCACATTCAGGTGCAGCGGGACGAGCGCCCGCCGGAAGGCGAGCGTCAGCCACTTCCTCCACGCCCCTTCTCGCCGCGTCCGCGTGCCGATGCGGTGGCAGCCGGCGCCGCGGCAGCACGCGCCAACGAGCCAGAACAATTGCCGGCCTTCGCGCGCGAAATCGAGCGGCGCCAGCAGCGTCAACAGCGCGATTTGCAGTATCAAACCGGCCCGGCGCAAGCGGAAGCGCCGAAGCCGGTGCGCGCTGGAGCCAAAGTCGGCCGCAACGAACCGTGCCCGTGCGGTTCCGGGAAGAAGTACAAGAAGTGCCACGGCGCGAGCGTGTAGCCCGGGAACAAGCGATTTTCGTCATTTCGAGTGAAGCGAGATGCCTGCCCCTTCGCTTGCGATGAAATCTCTTTTCGTTACGCAGAAACTGAGGTTGATATGCCGCCCGCCCCAACGCCGATGCCGGAACGCCAGCCCATCCCGGGCGTGAAGAATCTCGTCGCCGTGGCCAGCGGCAAAGGCGGCGTCGGCAAAACAACCGTCGCCGTCAATCTGGCCCTGGCGCTGGAGAAGCTCGGCCACAAGGTCGGGCTGCTTGACGCGGACGTGTACGGCCCCAACGTGCCCTTGATGCTCGCCTCGACGGAAGAGCCCCGCGCGCTGGCCGAGCGCCGCATTCTGCCGGTGGACGCGATGGGGCTGAAGATGATTTCCATGGGCCTGCTGAATCGAGGCGACAAGCCGATGATCTGGCGCGGCCCGATGCTTCACAGCGTTATCACGCAGTTTCTCCGCAGCGTCGAATGGGGAGAATTGGATTATTTGATCGTGGATTTGCCCCCGGGCACCGGCGACGTGCAATTAACGCTGATCCAAACCGTGGCGGTGACCGGCGCCGTCGTGGTCACCACACCGTCGGTTGTCGCGCTGGCCGACGTACGCAAGGCCATCGAGATGTTTCGCCAGGTGAACGTCGAAGTGCTCGGCGTGGTCGAAAACATGAGCTCCTTCGCCTGCCCGCACTGCGGCAAGCCCGTGGATATTTTCGGCCACGGCGAAGGCGCGCGGACCGCGAAGGAATACGGCGTGCCCGTGCTCGGCGAGATTGAGATTGATCCCCGCATCCGCATCGGCGGCGACACCGGCAAGCCCATCGCTCTCGGCGGCGAATCCGCGCCGGGGGCAAAAAGCATCTACGCGATGACGCGCGCAGTCGCGGCGCGGCTCGAAAAAGTGGGCGCTGCTGCTGGTCCTGCCGTGCAAATCGATTAACCCGCCGCATTCCGCCGAACGCCATTTTGCTTCGGCGATTTGCGGTACGCCCTGCCCGGTCAAATTGTAGGAATTCGGCTCCTCCGGCTCATTCCGCCTTCCTTGTCAGGCTCACACCCGTATGCTAGTTTGCTCTCCTCAGTTCGCTGCTGAGACTTTCCATCGAGCGGTCCAGGGACGCCCCTGTGCTTGTGCCGTTCCAACTGTTTGGCCCGAACTTCAAGTTGGACGCGTGAGCCGACCCGGCGCGCCAGCCTGCTCATGGAGCTCGCAAAAGTGGGAGCGGCGGCAGACGGCGGGACCCGCCGGCGTTTTCACGCCCGGCAATCCTCGTCCGAAGTGCGAAAAACGGCGGAGGGCGCGCGGTTGATCCGGCAATACAGGGGCATACGGCCGCAAATTGCACCGACTGCCTACATTGATCCGGCGGCCGTCATCATCGGCGACGTAGTGATTGGCGAACACTCGAGCGTCTGGCCCTGCGCCGTGCTCCGCGGTGACGTGCACTACATCCGCATCGGCGCGCGCACGAATATTCAAGACGGCTCGATCTGCCACGTCATGCGCGAAGAGTGGCCGCTGATTCTCGGCGAAGGTGTGACCATCGGCCATTCGTGCACGCTGCACGGCTGCACCGTCGAGTCGCGCTGCCTGATCGGCATGGGCTCCGTTATTCTGAACGGCGCGCAGATTGGCGCCGGGAGCATCGTAGCCGCCGGCACGCTCGTCCTGGAAAAGACCGTCGTTCCTCCGGGAAGCTTGGTCGTCGGCCACCCCGGCACGGTGAAACGCTCCTTGACCGAGCTCGACAAGGCTTCGATTGACGCCTACGCCCAGCGCTACGTGGAATACAAAGAAATCTACCGGAAAGAAGTGAGTGGCGACTCGTGACCGGTGACTCGTGCATCGTGGCTTGTTCTAAACGGAGGTCATTCCGAGCGGAGCGAGGAATCTGTTTTTGCTTTCACGGAAGCCAAGGCAAGGAGCGCATCGAGTGAGCGAAGGCTCAGCCAAAGCGCCGCAGAAGGACCCCGGGAAGGGAACTGCCAAGCCGCGCAAATTCCAGGCCATCAAGGGCACCCGCGACATTCTTCCGCCTGATACCGCGCTGTGGAACCGCGTCGAGCAAACCGCGCACGAAGTCTTCGCCACGTTCGGCTTCGGCGAAATCCGCCTCCCAATTTTTGAGGAGACTGATCTGTTTGCGCGTTCGATTGGCTTCGATACTGACGTAGTTTCAAAAGAGATGTACACATTTATTGACCGGCCCGTCGAAATTCCCAAGCCACACAATCTGAACGACCTTCCTAGATTTTTGCTGGAGGTTGAACACGCACTAAAGAATAACGAAATCCCGAATACGACTCGTAACCGAAAAACTGTAGAAGTTCTGAAACAAACATTCTCGGAGCTAGAGACACTGTCCGCCCAAGTGAAAGCGGGTAACATAAACGAAGCTTTCGACCGGCAATATCGAGAATTATTGTTTCAGTGTAGTTATTTGGCGGCCCATGTCGAACTCGGGATAGAGGTAACCCTGCGTCCTGAAGCCACTGCCTCCGTTTGCCGCGCCTACATCGAGCACGGCATGTACACTCTGCCCCAGCCCGTCAAGCTCTACTGCTTGGGGCCGATGTTCCGCCGGGAGCGCCCGCAGAAGGGGCGCTACCGCCAGTTCTACCAGATCGACGCGGAAGTCCTGGGGGGCCCGGATGCGCCCGCCGTGGACGCCGAGCTCATCGAAATGCTCATGGTCTATTTCCGCAAGCTCGGCCTGGAAGGCGCCCGCCTGGACATCAACTCCATCGGCTGCCAGAATTGCCGGCCCAAGTACGTCGAACTGCTTCGCGAAGCGCTGCGCAAAGTGAAGGACAAGCTGGGGCTCGACAGTCAGCGCCGCATCGAAACGAATCCTCTCCGCGTGTTCGACTCGAAACTCCCGACCGAGCAAGCCGTCATCGCAAAGCTACCGCACATCACCGACCACCTGTGCGCCGATTGCGCCCAGAATTATGCCGGCGTCAAACGCGAGCTGGCCCTTCGCAACATCGCCTTCCAGCAGAACTGGCGCCTCGTGCGCGGCCTCGACTACTACATGCGCACGACGTTTGAAATCATCGCTCCGGGGCTCGGCGCGCAGAACGCCGTTTGCGGCGGCGGCCGCTACGACGGCCTCGTCGAATTGCTTGGCGGGCCGCCGACCAAGGGCATCGGCTTCGCTATCGGCGAAGACCGCCTGATCCTTTCGCTCCAGGAATCCGGAAAACCAAAAAAGGAGCGCGGGCTCGACGTCTTCATCGCCTGGATGGGCGAACCGGCTTGCAAAACTGCCGTGCGCGCGGCGCGTACCCTACGCGATGCGGGCCTCTCGGTTGAATTGCCCGGCGCGGCGCAGAAATTCAGTAGAGCCCTCGGCCAGGCCGATAAACTCGGCGCGCGCTACGCCTTGATTCTCGGCGAGGATGAAATCGCCAGCGGCCAGTGGACCGTGAAACGCCTGGCCGATGGTCGGCAAAGCAAGCTCTCGGAAACGGATTTGTTGAAACTCCTGAAACAGGAGCAGTCGATGTCCTCCTGAGCAAGGTGGGGCTCCAGGCAATCTCAACAGGGATTTCCAGGTTGAGATCCCTCGCCGCACTTGGGACGACACGGAAGAGGACAAGCGACGTGCTGGACTTCTTGGGGCAACTGAAGCGCACGCATTATTGCGGCGAGCTGCGCGCGACCGACGACGGCCGCGACGTCGTCGTCATGGGCTGGGTCCATCGCCGCCGCGACCTCGGCAATCTCCTCTTTCTCGACGTCCGCGACCGCTCCGGCATCCTTCAAGTTGTCTTCAATAAAGAAACGCAGCCGGAAGCGCACGCCAAGGCCGAGCAGGCGCGCGCGGAATTCGTCGTTGCGGTCGAAGGGCGCATAGTCAAGCGGCAAAAGCCGAATCTGGAGCTCGCGACGGGCGAAATCGAGCTCATCGCCAAGCGCCTGCACATCCTGAACACCGCCAAGACGCCGCCGTTTCAAATCGAGGACGAAATCAACGCGGCCGAAGAAACGCGGCTGCGCTATCGTTACCTCGATTTGCGCCGGCCCAAGCCGCACCGCAATCTGACGCTGCGCCACAAGGTTGTGCTGGAAATCCGCAACGCCATGGACGAATTGGGCTTCGTCGAAGTCGAAACGCCCATGCTCACGCGCTCGACGCCCGAGGGCGCGCGCGACTACCTCATTCCCAGCCGCACCCATCATGGCCAGTTCTACGCGCTGCCGCAATCGCCGCAGATTTTCAAACAGATCCTGATGATCGCCGGCCTCGACCGCTATTTTCAGATCGTGAAATGCTTCCGCGACGAAGATTTGCGCGCCGACCGCCAGCCGGAATTCACCCAGCTCGATCTCGAGATGTCCTTTCCGCGGCAGGAAGACATCTTTGAAGTGATCGAAAAGGTCATGGTCCGCGTGTGCGCGGTCGCGGGAATCAAGGCCGAGGCGCCGTTTCCGCAGATGCAGTACAAGGACGCGATCCGCTTCTACGGCAGCGACAAACCGGACCTGCGCTTCGGGATGGAGCTCCACGATGTGTCGAACTGTTTTTCGCCGGAAGTTCGCGGCAAGCTGCAGATGGACGGGCACGTGTTTGCGTTCCCCGTGCCGGGCGCGGCCGGTTATTCGCGCAAGAAGATTGACGAGCTGACCGAGAAAGCCAAAACGCTCGGCGCGCGCGGTCTCTATACGGTCAAAGTCACGGCGGACGACATCCAGTCATCGCTCGGGAAGCTTGTCGGCATCGAATTCGTGGCCATGATTGTGGCGCTCTGCGACGCGAAGCCCGGTGACCTCGTCGTCGTGGTCTCCGCGAAAGAGCAGATCAAGGGAAGCGAAGCCGCGGCGCTTATCGCCGGACAGTTGCGCGTGTACCTGGCCGAGCAGCTGAACCTGATCGACAAATCGAAGTGGAAATTCCTGTGGCTCACCGGTTTTCCGCTCTTTGAATGGAGCGAGACGGACAAGCGCTGGGTCAGCGCGCAGCATCCGTTCACCGGGATTGTGGAGGAAGATCTCGAGAAGCTCGAGATCTCTCCGTGGGAGGTTCGCTCGAAAGGCTATGACCTGGTGCTGAATGGCGTCGAGCTGGGCTCCGGCAGCATCCGGATTCACCGCCAGGACGTGCAGGAGCGCGTCTTCAAGGCACTCGGCCTCACCGAAGAGCAACAGCGCCGCCGCTTTGGCTTTTTCCTCGACGCGCTGACCTACGGCACGCCGCCGCACGGTGGCGTCGCGCTCGGCCTGGATCGCACGGTCATGCTCCTCGCCGGCGAAAAGTCCATCCGCGAAGTCATCGCTTTCGCGAAGACCACCGCCGCGCAGGACCTGATGGCCGATTCGCCGAGCGCAGTGGATCCCGGGCAGCTCGATGAGTTGGGAATCGCCCTCAAAGCGCGCAAAAAGGTGGCAGAATAGTGCTCGGGTTCCGGGCACAGGGGCTTTGAGCGGCGTGCCTTTTCTTTAGGAGGCCGGGGCTTCAGACCCGGCGGAAGAAACGGCCGCAAAAAGGGGGCTTTAGCCCCTGAAGAAAGCTTGTAGATGACAACACCGAAGCACCGAACCGCCCCAGTCATCTCCTACTTTGTCACCACGAGATGCTGGCAGGGCCGCACCGTCTTCCAAGTCTCCGAAAATGCTGAAATCCTGATAAGGTCCCTCTTTCACTATCGCGAAAAAAAAGCGTACCTACTCCACGAATTTGTCGTCATGCCCAATCATCTCCATCTCCTGCTGACGCCAACCACAACGACAAGCCTTGAAAAAGCCATTCAGCTAATCAAAGGCGGCAGCTCCTACCAAATTCACAAAGAACGCAACCAAAAGATGGAAATTTGGCAGCAAGGCTTCTACGATTGGACCATCCGAGATGCGAACGACTGGCGAACTAAAGTCGAATACATTCGAATGAACCCTGTCCGAGTAAAGCTCGTCCAAAGACCGCAGGACTGGCCATATTCCTCCGCCGCTGGGCAATTTACCCTCGATCCGATGCCAAGCAAATATTCGCAGCGGGCTTCAGGGGCTGAAGCCCAAATCAAATCGTCTGCAACGCCGGAGCTAAAGCTCCGGCCTCCTAAAGAGCAACACGCATGAGCCGCATCCGCATCCTTCCCGAAGCTGTCGCCAACAAAATCGCCGCGGGCGAGGTTGTCGAGCGGCCCGCCTCCGTCGTCAAAGAGTTGCTCGAAAACGCGCTCGATGCCGGCGCGAAAAGCGTGCGCGTCGAAGTTGAAGCCGGCGGCAAGCGCATGATCCGCGTGATAGACGAGGGCCACGGCATGAGCCACGACGATGCGCTCCTGGCTTTCGAGCGCCACGCCACGAGCAAGCTCCGCACCGTGGACGATTTGCTCTCCATCGCCACGCTCGGGTTTCGCGGCGAAGCCCTGCCTTCGGTCGCGGCCGTTTCTCGGCTTCTGCTCGAGACCCGCGCGGAAGAAGAAGCCGAAGGCACGCGCATTGAATTTGCCGGCGGAAAACTTGTCGGGGTGAAGCCCGCCGGCCTGCCCACGGGAACAACCATCAGCGTGGCCGATCTTTTCTATTGCGTGCCCGCGCGGCGCAAGTTCTTGAAATCCGACACAACCGAGCTCGGCCACATCGCTTCGCTTGTGACCCACTATGCGCTTGCGAATCCCGACAAACAATTCCTCCTGAAAACGCCGACGCAGGAAATTCTGGACTGCGCGCCGGTTGAGAAACTCGCCGACCGCGTCTATCAAATCTTTGGCCGCCAATCGCTTGACGAACTGGCAGAAATTCCTGCCGCGTCGGGCCCCTTCCGCGCCGCCATCATGGAACCGGAGCTCGAGCCCGGCGAAGAAGCCGCGACGCTCACGGTCTCGGGCTTCACCTCGCGCCCGGAAGTTCAGCGCCCCAATCGCAACGGCATTTATATTTTCGTGAATCGCCGGCTGGTGCGCGATCGCTTGATTCTCCACGCCATTCACGAAGCCTATCGCAACATTCTTCCGGCGGCAGTCTATCCGGCCGTCCTGCTCTTTCTCGACATGCCCTACGACGAAGTGGATGTGAACGTCCACCCGGCGAAGATCGAAGTGCGCTTCCGTCATCCGCAATTCGTGCACGACTTCACGCGCGACGCGATTCGCCAGGCGCTTGTGAAGGCGCGGCCGATTGCGAGCTTCGCGACAGCAGCCGTCGCCGCGGTTCCAGCACAACCTGGTGCGCTCCAAGCTGCCCATGCGGCGGCAACAGCTCCCGGCGTAACCGAGCCGCCGCGCACGGTCATTCCCCCGATGGCTCCCCTCGAAGAGATGGGCCTCGGCTCGGGAGTCGGCTCCGACGGCGGGCTTGGCGCTTTCGATCTCACGCCCGCGGCGCTGCCTCCCCTTGAACAGCGCTTCGCCTTTGAGCCGGGACCTGCGTTCGGCGCTGCCGTGGCGCCTGCGGCAGAAAATCCTGCAATCGCAGACTGGCCTGCTGCACAAGGAGCACAAGCGGCCAATGCGCCGGCGACGCTTCCGCATCCGGACGAAATCGCGGATCTGAAGCCGCTCGGACAGGTCAGCTCGAGCTTCATCGTTGCCGTGAACGGCCAGGGCCTCTGGATTGTGGATCAGCATGTGGCGCACGAGCGCGTGCTCTTTGAACAGCACCTCGCTGCGCGCCGCGCGGGCAGAGTCGAAAGCCAGCGCATGCTCATGCCCATCGTGGCCGAGCTTGCGCCGCGCCAGCTCGTCATTTTCGAGCGCATCGCCGAAGAGCTGGCGGCGAACGGCTTCGAGGTCGAGCCGATGGGGCCGCGCAGCGTGGCGATTCAGGCCGTGCCGGCGGGCATCGCTGCGGGCGACTCGGAAAAATTGCTGACCGAAATCTTGGACGGCATCGAGCGGGAAAACGCCGCTATCTCCATCGAGACGCTGCAGGCGAAGATTGCCGCTTCGACGTCCTGCCATGCGGCGATCAAAGTCAACATGCCGCTCGACCAAACAAAAATGGAGTGGCTGCTCGGCGCGCTGGCCAAGACCGATTGTCCGATGAGCTGCCCGCACGGGCGGCCAATCGTTTTGCGTTATTCGCTGAAAGAAATCGAGCGCGCGTTCCATCGCATTTGAAATCTTGTGTGTGGGGGCGGACCTCTGCCCCGCTGGGGGACCTTGCATGCCCGACGCTCAAAGAACGGCTGTGATCTTCGGGCTCGCAAATAAGCGCAGCATCGCCTGGGCCATTGCGCAAAAGCTGCATGAGGCGGGCTGGCGGCTGGCCATCACTTATCAAAACGAGCGGCTGGAGCAGGAAGCAAAGGACCTCATCACCGAATTGCCGGGCGCCGCAGGCTTCATGTGCGATGTCAGCCACGACGAGCAGATCGCGCGGCTGTTCGAGGAATTGAAGAATCGCTACGGCACGCTGCACGGTTTGGTGCACAGCGTCGCATTTGCGCCGGCAGAAGAGCTGAAAGGCGAATTTCTGAGCACGACCCGCGAAGGATTCCGGATCGCGCACGATATCAGCGTGTATTCGCTTGTGGCCGTGACGCGGGCCGCGGCGCCGCTGATGACCGCAGGCGGAGGCATCGTCACGATGACGTACTATGGGGCCGAGAAGGTCGTGCCGAGGTACAACGTGATGGGCGTGGCGAAAGCGGCGCTCGAAGCCTCGGTGCGCTACCTGGCGCACGATCTCGGGCCGAAAAACATTCGCGTGAACGCGATTTCTGCCGGCCCTGTCAAAACACTCGCCGCGCGAGGCATTGCCGGATTCGGTGACATGCTCAAGTCGCACGCCGAACGCGCGCCCATGAAACGCAACGTGGACACTGCAGAAATCGGCGCAACCGCCGCGTTTCTTCTCTCCGAAGCGGGTTCCGGCATTACTGGCGAGACCATTTACGTGGACTGCGGCTACAACATCATGGGTTTCTGAGTGGCACAGGTACCCCTGCCCGTGCCGCGTTGGATTGATGGAAGAAATCTGGCCGCACAGCGAGGACCGGTTGTGCCACGAGATGCGAAAACTCACCATCACCATTGACGGCCCGGCTGGCTCGGGGAAGAGCAGCGTTGCGCGGCGTATTGCCGAAGTTCTGGGGTATGTGTATCTCGACAGTGGCGCGATGTACCGCGCGCTGGCGCTGAAGGCGCTCGAGCGGCAGGTGCCGATGGACGACGAAGCCCGCCTTGTCGCGCTGGCACGGGATACGCACATCGAGCTGCGCCCGCCAACTTCCGAGCAAGCCGCCACGGGCGTGAAGAACCGCGTCTTTCTCGATGGGCGCGAAGTGACGGAGGCAATCCGTACGCCGGAGGTGGCGCAAGCCGCATCGCGGCTTGCCACGATTGCGGCCGTGCGCGCCGTCCTCGTGGCGGAACAGCAGCGCGCCGGCGCGGGGGGCGGCATCGTGATGGAAGGCCGGGATATCGGCACCGTCGTCTTCCCCCAAGCCGAGCTGAAGATTTTCTTGGACGCCACGCCGGAAGTCCGCGCCGAGCGCCGCTGGAAAGAGCACCGGGAAAAAGGCGAGACGATGACCGTCGAGGAGGTGCTTGACGAGGTACACGAGCGGGACAAGCGCGACCGGGAGCGAAAAGTGTCCCCGCTCGTGCGCGCTGCCGACGCGGTGCTCGTAGACAACACGGGCATGAACGTCGAAGAGACGGCGCGCCTGGTGGTGATGCTGGCGCGCGAAAGGGAGAAAGAGTTGGCACGAGCAGCAGGGAAGGAGTGAGGATGCGAATCATGTTTTTCTCGGCGATGGCCGGCGCTGCAGTTTGGCTGATGTTCCCCGTGATCGCTTTGGCCCAAGCGGCCGGAACGGCGGGCGGTGCTTCCGCTGGAGCCGCGCGCAAATTCCGCGCGCATCTTGAAGAAGACTGGAGGCGCTGGATGGAGGAATATCCGGAGACGGCCACTGCCGTCGGCTATCCGGGGCAAAATCGGCGCTGGACCGACGATTCGGCCCAAGGAATCGAGAAGCGCAAGCAGCATCTTCACGAAAGTCTCGCCAAGCTGAAAAGTTTCTCTCACGATGCGCTGCCCGCGAACGAGCAATTGAACTACGACCTCTATCGCGAACTTCTGGAAACCGCGGGAGAAGGGCTGAAATACGGCGACGAACCGAACCCTCTCCGGAATGTTGTGCCGCGCAATCTTTGGATGCCCCTCCTGCAGATCGGCGGCATCCAGCAAGAAGCGGCCAGCACGATTGCCAGCACTCCGCACCAGAGTGCGGCGGATTACGAGGACATCCTGGCGCGCCTCGAAACGCTGCCGAAGGCCGTCGATCAGCAGATCGCGCTGTTGCACGAGGGCTTGAAGAGCGGCTACACCCCGCCAAAGATTGCGCTGCGCGACGTTCCCAAACAGATCGCAGACCTCGTTCCCCCCGATCCGCTGGCGAGCGCGCTGCTCCAGCCCTTCCATGAATTTCCGGCGGGATTTCCGGAGGCGGAACGCGCGCGGCTGACCGAAAGAGCCAAGACGGTCTATGCGGGCGCGGTCGCGCCGGCCTTCCAGAAACTACATGACTATTTCGCGCAATCGTATCTGCCCGCGTGCCGCGAGACGATTGCTGCGGCCGCCTTACCGGACGGCGCGCAAACCTATGCCTTTCGCGTGCGCTGGCAAACGACCACGAGCCTGACGCCGCAGCAAATCCACGAAATCGGCCTAGCGGAGGTGAAGCGCATCCGCGCGGAGATGGACAAAGTCATCGCCTCTACGGGCTTTTCAGGCAGCTTCCACGATTTCACCGAATTTCTCCGGACCGATCCGCGCTTTTATTACGACAAGGCCGAAGACCTCGTGAACGGCTACCGCATCATTGCGAAGAAAGCCGATCCGCAGCTCGCGCATCTATTCGGCAAGCTGCCGCGTCTGCCCTACGGCGTGACGCCCATCCCGGATTTCAAGGCGCCTTCGCAGACGACGGCTTATTACCAGCCCGGAGCGCCGAGCGCGGGGCGTCCGGGACAATATTTTGTGAACACCTACAATCTGCACGCGCGGCCAAAATGGGAAATGGAAGCGCTGAGCATACACGAAGCCGTGCCGGGACATCATATTCAGATTGCCCTGGCGCAGGAGCTCGAAGGCGCGCCGGAATTTCGGAAGCATGTGGGCTACTCCGCGTTTGTCGAAGGCTGGGCGCTGTATGCGGAAAGTCTGGGCGAAGAAATGGGTTTTTACACGGACCCATACTCGAAATTCGGGCAACTGACTTACGAGATGTGGCGCGCGGTGCGGCTGGTGGTGGACACGGGAATGCATGCGATGGGCTGGACGCGCCAGCAAGCGATTGACTATTTCCGCGAGCACACGGGGAAGACGGATCAGGACATCACCGTCGAAGTGGACCGCTACATCGTCTGGCCGGGGCAGGCGCTGGCGTACAAGATTGGTCAGATGAAGATTCGCGAGCTGCGGCGCGAGGCTGAGGCGAAGCTGGGCGCGAAATTCAACATTCGCAGGTTTCATGACGCCGTCCTCGAGCAAGGCGCCGTCCCGTTGGGCCTGCTGGAGAAGCACATGGAGAGCTGGATTGCGGTGCAGGCGGCCGGAGCGAAGTAAGAGTTGCTGAAATGGCTCCGGAAATTGGAAGTGCCGGTTCGGGGCGCCCCACACCCCCCTGTTTTTCGTAACGATATGCTAGGAGAGGACTTAGGGGCGACTGTTCCCGTAACGATATGCTGCGAAAGGACTTATAAGTGGTTTGTTGACATATCGTTGCGGTCCGGCTCCGTAAGAGATTGGTAGCAAAGGAATTGGCAACGAGCGACTTTGCAAGAATGTGCCTCTAAAGGAGTTAGCCGGCAATTTGTCAAAGAGCGTGTGCGCCGTGCCGGCCGGGAGCAGGGTCAGGGCAATCCGTAAACCAAATCCGAGACGTATGTTACCATACTAGTATACTTCTGTCAATCGATAATGCGAGGGGAGGCTGTGGAAAACGCAGCGGCAAGGGGACAATTGCGAAACGGTCCCCGCCCTTCCTGACAGGGTCGGGAAGGATGGGACACGGCGGTCTTGAGTCATCGCGGATGCTGCGGCACCCGCCTCACCGATCCGGACTTCGATAGGTAAGGTATTTCCCCGCAATTGTTCTACTTATTTTCCTGTGATTGTCTCCGGTGTTTTCTCTATTGCCGTTCTCCTGAGTTTTCGGTTATGCA
>WNGJ01002709.1_pt1 | contig 18073 bp, 20 predicted proteins | sample 5400611 | NCBI WGS metagenome assembly WNGJ01 (sample SAMN13153375, study PRJNA577476) | soil metagenome | isolation source: 40 cm soil or saprolite under Garry oak tree replicate 1 | place: USA:California | collected 2016-06-15 | reverse complement strand
GCGCCCGCTGCTCATCGCTGAGCGCCGGGAACGCCTCATCGCCGTGGTAGGTCATCAGTTATCGCGTCTTCCGTGCGGCGCGTGCGGTGGCCTGCCGGGCCCGGCGGATGGCCGGGTCGTGGTATTCCGCGCGCGGCGGTTCGCTGTCCGCGCGGCGCGGCGGGCGCCGCCGGACCTGTATCTGCCTCACGATGTCTCGTTCCTTCCGTGCTGGTTGCGCTGGTCAGCAGTTGTCGCGGGTGATCCCGCCACGCGGGCCGGGACACCGCTGGCTGAGTCATGCCCTGGCGGGCGGCGAGCCCCGGTGATCGGCCAGGCGGCCCCGGGCCCGGGATCGCAGGCCGCCGGGGCAGCCGCCTCGGCGGCGAGCTGGCGGACCCAGCGCATCCGCTCGGCGGCCGCCTGGGGGTGGTCGCCGGACTCTTGGGCCATCCGGCTGACGCAGCCGCGGGTACCGAGCCGGCGCACGGCGCGGCTGATCGCCGCGGCCACGCTTCCGGCGGAAGGTGCGGCCGATCGCTGCAGCGCGGAGGCGAACAGTGCCTCGCACCATGCGTCGTCCGCGTTCAGCCCGGTCCTCGCCGTCCTCCCCGCCGGTGATGTGCCTGCCGGGGAGGGGACCGGCTCGCCGGGAGCGGGGGCACCGCGGCGGGCGAAGCGGACGGGCAGCCCGCCGCCGGTCCGGGCCTGCGTGCGGGTGGAGGTGCCCGATGAGGTGGTCACGGTGTCGCTCCTGACTAGCCGGCTGTCGTGCTGCTGCGGGTGACCTCGCTGCCGGGCCGGCGAGGTGCTCACGCGGGCTGCGATGCAGGGTTCGCGGCAACGGCAGCGGCGGCGGCGGCCTCGGTGCGGGCCGTTTGTGCGTGCTCGCGGCTGTCGCGTGAGGAGATCAGGACCGTGGCCAGGATTGCCCCGGCGATGGCAAAGCCCGCGCCGACGAGGAACGCGCGGTCGAACCCCTGTGTCAGGGCGACCGGGGCGCTGTGCACGCCCGCGTGGAGCGCGCTCTGGGTCCGGCTGTTGGCGAACGTCGCCAGGATCGCGAGTCCGAGCGCACCGCCTATCTGCAGGGCCGTGTTGTTCAGCCCGGAGGCGAGGCCGGCCTCCCGGGGCTCGGTCCCGGTCACCGCGGCGATCGTGACGGGCACGAACGAGAGCCCCAGCCCGGCCCCGGCCAGCAGCGACGGGCCGAGCACGTCGGCGAGGTAGGAGCCGCCGGGGGCGGGCACCCGGGAGAACCAGATCAGGCCGCCGGCGGTGAGCAGCATCCCGGCGATCAGCACCGGCTTGAAGCCGATGCGGGTGACGAGCCGCGAGGCAGCCCCCGCCGCGACAATGATCCCGACCGCGAGCGGCAGGTACGAGACGCCCGTCTTGATCGGCGAGTAGCCGAGCACGTCCTGCAGGTACAGCGAGATGAAGAAGAACATCGAGAACAACGACATGCCGATCAGGAGGGCGACCGTGTCCGCTCCGCGCAGCGTGCGCAGGCGGAAGATCGAGAACGGCATCAGCGGGTGGCGCCCGCGCCGCTCGATGACCAGGAACGCGGCCAGCAGGACGACGGCGCCGGCGATCCTGGCCAGCGTCGCCGCGGATCCCCAGCCGGCGTTCACGGCGTCGACGATCGCGTAGACCAGCAGGGACAGGCCTGCGGTGACGGTCACCGCGCCGGGAAGATCGAAGGTGCTCGCCCCGTCGTCGGCGCGGCTTTCGCGCAGCGTCCGCGGCGCGAGCGCCGCCGCGGCAATCCCGATCGGGACGTTGACGAACAGCACCCAGCGCCAGTTGAGGCCGCTGGTGAGGATCCCGCCGAGAAGCACGCCGGCGGCGCCGCCCGCGCCCACGACCGCCCCCCAGATCCCCAGTGCCCGGTTGCGCTCAGCGCCCTCGCGGAACGTCACCGTGATGATCGACAGCGCCGCGGGAGACACGATCGCGGCGCCGAGGCCCTGGGCCGCCCGCGCCGCGAGCAGCCATCCCTCCGACTGCGCGATCCCGCCCGCGAACGAGGCGAGCGAGAACAGCACCAGTCCGAGTATGAACATCCGGCGGCGCCCGAGCAGGTCGGCCATCCGGCCGCCGAGCAGCAGGAAGCCGCCGAAGGTCAGCGTGTAGGCGTTGACGACCCACGAAAGATCGGTCCGCGAGAAGTCAAGGGCCCTGCCGATCGACGGCAGCGCGACGTTCACGATCGAGGCGTCGATCACGACGACGAACTGCGTCATCGCGAGCAGCGCCAGGGCGAGATTCTTCCCGCGGGGCGTATAGAGCTGCGATGTCTGCGGGGGGCTTGTTGATGTCATTGGAAGCCGACCTCCGGTTCCGTATAGAGCGGTGATGTCTGCGGGGGGGGTATCGATGTCATTGGAAGCTGACCTTCGGTACCGTTTGCGATCCGCCAGGTCACGCGCGCTTAACCGGTCGGGGCCTGCTTCTCGGGCAGGTGCCAGCGGTACGGCGCGATCAGCTTGTCGACCGACGGCGGGCTCCACGATCCGGGTTCGTAGGGCTCGACGGGGGGCGGGTTCTGGAGCAGCGGCTCGGAGATCTCCCAGAGCCGCTCGATCCCGCCGGCGCTGGTGAACAGCGACTGATCGCCGATCATGGCGAGCAGGATGAGCCGTTCGTAGCCTTCGAGCGCATGTGAGAGGGCGAACGAGTCCTGGTAGCTGAACACCATCTTCGCGGTGCCCAGGCTCAGTTCAGGTCCGGGCACCTTGGCCAGGAACTCGGTGCTGATCGAGCCGGGATCGGCGAAGTCGATGACGATCTCGTCCAGCCGGCCGGCGGCGATGTCCTGCTTGTGCGCGCGGAACATGCGCAGCGGCGGCTCGTGGAAACCGAGCGTGATGACCTGGCGCCCGGCCGCCATGGACTTGCCCGAGCGGAGGAAGAACGGCACGCCGTGCCAGCGCCAGTTCTCCACGTCGGCCCGCAGCGCTACCATGGTCTCGGTGTCCGAGTCGCCCCGCACGCCGGGCTCGGAGCGGTACCCGCGGTACTGGCCGCGGACGACGTGCCTGGTGTCGATCGGCTTCAGCGCCTCGAATACCTTCGCCTTCTCGTCCCGCAGGGGCTTGGCGGACAGCGACACCGGCGGTTCCATGGCCACGAACGCCAGCACCTGGAACAGGTGGGTCACGATCATGTCCCGGTAGGCGCCGGTCGCGTCGTAGAAGGCGGCCCGTCCCTCGATCGTAAGCGTTTCCGGCACGTCGATCTGCACGTAGCGGATGTGATCGCGGTTCCAGACCGGTTCGTAGAGCCCGTTCGCGAACCGGAACGCGAGGATGTTGTCGACCGATTCCTTGCCCAGGAAGTGGTCGATGCGGAAGACCTGCGACTCGTCGAAGACCGCGTGCACCGTCTGGTTCAGCGCGCGCGCCGACTCCAGGTCGGTGCCGAACGGCTTCTCGATGATCACCCGGGTGTCGCTGGTAACCAGGCCCGCGGCACCGAGCATCTCGATGACCAAGGCGAACGCGGCGGGCGGCACGGCCAGATGGAACAGCCGCCGGGGCGAGCCGCCGATCTCCTTCTCCGCCCGCTGGATCGCCGCTTCCAGGTCCGCGGTGTTCCCCGGTTCGGCGGCCCCGAACGACAGGCGTTCGGCGAACGACGGCCAGGCCGGATCGGTCGGCTTGGTGATGCAGAAGTCCTCGCACGCCTGCTCGGCGCGCTGGCGGAACTGCTCGTCGGTCAGCGCGCAGGCGCGCGGCGACGAGCCGATGATGCGGTACTCGCGCGGCAGCAGCCCGGCCGCGTGCAGGTTGAACAGCCCGGGCAGCAGCTTGCGCTTGGCCAGGTCGCCGGTGGCGCCGAACAGCACGATGACGTGATTCTCGGGCCGCGGTGATCCGTTCTTGGCTCTGCTGACCTTGTTCATAGCGGAAACATTCTCCTAAACATGCGCGTTCCCCTCGTGTCGTTGTCCTCCGGGTCTCCTGACGACCGCGGGCCGTAGCTGCGGTGTTGAACCGGGCACTGGAGCTGACGCTACGGTCCGGCCCCGGCCGGCGGCTTCTGTCGTTTGACTGGGCATGCCGGGCGCCATGGGGCCGGGTTGCGCCTGTCCCGCCCGGGACGACTGGCCTAGGCGGTGAGAACGACCAGCCTGCTGCCCACGGCGACGGTGAGATGGCTGGCGAGGCGACCGCGGAAACGTCCGGGCTGGGGCGCCGGCCTGGCGGTGCCGCGGGGGACAATGGGTGTCATGACGGTGCCGATCTTGTTCGGGCGCAACCGTGAGCTGCGCGTGGTGGCGGATGTGCTCGAGCGCGCTGGTGAGCGTGGCGGTGGCCTGCTGGTTCGCGGGCCGGCCGGTATCGGGAAGACCTCCGTGCTGGAAGCGGCCAGGGCCAGGGCGGCCGGGCTGGGGTTCGGGGTGCTGGCCGCGACCGGCGTGCAGTCCGAGGGCGGCTTCGCGTTCGCCGGGTTGCACCAGCTCTTGCGGCCCGTGCTGGCCTTCCTCGCGCGGCGCCTCGACGTGGAGCCGATCATCTTGCTGGCCGCCCTCCGCGACGGATACGACACCGACCTGACCGAGGCGGGGATGCCCGAGCTTGCCGTCGCCGGCCTGGACGAGGCCGCGGCCGCCGCGCTGCTGGAGGCCACAGACCCCGGTCTGGACGCGGCGGCCCGGGCCCGGCTGCTGGCCGATGCCGCCGGGAACCCGCTGGCCCTGGTGGAGCTTCCCGCGGCGCTGCGATCCGCGCACTGGGGAGACGGAGCCGTCCTGCCGGCGGTGCTGCCGCTGACCGCGCGGCTGGAGCGGGCGTTCGCCACCCGGGCTGCCGGGCTGCCCGCACCGGCTCGCCGTGTCCTGCTCGCCGCGGCCGTCGACGACGAGGCTGACCTTGCCGAGGTGCTGGCGGTCGCCGGCCGCCTCGCCGGGGCGGCGCTGCCCGCGGACGCACTTGATCCCGCGGTCGGCGCCGGCCTCGTGGAAGCTGACCAGGCATCGATACGGTTCCGCCACCCCCTGGTCCGGTCGGCGATCTACCAGCAGGCCAGCGCGCCGCAGCAGCGGGCCGCGCACGCGGCGCTGGCCGCCGTGCTGGCCGGCCAGCCCGACCGGCGCGCCTGGCACCGCGCCGCCGCGACGGCAGGCGCGGACGAGGACGTCGCGGCCGAGCTGGAGGCGGCGGCCGCCCGCGCGCACCGGCGCGGCGCCGTCCAGGTGGCGCTGGCCAGCCAGCAGCGCGCCGCGATGCTGAGCCCCGATCCCGGCCGCCGGGCCGGACGGCTGCTGCGCGCCGCGGAGATGGGGTTCGAACTCGGCCGGCACGACGTGGTCGACCGGCTGCTCGCCGAAGCCGAGCGGTACCGCCCGGGCCCGCTGCAGCGGGCCAGGATCGCGTGGATCCGGGAGCTGTTCCACGACGGCACCCCCGGTGACGCGCAGCGGGTGCGTCACCTGGTCCAGGTCGCCGACCAGGCCAGGCTGGACGGGGACACCGATCTTGCCCGGAACCTGCTGCTGGGCGCCGCCGTCCGGTCCTGGTGGGCCGACCCCGGGGAGCCGGCCCGAGAGCTGGTGGTGGCCGCGGCCGAGCGCGCTGGCGCGGCGGAATGCGACCCCCGGCTGCTCGTGATCGTCGCGGCCGCCTCGCCGATCAGCCGGGGCGGCGACATCCTCGCGCGCCTGGCCGGGGTAGCGGCCGCCGACGTCGCCGATCCCCGGCGAGCATGGCTCCTGGGCATGGCCGCGATGGCGGCCGGTGACTTCGAGCGTGGCGTGAGGTTCCTGTCCGGGGCGGCCGACGGGCTACGGGCGCAGGGGCGGCTCGCGCTGCTGGCCCAGGTGCTCAGCCTGCAGGCCACTGCCGCGATCCACCTCGGGAACTGGGCCATGGCGGTCACCGCGGCCGACGAGGGCACCCGGCTGGCCGAGGAGACCGGCCAGCCACTCTGGCTCGCCGGGACGAAGATTTCCCAGGCACAGGTGGCGGCGCTGCGCGGCCAGCACGACGCCGCCGATGCCCTTATCAGTGAGGTCGAGCGGACAGCCATTCCTGGCCGTCTCAGCCACCTGATGGCGCATATCCAGTTGGCCCGGGGCATGTCCGCGCTCAGCGCGGGGCGTCACGCCGACGCATATGAGTATCTCCGGCGCATGTTCGACCCAGCGGATGCGGCGTTTCACCGGCGGCAGCTTTTTGGCGCGATCCCTTATTTCGCTGAGGCCGCAGTGCATAGCGGGCATACCGGCGAGGCCCGCGCGGTGCTGGCCGGCGTGGAGCCCATCGCGGCGCTGACACCGGCGCCGAAACTGCACGTCGGGCTCGCCTACGCGCGCGCAGCGCTCGCCACCGGTGACGACGCTGAACCGCTCTTCGCCGCCGCCTTCGACGCCACGGCAGGCCGGTGGCCGCACGACCGGGCCCGGCTGGAGCTGCTGTACGGATCCTGGCTGCGCCGGCACCGCAGGGTCACCGAGTCCCGGGTCCCGCTGCGCGCGGCCCGCGACTGGTTCGACACCCATGGGCTCAGCTCGTGGGCCGACCAGGCCCGCCAGGAACTGCGCGCCGCCGGCGAGACAAGCCACCGCCGCGCCCCGAACGCCTGGGACCGTCTCTCCCCCCAGGAACTGCAGATCGCCCGGATGGCCGCCGACGGGCTGTCCAACCGCGACATCGGCGAGCGCCTCTACCTTTCCCACCGCACTGTCGGCTACCACCTCTACCGGATCTTCCCCAAACTCGGAATCACCTCCCGTTCGCAGCTAAACGCCGCGCTGGAAGGCAGCGCCGCCCCCGGCGGCGGCCGCGGCGCCGTCATCTGACGGCCGCCGTCAGCTCCCCGGCCCAGGCCAGTCTCCCGGGCCGCGCAGGCCGCCGCACCAGTCATCTGGCGCTCACGGCTCTCTCATCGATCTGTCGCCGGATTTTTCTAATTGATCTGTGGGGTGCCCTTGAACTGTGGGTGCGACGACCGCCGCGCGACCGGATCAGTCGCCGGTACCGCAGGTCCCAACCGTAGGATGGAGCCGCCGAGATCGCCGTGGGCAGCTGCCGCGGCAGGAAGGCAGGCAGCAGATGTCTGGCGGGAGCGTACACGGGCGGGAGCCGGAACCGCTCGATGAGACCCGGACTGCCTCGCTTACGCCGAAGCGGTCCACGCTGGGGACGACGAAGCCGCGCGGGCCACGCATGACATCCTTCATTTCCGCCTCGCGGGGCGTGCTGACGCGATGGCGGCGCCGCTGAGGCTGGCCTGCCTGATCCTGGACGAGGCCGGAAGGCAGGGCTGCGATGTCGATGCGGTGCTGGCCGGCGTGCGGGCCGAGCTCCTTGCCGAGCGCGACCACCGCAGCCGCCGATCGCCCGGAGCAGGGCACGCCGGCCCCGGCCAACTGGATGACGTAGCTGACGCGGGTACCGGCCGCGAACCGCCCGTCGGGTTTCACCTTCTGTAACGAAACGTCAGCCATCCGGAGCATGCGAGCCAGGTGACACCGCCGACCCGGGGCGCCACGGTGAGCGTTGCCGCGTCATGGTGAACATGGCCCGGGGCTTATGGTCAGGCCGGTCCGATTGCCCGCACCCACCGGGAGTGACGTCCGGTGCTCCTAACGAGTGACAAGAGCCAGGTCAGCGCACCTGCGCCCCTGTGGTCAGGGCGGTGATGACGATGTTGTGGGATGTGGGGCCGCGGGAGGCCATGCGGGCTCGTGTGGTGTTCGAAGGAAGCGGCCACCCGCTGCTGGGGGCTTGACCGGCGAGAAGCGGGTCAGGCCGGTGTCCTGCAGGAGCTGCAGCGCCGCGTAGTTCGCTGACCAGGCCTGCGACCAGATGGCCTGGACCTTCTCCCAGCGCGGCCCGGCGCGCTCAGTGTCGGCGGCGTTGCAAGCCTGGATCGCTGCCTGGAAGACCTCGCCGTGCTCGGCGGTGATGTCATCTGGAGGCTGCCAGGTGAGGTCGGCGATCTCCCCGTGGGCGGCCAGGTGCCGCAGTACCGCGTTGTCCACGTCGGGGCCCCGGGGAGAGCCCGTGGGCGGGGCAGGCCAGGCCGATCACCCGGCCCGCTGGCGGATGCGGGCGTCGATGACGGCGGGGATGTCGCGGGCGCCGGCTAGGTCCCGCTCGGCGATCGCGGCGGCCAGGATCTGGGCGGGGTCCAGGCCGGCGAGTTCGGCGGCGCGCGGGGTGCGCCACAGCCACCGGGCCTGGTGGCCCGGTTCGGTCCGGTATCCGGGCGGCAGGGCGCCCAGGAGCAAGTCCTTGTACCGCTGCTGGCGGGCCGGGGCGGTCTCGGTGGTCCAGATCGCGTTCAGCAGGGCCAGGTGGTCGGCGTCGGCCAGGGCCTGGTTCCATGTCTGGGTGGCCGAGAGCTGCTGGCCGTCGCGGTCCACCCGGCATACAGGAAGTGGTGGCCGGTCCACCGGCGATACCCGGTGTGCGGGTCGGCGTCCAGGGCCCGGCGCGCGACCAGCCCGGCGCCGGTGATGGCCTCAATGCGGAGCAGGTCGCCGCAGGCCAGGGTGCGGCCGGGCCCGCCGGCCTGGGCCGTGTGGTCGTTGCGGGTGCAGATGATCAGGTCACCGGGGCTGGCCTGTGCGCCGCCGGCGATTGTCACCGCGTTCGGGTCGTGGTCGGAGCTCGACGCGTGACCCCACGATCAGCTCGCGAAAGCAAGTGGTCGCACGTTGGCAGTGGGGGTCGTCGGCGGCGCCGGGAAGACCGTCTTGATCGTCGCCAGCGCCCAGCTCATCCTGGCTACCGCGGTGTCCGGGTGGTCGCGGAACTCGCGGGCCATCTGTGCGGCACAGCCGCGGATGCCCAGCCGCCGCAGCGTGGTCGCGACGGCGCGACGGACCTGGTCGGGGGAGGGCGACCTGGAGGGCTGCAGGGTCGACGCGAACAGCGCCTCGGCCCGGATCGCCTCGAACGCGTTTGGCATCTCGTATCGGGGAAGCGATCTCTTCGTAGCCAGAATCTCCGCCATCGTTCTTGCCTCGCTTCTTTTCTACCTTTGCGGCTTACTGGGGCTCGTGCCGCATGTTGTCCGACTTCGCGGCCAGGTCCGCTGCCTGCGAACTTGAACCGGCACTGGAGCTGACGCTACGGTCCGGCTCCGGGCGGCGGCTTCTGTCGTTTGACTGGGCAGGCGGGGCGCCAGCGGGCCGGGCTGCGCCTGCCCCCGCGCGGGACGACTGGCCTGGGCGGTGAGAACGACCGGCCTGCTGCCTACGGCGACGGTGAGATGGCTGGCGAGGCGACCGCGAAGCGTCCCCGGCCGGGCAGCCGGCCTTGGTGGCTGCCGCACAGGGGACACGGAGTGACATGATGGCGCCGATTTTGTTCGGGCGCGATCGTGAGCTGCGCGTGGTGGCGGATGTGCTCGAGCGCGCTGGTGAGCGTGGCGGCGGCCTGCTGGTCCGCGGGCCAGTCGGCATCGGGAAGACCTCCGTGCTGGAGGCGGCCAGGGTCAGGGCGGCCGGGCTGGGGTTCGGGGTGCTGACCGCGACCGGCGTGCAGTCCGAGGGCGGCTTCGCGTTCGCCGGGTTGCACCAGCTGTTTCAGCCGGAGCTGGCGAAGATGGACATGCTCCCTGTCCCGCAGCGCGATGCGCTGCGGGCGGCCTTCGGCATGACCGGGGGGGTGGTCCCGGACCTGTTCCTGATCGTCCTGGGCAGCCTGGAGATTCTGTCCGAGGCCGCGGCGAGCTCGCCGGCCTGGACGTTTCCGCGGTCACCTCGCCCGCCATCGCACCCTGGCCGCAGGCAACTAGGCCAGTCGTTCTAACAGCCCAGGCCAGTCGTCCCGGGCGGGACAGGCGCACCCCGGCCCGCTGGCGCCCCACATGCCCAGTCGAACGACAGAAGCTGCCGCCCGGAGCCGGACCGTAGCGTCAGCTCCAGTGCCGGTTCAACACCGGCGGCACGGGGCCTACAGCGGACGGCCCGTAAAAGACCGGGCCGCTGGAGGAGGCCGCCTAGGCGGTGACCTGCGGCATACCCATCACTCCCCGAGAGAAGGAATATCCGTGTCCCCCTCATCACTCGTCAATTCGGGTAAGCCGGCCGCGGCCGCTGCTACCGAGTTCCCGGCCTTCGTGCACGTGCCAGCCGACCAGGCCGCGGACCCGAACGCCGCCGAGGACTGGTGGTACGCCGCGGGCCACCTCTCCTCCGACGGGCACGAGTACGGCTACCAGGTGCAACTCGTCGCCTCCGGCATATCCCAGCTGTCCATCACCGACGTCACGGCGGGCAAGTACTACACGCAGTCCGTCACGTACAAGGCCGGCCAGTTCAGCGTGTCCGACGCGGAACTCGACGTGCGCATGCCGGACGCGACGCTGTCGGGCCCGGTGGAAGTTGTCCGCGTCTCCGAACGGCAGCACGGCCCCTTGCACCGTCCGGCACTAACCCCGCCCCGCTGAAGGGAGGAGCGATGGAACCGGCCATTACCGGCCAGGAGACCATGGGCCACGACGAGCGGTCCGTGCACAACTGGCGCGTGTCGCAGCTCACGCATCTCGGCATCCCCGGGACGCTGGCCGAGATCTACGCCGACCGTATCGACTGGCATCAGATCGCCAGGCTGGTGCGGCGCGGCTGCCCCCCGCGGCTCGCCCTGCGCATCGTCCTGTGACGCCCACCGCGTGGACCCGGCGCGATGACCGTGGGCGCGAACTGGCGTGAGGACGCCGCCTGCCGCGACGCCGACCCGGACCTGTTCTTCCCCGATCGGCACGACCGGGCCCGCGCTGCGCCAGATCCAGGCGGCCAAACGGATCTGCCGGACCTGCCGGCGCAAACCCGGTGCCTGGCCTGGGCGCTGGACCACGGGGTCACCGATGGCGTGCGGGGAGGCACCACCGAGGACCAGCGGCGCGCCATCCGGAGCCTGCCCAAGACACTGACAAGCAGCCAGGAAGACGACGATGGCGGAAGTTATCACCCGGCAGAGCGCCGAGAACATGCAATACGTACGCCGGCTGCTCAGGCAAAGGCAACCCGCATTCGCCGCGACGCTGGAATTGGCCCTGATGCTCGCAGAACAGGAGCTACGGCCACCCGGGATACCGAGCGACATCAGCGCTAGTGACGGCTCATGACCAGTCACCCTACACCGCTACTGGCGGCGGAGGACGTGTCCGCCGTCATCGCTGGCCAGCCCCGGCTTCCTCGAGGCCCAGCCGGCCAGGATCTCACCCGGTTCGCCGCGATCGTGGCAGGAGACTCACCGAGACGACAAAGAGCTCGGCCGACGCGAGCAAGGAGGCACAGTCATAACACGGTTTCGAATACAGGTTCTCAACCGGCAAGGGCCCCGCCCCCGCTCCCGCCTGGTTCGTCACGAGCGTCGCGGCGCGACAGTCATCGCCCGCTGACGGAAGAAAGGAAACGTGTCATGTCTACTCCACTAACCCGCCGTCCGGAATCAGACGGCGCATCTGCCCAAGCCGTCCCGGCCGCGGCGTCCGGCGCCGCCGAGTACGCGCTGCCGACCACGGTGCGCGGCATGGGCGCCCAGGTGGCCGCCGCGCTCGGGCTGCTGACCGGCGTCTGGGTCGCGCTGTCCCAGTTGTTTCTCACCCTGCAGTACAGCGGCACCAACGCCACCGCCGTCAACCTGATCTCCGAGCTGGCGGTGGCCGGGTTGGGCGCCTTCGCCCTGGCCAGCCCCCGCGGGTTCCCCGGCCTGCAGCTCGGCAGCGCGCTGCTGGGCATCTGGCTGATCATCGCGGGGCCCGTCCTCAACCAGAAGCACCCCATCGCCGACCCCATGTACTGGTCCAACAGCTGGGCCGGCGCGGTGCTGATCGCCCTGGCGGCAGCCGGCCTGGCCGCCGTCGCCCTGCCTCGGCCCGCCCGCCGCTGACCGCCCCGGGGGTGCGGGCCCTGAGGGGGCCAGGGCCGGCACCCCGGGCCGCCGGCGGCCGTGCGCTAACACCAGCACCAGACCACAGCTCAGGAGCACCCGATGAGCCTTAACCACCGCCAGCAGCACCAGCTTTACCGCATCGAGGCCGGCCTGCTCCGGTCAGACCCCAAGCTCGCCGCGATGCTGGGCGTGTTCGCCAGGCTCTCCGCCGGCCAGGGCCTGCCCGCCTGGGAGCAGCTGTCCTCGGTAGAGGACCGCACCTGGCACGCGGCCGCCCTGAGCGTGAAGGCGATCACCATCGTGGCCGCAGCCATCGGCGTCCCTGCTCGGCGTGGTCCTCGCCCCGCTCATCGCCATCGTGCAGGGCGGCCGCGCCCGGCCGCCGGCACGAAACCCGAACGGCCCGGCCTCGGCCAGGAAGCCGAAGGCCGGGCGGACCCGGCCGGCTGGAGCTGACCGCCGGTGAACGCTGCCACGACCCCCGCCCGCGCGGCGGCCGGCCGCGGCCCGGCCGGGGCGCCGCGCACCGCGTTCGTGCTGGCAGGCGGCGCCGCTCTGGGCGCCATGCAGGCCGGGATGGTGCACGCCCTCTACGAGCGCGGCATCGTGCCCGACCTGACGGTCGGCACCTCGGCCGGCGCCCTGAACGCCGCGTTCCTGGCCTCCCGGCCCGCCACCGTGGTCACCGCCGAACAACTGGCGGCCATCTGGCGCGGGCTGCGCAGGAAAGGCATCCTCCCGCTCCGCCCGGCCACCCTGATCGGCGGCCTGGCAGGCCGACGCGGCCACCTGTTCCCCGGCCGGGGGCTGCGCCGGCTCGCCACCCGGCACCTGCAGTTCCAGCGGCTGGAGCACGCAAGCATCCCGCTGCACCTGGTCGCCTTCGACCTGCTGTCCGGGAACGAGGTGCGCCTGTCCGACGGCCCCGCGGTCGACGCGGTGCTCGCCGCCGCGGCCATCCCCAGGGTACTGCCGCCAATCCGCTGGCGCGGCCGGCTGCTTGCCGACGGCGGGATCGCCGGCAACACCCCGGTCTCGCACGCCCTCGCACTCGGCGCCCAGCGCATCTACGTGCTGCCCACCCAAGACCCCGGCGACCGCGGCCTGCCGCGCCCGCCCCGCAGCGCGCTCGCCGCCGCGGTACACGCGGTCACCCTGCTCACCAACGCCCGCCTGCACGATGACCTCGCCCGCTACGCCCCGGCCGCCGAGCTGATCGTGCTGCCCGCCACTCCGGGCACATCCCGCCCACCGACTTCGGCCACGCCGGCCAGCTGATCACATCGGCGCTGGCAGCTGCCAGGACAGCCCTCACCACCCGGGCCGCCCAGCCCGCCGGCCGCGGGCACAATGCCGTCGGGATGTGACCGGCATGACCAGCCGGTGAGGCGACCTGATGCCTGAGACCCCGGCCTGGTTCCGGAGGAGCCAGGGCCGCGAACGCGTGCGATGCGCGGGCGGCCGGGCCCGGCATGACCGGATCCGGCCAGGTGACCGGGTAGCGGCTGCCGGGCCGAGCACGAGATCAAAACGGCGGCACCAGGGACGCGCTGACGGTGGTCTGCGACGGCCTGAGGGCCTGCCTGAGGCCATCGCCCAGCTTGGCCGCGCGGCTACCCGGAGTTCAGCGGCAAGTGGGAGAAGCGGGACTAGATAGCGTCAACAGCGTTGACACAGCTGACTGGAGGAATAATGCGGCACCGCAGCAGCGATGGCCGGCAGGAGGCTCACGGCGAAGCCGCTCAGGTGGCTGTGGGCCGGCATCGTGTTGTTGCTGGCGGGCAGCCTGGGAGCACTGCTGGGGACCGTTCCGGTGCGAGGCGCTCGCCGGAGCCGGCCGACCGAAGGGACGGCTGACAATTGACCCCGCTGTTCGCCGTGGTAGCCGCTGTCGCGGCCGCGCTGATCCTCGGGATTTCCTCCGTTGCCGACCAGCGCAGCACGAAGCGGGTTGAGAGCCGGCGGGCGCTGTCGCCCCGGATCCTGCTGGATCTGGTCCGGCAGCCATTGTGGGTGACTGCCGTCGCCGCGAATATCGCCGGATTCGCCCTGCAGGTGGTGGCGCTCAGTTTCGGGAGTCTCGCGCTCGTACAGACGATCGTCGTATGCGACCTGATTTTCGCCGTGCTGATCCTCTGGTATCTGCGGAGGCGGTCGGACATCCAGCGTCCCGGGGGCAGGCGGAAGGCCCCGATCGTCTTCGCGGGAGTCGCCGCCACCACGGCCGGCGCGGGCCGGATTCCTCGCCATCGGACAGCCGTCGGGCGGCCGTACGCGGGTCGGCTTCAGCATGTTTCCTCCACTGGCCATAGCGCTCGTTGCGGTGGTGGGAGGCTGCCTGGCAGTGGCGGCCCGGAACCGGAACTTGCGGCCGCTCGCGCCGAGTTGAACCAACGACCAGGTCCGATGACGTTCAGCTACCGAAGCTGCTCCACTTACGTGAATAGCCCGGAGGCGGATATCGCACGCGGCGCGAGCGCCAGTCAGTCACTGTCTGTAATCTAACGCCGGTCTCCGGCTGACCTACCCTGGCCGACCGGAATCAGCCCCACCCAAGACCCATGGCGGGTTCTGGGCTTACCTTGGCTGCACCCGCTGGACGCTCTCCGCCGCAGGCGCCAGACCCTGTGGCGCCTGCGGCGGACGTCCAACTGTTCGCCGCGAGGACACAGCGGTCAATACGGAGCAGTGAACCGGGGTGCCATGCCTCCCCAGCCCGGGCATGGGCCGTTATCAGAACAGCGGCTCGCAACCGGCGCCGGGAGCACGCCGACCCCGGCGCGGCGGCCGGGACGGCGTGCCGACCTGGAGCGCGGTCTGGACGGCGGCGGCCACGAGCTGCGCGGTCTCCGCGTCGATAACGATGTTCCGGCGGAGCAGCATGCGGCGGACGACCTGTCCGGCGTGCCGTGGCGCGTCGGGCGGGCCGATACCGGGCTCGGTCATACCGGGACTGCAGAAGAAACGGTCCTGGTCCGGCTGCCGGACGCGCCGGATTTGCAACGCCTTTCACGACGATCACCGGGATGGCGCCTGCCTGGTCCGGGCCTCCGCCGGTGATCGTGTCGCCAACCGTTCGATTTACAACACGCCGGGTACGTCTCGGGGAATCAGTCCAAGTTGGCGTCCCCCATTGACTCCGCCAGCTCCTCCTGCAGCGCAGGCGCCAACAGTGTCGATGCGGTCGGCTGCAAGCAGTACCGCTGAACCTCTGGGTGATCCCCCACGTTCGGACACGTGGTCAGAGCTAGCAGCTGGACCGCACGGGGCACGTCCTCGTAATGCCGAACCGGCGTCAGTTTCATCAGCGCGTCCGCGGCGCCGCGGGCCGCCAGGCAGCAGCCGGACGGGAGAGGGCCGGGGCTGATGCTCGTGGAGTTGAGCGTCGTGGAACAGCGCTATCACGCCGTGTTGGAAGTTCTGGTATCCAGGCCGCCGGCGGTGGAGGTCACCGACTTATTGGTCCAGTTCAACGGCTGACAACCACTCCCGGGGGCGACCACCTATCGGCTTACGTACACGTACCGCGACCTCTGCTCAAGTCCGACGGCCAGGTCCGGCGGCATCCGCTCCCGCGCGCCCAGGAACAGCGCGCCGCCGCGAATCAGGCTCCTGCGGAGTTTGGCGAAGACGGGAGCAACGGCACCCTCTTGGAGGTGCGGCTGGACGTTGCGAAAAAGGACGGCATGGAACGGGCCGGGCGGCGGCCCGTTCGTGATGTCCGACGGTTCGAAGACGATCCGGTCGGACAGGCCCGGCGCCACCGAGTACCGCTGCGGGGTCAGGTGGCGCAGGTAACGGCGGCGCTGTTCGGGGGTCAGCGCCCGGACGTCGGAGGCGGTGTATGGGCCGCCGGCCGCGGCCCGGGCAAGGCGCCGAGGGTCCTTATCGGTGGCGACGACCGTCATCGGCCGCCCCGGAGCCAGCTCACCGAGCAGGATCGCCAGGCTGTACGCCTCCTGGCCCAGCCCGCAGCCGACACACAGCGCCCGCATCGGCCCGCGGTCGAGCGCCAGCGGACCGGCTAGGGCCTGACGCAGGACGGTCCATTCCTGCGGGTCCAGGAAGAACGCGCCGTCCACCGTGATGTTGGGCACTGGGTCACCAGTTCGGGTTGACGGGGTTCGCAAGGCTCAGGTATTTGCCGTCCTCGTGCAGCATCAGACCCCGCTCGCACAAGGCGTCCAGCGTCGCCCGGACGGCGTCGCCGTCGCTGCCAGCTCTGCTGCCACTGCGCGATGAGCTCACTGGTGGCGTGATGGGCCTCGTCCGGAAGAGTGTCCTCGAACTCGTAGTCAAAGAAGTAGGCCACCTTCGTAAGGTCTACGCTCTGCTTCGGATAGGCATAGGCGTAGCTGCGCTCCGGCCGGATCCACCGCACGCCCCACCGTTCGGGTTCCGTGAAATACGGCGAGAAGCGCTCCATCCAGATGCGGCCGCCGCCGAGTGGCGGCTCGAGATAGGTGATGTGCTTCATGACGGTCAGCTCGGCGGCGTAGTCCTCGGCCCGCTCACCGGGGAAACCCCAAAGGGTGTTCCACGCGACCTGGATCCCGAAATACGCTGACCACTTGAGCAGTCGCACGTTCTGCAGGGCCGTGGTGCCCTTACACATCAGCGCGAGGACCCGGGTGCTGAGGCTCTCGATGCCGGGCTGGATGCTGTGCACGCCGCCGAAGGCGAGCAGCCGCAGCTGCTCCTGGGTGAGATTCGCCTTCACCTCGAAGAACATCCGGTAGTCGAGGCGTTGCTCGGCGAGCGCTTCGAAGACCTGCCGGGGATAGCCGTTGTCGAGGATGTTGTCTGTGCCCCGGAAGTTGAGCACACCGTACAAGTTCGCGAGATGCTCGAGCTCCGCCAGCAGGCGGTCCGGAGTCTTCGACCGGTAGGTCATGCCGAGCCCTTTCAGGCCACAGAACGTGCAGTGGTGTTTCTGGCCCCACCAGCAGCCACGGGAGCTCTCGAACGGGATGCCGGCCTTGGACAGTGCGCGATCGGCGATGCCGATCCGGCGCGCCCGGTCGAAGTACTCCTGGTAGTCAGGCATGGGGAGGGCGTTCATGTCCCGTACGGGGTCAGCCTGGCCCGGAAAGCTGATCCGGTCGCCGTCTCGCAGCGCGACGCCCCGGATACCGAGCGGGATCTTGTTCTTGCTTAGAGGTCCTAACAAAGTGAGAGGTGCCGCAGTCGGCGCCAGCAGATGATGGCGCAGGCCAGACTGAGGAACGCCTCGTGGATGTCGTCGCGGATCTCCCAGCGGATCCGCAGCCGGCGGAACCAGTGCAGCAGCGCGATCGACTGCTCGACCACCCAGCGGTGCACGCCCAGCCCGGAGCCGTGCTCCGTACCGCGGCGGGCGATCACCGGCGTGATGCCCTTGCCGCGGACCTGCCGGCGGTATTTGTCATGGTCATAGCCCCGGTCGGCGTAGACCGCATCCGGCCGCTGACGGGGGCGCCCCCGCCGGCCGCGTACCGGCGGGATCGCCGCGATCAAGGGCATCAGCTGGGTGACGTCGTTGCGCTGCCCGCCGGTCAGCGACACCGCCAGCGGGATCCCGTGCCCTTCGGTGATCACGTGGTGCTTGGAGCCGGTCCGGGCACGGTCGACCGGGCTCGGGCCCGTTTTGGGCCGCCCTTCACCGCGCGCACGTGCGAGCTGTCGATCACCGCCCTGGACCAGTCCAGTGCCCCGGCGGCATTCAGCTCCGCCAGCAGCGCCTCGTGCAGCCGCTGCCAGACCCCGGCCTGGTGCCAGTCCCGCAGCCGCCGCCAGCACGTCATCCCCGAGCCGAACCCCAGCTCCTGCGGCAAGAACTCCCACGAGATCCCGGTGTACAGCACGAACAAGATGCCGGACAGCACCTTGCGGTCGTCCAGCCGCCTGCGTCCCGGGTGATCAGCCCGCCGCGGGACCACCGGCAGCAGCGGCTCGATCCGGGCCCACAGGTCGTCCCGGACGATCCACGGCGGCTGCTGCCCCTTCCTCACGGCCAGGCCCAACCATCACGTGAACATCGCTATTCCCACACGTCATTCTGTTAGGAGTTCTTAGCGCCCTAGCGCCTTAGCGCCCTAGCGCCCTAGGCAGAGATTATTTCATTATCGTATAATCCATTTCCATGATATCCGAAAGTGGACTACCTCGTGCGGTGCTCGCGTTGCAGCGGGCCACCCATCACACGCTGCACGCGCTAAGCAATGCGCTGGCGGACCTGAACCTGTCGGCAGCCGAGA
>WNGJ01002708.1_pt1 | contig 18074 bp, 15 predicted proteins | sample 5400611 | NCBI WGS metagenome assembly WNGJ01 (sample SAMN13153375, study PRJNA577476) | soil metagenome | isolation source: 40 cm soil or saprolite under Garry oak tree replicate 1 | place: USA:California | collected 2016-06-15 | reverse complement strand
GCGAAAGGGAAAAATCGAATGGCAGCGAAACTTTTTCGATCACCGATTGCGCCATGACGAAAGTGAAACGGAGAAATTCGAATACATTTGGGAGAATCCGATCCGGGCGGGATTGATTGGGCCAAATGATGACTGGCCTTACATACTCATCGGCAACGAATAGGTAGGGGCGGTTCACCGAACCGCCCGCGGGCGATTGAGGTCAATCGCCCCTACCTGAACCAACCTGGGCTCGTAGGTAGCGGGCCCAATCGTCATCCCGCCGATGTGCACAAGTTCGAAGTTCCCTTTTTGCATCACCCGCACTTCATCCGGTGACTCGAACCGCTTTAGAACGGCGCCGATCTCTTTATTAGCCATTGTCGCCCCAGAACTTCCACCACGGTTTCCTCGCTTCCAGTGGTCTCTCTTCCGAAATGAAGATGGTGCAGCGCGCGGCGCGGATCGCTTCGAGCTTTGGGTCGCTGGCCGGAACCGGCCAAATGTCGATGTAAAATCCGTTAGGCAGAATTTCTGGCAGATGACTACTTAGTGAGTCTAGAACCGCTTGCGTGTCACTGGAACGCAAGGGCACGACGACGAGAATCTGCTTGGGCGCATCTGTGTACCTTCGACGAAGCATTGCGGAAGATGCGCTTCGGCAATTCCAGGAACGCTGCCGGCGAGCGCCTTCAGCGCATCTGAAATCGCGAGCGGCATCGGCTGCGCGGGCGCACCCAAATAAATTCGCGCACCTTTCGGAATGTGGATGGGCGTCATGCGCGTGCGATCTAACCTAACGAGACAAAAGCTCGGCCACGCATTTTGCCCACGCAACTTCCGCTGTCGCCCGAATTGAAGTCCGAAATATCAAGAGATGTCTCGACTTCGCTCGACATGACAAATGCGACGGTCATAGACCGACGCTACAGAAAACAAATGCCAGTCCGGCACGGACCTAAGCCGGTGCGCCGCCGAGTGCGCCTGGAAGTGGCGGGGCCTCGGGACCGACTACGACTTGGCGCGGCGGTTTTTCGGGCGGCATTTTTTCGCCCGATGTCGGCGTCACGCTTGGCGGCGGATTTATCAACTCGCCGTGCTTGATCAGTTCTTTAATCTGCGAGCCGTCGAGTGTTTCGTACTCGAGCAGCGTTTTGGCGATCGCGTCGAGGTGATCACGATTGGCGATGAGAGTTTGTTTCGCGGTTTGGTACGCGTCGTCGAGCAAACGCCGCACTTCGCGGTCGATTTCTTCGGCGGTGGCTTCGCTGTAATCACGGTTGCGAGTGAGTTCGCGGCCGAGGAAAACGTAATCTTCGTGCTCGCCGTACTCGACCATGCCGAGTTTTTCGCTCATGCCCCATTCGCAAACCATCTTGCGGGCCATGGCGGTGGCCATCTTGATGTCGCCGGCAGCGCCGGTCGTAACATCGCCGAAAACAATTTCTTCCGCGACGCGGCCGCCCATTTTCACGGCCAGACTGGCAAGCAATTCGTTTTTGCGATTGGTGTACTTATCTTCCTCCGGCAACCACATTGTCGATCCAAGCGACGGGCCGCGCGGAATGATGGTCACTTTGTGGAGCGGCTCGGTGTGCGGAAGCAGCTCGAGCAACAAGGCGTGGCCGGCTTCGTGATACGCGGTGTTTTGTTTTTCTTTCTCGCTGAGCGCGAGACTGCGGCGTTCCTTGCCCCAACGGACCTTGTCGCGCGCTTCTTCTAACTCAGAGAGGGTGATTCCTTTTAATCCGCGCCGCGCGGCCAGCAACGCTGCTTCATTGATAACGTTCGCGAGCTCCGCGCCGGAATAACCGGGCGTCCCGCGCGCGACCACCGCAAGATCGACACCTTCCGCGAGTTTCACTTTCTTGGAATGCACCCGCAAAATTTCTTCGCGGCCTTTCACGTCGGGAAGATTGACGGTGATTTGGCGATCGAAACGTCCGGGACGCAGCAACGCCGGATCGAGAACATCAGGGCGATTGGTCGCGGCGATGATGATCACGCCTTCCTGAGTGTCGAAGCCATCCATCTCGACGAGCAAGGCATTTAGCGTTTGCTCGCGCTCATCGTGTCCGCCGCCCACACCATGACCGCGATGGCGGCCGACTGCGTCGATTTCGTCGATAAAAATGATACAAGGCGCGGATTTCTTGCCTTGCTCGAACATGTCGCGCACTCGGCTCGCGCCGACCCCGACAAACATTTCCACGAAATCGGAGCCGCTGATGGAAAAGAATGGAACATCGGCTTCACCGGCGATGGCGCGCGCGAGCAAAGTTTTACCGGTGCCCGGAGGGCCGACCATTAGTACGCCCTTCGGAATTCGACCGCCGAGTTTCTGAAATTTTTTCGGGTCGCGCAGAAACTCGACCAGCTCCTGCACTTCGTCCTTCGCTTCCTCGACGCCGGCGACGTCCTTGAACGTGATCTTGTTTTTGTCACGCGCGAGCATGCGGGCCTTCGATTTGCCGAAATTGAGCGCGCCTTTGCCGGCCATGCGGATTTGCTGGCGGAAAAGAAAATAGAGCAGCGCGAGCAGGAACAGAACTGGGCCGAAGCTCAGCAATGCCTGTCCAAAGGGATGCGATTCGGAACGAATGGAAGGTTGAATTCCGGCGGCGGTGAGTTTGTCCTGCAAATTGCTGGTGAAATTGAGATAAATGACGGTGCGGAACGGCACCTCCATGTTTTGCGCGCCGCCGGCGCCCTGCTTGATATATTTGCCGCGCAACTGCTGGGTGGGCTGGCCTTCCTCGACGAACAAGGTGAGCGGCGCATTTTTGTCGTTCACGATTTGCTTGTTCTCGAGCAGCTCGAGGAAGCGGTTGTAGGGAACGTCCTCGAGTTGCGGATAATTCCCGCGCCAGAAGAGCATCGCCAGGGCAAAAAAGCCGAAGGCGACCGCGATCAGGATGACGCCGCGCCAGTTGAAGCTCGGCTCGTTGCCGCGGGGCTTATTCTCGCGTTGGGAGTTACGATCGGATTGTGGCATAAGGGGTGCGATTACTCGCGAAGACAGAGGCTACCATGAAGATGTGGCATTGCAAAAAAGCAGGGTCCGGGCCGGACGGGCACTTATTGAAAATGACGAGTGACGCAACCCTCAGCTGCCGCTTCGCGACTTCCTCTCCCTGCCAGGGAGAGGATTGAGGTGAGGGTAAGAGCACATAGAGGAATTTCATCGTGCATAAGATCGACATCGTCGAAAACTCCAGTTCCATTGCTTAGTGACGCGATTCCTGTAAAATTTCATTTTCAATTCGGCAAATGACTCAATTGGTTTCAACGGTTGCGGAAAAACTTGACCGCGCGGTCCAAAAGGTGACGCCGTTGGCGTATCGCGTCCGGCGGCAGGGGCGGCGCTTGATGCGGCGCGCCTTACGCAAACCGCGCAGCGTTTCGGAAGGTCCAAACCTGCTTCCGGTGCTTATCCAGGTGCTGGCCAGTTTTTCGAAAGCCGACGGCGTGCTGCTGGAAGAGGAAATAGACTCGAGCCTTGGTTTTTTGCGATACGATTATCCGGAAGCCGTTTATTCTGAGTTGCGTCAACTTTTCCGGCAGGCCCTTTACGAGCAGCAAGATCTGGCGGCGATGGCGCAAAAGCTGAGCGCGCAATTGACGACCGAGCGCAAGATCATGCTCGGCGTCCAACTTTACGATCTCATTTCGCAAGCCGGACTGAAACAGGAACAGGTCGTCGCCTTTTATTCGTTCATGTCGCAGCTCGGCATGGCCGCCCAAGCGATCGATATCGTTTATCAACTAAACGCTTCGGAAGACGCCGACCCGTCGATCTATCAACGCGGCGCGTCGCCTTTGGAATCACTCTCGTTCGCCAGTAACGGCAAAGCGGACGTGCGAATGAAAAATCTGGTAGAGAGCGATCGATTGATGGCGTTTCGCTATTCCGATCTGATTCTGCTGAAGAATTACAGCAGCCAAAATGTTTCGGTGCGCGGCCGGCCGTTGGTGCGGGGCGGATTTTGCCGAATTTATCCGGGGCAGCGGATCCTGATCGGTGATCATGTGCTGACCTACCAGGAGCTGGCCCAGTATTTCAACGCCAAGAAAAACGTTTCCGTTCCGCAAATTTTTGTGCGGGTGAACAAGGACGCGGACGAAGTCGGTCTGGAGCGCGCGCGGACGCGCGAAAGCGCGCTCGAGATCGCGTTCGGATTGAAGGTGAGAGTAAAAGCGCTGCGGGACGTCGATGCGGTGTTGAACGGAGTGAAACTCAAGTCCGGTGCCCAGGTGGAGGCGAGCCTCGACGATAAAATTCTCTTCCACAACGACAGTGAGATGGATTTGAGCGATCTGCGTCGGCGAGCTCGTGCGTTCGGTGGCCGGTTTCAACTCAAAGCGTCAAAATCGGAATATTTGGTGTCGAACGATCCGAGCAAACTGCAGCCCGACGACATTTTGCTTTCACCGGGAACAAGCGGCGACGTGTTGCTGAAAATTTTCTGCGATTACGACCAGCGTGTCGGCCAGTTGGAAGTCATTGAGGCGGATCGTCCGATCCTGGTCGGCGATGTGGCGGTCAGATCGACCTACCCCCTGAAAGATTGCGACACGATCCGGATCGATGTCGGACAGTTTCTGCGCTGCAACTTTTCCGAGCGCATCATCGAGGAAGAGCGAAACATCATCCGCACCCTGGAGGTGAGTGAGGTGACGCACCGTTTCGGCGGCGGCGACACCGGCCTGGAGGGAATCTCGTTCGCGCTGACACGGGGCGAGCTAGTCTGCGTGATGGGCGCGAGCGGTTCGGGCAAAAGCACGTTGCTCAGAGTGCTCGCCGGACAGCTTCAACCGACTAGCGGCCAGATCTTCTTGAATGGCCGTTCGCTCTATCCGAACCTGGACGAGCTCAAAAAATACGTCAGCTACATTCCGCAGGAAGACGCGTTCGACGAGCATTTGACCATCGGCGAGAATCTGCAATTTGCGGCGGCGATTCGATCACCGCACCTTTCACGGCGCGACCGAATGCGGCGACTGGAAGCGAAACTGGTCGAGCTTGGATTGGGCGAACGCCGCGACGCCGTTGTCGGGGCCGCGATCAAGAAAACGTTGAGCGGCGGCGAACGAAAACGGCTCAACATCGGGCTCGACATGATTGGAATGTCGGACGTTTATCTGTTCGACGAGCCGACTTCGGGACTTTCGTCGAAAGATTCCGAGCACGTGATCGAGATCATTCGCTCGATGGCGCACAACAAAATCATCATCGTCACCATTCACCAGCCGAGCTCCAAGCTGTTCCAGTTGTTTCATAAGGCGATCCTTCTCGATAAAGGCGGCCGGCTCGTCTTCTTCGGGACGCCAACCGAAATGCTTCGCTATTTTGCCGAGGCTGAACATCAGCATCAGTTCGGGGCGGACCTGGGTGCCTGTCCTTCGTGCGGGACAACGCGACCGGAATTCATTTTCGACGTGCTCGAAACGCCGCTGCGCGATTTGAGCGGCGACATTATCTATGAGGAGAATAGTCGCGGGCAGTTGGTGGCAGCGCGGCGTTACTCGCCGGAATTCTGGCGCGATAAGTATGAAGCGTTTCGCCTGATCCAGGACGTCAAACAGGTGTCGCTGCGTCGCGAACAGGTGCCCCAGTTGCCCTCGGCACCGCCCCAAAGGAAAAAACGACTGCCGATTCGCTGGCACGACGAGTGGACCCAGTTCCGTGCGCTCCTGCGACGCTCCTTCATCAGCAAGCTGCGCAACCGCGCCAACATTTGGATCACAACCTGTGCCGCGCCCGTTCTCGCTCTCTTGATTGGCTCGCTGCTGCGTTATTCGGAAAGTGGGAAATACGATTTCGCATCGGCTTTCCACGTCCCGACCTATTTGTTTCTGGGATTGCTGGTAGTGATGTTTCTGTCGCTGACCAACAGCGCCGACGACATCATTCGTGACCGGCCGGTGCTGCAACGCGAGCGCAATCTGGATGTCCGATTGCCGTATTACATCTTCGCGAAGATGTCGTCGTTGTCGGTCTTCGCCCTGATCCAGTGCGTCCTCTTCGTCCTGATCGGCAATTACGTTCTTGAGATGCGGGGAATGTTTTGGACCCATCTCGCGCTGATGTTCATGACCGCGGTCGGAAGTCTCGCGCTTGGTCTACTCGTTTCATCACTGGTTTCCGACGCCAAAACCGCGGCCAACATCGTGCCGTTGGTTTTGATTCCGCAGATTCTGATGAGCGGCGCCCTCATTAAGTATGAGGACATGAACCGCAATCTCAGCCTGGTTTACTCGCTGACTCGCTGGTTCCACGAACATCCGACCAAAGACCGCAGCAAAAAAATGGAGAGCAAATTACAGGTGCCGTTCGTGTGCCAATTTATTCCGATGCGCTGGTCCTACGAGGAAATGATTGTGGCCCAGGCGAAATTGAATCCGCTCACGTCCCGGCAGGAGCGCGCTCAACGCGAGATCGATTCCATTGTCGGGAGACATCGACAAGACCCCGCCGAAGGGAAGCGACTCGACGAGTTGAAGGAAGTGCTCGCGGTTTTGTCCGGCCTCGAAGCGCAATCCGCCGACGAGCTCGATCATTATCTCAAGCAGGTCGATCAAGTGCTTGATCGAAAGCGATCCTTTGACTCGGGCGCGTTCAGACAGGCGAAAGGCGCGGTCACGGCGGAACAGATCTATGTGAACCAGAAGGTTTCCGATCTGATTTCGAACGCGGAAATGGAGCAGAGCGATTATCGCCGCGGAAGCCGGCCGAATGTTTTCTTCGGCGCAGAGAAACGCTATCTCGGAGTCAAAATCAGCGTCTTTGTCTTCAACACGCTCGTGTTGATTGGCTCGACATTCGGCATGCTCGGATTGCTCTTCTGGATCCTGCGCCGCCAACTCGAAGTCCGGCGAACCTAAGTCCGAGCCGGACTGGCGGTATTCAGACTGATCTTTATTTGGCAACCGATGCGGTTGCCCTACAATTCAAGCTACTATGAAGAACGCTGAGAATGGAACCCGACTGATCGTCGCGGCGAGCGACATCGATGCCGACATGCTTTACGCCACCAAGTTTTGGGCTGGCGATCCATTCATTTTTCTCGAGCAAAACGGGAAGCGCACAATCGTTTTGAGTGATCTGGAGATGGATCGTGGTCGCAGGACGGCAAAGGTCGACGAGTTCGTTTCGTTCAATCAACTCGAGCGGGAAGTGCAGGGTAAAGCGAAACAAGCGCCGCCCTATGAGAAAGTGCTCGCGCATTTTCTGAGCAAACGCGGCGTAAAAAGCGCACTGGTTCCGGCGAATTTTCAGCTCGGCTTCGCCCGCGCGCTCGCGAGGGACGATGTCGATCTTGCCACAACCAACGGCCTCTTTTGGCCGGAACGCGAAGCCAAAACGGATGAGGAGCTGAAGTTAATTGGTCGCGCGTTGCGCATTACCGAAACGGGTCTGGCCCGCGCGATTGAGGTTTTGAAGGCGTCGAAACCGGCCGGAAGGAAATTGCGCTGGTTGGGCAAAACGCTCACCTCCGAAATGTTGCGCGCCGAAATCGATTCCGCGATGCTGCGCGCCGGCGGCACGCCGACGAACACAATCGTCGCCGGCGGCGATCAGGCCTGCGATCCGCATGAGCGCGGCTCCGGTCCGCTTTCCGCGAACTCGTTAATCATCTTAGATATTTTCCCGCGCGACGCGAAGACCGGTTATTGGGGCGATATGACGCGGACTGTTGTGCGCGGACGCGCCAGCGATGCACAGCGAAAACTTTGGGAGACAGTGAAAGAAGGGCAGGAACTCGCGCTTCGCGAAATCAGAGCCGGGGTCGACGGAATGAAAATTCACAAAGCTATCCAAGCGCTATTCAAGAAGCGCGGATATCCGACCGAAGTCCGCAAAGGCAAGAACGTTGGATTTTTCCATGGCACCGGCCACGGTCTGGGGCTGGAGATTCATGAATATCCGCGGCTTCAGAAAGTGACGCTGAAAGATCGACAAGTGCTCACGGTTGAGCCGGGACTTTACTATCCGGGGCTCGGCGGCGTCCGGCATGAAGACGTGGTGGTGGTGACGACGACGGGCTGCAAGATTCTATCGCGATTTCCCAAGCATCTCGAGATCTGAAGGTGGATCGGCCGCTCCGCGGGCGATGTTATGGTTTGCGGCTTCGCAGCCATTATTTAGCGTCTAGCAAGGGACTGCTCGCCCACCAAATGAACGCCCTGCACGCTTGAGCGTCTAATTTAGGCAACTAGATTACCACAGGCATGTTCTATCCAATCGGCTTTGGCGGTCATCATTTCTTTCTCTACCTGATCGTGCCGGCGATTCTTGGAATCTGGGCGCAAATTCGCGTCACCGGAGCGTTCAATCGCTGGGGCAAAGTCCGGGCGAGCTCGAACATCACCGGCGCGGAATGCGCGCGAGAGATTTTGCAGGCCGCCCAAATCCACGATGTCGATGTGGTGGAGACAAACGATTTCCTGGGGGACCATTACGATCCGGCGAACAAGAAGCTTTGTCTTTCGAGCAATGTTTATAACACGCCCTCGGTAGCTGCTCTCGGGATTGCAGCCCACGAGACCGGACACGCGATTCAACACGCAAAAGCGTACGCGCCGTTGAAGGCTCGGATGGCGATTGTGCCGGTGACGATGGTTGCTTCGCAGATGTTGCCATTCATCATTATTGGCGGTTTTTGGTTCCGCATCGCTGGCCTGATCACGCTCGGAATCTATTGCTACCTCATCCTCGCCATTTTCCAGTTAATCACGCTCCCGGTGGAATTTGACGCCTCGCGGCGGGCGAAAATTATTCTGCAACAAATGCACATTGTGCAGCCAGGGGAAGAAGTGGCCGGTGTAAACAACGTGCTCAATGCCGCTGCGCTGACCTACGTCGCGGCCTTTATCGCCGCGCTCGGCAACCTGCTTTGGTTGATGTCGATGCGGGACCGGCGCGATTGATCCCGCGCGACTTGAAGAAGATGAATCCCGCGATCGCGTTACCGCCGACTCGACGCCTGACCGATTTGTTGTCGTCCGGGCCGGATGCCGGTGTTAAGTCTAAAAGAAACGCGATGGACGAGCCTCGGAAGGACGAAGACCAGCAATTGGTGGCGCGCACGCAGGAAGGCGACGCGAGCGCCTTCGATCAGCTGGTGGTGAAATACACGCCGCGTCTATACGGGCTGGTTTACAACATGACCTCGAACCATGAGGACACGAACGACCTGTTGCAGGACATTTTTTCCAAGGCTTACAAGGCGATCCGCGGCTTCCGGGGGAAGTCGTCCTTTTACACCTGGATCCATTCGATCGCGGTGAACATGACGCTGAATTTTCTCAAAAAACGTGGCCGCCGCTTCCAGCTCAGCCTGGATGATGTCGATGCCAGCATTCAGAACGACAAGGAATTCCTCGAGGCGACCGCCTCCACCACTCCGGTGCGGGAAGCTGACCTGTCCGAGCTCCAAAAAAGGTTGAACGAGGCGATGATGAAATTGTCTGATGAACACAGAGCAGTGGTCACGATGTTCCATATTCAGGGGATGCCCCACGCGGAAATCAGTAAAATCTTGCGTGTTTCAGAAGGCACAGTACGCTCCAGGCTTTTCTACGCCAACCGGCAACTGCAAAATTATCTAGACGAGTTTCGAAAAAATCCGGTCACCTGATCAGCGCCCATGGACGAGTTTAACGACAACGAAATAACGAAGCTGCTTCGCCTCAAACGTTACGAACAACCGTCGCCCGGTTATTTCGAAAATTTCTTGCACGAATTTCATCGTCGTCAGCGCGACGAACTATTGCGGCAACCGCTTTGGCGAATCTGCCTCGATCGGGCGCGCGATTTTGCACTCTCCTTCAACCTTTCAACTCTCACTTCTTATCCAGCCGCGGTCACCGCCGTGCTCGTGTGCGCGGCAGTTATTTCTCTGCGGATTTACCAGGCGCCACAGCCGGCCACCGTTGCCGCCAAAGATCGCCCAGCGTTGGTCGTACCTGCCAGCTCTGAACCGGAATGGACTCTGGCATCGCCCGTGTCGACACGGGTCTTTAACACGCGGTCGCTTCGCAATATTAAGGAAAGCGCCCAAACTCACCGGAGCGGTACGCCTCGCTATGTGCTCGACAGCGTGCCTGTGAGTTATGAGACGACTTTCAAGTTCTAGCTCGGGCCAGGGGTTTCGCTTGCTGGCAAGACTCGCGTTTCTCGCCGCGGCCGCTTCGCTTTCGGCGCAGCAAACACCGGAATCCGCCACGTCGCTTAGCCGCGAAGTCAAAGATGTTTTCGAGCGCTGCGCCAAAGCTGTAGTCAAAATCGAGGCAACCGATCAACACGGCGAGCTCTCCGGCACCGGCTTCTTTGTCGATCCGACCGGCACGCTTTACACGGCCTATTCGGTCGGGGGCGAAGCTGAGAACGTCACCGTTGAGTTCAAAGGAAAAAAATATCCAGCGCGTCAGTTGCTGGCTGATCTTCGAAGCGGCATCGCGATGTTGAAAGTGGATCTGGCCAGTCCGGCGCTGCCAATCGGCAACTCCGATCAGCTTGAGATCGCTACTCCGGTCGTTGCGATTGGTTATCCGCTCGATCTGGCTGAGACCCCAAGCTTTGGCATGATCGCCGGTTTCGACCGCAAATGTTTCGGCGGATATTTTCCAACCAAACACCTGCGAGTGAATTTGCCGCCGCAGCGCGGTGAGGGCGGCGCTCCACTTCTGAATTTGAAAGGCGAAGTCGTCGGAATTCTGCTCTACACGTTCGAAAATAATTCCTGTTACGCGTTGCCGATTGAGGCGGCGGAAAAAATTCGGAGCGATTTCGTGCGCTTTGGCGAAGCGAGACATGGCTGGATCGGCGCCAACGTGACAGAGGCGACTACGCCGGTTGAAGGCTCACGTGCAGTCACAAAAGACATCATGAAAGACACGCCGGCCGCGGAATCAGGAATGAAATCAGGCGACGTCGTTCTCCAAATTGGCCGGACGACAGTGCACGAGCCGGAAGATATTCTCGACGCCTCATTCTTTTTGACCGCCGGCGATGTCGTGCCGATCACGGTGATGCGCGGCAATGAAAAACTGACTTTTAATGTGCAGGCCGACTTTCATCCTGTGACCAGGGATTTGCCGCGCTTGCCAGGTATGCCACCGGGGGGTTTGATTGCCGCGCCACCACTCTCGAACCGCGCTATCCCGCTCAATCTGCAGTCCGTGCCGGAACGAACGCCGTAGTTAGACCATTTTCCGGAACTGCGGTTCGTCGATAACGCGGACGCCCAGTTCCTTCGCTTTTTCGAGTTTGCTGCCCGCTTCTGTGCCGGCGAGAACGTAATCAGTTTTTTTACTGACGCTGCCACTGACATGGCCGCCGAGCGCCTCGATTTTTGCCGACGCCTCTTCGCGGGTCATTGACGGCAACGTGCCGGTGAGGACAAAAGTTTTTCCGGCCAATGGCAACTCGGCCATTTTTTTTGCGGAAACCTTTTCGCTTTTGGGACGAATTCCTAGTTGTCTCATCCGCTGAAGAGTTTTTTTGCCGGCCGCCGATGCAAAGAAATCGAGCACACTTTTCGCAACCACTGGCCCGACTTCGGTGACAATTCCCGGGTTCTTGTCGATCTTGCTTTTTGATGGCTGGGCGAAACTGGATTTGATCAATCGTTCAGCGATTTCCTTAGTTGCCTCCTTGTCGCCTTTGGTTTCGTGATAAGCGAGGACGTCGCGGAGAAGTTTAGAACTCGCTACGTCCTCGATCGTTTGATGGAAACGCGCGAGGTCCGCTGCCGTCGTTTTGCCGACGTCTGGAATCGCGAGGGCATAAAGCCAGCGTGAGAGCGGGAAAGTTCTCGCGCGTTCAATCGCTTGGATCGCTTTGGTAGCGTTCTTCTCGCCGAAGATGCGGGGATTTTCCTCAGTGCCGAGGTTCAACTTGCCAAGTTGCTCAACCTTCAGCTCGAATAGATCAAGCGGCTCGCGCACCAGTCCGCGCTCGACCAGTTTATCGGCAACGATTCCGCCGACGCTTTCAATATCGAGTGCGCCGCGAGCCGCGAAAAACTCCACGCGCCGTGTGGTCTGCGCGGGGCATTGCAAATTTTCGCAACGCCAGGCCACAAATTGCGGATCGCGTCGGACCTCTCCGCCGCAGACGGGGCATTTGCCGTGAATGTGTTTGAGAAAGTCAAAAGGCTTCGCGTTCCGCGGTCGTTTCGATTTTACAACTTCGACGACGGCCGGAATGACTTCGCCGGCTTTTTCAATCACGACCGTGTCGCCGATGCGAATGTCTTTGCGCTTGATCTCATCCTCGTTGTGCAACGTCGCGCGCGAGACCATGCTGCCGCTGACCAGCACCGGTTCGAGCACGGCCACCGGCGTCAGAATTCCCGTCCGTCCTACTTGAACTTTGATGTCGAGCAACTTCGTTTCGACTCGCTCGGCCGCGTATTTGTAAGCGATCGCCCAGCGGGGTGATTTGGCGGTGAATCCGAGCCGCTCACGTTGCTCGAGCGCGTCCACTTTGATTACCGCACCGTCGGTTTCATATGGAAAGTCATGTCTAATCTCGTCGAGATCGCGGATCGCGTTCAGGATTTTCTCGACCGAATCAGCTAACCACCAATCCTCGTGTGTCGGCAGTCCCAGTTTCTTGAACAAAGGGAAAATTTTGGAATGAAGATCGACATCTGCGCCTTCAGTCGCGCCGGTTCCGTAAAAAACCATTCCAAGCGGCCGCTGCGCGGCAACCTTCGGATCAAGATGCTTGAGGGAGCCGGCGGCGGCGTTGCGCGGATTCGCGAACAGCGGTAATCCCGCGGCTTCTCGTTCCTTGTTCAACTTCTTGAAGCCATCTTTGTCGAGATAGGCTTCTCCGCGCGCTTCGAAAGCCTTTGGTGCGGAGCCGCGCAGTTGCTGCGGCACCGACCGGATCGTTTTGATGTTTTGGGTAATGTCGTCGCCGACCAAACCGTCGCCGCGAGTGGCGGCATATTTGAGCCGGCCATTTTCATACATCACCGACACTGCCACGCCGTCGACTTTCGGTTCGATCACAACCGGGACTTTTTCGTCCGGCAAAAGCCGCGTGATCCGTTTGTAGAAATTTGCGACCTCATCTTCGGAATAAGTGTTGTCCAGGCTAAGCATCGGAACCCGGTGCTGAATTTGCGCGAAGGCTTGGAGCGGCCTGCCGCTAACCCGCTGAGTTGGCGAGTCCGGAGTCACGAGATCGGGAGATTTCGCCTCCAGATCGACCAGCTCCTTATAAAGCCGGTCGTATTCGCGGTCGCTGATCGTTGGCGCAGCTTCCTCGTAATAGCGGCGGTCGTGCTCCTTAATCTCGTTCCGGAGCTGGGCGATCCGCTTCGCCGCTTGAGCCTCGTCTTTGGCCATGAAGCATGATACAAACAGGGCAACGATCGACAATGAACGGCGGCGAAAAAATCCTTGGCGTCGAGGGCGGCGGGACCAAGACGTCTTGGGTTTTGGTCGAGCGCGCCGGCAATGAGCTAAGCGTTTTGGACCAGGGAAAACTCCCGCCGGCGAACTTTCGCCTCGCCACGCCCGGGGAATTGCGCGCGATTCTTAGCGAATTGCCGAAAGAAATTACCTCCGCCGGCATTTTTGTGGCGGGCTGCGGGACGGAAGAAGATCGACAATCGCTCACCCGACTCTGCGCCGAGATTTGGCCGAAGGCGAAAATTGTGGTCGGGAGCGACCGCGATTCCGGTTTAGCCGCGGCCCTTGGTCACGGCGATGGAATTGTTGTGAACGCCGGAAGCGGCTCGTCCATTACTGGTCGTCGGGACAAGCGGATCGAAAATGCCGGTGGTTGGGGGCACATTCTGGGCGACGCCGGTGGCGGTTATTTTCTCAGCTTGCAGGCGCTCCGCTTGATTCTGCGCGAATACGATCTGCACCGTGGCGAAGTCCAGTTTACCACGAAGATTTTGCGCGCGTTGTCGCTGAACAATCTCGATGAGCTCGTGCGCTGGGCCCAGACCGCCGACAAAATGGAAGTCGCGATGCTAACGCCGATCGTGTTTGAAGCGGCTGCCAGCGGAGATTCGCGCGTCATGGAAATCATCGAAGAAGGCGCGCGCGTTCTTTGCGAATACACCGAAGCCGTCGCGACCAGGCTGCATGCGCTCGCGCCGAAAGTAGTTTTGCTCGGCGGGCTCTTTCAGCGAGACTCGATCTATAACCATGCGTTTCGGCGGCGATTGAAAAAAACGCTGCCCGATGCGCGGGTGGCGAATTCCGAGCGAGCCCCGGAATTTGGCGCGGCCTGGCTGGCGGCGGAAATGCAGAGCTGGCCCGAGATTCGAACCGAGCCTCCTCCGGACAAGATCGAGGACCTGGCGGCGGCGTTGACCGAGCAACGCAATCCGCGCTCCGAAAATCTCGAGAAGATGAGCGCGCAGGAGTTGGTGAAACTTTTCGTCGACGAAGAAAAATTTGTCGGAGAAGCGTTGCGCGCGGCGAATGCCGATCTGGCGCGCGCGATCGAGCTCGTTGCTGAGTCGCTCCGCAAAGGTGGCCGGCTATTTTACATCGGCGCAGGCAGCAGCGGACGACTCGGTGTGCTCGACGCCAGCGAAATCCCGCCAACCTTCGGGGCATCGCCCGAACTCGTCCAAGGCATCATTGCCGGCGGCGCGAGCGCGTTGCAGCGGAGTGTGGAAGGAGCAGAAGACGAGGGGAGCAACGGCGCGCTTGCGATCGATCGCCGCGGCATCAAAGATGTCGATGTTGTCATTGGAATCACGGCCAGCGGTCGGACCCCTTTTGTTTTAGGCGCGCTCGAGCGCGCGAAGTCGTTAGGCGCGAAGACGGTTTTGCTCAGCTGCAACCCTGCTCGCGAGCAAAAGGTAGTTGCCGATCTTGTGATTGATCTCGCAGTCGGTCCCGAAATTCTGACCGGCTCAACGCGATTGAAGGCGGGAACAGCCACCAAAATCGCGCTCAACATCATCAGTACCGGGGCGATGGTAGCTCTCGGCAAAGTCCGCGGAAATCTGATGATCGATTTGAACACTTCCAGCACGAAATTACGCGATCGGGCGACGCGGATGGTGGCCGAGCTAACGGAGTGCGACTATGATTCGGCGCGAACGCGGCTCGAGGAGAGTGGCTGGGATTTGCGTGCCGTCTTAAAGAAATCCGGCCATTAAGAGATCGGGCCGCCGCGCGATTTTCGGTAAGCGCAGCTGCCAGCGACGAAACGAACCATAATTAACAACCTCAAACGAAAGGTTTTTTTTATGCTTTGGACCATCTTTGTTATTCTGCTGATTCTCTGGCTTCTTGGTTTTGTCGGGTTCCACGTTCTCGGCGCTTACATTCATCTCTTGCTCGTGATCGCGCTGGTCGTTCTCATTATCCAATTGATCACCGGTCGCAGACCGCTGTAGCATCCGCGCCGTGAAACCAGCTGGAATAATCGGCATCATTCTTATCATCGTCGGCATTGTCGGTTTCGCCTACGGCGGCCTGGGTTGGAGAGAGGAAAAGAAAGACGCGCAACTAGGGCCTATCGAAATCAAGCACACCGAAGGTCATGGGATCAGCTTTCCTCCGGTCGTTAGCGGCATCTGTCTCGTCGGTGGAATCGTCCTGGTCGCGATCGGTAGCCGAAAGACGTAGTCGAACAACAGTCGCTCCGTCGAGTGCGGGGTAGGTAAAGGCGAGCATTTCTAACGCTCGGAACAGCGAATCTTTTAGAGAAAACGGATTTTTGCGGACCGGCGCATTCTCCATCGTTGGAGTTCTCGCGGCTGCGCAAGCCCAACGCTTCGAACAGCCGATGCAAGTTGGCAAAAAGTGCAGCGGCTTGAGTTGTTCGACGTTTGGAGCGTGCACGTCGCGAAATGCGAGCATGTCTTCGAAGCGATCTTCCCGCCAGTTCTCGTAGCCACAATGTCCTTTGAATTTCTTTGGGTTTTTAAACGTTCCGAAGAGGATGTCCCAAAGGGGGATGTCGGCGAAATTGTTGGTATGATGGCGAAACTGATGATGAACTCGATGCGATTCAGGCCGTTGGAAGACATATCCCAGCCATGAAGGCGTGTTGATATTCCAATGGTAGAAAAATTCGCCAACGGCAATGAGAACTGTGTAATAAGAGGCGGCTCGTATGCTGCCACCAAATAGTGGATAAACGATTACACTGCTGAGGAGTGAGTTGATCCAGATTTCGACCGGGTGCTTGTAAAAGCTCGTTAGAATTTCGAGCCTTCGCGCGGAGTGATGAATTTGATGCAGCGTTCGCCACAGAAACTGAGATTCATGTCGGTATCGGTGCCACCAATAATAAACAAAGGTCGAAAAGACGTAGATGATTATGGCTGACACCCAATCGCTGAGTTCGTCTCTGAGATGAAGTAGCGACCAGTGATTGAGCCAGCGGTTCCAAGTTTGGCCGGCCAGAACCGTGATTCCGAGTTGGATTGAATTGATCAAAATCACTCGACCCCACCACGCATTAACGCGCGGCAGTTTCATAGCGGGCCACAGCCGCTCGGCTACGATGCAACCGGCCGCGATTCCAAAGATGATTAAAATGTTCATGACATTCATCATCGGTGCAATCTCTAAATTGAGTTAATCGATAATTATTGATATAAATATCGATATAGACGATGATCGGTCCTGAGTGAATATCCACCATCTCGAACTTTTTTATCACGTCGTGAAGCATCGCGGGATCAGCGCGGCGTCGCGGCGAATGCCTTATGGAATTCAGCAACCGGCAATCAGTGGACAATTGTCGCAATTGGAAAAAACACTCCGACTACGGCTCTTTGACCGTCGGCCGTTCGGACTCAGGCCGGCGGGTGCAAAGCTGTTTAGCGAGATTGAAGATTTCTTTGCCGGACTTAGCGATTTGCCAGCTTACGTCCGCGGACATGCCCACCAGCGTTTACGGCTCGCTGCACCGGGGCGGATTCTGCGTGATTACTTACCGGCCGTTCTGGCTAGCTATAAACGCCGGTATCCGGATTTGGAACTCATTTTGCATGATGTGAATCAGGCGAGTGCCGAAGAATTACTACGCTGCCGAGAAATCGATATTGCGATCACAGAACTTGAAAGTCCGCCGGCGGGATCATTTCGCTCGTGCGAACTGGTTCGGCTGCCATTGGTTCTCGTCGTTCCGCGGCGGTCCAAGATTCGTACGATCTCAGATTTATTTCGAAACGGTCAATCGACTCAGAAGTTGATTTCACTTCCCTCGAACGAAGTTCTCTCCAAGAATTTCCATGCCGGCTTGAAAAAACTTCGATTACACTGGCCGACGGCAATCGAGGTCGTGTCTCTGGATTTAATCGACATCTACGCTTCTCTGGGCTTTGGCATTGGCAGTTCGATTTTCCTTCCCGGCCGTAACGTCTCACAAAAATTACGACTCGTGGCACTAGAGAGATTCCCCCGTTTAACCATTGGTGCCTTTTGGCTCGGTGAATTGCCCGCAATTGCGGAGTCGTTACTCGCCGACTTAAAGGAAATTGCCCAACGAATGAAGCGACAAGTTCAGGGCGGAAGGTGGTGACGGTCTTAACGATCGGTCGGCGGTTCGCCGCCGCCGGCTTTTAACACCGCGAAGGTTTTGCTGCCTTTCCGATCGAGATAGAGCAGGACGCCGCGTTTGGGATCGGCCTTGTTTAAGGCGTCGCGAAATGTTTTTACATCGGTCACCGGTTCGCCATCCACTTCGGTGATTACATCTTCGCGCTCGATTCCCTGCTGCGCGGCGAGACTGTTCTCGGTCACGTCGGTCACGATCACGCCGCGTTGAACGCCGAGTTTGAAGCGTTGCGCCATTTCTTTGCTCAACTCCTGGACCTGTAGACCAAATTTTCCGACTTCTTCTTCTCGGTTTTGTGGCGGACGCGCGGGCTCGTTGGAGGCACGTGAAATTTCATTCGGCAATTCGCCGGTCGTGACCGGGACCTTGAGCGTTTGGCCTTTTCGCCAGACCGTCAGTTCAACTTTTTGGCCGATTTTCTTTTTCAGAATCTCATGCTGCAGCTGCGAGTCCGTGGTCACGGAGTTGGCATCGACCTGAGTAATGACGTCGAACGGCCGCAGATCGCTTTTGTAAGCGGGTGCGTCAGCTTCGA
>WNGJ01002707.1_pt1 | contig 18075 bp, 17 predicted proteins | sample 5400611 | NCBI WGS metagenome assembly WNGJ01 (sample SAMN13153375, study PRJNA577476) | soil metagenome | isolation source: 40 cm soil or saprolite under Garry oak tree replicate 1 | place: USA:California | collected 2016-06-15 | reverse complement strand
CCATCGCCACATGCAGCGTGCCGTAGGGACCCGACGAGCCGTAGGGAATCTGGCCGGGACGTTTTTTGACATCGTCGACGAAATCCTGCAGCGTCTTCCATGGCGCCGAGGCCGGCACCGCGAGCAATGTGGGATCGGCGAGCACGCGCGCCACCGGCGCGAATTGCGAGATCTCACAAGCGACCGGGCGGTCGAACAGCCGATCGGCTTCGGGCAATATCGCCAGCGACGACAGCGTCATCAGCAGTGTGTAGCCATCGGGCTCGGCGCGCGCCGCCGCGGCGTTGCCGATCGACCCGCCGGCGCCGCCGGCGCGGTTGTCGACGACGACAGGCTTGCCGAGAATTTTCTCCAGCGCCAGTGCCACCGGCCGCGCCGCGAGATCGGCCTGGCCGCCGGCCGGAAACGGCACGATCATGGTGATGTTGCGCGAAGGGTACGCGGCCTGCGCGAATGCGGGATTGGACAGCGCGCCTTGCGCCAGCGGCAGCACAGTTGCGGCTCTCAAAAATTCACGTCGGTCCACCGGTTACGTCCCCCCAAGAGATTGTTATGACTTATTGGGTACAGCGTAGCTGAAACCGTGGGGTGGGCAAGCCAACGGGTCGGGCCAATTGCGCGCCCGATGATAAACTCGGCGTGCCCATCACGCACGCGAACCCTACCGCTTTTTCCCCTTCGCAAAATGCTTCGCCAGGAAATCCGCCAGCACCTCGACGCGGGCGGGACGCGGGCCACCGGGCGGCGTCACCAGATGCACCGCGCCTTCGGGCTGCTTCCAGCCTTTGAGGATCACTTCGACCTCACCCGACGCGATGGCGTCGCCAACGATGAAGTCGGGCAGGTCGGCGATACCGAGACCCGCGAGCAGCGCCGGCATCAGGGCCTCGCCATTGTTGACACGCAACGGTCCCGCGGGCCGCACACTGGCCTGTTCGCCGGCCGAGTTGGCGTAGTGCCAGATGCCCGGTGTGGAGAGATAGGCGTAGCCAAAGCATTTGTGCCGGGCGAGATGCATCGGATGCGTCGGCCGGCCGTATCGCTTGAGATAGGACGGCGCCGCCACGGTGTAGCGCGGCATCGCGCACAGCCGCCGCGCGATCAGCGACGAATCCGGCAGGCGCGCGATTCGCAAGCCGGCATCAAACCCTTCGCCGATCAGGTCCACCGTCGCATCGCTCAGGTGAAGATCGATCGAGACCTCGGGATAGGCCGCAAGAAACTCCGGCAGGATCGGCGCCACCGCTCTCACCCCGAACGTCATCGGCACCGCCAGCCGCACCAGCCCGCGCGGCGCCATCGACTGCGCCAGCGCCTCGTTCTCGGCCGCCTCGCCATCGGCGAGGAGCCGGCCTGCTCGCTCCGACAATTTTTGTCCGGCGTCGGTCAAAGCAAGCCGCCGCGAGGTGCGGTTGAACAGCCGCGCGCCAAGCCGCTGTTCCAGCCGGCTGACGGCCTTCGACACCGTAGCCTTGGACAGCGCCAATTCGGCGGAAGCTGCTGCGAATGACCGTAATTCCACGACTTTGGCGAAGATCGCGAGCGCCTCGAAATCCGGAAGCTTTGCCATCGGGGACCTCGTCGTTAGCGCAATAATAGAAACAATGAGTTTCAATGGTTTCTATTTATATACCATTGGTCAAGGCATATCCACAACATCATCAAAATTCGAACCACGGAGAAATCCAAATGACCAAATCTCTCCCAGGCAAGGTCGCCCTCGTCACTGGCGGCTCGCGCGGCATCGGCGCGGCCAGCGCCCGCGCACTCGCCGACGAAGGCGCCCATGTCGCCATCAGCTACGTCGCTTCAGCTGACAAGGCGATGGCCGTCGTAAACGAACTGAAAGCCAGGGGCGTGCAAGCGCGCGCCTTCAAGGCCGACCAGGCGTCGTCGAGCGAGGTCGACAAGTTGGTGAAAGACGTCGCCGCGCATTTCGGCCGGCTCGACATCCTCGTCAACAACGCGGGCGTCGTCGCCGGCAGCGCGGTTGATGACGCGAACAGCGACACGGCGGCGCTCGCCCGCCAGGACGCCATCAATGTCCACGGCGTCGTCACCGCGATTCGCGCGGCATCGAAGCTGATGGGAGACGGCGGCCGCATCATCACGATCGGTTCGGGCATCGCCACCCGCGCCTCGTTCCCGGGCCTTGCCGATTACGCCGCCACCAAGGCTGCGATCGTCGGCTACAGCAAGGGCGCGGCGCGCGACCTCGGCCCGCGCGGCATTACCGTCAATGTGCTGCAGCCAGGATCAATCGATACCGACATGAATCCGAAGGACGGCGGCGACTTTGCCGAAGCCCAGCGCACCCAGCACGCGCTGCAGCGCTACGGCACCGCCGAAGAGATCGCCGCAGGCGTCGTGTTCCTTGCCAGTCCCGGCGCGTCGTTCGTGACCGGCACGGTACTGAATGTCGATGGTGGCTTCGGCGCGTAATCCAAACAGCTCAATCACGCCAGGCGCATGCGCCCGGCCCTACCCAAAATTCACATCGAAGGAACATCCCATGATCGAACTCAGACCTTTTGCAAAACTCGGCAGCGCCGACCACGGCTGGCTGAAGGCAAAGCACCACTTCTCGTTCGGCAGCCACTACGATCCCGGCAATATGGGCCATGGCTCCTTGCGGGTGTGGAACGATGACGAGATCGCGCCGAATACCGGCTTTCCCGCGCATCCCCATGCCAACATGGAAATCATCACCTATGTCCGCGAAGGCGCGATCACCCACCAGGACAGCCTCGGCAACAAGGGCCGTACCGAGGCCGGCGACGTGCAGGTGATGAGCGCCGGATCCGGCGTGCGTCACTCCGAATACAATCTGGAACCGACCAGGACAAAGATCTTCCAGATCTGGATCGAGCCGACCACGGAGGGCGGCGAGCCGACCTGGGGCGCGAAACCGTTTCCGAAGTCGGACCGCTCCGGCAACTTCGTCACCATCGCCAGCGGCTTCGAAGGCGACAGGGACGCGCTGCCGATCCGCGCCGATGCGCGGGTACTCGCCACCACGTTGAAGGCCGGCGAGAGCGCGGAATATGCACCCGGCAAGACGCGCAACCTCTATCTGGTCCCGGCGGCCGGTGCGGTCGACATCAACGGCGTGCGCGTCAACGCCCGCGATGGCGTCGCGATCCGCGACGAGGCGAAGCTCAGGATCACCGCGCTGGAGGATTCCGAACTGGTGTTGGTCGACGCGGCGTAGCGACTGACCCCCACTCGTCATGCGCGGGCTTGACCCGTGCATCCATCTCTCTTGGGAAATTTTTTCCGAAGACGATGGATGGCCGGGTCAAGCCCGGCCATGACGACCGTCATTTGCCCTCCCACAAACATAACCTCACGGAGACTCACCATGACCAAAGTTCTTGTTCTCTATTATTCCGCCTACGGCCACATCGAGACGATGGCCAATGCTATCGCCGAGGGCGCGCGTGAAGCCGGCGCCACCGTCGACATCAAGCGCGTGCCGGAACTGGTGCCGGAGGCGGTCGCAAAAGCGTCGTACTACAAGCTCGATCAGGCCGCGCCGCTGGCAAAAATCGAAGACCTCGCCAATTATGACGCCATAATCGTTGGCACCGGCACCCGCTTCGGCCGCATGGCTTCGCAGATGGCGAATTTCCTCGATCAGGCGGGTGGCCTCTGGATGAAAGGCGCGCTGCACGGCAAGATCGGCGGCGCCTTCACCTCGACCGCGACCCAGCATGGCGGCCAGGAAACTACCCTGTTCTCCATCATCGCCAACCTCCTGCATTTCGGCATGACCATCGTCGGCCTGAACTACGGCTTTGCCGGCCAGATGAAGCTCGACGAAGTCACCGGCGGCTCGCCCTATGGCGCGACCACCATCGCCGGCGGCGACGGCAGCCGTAAGCCATCCGAAAACGAACTCGCTGGCGCGCGTTATCAAGGGCGCGTGATCGCGGAGACGGCGAAGAAACTGCATGGCTGATGCGACAGGGGCGGCATTCTCTCAAACGAATGCCGCCCTATTTCGTCGTTGGGGCGATGGACTTTGCCATGATCGAAATTCTGTTTATCTATCAGCTGGCCCGCAATCCGGCGCAAGCGATGGCGCGGCGCTGGTGGTGCCGCAGCCTCTTCCGCGCCTCGCGCGGCAAGCGTCGCTGTCCGGAATGCCCTGGTTCGTGAAGCCGCGGAACCAGATAGGGCTGGTGAGGTTGAGACACGCACATCCGTGCCTGGAGTAATGAACATGACCAGCAAGTCAGATCGCAAAAACACCAATAAGAAACCCGCTACGCCGCATCCCGGCATGATGGGCGACGGCACCGAAGAGCAAAATCTCGGCCAGCCCGGGAATCCCGCGGACCGCATCAAAAAAGGCGAAATCGACGCCGCCTTCGCCGACGATCCGGCGAAGACGAAGTAACGCGCATCCCCAATGCTTGCCAATTCTTGTATAAAGGCCGGGCCGGATCGCGCCCGGCCTTGCCGTGTGAGGAGATACCGATGATAGCCGATCGCGGTGAACCATGAGCAATGCTCCCCAAGCACCCTGGCCCGAATTGCCCACCACCGCGTGGCGCGAGACCTATGAGACGTTGCATCTGTGGACCCAGGTCGTTGGCAAGATTCGTCTGGCGCGCACGCCCTGGTTGAACCATTCCTGGCATGTCGCGCTCTATGTCACCGCGCGCGGCCTGACGACTTCGCCGATACAAGACGGCGTCAGGACCTTTCAGATCGATCTCGACTTCATTGACCATCTTTTGCGGGTGTCCACCAGCGACGGCGCCCAACGGCAATTTGCCCTCGCCGGGCAATCGGTGGCAAGTTTTTATGCAGCGATCATGGCCGCGCTCGCCGAACTCGGCATTCACGTCGCCATCGATGAGATGCCGAGCGAATTGCCGGAGCCAATCCGGTTTTCGCAAGACAGCCAACATGCCGCTTACGATCCCGATGCAGTGCGGCGCTTTCTGCAGATCCTTGTCAATGTCGACCGGGTGTTCAAGCAATTCCGCACTGGCTTTCTCGGCAAGGCGAGTCCGGTGCATTTTTTCTGGGGCAGCTTCGATCTCGCGGTGACGCGCTTTTCGGGCCGCCGCGCGCCGCGCCATCCCGGTGGCGTGCCGCATCTGTCCGACGACGTCGCGTGCGAAGCCTATTCCCACGAGGAAAGCAGCGCCGGCTTCTGGCCCGGCAGCGGCGCGGTCGATTACCCCGCGTTCTATTGCTACGCCTATCCCGAACCGGTCGGCTTCCGCGTCGCCAAAGTCAAGCCCGACGCGGCGTTCTTCAGCGAAGCCTTGGGCGAATTCATTCTGCCCTATGACGCCGTGCGCAGCGCCGCCGACCCAGACAAAGCGCTGCTCGAATTCCTGCAGAGCAGCTACGAGGCCGCAGCCAACGCCGCGAACTGGGATCGCGCGGCGCTGGAATGCGCGCCGGGCAAGCCCGGCGTGGTGCGGCAGATCTAGCGTTCCTCCCGCCGCACCGCATCCGATACGCGAAATCTGCCCTTACAGCGGCTTGATCTGCACCTTGCGGAATTTGACCACGCCCGAGCCGTATTGCAGCGCGAACGGGCCGCCCAAATGTTTTGAGTCCTGCACGTCGGCGGTCTTCTGGCCGTTGAGCACGACAACGAGATGCGGGCCCTGCGCGGTGATTTCGTAGGTGTTCCATTTGCCCGCCGCCTTGGGCATCGGATCGACCTTGGCGACATCCACAATCGCGCCGGTGCCATAGGATGGATCCGGCCGCTTGTCGAAAATATTGACCTCATAGCAGATCTTGGAATCGATCTTTTTCGACTCGTCGCAGCGGATGAAGATGCCGCTGTTGGCTTCCTCATCGGTCCAGAACTCGGCCTTGATCTGGAAATCCTTGTACGACGTCTTGGCGACGAGATAGGAGAGATCCTTGCCATCAAGCTTGTCGGCGGTGAGCGCGCCGTCCTTCATCGCCCAATTGGCTTTGCCGACTTCGTCCCAGTCGCCCATCTTGGTGCTGTCGACCAGCGTGACCCAGCCATCGCCCTGGCCGGAGGCTACGTTCGAATATTGCAAAACGGCAGCGCCGATCAAGAGACCGACCGCGAGCGTCGACAAGTGCTTCATGAAGATGTCCTCCCTGTTTGTTTTATGATTGCGCGCAACCTAGCTACCGCGGCGCGCAACGTAAATACGTTTTCATGCTGCAGCTGCGTTGTGCGAAAGCCCTCCGGCACGCATGCAGGCGCGCGCCTTGTACCACGGGAACGAGGCCGGCTAGCATGATCGCAACCGACAACGCGCTGGCGGCATTTCAGCCCGCGGATTCCAGGGAGGAAACCATGAAGGCCACAAACCGGTCTTGGCGATATCTCGCGGCGCCGATAATTCTCGGAGCGATGCTGAGCATAAGCTCCGCCGCCGAACTCAATCCCGCCGCAGTGATCTACAAACTGCCGGACCAGATTCCGTGGAGCCCGGTTGACGCGCGCGGCGGGCAAAACGCCGTCGTGGTCGGGGATCCGACCAAACCCGGCTTCTACATGGTCTACACCAAATGGACCAAGGGCAACCATTTCAGCCGGCCGCACTTCCATCCCAACGACCGTTACATTGTGGTGCTGCAGGGCACCTGGTGGGTGGGCTCCGGGCCGAAATTCGATCCCGCCAACACCACGCCGATGCCCGCCGGCAGTTTTGTCACGCATTTCGGCAAACAGGTGCATTGGGACGGCGCCAAGGACGAGGACGCGGTGCTGCTGATCGTGGGTGAAGGTCCGGCGACGTCCACAGCCGCAGAAGAAAAATAGCGAGCGTTCCCTCCTGGGGAATGCCGCTTGGCCGCATCTCGAGGCATCGGGTGTTGTTGCAAACGGCGCAATCGAGACGCACCATTGCGAGACTTGTTAACCGCCTTCCCCCGAGGCCCCCAATGGTTGGTTTTACACGGCCGCCCTGCGACGCCGGCATCATCCGCGCGACGACGGCTGCTCCCGCCGCGCTGTCGCGCGGGCGCAAGCAACTGACGCTGGCGGCGACGATCCTCGGATCGAGCATGGCGTTTATCGACGGCTCGGTGGTGAATATCGCCCTGCCCGCGATCCAGCAGGCGCTGCACGCAGACGCGGCCTCGACGCAGTGGATCGTCAATGCTTATCTGCTGTTACTCGGCGCCCTGGTGCTGGTCGGCGGTTCGGCCGCCGATCTCTACGGCCGCCGCCGGATCTTCCTTCTCGGCATCGCGATCTTTACGGCTGCCTCGATCGCCTGCGGCCTCTCGCCTGATATCACCGTGCTGATCATCAGCCGCGCGGTACAGGGCCTTGGCGCCGCGCTGCTGACGCCGGCCAGTCTGGCGATGTTAGGGGCCACTTTCGACGAGCACGAGCGTAGCCATGCGATCGGGATATGGGCGGGCGTTGGCGCGCTGACGGCGGCCGCCGGCCCCGTGCTCGGCGGCTGGCTGGTCGATCAGGTGTCGTGGCGCGCGATCTTCCTGCTCAACGTGCCGCTGGCTGTTGCGGCGGCCGGACTGGCCGTTGGCTTTGCCTGCGAAAGCCGCGACGACAACGCAAAGCCGCTGGACTGGAAAGGCGTAGTCGCGGTGGCGATCGGTCTCGGCGCCATCACCTGGGGGCTCGGCGCCGTTCCGGCATCGGGATTTCGCGATAAATCCGTGCTGGGCGCGCTGGGTGCGGGAATAGCGTTTCTTGTCGCGTTCGTTGCGATCGAAGCCAGATCCCGCGAACGGGCGATGATGCCGCTGTCACTTTATCGTTCGCGTAATTTCTCCGGCACCAACACGTTGACGCTGCTGCTCTACTTCGCGCTCGGCGGCGCGCTGTATTTTCTCCCCTTCGGCCTGATACGATTGGGCGGCTATTCCGCGACGCAGGCTGGTGCGGCGCTGCTGCCGTTCGCAATGATCATGGGCTTTGGCGCATCATTTGCGGGACGCCTCGCGGACCGTTTCGGGCCGCGATTGTCGCTCACCTCAGGTCCCCTCATCGCAGCCTGCGGGCTGGCGCTGCTCGCCTTTGCCGATCTCGGGAGATCCTATTGGGCCAGCGTGTTTCCGGCGATAGGCGTGCTGGCGATCGGAATGACGGTCACGGTTCCGCCGCTGACCTCGACGGTGATGGCGTCGGTCGGCGAGGCTCACGCCGGCATCGCATCCGGCGTCAACAACGCGGTCGCCCGTGTGGCCGGACTCCTCGCCGTCGCAGCCCTTGGCGCATTGTTGTTCACGAGTTTTTCGCATTACCTCGGCGACAGGCCGCCCGTACAGGCCAATGCAGCACTGAATGCTGTCTTGGCGGGACAGGTTGACGTCACCGATAGCGCCAGGGCGGCATTCGACCGCGCGCTGCGTACGGTAATGCTGGTGAGCGCCTTCTGCGCTGCCCTGGGCGGTGCCGCCGGCTGGTTGTGGGTTCGGTCGGGCGGCCCGGAAGCCAAGGACTGATTGAAGTCAGGCGCGGCGCCAGACCGCGCGCAACCTCTCGTGATACCGGGCGTTTCACAACATCGCCAACCGCGGGAGATGGAACATGACGGACACCTCACAGATCAAGGAACATATGGACGTCATTTCGTCGGATAAGAGGAAAGTCGGAAAGGTCGATCATCTCGAAGGCACTGACAAGATCAAGCTAACGAAACAGAGCTCACCCGACGGCCAGCACCACCACTTCATTCCGATCACGTGGGTCGATCATGTCGATCAGCACGTGCATCTGAACAAATCGGGCGCCGATGTCACCTCGCACTGGCAGCACGAACAACGGTAAACTCCCTGGCGCGTTGCGCTCATTTCCAGATCGGCGTATCATCGAAAAGCCAAGGAAGCTTCGATGATACCGGCCGAAAACGTGCAATTCGAGCGCCTGGTGGATGAGTTCGTCCACTGGCACGCGGTGCCTGGGGAAGAACGATCGCCGGCGCCGGCGTGGTGGTGGGGGCCAGCATTTGAAGTGATCGGCTCGCCGCACGCGATGCCGGTCGAATGGTGCAGCAAGCTGGGATTACCGGAAAGCGCCACCTACGACGACGGCGCACGGATTTTTCTCAAATGCCTCGCCGGCCAGACTTCGCTGCCCTGGCCCGGCGATTTTCCGCGTATGATCAAACCACACGCCGGCTAGCCAGCGGCGCTTCTCTGTCCTGACTGCGGGATGGAATTCTCAGGCACGGCAGTTGTCGGTTGCAGCGGCGGAGAGACGACCAGCTGCGCCGAGCGAAGCAGGTCAGCCACCTGCTGCGGCGGCAGCGGCTTGCTGAACAGGAAGCCCTGCATTTCATCGCAGGCGTGATCCTGCAGAAAGGCTTGCTGCTCAGCGGTTTCGACGCCCTCGGCAATGACGGTCATCCCCAGCGCCTTGCCCATGCTGATGATCGCCTGTGCGATGGCCTGATCCTCCGAATCCCTGGGCAGGTCGCGGACGAAGGAACGGTCGATCTTGATGGTATCGATCGGAAATTGCTTCATCAGGGACATCGACGAATAACCGGTTCCAAAATCATCGATCGCAAGACGGATGCCGCGGCTCTGGATGGCGTCCAGCACTTTGACCGCCCGGGAAACGTTGCGCATCACCATGCTTTCGGTGACCTCGAGCTGCAGCAGCACCGGCGACATGCCGCTCGCCGCCAGTGCCTCATCGATATCCTGCAGCAGGTGCTCGTCGGTGAACTGTCTCGGCGAGAGATTCACCGCCATCGATATCGGCCGCAAGCCGCGGCGCTGCCAGGCCATGTTCTGCGCGCAGGCTTCCCTCAGGACCCAGCGGCCGACCGGAACGATCAATCCGGTTTCCTCGGCGAGCGGTATGAATTGAGCGGGCGACAGCACGCCGAGATCGGGGTGCGTCCAGCGCAACAGCGCCTCTACGCCGGTTATCTGCCCGGTGGTCATCTCCACCTTCGGCTGATAGTGCAGCTCGAATTGATCGCGCTCGAGGGCACGACGCAACGCCGATTCGAGCGTCAGGCGTTCAATCGACTGGGTCTTGACCTCCTTGGTGAAGAACCGGAAGGCGTTCTTGCCGTCTTCCTTGGCGCGATACATCGCCATATCGGCTTTCTTCGTCAGCATCTGCACGTCGGCACCGTCCGAAGGATATCGCGCGATGCCGATACTGGCCGTGGTATGGCATTCGTGGCCGCTCAACTGCAAAGGCTGGCTGAGAACAGACAACAAGTTACGGGCGATCCGCTCGACGTCATGGCTTTCCGCGGTCTCCCCGAGAATGACGACGAACTCGTCGCCCCCCAGTCGCGCCACCACGTCGCTTGAACGCAGGGTATGACGCAGTCTGTTGGCAACCTCCACCAGCAGGAGGTCGCCGGCGTCGTGTCCCAGTGAATCGTTGATGACCTTGAACCTGTCGAGATCGATGAACAGCACGGCGAATTGCCGTTGATTGCGGCGCGCGGACTCGATTGCATTGCGCAGCAGCTCGTTGAACGTTTCCCGATTGGGCAGCTTGGTCAGGCTGTCATGTGCTGCGAGGTATTCGATTCGTTCGTCTGCCCTGGTTTTCTCGTCCGCGCGGTCGAAGTTCTCAAGGGCAAACGACACATTGTCGGCCAACCGTTGCAGGAGTTCGGCGAATTCCGGTGTAAACGTATCCTTTTCGGCGGAAAGAAAAAGCATAACGCCAACCGCCTGCCCACGAATGAGCAGTGGAAATGCCGCACCCGACTTTGCTCCATCGCTGCGAATGACGGCGTGGAAAGCACTGGCTTGCGGGTCAGCCAGATAGTCGTTGCTGATACAAGCGTGCCGGGACCGGAACGCGGCCCCGCTAAGCCCGCGTCCCTCAGGGCGGTCGGCGCTGATCGAGACCTTCACGTTTCTTGTTGTCTCGGCGGTCGGCCCCGCCACGGTCACGATGTCGAGGAAATCGCTGTCGGGGTTGGCCAAACTGATGGTGGTCGAGGTGAACTTACCGCCGTTCGCTGCGGCCTCGCAGACCAGGTCGAACATCTCGGCCCGCGTCTTGGCCCGCATGATCGCTTCGTTGGTGGCGCTGAGCGCTGCGAACATTCGCGTCAGACGGTCTTTTTGTTCCTCGGCCTTCGCCTTTTCATCCGCACGGGCGAAGTTATCGAGGGCGAACGATACATTCTCTGCAAGGCGTTGCAACAGCTCCGTCAATTCGGGGCTGAACGCGCCGAGCTCGCTTGAGAGGAACACCAGGACGCCGATGGCTCTGTCGTCCTTCAGCAACGGCAACGCCGCGCCCGATCGTGTTCCGCTATCTCGAACGACGTCGTAGAAATATGCGCGGCTGCCGAAGTCAGTCAGATAGTCGTTACTGATGCAAGGCCGTCGGGTTCGGAATGCGGTTCCGGTCAGGCCCTGCCCCTCGGGGCGCGTGGCGTCGGCCGACAACCGTACATTTCTTGCCCGCTCTCGATCGGGGCCGGCCGATGCGACGTTTTCCAGAAAGACGTCATCCGGTTTCTCAAGAGCGATCGCCGTCGAGGTGAAATTACCGCCGACGACGGCTGCTTCGCAGACCAGTTCGAACAGCTCCGTTCGCGACTTGGCCCGCATGATAGCTTCGTTGGTCGCACCGAGAGCCGCGAACATTCGCGTCAACCGCTCCTTTTGCTCCTCGGTCTTTGCCTTCTCGTCTGCGCGATCGAAGTTATCGAGGGCGAACGACACGTTTTCCGCCAGCCGCGCGAGAAGCTCCACCAAATCATCGGTAAATGCCCCTTCATCGGGAGATAGAAACAGCAGTACGCCTATCGCCTTGTTGCCATTTTGCAGCAAAGGAAAACTTGCGCCAGATCGTGTACCGTCTTGCCTTGCGATACTGTGCCAGTGAGCGGTTCGCTCATCGGCCAGGTAATCATTCATGATGCAAGGTGCTCTTGTTCGGAACGAGGTTCCGGTCAAACCCCGACCTTCGGGGTGCGCGGCTGAGATGGCACAGCGGCGACCTTTCATCCGTTCACAGTTCGAGCCCCTGGTCGCAGCAATTTGAAGAAATTCGCCACCGGGGTCCGCGAACGCGATGGTTGCGGAGGCGAACATTCCACCTAAAACGGCTGCTTCGCACACCAGTTCGAACAACTCAGCCCGCGACTTGGCCCGCACGATCGCTTCGTTCGTCCCACTTATGGCGCCGAACATCCGGTTGAGCCTTTGCATGGCCTGTTCGCCGGTTTTGCGCGCGGCCTCACGGTCGAAATTGTCTAGCGCATATGAAATGTTCGCCGACATCCGCTCTAACAGCGAGACGATGTGGTCGTTCAGGGATCCTGCTTCGCGCCGGGTGACGAGCAGCACGCCGACACCGCGGCCGTTGCAAGTCAACGGCAACGCCGCCGCGGTGCCAACACAGGCCTCGCATGCCCCCTGTCGCCATGCCAGGGAACGCACGTCGTTCAGGAAATCATTGCTGACGCTTATCTTCTGATCGCGAAAGGCCTGCCCGCAGACCCCAGACCCTTCGGGCGCGCCCGCCACGATCGAAATGTCAATGCTGCTCAACCGCGCACTGTCTTCGCCGACGCCGGCGGCCAACCGGAGCATGTTGGTCTTGGGCTCGAGCAAAAAGACGGCAGTTGCCAGAAAATCTCCGCTGGAGAAAGCGGCCTCACAGACCTGACGATACAGCTCCTTCGGGGATTTCGCGTACAGGATGGCTTCGTTGGTCGCATTCAAGGCCGCAAGCGTACGCGCAAAATTCGTCTCCAAGGCGGTCGGCTCCATTCGGCGGCGCTCGCCACCCAACGGAGAATTTATGGGTCTGGGACGCCTAAATGGGCGTTATCGGCCGCCGTAAGTTGCGATTCAGAGTAAACGGCGTGCCAATAACAACAGTCAAAAATCCGAAAAACTACGGTTTTTGTTGGCGGCTTCTTCACCCCCCACCCCGGGGGTGACTGTAACCGACCGAGACGGTGGGGGCACCGAGACGCGCGCGGTGCGACGCCGAGATGCGCGCAGTGCATTGCACCCAAGATTTTGGCTTGAGGTCATTGCTAACGGGTGACCGCTTTGAGACCATGGACGCATCGACAAGAAGCAAGACCCGCTGCCTGCGCGGGCGCCAAACGAGGAAACCCCCATGCCGATCGTCCAGGCCGACCGTCTCACGCGCATCGGTGCGGCGCTGCTCAAGGCCGCAGGCGCCTCGGACGAGGAAGCGGATGCGGTGGCCTTGGGTTGCGTGAACGCCAACCTCGCGGGCCACGACTCGCATGGGGTGATTGCGATCCCGACCTATATCGATCGCATCAAGGTCGGGCATATCGTTCCCGGCGCGAAATGGACCATCGTGCGGGAATCACCGACCACCACCGTCATCGACGGCCATTGGGGCTTCGGTTTTCATGTCAACGCCAAGGCGATGGCACTGACCATCGAGAAGGCAAAGACCGCCAATGTCGCGGCCTGTACGGTGTTTCGGCAAAGCCATGTCGGGCGGCTCGCCGCCTATCCGATGATGGCAATGCGCGAGGGCATGATCGGCATCGCCACCGCCGATTCCGGCCGTTCCCCCAAACACGTCGCGCCGTTCGGCGGCCGCGAGGCGCGGCTCGGCACCAATCCGATTTCGATCGCGGTGCCGTCGGACCTCGAGGCACCGTTCTATCTGGACATGGCGACGTCAGCCGTGGCGGCCGGGAAGATTGCGCTCGCCGCCGCACGCGGCGACGAGATTCCGGCCGGCTGGATCGTCGACAGCGAGGGACGGCAGACCACCGATCCCAAACAATTCCGCAAGGGTGGCGCGCTGCTGCCGCTCGGCGGCACCGAAGGCTACAAGGGTTCAGGCCTGGCTGCGATGGTCGAGGTGCTGTGCGGGCTGCTCACCGGCCTCGGCTTCGGGGTCGAGCCGACCGGGCGGCACAATGACGGATGCTTCATGGCGGTGTTCAATGTCGCGGCGTTCCGCCCCTTAAAGGATTTCAAGCAAGAAGTCGCCGAGTTCGCGCGATACCTGAAGGCGACGCCGCCGTCCGAAGGCTCAACAGGCGTATTCTATCCGGGTGAGGTCGAATATATCAGGGAACAGCAACGCAAGGCTGCCGGAATCGAGGTCGAGGACGCCACCTGGGACAAATTGCGCGCGCTGGCGGCCGAGTACAAACTGGCCGCCGAACTCGACCTGACATGATATCGGATCCAGCCGACAGACGGAGAACAGCATGACGCGGCAAATGGCGTTGGTCGGATTCCTGCAGGCGCAAAATTGCACCAATTTGCCGAGTTCGTGGCGGCATCCGGAATCGCGCGACGATTCGATGTCGGCGGATTATTACCAGGAGATCGCCCGGATTCTCGAATCCGGCAAATTTCACATGGCTTTCTTCGACGATCGTCTGGCGATGCCGGATCGCTACGGCAACGATCACAGGCATACCGTCGAATACGGCATCCGCTGCGTGAAGATGGATCCGATCGTGGTGCTGACCACGATGGCAATGGTCACCGAGAAACTCGGGCTCGCATCGACCTGCTCGACCACCTATTTCGAGCCGTTCGACGTGGCGCGCCGGTTCGCCACCCTCGATTTGATGACTGGCGGCCGCGCCGCATGGAATGTCGTCACTTCCGTCAACGACGGTGAGGCCCTCAATATGGGGCGCGATCAGCATCTCGAGCATGATCTGCGCTACGACCGCGCCGACGAATTCATGGAAGTGGTGCTCGGCCACTGGGATTCCTGGGAAGACGGTTCGCTGCTGATCGACAAGAAATCGGGAAGGTTCGCCGATCCCGACAAGGTCAAGCGGCTCGATCACAACGGGCAGTTCTTCAAATCGCGCGGGCCGTTCACGGTGCCGCGTTCGCAGCAGGGTCATCCCGTGGTGATCCAGGCCGGCGCCAGCGGCCGCGGCCAGCGCTTTGCCGGCCGATGGGGCGAAGTGATCTTCACGGCGGCGCGCAATCTGGCGAACGCGAAGCAGGGCTACGACGCCATCAGGAACGAGGCCGCCAAGGCGGGCCGCGATCCCGAACTGATGTTCCTCTGCAATCTGGTGACACCGGTTTCCGGCGCGACCAAGTCGGAGGCCGAGGATAAAATGGCGCTGATCGAAAAGCTGCCGCTGGAAATCGACGCACTGTCGCTGCTGGCGGAAGGCCTGAACTTCGATTTCGCCGCCAAGGACATCGACGAACCGCTGACATCGGAAGAACTAAAGGGCATGCAGGGCATGATCGGCATCCGCGACGGCGTGCTCCGGACTTCGGGCAAGACCAATCCGAGCACGCGCGATTTCATCACCTTCTCGGGCCGCGGTCAGACCCAGGACGCGATCGTCGGCGGGCCGAAGGAAATCGCCGACAGATTGGAGGAGATGTTCGTGGGCCGCGGCTGCGATGGCTTTGTCATCGCGGCGACCTATGTGCCGGGCTCGTATGCGGATTTCGTCCGCCACATCGTTCCGGAACTGCAGCGGCGCGGTCTTTTTCATAAAGACTATGCCGGCAAGACCCTTCGCGAAAATCTCGGCCTGCCGCGCCCGACGGCAGGAGCATGGAAAAGTCAGCCGCGCGTCGCGGCGGAGTAAGAAGGATAGCGTATGCGCTGGCTTAAATTCACCGCGGACGGACAGACCTCCTGGGGCATCGTCGAGAACGACCGCGTCATCGCGGTCAGCGGCGACCCGTTCGGCGAATGGCAGTGCGCACCGCGAACGCATGCGCTGGCGGAGGTGAAGATCGAATTGCCGCTGATGCCGCGCACGTTCTATTGTGTCGGCCTCAACTACCTCAAGCACCTCAAGGAAGCCGCCGACAAGCGCGGCGAGGTGCCTAACGTCCCTGACAGGCCCGAGATCGGCTATCGCGCGCAGAATGCGCTGATGGCGCATGATGAAGATGTGGTGATCCCGGCCACTGCGACCGAGAAGATCCACTACGAGGGCGAACTCGTCGTGGTGATCGGCAAAAAGGCAAAGCATTTGTCCGACGCCGACGCGATGTCCTGCGTGTTCGGCTACACCATCGGCAACGATGTCAGCGAACGCACCTGGCAGAAGGCCGATCGTGGCCTGTGGCGCGCGAAAAATGCCGACACCTTCAAGCCGATGGGGCCGTGGATCGAGACCGACGTCGACCTCGACACCATGGAAACGGTCGTGAGGGTGAACGGCAAGGAGAGCAACCGCTTCCGCACCAACGACATGATCTTCGGCATCAAGCCGTTCATCGTGGAGCTGACGAAGTACTTTACATTATGGCCCGGCGACGTGATCTGGATGGGGACCGACGGCGCATCCCCCGACCTCAAGGCGGGCGACGTGGTCGAAATCGACATCACCGGCATCGGCACCCTGCGCAACAAGTTTGTCGCGGAAAATCTACCCGGGAAGTCATAAGGCATGAGCCGCCACAGCACCGCGCATTATTTTCTTGAAGGCCTGGTCGATCTCGGCGTGGACTACATCTTTGCCAATCTCGGTACCGATCACGTCTCCCTGATCGAGGAGATGGCGCGCTGGGAGCGCGAGGGCCGCAAGCATCCGGAGATGATCCTTTGCCCGCACGAGGTCGTCGCGGTGCACATGGCCGGCGGCTATGCGCTGGCAACGGGACGAGCCCAGGCGGTTCTCGTCCATGTCGACGCCGGCACCGCCAATGCCTGCATGGCCATCCAGAACCTGTTTCGCTACCGGCTGCCGGTGATGCTGTTTGCCGGACGCGCGCCCCATACGCTGCACGGCGAACTGCCGGGCTCGCGCGACACCTATGTGCACTTCGTGCAGGATCCGTTCGATATTGCCAGCATCGTCAGACCTTACGTCAAATGGGAATATTCGCTGCCCTCCGGCATCGTCGTGAAGGAAGCACTGGCCCGCGCCAGCGCGTTTGCGCAAAGCGATCCGCCCGGCCCGGTCTACATGATGCTGCCGCGCGAGACGCTGGCCGAAGCGTGGGACGACGCCGACATGCCGGCCTATCCGGCGGCGCGATATGGCAGCGTGCAGTCCGGCGGCATCGAGCCGGCGCGGGTTGACGCGATCGCGCAAGCCTTGATGACGGCGGAAAACCCGGTTGCGCTGACCGCCTATCTTGGCCGCAAGCCGCAGGCGGTGGCGGTGCTGGACCGGCTGGCGCAGGTGTGCGGCATCCGCGTCGCGGAATTCAATTCGATCGACCTCAACATCTCGCAGGCCTCGCCCTGCTTTGCCGGCTTCGATCCGCTTCCCCTGCTCGAGCAAGCCGATCTCGTCCTGCTTCTCGATTCGGATGTGCCGTTCGTTCCGCAATCCGCCAAGCGTGCCAGCGCCATCAAATGGATCCAGATCGATATCGATCCCCTGAAATCGGATTTCCCGATGTGGGGATTTCCGACCGACATGCGGATCCAGGGCGATTGCGCCATGGTGCTGCAGCAGGTGCTCGACACCGTGGAGGCAAGGGCCGATGACGCGTATCGCCATCGCGTCGCCCGGCGCATCGCAGGCTGGGGCGAGGCGCGCGAGGCAAACGCAAAACGCCGTGCTGCCGCGAGCGGCAACAAAGGCGTCCCCGGCGCGCTCAGCCCTGCCTTCGTGTTCGCGACGCTGAACGAAAAACTGTCGCAGGACGACGTCGTCCTCAACGAAGCCATCCGCAACGCGCCGATCCTGCAAGAGCACATCACGCGAACCAAGCCGCGGAGCTATGTCGGACTCGCCGGCGGCGGCCTTGGATTCTCGGGTGGCATGGCGCTGGGGCTGAAATTGGCGCAGCCGGATCGCCGCATCATACAGGTGATCGGCGACGGCGGCTTTCACTTCTCCTCGCCCGACAGCGTCTATGCGGTGGCACAGCAATACCAGATTCCGATTTTGACATTGGTGCTGGATAATGGCGGCTGGCAGGCGGTGAAATCGGCGGTGCAACGGGTCTATCCAAAGGGCATCGCGGCCGACACCGACCAGTTTCAGTCGCGGCTGAGATCGGGCCGTCAGGGTGAGCGGCGGGATTTCTCCGCCGTGGGAAGCGCCTTTGGCGCCCACGGCGAATGCGTCACCGAGCCGGACGACCTCGCCGCCGCCATCGACCGCTGCCTCGCCGCAGTAGATGACGGCAAGGCCGCCGTGCTGCATGTTCACGTCACGCCGCTTTAAGGGATGAAGGCATGAAGGCCCG
>WNGJ01002705.1_pt1 | contig 18082 bp, 15 predicted proteins | sample 5400611 | NCBI WGS metagenome assembly WNGJ01 (sample SAMN13153375, study PRJNA577476) | soil metagenome | isolation source: 40 cm soil or saprolite under Garry oak tree replicate 1 | place: USA:California | collected 2016-06-15 | reverse complement strand
GTTCAACCTGACGCAATCGCTGCGCACCCTTTTGGCCGGGCGGGGCGTGAGCGTTCATGCCGTCCTGACCGGCTTCGTGGACACCGACATGACCCGGGGCATCGACATGCCGAAGGCCTCCCCGGAGTCCGTCGCGCGAGCCATCTTCGACGGGGTGGAGGAAGGGGAGGAGGACATCTTCCCCGATCCCATGTCACAGTCCATGGCCGACAGCTGGCGCAGCGGCGCGGCCAAGGCGCTCGAGCGCCAGTACGCGGCGATCGCAGAACAATACGCGGCCATCGCAAAAGCAGAGCCCATAGCGTCATAAGCAAAGGCAGACCGGTGCAACTTCGGCACGCCGCGCTGACGGCGACGCTCGGGACGAGCGCGGCTGGACGTGCTCCGGCGCATGTACCACTGGCTCGACCGCGCGCCGCTCGCTCGCAACGAGCCGGCTTCTGGTGCCACCGCCACGACGAGTACGACAGCCAGTGAAGCGTGCGGAAGGCTACGTCACCGACCTCGCCGCTGCGTGCATCGGCCCGCTCGGGCCGGTCGTCGCGCGGTGATCCCGCACGCCAGCATCACCAGACCGCGGAAACCATGGACACGCAATGGAAGAGGACGATTATGAGTGACTTGTCGGGCAGGACCACTGTCGTCGTTGGCGCTAGCCGGGGCTTGGGGCGTGGGATTACTCGCGCGTTCGCCGAGGCTGGTGCTCCGGTGGTCGCGGTCGCCCGGACCGGCCCGGCACTTGCCGAGCTGGCCACCACCAGCGCAAATATCCGGACCGAAGTCGCGGATGCGGCCGACCCGGCGGTGGCGTGGAGCCTGCTGGACCGGTACGAGCCGGGGGTTCTCATCCTGGCCGCCGGCGCCAACCCGGTGATGCATCCGCTCCAGTACCAGACGTGGGAGACGTTCTCCGCCAACTGGCATACCGACGTCAAGATCGCGTTCACCTGGCTGCGTGAGGCACTGCTCAAGCCGCTGCCACGTGGCAGCAGGGTGGTAGTGGTGAGCAGCGGAGCTGCCATCAACGGATCACCGGCCAGCGGAGGGTACGCCGGGTCCAAGGCCACCCAGCGGTTCATCGCAGGATACGCCCAGGATGAGTCGCGCCGTGCCGGGCTGGACATTACCGTCACGGCGGTGATGCCCAGGATGACTCCGTTCGGAGACGTGGGCAGGCGGGGGATCCGGGCGTACGCGGCCCGCAGCGGCCAGACCGAGGAGGCATACCTGAAGCAGCTGGGGGAACTGCTGACCCCCGAGATGGCCGGGTCCGCCCTGGTGGACCTGGTACGGGCAGACCCGGCGACCACTGCCCCCGGGTACCTGCTTACCGCCGCCGGGCTGCAGAAGCCGTCGTGAGAGGTCCGGGCGGCCAGTGGGGCAGGCCGTGGTGACCAGATCCAATCGCTGCAAGTGCTCGTTGAGGTGCATCATCAGTCTCCAAGATGTGCTAATGCCATTCAGTTCGGGACCCACCGAACCCGTTCCTGGCCCGGCAGCGAATGCGTCGCCTTGACGCATGGCGTGTCGGCGATGCCTCAGACGTTCAGCGGACGGGCCAACCGTCTGAAGGCTGTTGAGGGCTCGGCGGGTCAGAGTCAGGCGCCGTGGTTGCTGCAGGCCTGCTTCGGCCGGGCGGTCGGTCCGGAATCTAGATCGTGTGTCATTGCTGCGCCCCGTCTCGGGCGTCGTCGGCGTCCAGTCGGCGCACCGAGATCAGGGACAGCCCGAGGTCACGGACCTTCGCCAGCAGCCCGTGCAGTGCGGGCTGATCGGGGAGCAGGCCGGCTATGACCGTCTGCCTGCCATCGCTGGTCATCCGGAGGCCGCCGAACCAATCCGCCCACCCGTCATCGAGCACGCCGTCGATGCGGATCTCGTAATGGGCAGGCCGTCCTAGGCTGGTCATGGCCGCCCGCCCCCTCGCTGGATAGCCGACGGCACGACGACGGCGGCGTGCCTGGCGGGCGTCTCCCCCGTGCCGACAGGGTCAACCGTGAAGCGGTCATGCCTGAGCACAGCCATTGCTATCTCTCTGGTCGGTGCAGGTTTCGTTTCTCCCGGAACACTACGATCGGCCCCCAGCCTGGGCGTCACCCGAGGTGCCGATGCCGGTGGAATCTTCCGAACGATGCACCTGAACACGACGGTGCCCTTCGGCGCCGGCGCGGATCTGCCTGGCAGTGCGGGAGAGTCCACTGTGTGGCGGGCTTCTTCGGTGACCGCGTCCACCCCGCGGTTACCAATCGCTGGCCAGCCGGCGGCCACATCTGGCCGGAATGCGATCTCCAGAACGCCTGCGGGGGAACGCGCCTGCGATGGGCATCTCAGGGGCCTCGCCACACGCCAGCAGCCACGAGGCCCTCAAGTCCCCTTATAATGTTGCACCCAGCGATGACGCTGGCCATAGCTGGACGGGCTGATATGTGGGTCGCCGATGGGTGAGCAGCCTGCGGCGGCCCCGGTGGGGGTTGCCGCTTCCGAGCGCGATGTCCTGCTGGCCACCAAACTGCATGTGCCCCAGCCGCAGCCGGGGTTCGTAGGTCGTGCGCGCCTGGTGGCGGCGCTTGAGGAGGGGCTGACGGAGCGGCTGGTCATGGTCTGCGCTCCGGCGGGGACAGGGAAGACGGCGCTGCTTGCCGACTGGGCCCGGAGCGGTCGCCGTCCGGTGGCGTGGCTGTCGCTGGACGAAGCCGACAACGACCCGGCGCGGTTTTGGCGACACACGATTGCTGCGCTGGACCGAGCCCGCCCGGGAGTCGCCGAGCGGATAGCGCCGCTGCTTGGCCCGCCGGCACCGCCGTCGTTCGACGGGCTGGTGACGGCGCTGATCAATGAGTTGGCCATCCTGGCAAAAGACGACGAAGAGGTACTGCTGGTCCTCGACGATTATCACCTGATCGACGCCCAACCGGTGCACGCGTCGTTTGCGTTCTTGCTTGACCACCTGCCGCCAGGGCTGCATCTGGTGCTGGCCAGCCGCAGCGACCCGCCGTTGCCGCTGGCGCGGCTTCGGGCCGCCCGGCAGCTGGCCGAGCTGCGCGCACCCGAGCTGCGTTTCACCGCGGATGAGGCGGCGGCTCTGCTGCGCGAAGCGGTCGGCGCTGACCTGCCCGGCGCTGAGGTGGCGACATTGACGGCCCGCACCGAGGGCTGGGCCGCCGGGTTGCAGCTGGCTGCCCTTTCCTTGCGGGGACAAGCCGACACTGCCGGGTTCGTCGCGGCATTCAGCGGCGGCCACCGCTTTGTTCTGGATTATCTGACGCAGGAAGTGCTCGAGCAGCAGAGCGAGCCGGTGCGCAAGTTCCTGCTGGAAACCTCGGTGCTGGACCGGCTGAGCGGGGGGCTGTGCGATGCGGTCACCGGCCGCGCCGGCAGCCAGGCGATGCTGGAGGCGATCGAGCGGGCAAACCTGTTCCTGGTGCCGCTGGATGAGGTGCGCGGCTGGTGGCGCTACCACCAGCTGTTCGCCGACCTGCTGCGCGCCCGCCTGCGGCAGCAACAGCCTGAACGGGCACTACAGCTGCACCACAACGCGGCGGCCTGGCATGACGAGCATGGCCTCGCCGATGAGGCCGTGCGGCACGCCCTGGCCGCAAACGACTCCGCTTGGGCGGCCCGGCTGGTCGAGCGGCACGTCGACGCGCTCCACCTACGCAGCGAGCGGGCGACCTTGCAGCGGTGGCGCGCGGCATTGCCGGCTGAGCTGGTCGCCTCCCGGTCACGGCTGTTGCTGGCGGAGGGGCGGATGGCCCTGCTCAGCGGCCGGATTGAGGAAGTCGAGGCGCCGCTGACGGCAGCCGAGCGGGCGTGGGCAGGTGCTTCGGACGCGGCCGAGGAGCCATTCGAGCCGTCGGTGGGCCGGTCCGCGAGCGTGTTCACCAACGTCCCCGCGACGATCGCGCTTGAGCGCGCCTTCCTGGCCGAGTTCCGCGGCGATGCGGAGGGTACGGCCATGTTCGCGTCGCGGGCGCTGGGTGCGCTCGCCGAGGACGAATGGATGCTGGCATCCGTCGCCCGGGAGCGGCTGGCCGTGGCCGACTGGCTGGGCGGCCGGCTGCCTGCGGCCGAGCAGGCGATGGCCAGGAGGGTTGCCGGGTTCCGGGCAGCCGGGGAGGCCACTCTGGCCGCCTGGGGTGGTTACTACCTCGGGCTGGTCCAGCGAGCGCAGGGACGCCTGGACGCGGCGCTGCGGACCTACCAGGAGGGGCTGGAGATCACTGCGCCGCCCGGCCATCCGGTGCTGCCCGCGGCAGGCGTTGCCTTCGTGGGCCTGGCGGAGGTGGCCTACCAGCGCGATCAGCTTGATGCTGCCCGGCAGCACGTGAGCGATGGCCTTACGCCTTGCCGGCAGCTCACCTATGCCCAGCCGCTGGCCACCGGACTGGCGACGCTGGCGTGGATCCGGCACGCCCAAGGTGATCTTGCCGGGGCGCTCAAGGCGATGGATGAGGCCGAGCGAGCCGCGCCGAGCCAGGCTGTCACCAGCCTGCTGAACCCGGTCCCGGCGGAGCGGGCACGGCTGCTGCTGGCCCAGGGCGACGTCGCGGCCGCGGCCCGCTGGACGGAGGAACGCAGCCTGGGCCCGGATGACGAGCTCGACTACGCGCACGAGCGGGAGCATCTGGTGCTGGCGCGGGTGCTGCTCGCCCAAGACCGCACTAGCGCGGCGCTTGGGCTGCTGGAGCGGCTGCGCGCGGCCGCGGCCGCCCAGGGCCGGACCGGCAGCGTCATCGAGATCCAGGCGCTGCGGGCGCTCGCGCTCGCAGCTGCGGGCGACGAGGACACCGCGGTGGACGCCCTGGCCCAAGCGCTTATGCTTGGCTGCCCGCGGGGCTATGTCCGGGCGTTCGCCGACGAGGGGCCGCCGATGGCCGCGCTGGTTGCCCGGCTGCTCGCGGCCCAGAAGGCAGGCCAGGCCCCCGCCCGGGATGTCCCGCTCGGCTGCCTGGCCCGGCTTCTGCGCGCTTTTGGCCAGCCTCCCGCCGCGCCGGGCGCCGGGCGCAGCGCCGCCGCGGCGGTGCCGGGCCTGGTCGAGCAGCTGACCGCCCGCGAGCTGGAAATCCTGGCGCTGCTGGCCGAGGGCACCCCGAACCCGCGGATCGCCGCGGACCTGGTGGTCAGCCTCGACACGGTCAAAAAGCACGTCAGCCACCTGCTGGGCAAGCTGGGGGCGGCCAACCGCACCGAGGCCGTCACCCGGGCCCGCCAGCTCGGCCTGATCCCCTAGCCCGGCACCGCAGCCAATCTCCTGGGCGGCACCGTCGGGCCCCCCAGCGGACTCGGCGGCACTGTCGTGCCGGGCGCAGCCCGCAGAAGATTCCACCGCCATGCCCACCTTCGGGTGACGCCTCCCGCGGCGCTGGTTCATATCGTCCCTCGAAGTATCAGTCCCGGCACGGCCGGGCTCCTTGCCGGCTGCTCGTACGCATCGGAGGCGGCATGACCACGACCTTTGCCAGATCCATGGCTGTCGGGCGGCGCCAGGAAGCAGATCCGGCCATGGAGACGCCCGGGCAGCGCGCCGCGCGGTTTGAACGCGACGCGCTGCCATACCTAGCGCAGCTGTATCCCACCGCGCTGCGCATGACCCACAACCCCGCCGACGCCGACGATCTGGTCCAGGAAACCTTCACCCGGGCATACGCCTCATTCGGGCGGTTCGAGCCCGGCACCAACCTGAAGGCCTGGCTGTACCGCATCCTCACCAACACCTTCATCACCAGCTACCGGAAACGGCAACGCGACCCCGTGCCCACTGCCGAGATCCAGGACTGGCAGCTTGCCCACGCTACGTGTCATCCCTCCTCGGGGCTGGGGCCCGCCGACACCGAGGTCCTGGAACACCTGCCCGACGCTCGCGTCACACGCGCGCTCCGCCAGCTTCCCGAAGGCTTCCGCACCGCGGTGTACCTGGCCGACGTCGAAGGCTACGCCTACCGCGAGATCGCCACCATCACGGGAACACCGATCGGGACCGTGACCTCACGGCTGCACCGCGGCCGCCGCCAGCTGCGCGACCTGCTTCACGACCACGCGGCCACGCACCATCGGGCCACGATGGCGCCACGCCGCGAAGCCTTCCCGGTGACGGTGCACCCGTGGAGGTCGCGGTGATCCGCGCCCTCAAGGCCCAACCCGGTGCCCTGGGGCCGCCGGGCCGCAGGCAGGACTAGTCATGGCAGCACGCCTGGAGACATCGCGGGCAGGCGTCCGGCCTGTGACCGTTAAGGCTGCGGGACGCCGGGCTGGGCTGGCCTGGCCGCGGCTGTCCGCGGCAGCCGAGCTGGCCACCATCGGCGCCGGTTACGGCGCGTATTCCCTGGTGCGCCTGGCCATCCGCGCCGGCCGCGGGGTGGCGTTCGCGCACGCGGCCCAGCTGTGGCAGGCCGAGCGGTGGCTGCACCTGGCCGTCGAGCCTTACCTTAACCACCTCGCCGCGGCTCATCTTCTGCTCGCCGAGGCAGCCGGGTACTACTACGGGCTGGCCCATTTCCTGATCACGCCGCTGGTGCTGGCCTGGCTGTACCTGCGCAGGCCCGCGGCGTTTCCGCGGCTGCGGTCGGCGCTGGTGCTGGCCACCGCCGTCGCGAACCTGGTGTTCTGGGCCTGGCCGGCCGCTCCGCCGCGGTTCTCAGTGCCGGGGATGACTGACATCCTGGTCAGCCGCGACATCCTCGGCGCGGCCCACCCGCGCGGCGCCACCAGCCTGGTGAACCTGTACGCCGCCATGCCCAGCCTGCACGTCGCCTGGGCCGCCTGGTGCGCCCTTGCCGTTGTCACCGCTTCTCACGGCCGGTGGCGTCACCTGGCCTGGCTCTACCCGGCCGCCACCACGCTGGTGGTGCTGGCCTCGGCCAACCACTTCGTGCTGGATGCGGCCGGCGGGCTTGCCGTCGCGGGCCTGGGCATGCTCGCCACCAGCCAGCCCAGCAAGCTGCTGACGCGCCGCCGTGCCCGGCCGGCGGTCACCTTCAGGCGCGGGCTGCGCTGCCAGGTCCAGCCGGCCACGGCGGGAGGGCTGTGGACGGCTGTTGATGGGCTGTGGGCCGCCGCCGCCATCGGGCTCTACACGGTGGCCTGGTGCTCGGCGGGTTCCCCCGCGCGGGCGCAGCGCCTGATACCGGTGACGACACCGGGGGAACCGTGACCTGCGGCGCGCGGCCGGAAACCGGCGTGCCCGCCGCGAACCGGCTTGAGGCGGCGCGGCGCTGGGGTACGGCGCACCGCTGGGTTCCGGTGCTCACCAGCGGCCGGGCGCGACCGGCCTCCCGCCGTGGCCGGCCCTGGGCTTGGGTGCTGGCAGCGGGGGTGGTGGCGGTGGCTGCGGTCCATCTCCCAAGCGCGGCCGGTGATCTGCGGGCCATGGCCGCCCACCTGGGCGGGCTGCGGCTGGCCTGGCTGGGTGCGGCCGTTGCCGCGCAGATGGTGTCGCTGGCCGGCGGCACGGCAGCGCAACGCTGGCTGCTGGCTGCTGGCGGCGCGCGGTTGCGGTGGCCGACCCTGTTCGGCCTGGTGTTTGCCTCCACCGGGCTGGCCAGGGTGATGCCGGCCGGGCCGGTCACCGGCGGCGCGTGGCAGGTGCGGGAGTACCGCCGCCGCGGCGCTGGCGCCGCGGCCGGGGTGTGGGCGGTGCTGGCCGGCGGGTTCACCTCCACGATGGTCAGCCTGGCCCTGCTGCTGACCGGGGCCGCGGTAGCCGGCACCAGTGCCCTCCTCCTGCTCGCCGGCGCGGCCGCGGTGCTGGCAGCCGGGATGGCCGCGCTCACCGCCGCGCCACGCCGCGCCCGCGGGCTCAGCCGCTACCTCAGCCGGCATCACCGCACGCCCGCGATCACCCGGGTCGCGGTGGCCGTGGCCGGGATGTCCCGCCAGCGCGCCGGGTCCGGCTGGGCCGCAGGGGTGCTGGCGTGCACTGGCGTCGGCTTGCTCGCCGACGCCGGCGTGCTCACCGCGTGTTTCGGGGTGGCCGGGCTGCCGGTTCCCTGGCGCGGGCTGCTGTTCGCCTACGCCGCCGGGCAGCTGGCCGGCCGGCTCGTCCCGCTGCCCGGCGGCCTCGGCGGCGTGGAAGGCGGCATGCTCGGCGCGCTCACCCTCACCGGCACCCCGCCGGCTGCGGCGGCAGCCGGCGGTCATCGTCTACCGGGTAGCCGGGTACTGGGCCGTCGGCGCCATCGGCACCGCGCTGGCAGCCGCCTTCGCCCGCCGGGAACCCGGAGGGGTGAAGCTCGGCGCCGCAACGCCGCGCCTGGGCCGGGACCGCAAGCCCGGCGTGCAAAGACCCCGGCCCGCCGGAGTGATCGGCCCCGAGCGCTGAGGGGAAGAATCTTGGAAACCACGCGGTCGCCGCGACTGCCTTCAACGCAACCCGGACGGCTCGGCGCTGACGAGCACGGGAACGGTCACCGTCATACCGGCTCGAAGCGGGGCCACAGGCCAGGACTGGCCGGCTTCGGTGGTCTCAGCGCCCGCGAGAAGTGGGGCTATGGCGTCTGGCTCTTCGTCGGCCTGGTGTTCGGGGTGCCCGAGAGCTGGGCCGGGATCACCAACCCTCCATGGCCGGCGCTGTCAGACACCATCGCCCATCTGGAGTCACTATGGGCTCCCACGGCCGTCATCGTTGTCGCCCTGATCGTGTTCATCGTTTTCGCAGTGACCGGGCATCCGCTGGCACAGGCCACCGACCTCGCCACGCCACAAGGTGAGCCGGGACAACGACGAACCGCGAACGGGCGGCTCACCAGATGCCAGGCCGAGGCCATCAGCCACGTGCCAGTACTGGTCTATTTCCCGTGCGCTGTGTGCGCGGTGGCCGGCGGCAGCCTGCTAGCCGCTACTGCCAGCAGCGACATGTACGTGCTCGGCTACGTCATCTACGGCCTGTTCGCGATCTTCTTGGTGATCATCCCGAATGTGATGGCGTTCTGGTTCGCCAGGGAGGTGCCGTTTCCCACGCTGGCCTGCACGGTCGCCGACCTTGAGCGCCGGTGGCGCCCGGCCGCGATGATCATTGTGGCCGGTCTCGTCATCTTGATGATCCACTTGGCGTTCGCTCCGTGGCCAGACATCTTCCGCCACATTGAAGTAGCGCCAGCCCATCGCTGAGTGCGAGGTACGCCAGCTTGCGTTTCTCAAGATCGCGTACAGCATCCCCGGCACATTGCCGCCGCCATGCTCGGCGCGTCCAGCCCTCGGTGGCCGCACGCCGTGAGGACCGGATCACCGAGCCGCTCCGAAGGCAGCGACCACTGGGGTATCGGCCCGGCGGCACTGTAGTGCCCTGTGCTGTCGCGGAAAGGTTCCACCCCCAACTGCACCTTCGGGTGACGCCTTCACGAGGACTCCGTTCATAACGTGCCGAGTGACCGCACCTCACACCGACAGGTTGGAAGAGATCAGATGCCACCCACGGTCCGCCATCGCGGTCTCTGCCTGGTCTTCGTGCACCGGGTGAGACCAAAGCAACCCGTAGCGAGGCACGTTAGGCGGCGCAACCTGCTCACCGGTCCCCGGACCCATTCGAACGGCCTGCCCGCGACGTCCTCACCTGACAGGTGCCATACAAGCAGCGCCTGCGGTGAGGGCCTAACGCCGGACGAACACCAGTAGGGAGAAACCCTCATGTCCCAAACACGACCCACCACGAGGCGGAGGCCCGCGCCCGCCGCGGTGGCTGGCCCCGCCAGCCCCCGGCTTGGCCTGGCCCTGCTCGTCATCGCCACCGCGCAGCTGATGGTGCTGCTGGACGCGACGATCGTCAACGTCGCGCTGCCGCACATCCAGCGGGCGCTCAGCTTTTCCGGCTCCGGCCTGGAGTGGGTGGTCAACGCCTACGCGCTTACCTTCGGCGGGCTGCTGCTGCTGGCCGGACGGGCCGGGGACCTGCTCGGCCGCCGCCAGGTGTTCATCGGCGGGCTGCTGCTGTTTTCCGCCGCGTCACTGGCCGGCGGGTTCGCCACCTCCCAGGCGTGGCTGCTCACGGCCCGCGCCGTGCAGGGCGCCGGCGCGGCGACAATCGCCGCGGCCGCGCTCGCGCTGATCGCGACCACCTTCCCCGAAGGCCCGCCCCGGAACCGGGCGATGGGCGTGTACGCCGCGATGAGCGTCGCCGGCGGCGCGGTCGGCCTGATCGCCGGGGGCCTGCTGACCACCTACGCCTCCTGGCGGTGGGTGCTGTTCGTCAACGTGCCGATCGGCCTGGCGGCGGCGCTGCTTGCCCCCCGGGTGCTTCCCGAGTCTCCGCGACAGCGCGGCCGGTTCGACCTGCCGGGCGCGATCACCGGCACCGGCGGGCTGGTCGCGCTGGTCTATGGGCTGGGGAACGCGGCCACCACCCCGGACGGAGTGTCGCACTGGGGAGACGCCAAGGTCGTGACCTCACTGGCGGCATCGGTGGTGCTGCTCGCCGCGTTCACGGTCGTTGAGGCCCGCAGCCAGCACCCCCTGCTGCCACTGCGGCTGCTCCGCGACCGTGACCGGACCGGCGCGAACCTGATCATGGTGTGCGCAGGCGCCGCCATCTTCGGCATGTTCTTCTTCCTGACCGTCTTTATGCAGTCCGTCTGGGGCTACTCCGCGCTGAAGACCGGCGTCGCCTACCTGCCGCTGACCGCCGCCATCCTGGTGTCCTCCGGCGCCGCCGCCCAGCTCGTTCCCCGGATCGGCGCCCGGCCGCTGCTGCTGGCCGGTACCCCGGCCGTGGCCGGCGGCCTCTACTGGCTGTCACGGGTCAGCGTGCACAGCAGCTACGCCGGCGCGGTGCTCGGCCCGATGCTGGTCATCGCCGCCGGCCTCGGGCTGCTGTTCGTGCCCGTCACCCTGGTCGCCATGTCCCGGGTCGCCGACGAGGAGTCTGGGGTCGCGGCCAGCCTGCGTAACACCGGCCAGCAGATCGGCGGCTCGATCGGGCTGGCCGTGCTCGGCACCGTCGCCTGGACCGCCGTCGCCAACAGCATCCGCACCCAGACCGCGCACGCCGCGGCCGTGGCCGCTCACGCAGGCCACCCGGCCCGCCCTGGCCAGGCACCGCTCACCGCGATCTACCACCACGCGCTGGCCACTGGCTTCTCCCGCGCCTATCTGGTCGCGGCCGGGGCCATGCTGCTCGCCCTGATCATCACGATCGTGGCGATCCGGATCAAGCGCGCGGACCTGGCCGGAGCGTCTCCGTTCTGAATCGCAGGGCAGCCCGGCCCGATCTCAGGGCACTCAGTGACCACACGGAGGCAACAATGAAACTCACGATCATCGCGGCGGCCGGGGGCGCCGGCCGGGAACTGCCGGCCAGGCCCCTCGCCGCCGGCCACGACATCACCGCGGTGGCGCGCAACCCGGGCAAGCTGTCCCGTCAGGTGCGCGCCATCACCACCGACCTGGCGGCGGACCTGCGGGGCCCTGGAGCCGGCGGTCCGCGGAGCCGATGCTCTCCGGCCTCGGCCCGCACTCGAATCGCCCAGCCAGCCAGTCGTTCTCGCCCGCCGGTCACATTCCTTCATCGCGCTGTGTCATTGGATGACCGGTGAGACGCGGCCGATGTGACACGAGCACGGCCGTACTGCCCGAGGATGCACCGTGATCGTTCAGTCAGCTTTCCCGGTGGAGCCGTGGTGTGTCCGTGAGACGGAGCTGAGGCTCGACTTGCTCGCTCAGTCCGAGTCGGTGTTCGCCCTCTCCAACGGGCACATCGGGCTGCGCGGCAACCTGGACGAGGGGGAGCCGCATGGCATTCCCGGCACCTACCTGAACTCGTTCTATGAGCTGCGGCCGCTGCCCTACCCCGAGATTGGCTACGGCTTCCCGGAGTCGGGCCAGACGATCGTCAACGTGACGAACGGCAAGCTGTTCCGGCTGCTCGTCGACGACGAGCCGTTCGACGTCCGCTACGGACAGCTGCGCTCGCACGAGCGCTGGCTGGACCTGCGGGCGGGGGTGTTGGAGCGGACCGTGGACTGGGTGTCACCGGCGGGGCGCGCGGTGCGGGTCCGTTCCACTCGCCTGGTCTCGTTCACCCACCGGGCGATCGCGGCTATCCGCTACGAGGTGGAGCCGCTTGAGCGGCGTACGCGGATCACCGTCCAGTCCGAGCTGGTCGCCAACGAGACGCTGCCCGAGGTCCTCGGGGACCCGCGGGCGTCTGTCGTGCTGAGGTCGCCGCTGCAGTCCGAGGAGCACGTCGCGCGGGACGCGTGGGGTCTTCTGGTGCACCGCACGCGGGCGAGCAAGCTGCGGATGGCCGCCGCGATGGACCACGAGGTGACCGGGCCCGAGGCGCAGGTCCGCTCCGAGTCGATGCCCGACTGGGCCCGGACGACGGTCGCGACCGTGCTCGACCCGGGCACACCGTTGGTGATCGTCAAGATCCTCGGCTATGGCTGGTCCAGCCTGCGGTCCCTGCCCGCCCTGCGCGACCAGGCGGCAGCCGCCCTGGCCGGCGCCCGCTTCGCCGGCTGGGACGAGCTGGTGCGGGAGCAGCGGGAGTTCCTGGACGACTTCTGGGATGGCGCCGATGTCGTCGTGGACGGCGATCCCGAGGTTCAGCAGGCGGTCCGGTTCAGCCTCTTCCACGTGATGCAGGCCGGCGCCCGAGCGGAGGAGCGGCCCATCGCCGCCAAGGGCCTGACCGGCCCCGGCTACGACGGCCACGCGTTCTGGGACACCGAGAGCTTCGTGCTACCCGTGCTCACCTACACCAAGCCGCAGGCGGCGGCCGGGGTGCTGCGCTGGCGGCACAGCGTCATCGACCTGGCCCGCGACCGGGCGCGGCAGCTCGGCCGCCAAGGCGCCGCCTACCCGTGGCGCACCATCAGCGGCCAGGAGTGCTCCGGTTACTGGCCGGCGGGCACAGCGGCCTGCCATATCAACGCCGACATCGCTGACGCCACGGTGCGCTACATCAACGCCACCGGGGACGAGGGATTCGAGCGTGACGCCGGCCTGGAGATCCTCGTCGAGACCGCGCGCATGTGGCGCTGGCTGGGGCACTACGGCCGGGACGGTCAGTTCCACCTCGACGGCGTCACCGGGCCAGACGAGTACAGCGCGCTGGCCAGCGACAACGTGTACACGAACTTGATGGCACAACGGAATCTGCTGGCCGCGGCCGGCGTCGTGGAGCGCCATCCCGCCGCGGCGCGCGAACTCGGCGCCGGCGAGCAGGAGGCGAAGGCCTGGCGGGAGGCAGCGGCGGCGATGCATCTGCCATACGACGACGAACTGGGCGTTCACCCGCAGGCCAAAGGCTTCACCCGCTACGGCGAATTTGACTTCGCCGCGGTCGGCCCCGGCCGCTATCCGCTGCTGCTGCACGTCCCGTACTTCGACCTGTACCGCAAGCAGGTCGTCAAGCAGGCCGACCTGATACTGGCGATGCACTGGCGGGGGGACGCTTTCACCCCGGAACAGAAGGCCCGCAACTTCGCCTACTACGAGCAGCGGACGGTCCGCGACTCGTCACTGTCGGCCTGCACGCAGGCGGTGCTCGCCGCCGAGGTCGGCCACGTGGAGCTAGCCTACGACTACGCCGGCGAGGCAGCGCTGATGGACCTGCGGGACGTGCAGCAGAACACCCGCGACGGCGTGCACATCGCCTCCCTCGCAGGGGCGTGGATCGCGCTCGTCGGCGGGCTCGGCGGGATGCGCGACCACGACGGCCAGCTGTCGTTCGCGCCGCGCCTGCCCAGCCGGCTCGACCGCCTGGAGTTCTCACTGCTGTGGCGGGGGCACCGGCTGCGGGTCACGATCGGCCGGTCGGAGGCCACCTACTCGATCCGCGACGGCCACGGCACCGTTGCCGGCCTGCTCCACTACGGCGAGCCGGTCACCGTAAGCGCCGGCAACGCGGTGCGCCGGCCCATCCCACCCGGCCGGCCGCTGACCCCGCCGCCTCAGCAGCCGCCCGGCCGGGCACCCGTGCGCCGCGCGGCCGGCACTACGCCCCGGCCACCGGCTTCTGCCGAGCGTTCCTGGTCGCGGCCGGGGCCATGCTGCTTGCCCGGATCACCACGATCCTGGCAATCCGGGTCAAGCGCGCCGACCTCGGCGAGGCCCGGTTCTGAACCGCTGGGCCGAAGACCAAGTACTTACTGACCAGACGGAGGCAACCATGAAACTCACGATCATCGCAGCAACCGGTGGTGTCGGCGCCGAACTTCTTGAGCAGGCCGTCGCCGCAGGTCACGACGTCACCGCAGTAGTCCGCAACCCGGGCAAGCTGTCCCGCCAGGCATATTCCGTCACCGTCGACCTGGCCGCGCCAGATCCGGCAGCGCTGGAGTCCGCAGTCGCCGGAGCCGATGCCGTGCTCTCCGGCCTTGGCCCGCATTCGAACGCCGATGCCGGAATCGCGGCCCAGGGCACGCTGGCGATCGTCGCGGCGATGAAGATCACTGGCGTGCGGCGCATCGTCGCGGTCAGCGCCGCACCGGTTAGCACCGTGCCCACGCCGGGCCGCCCCCACCCGCCGAAACACGACCCAGGCGACGGGTTCTACATGCGCCACCTGTTCAGTCACGTGGCCAGTGCCATGTTCGGCAAGGTCTACGCCGACCTCGCGCGGATGGAGGACATCCTGGCCGGCAGCGGCCTGGACTGGACCGTGGTCCGGCCACCACAGCTCACCGGCAAGCCCCTCACCGGTACCTACCGCACGGCCTACGGGCAGAACATCCGGGGCGGCTGGTCCGTCCCGCGCGCCGACGTCGCCCACCTCATGCTCGCCGTGCTCGGCCGCCCCGGCACGATCCACCAGGCCATCGGAATCGCAAGCTGACAGGAGAAAACTCGTGACGACCAAGGACCCCGCCGTGCGCGCCGCGGCAGCGATCGACTTCACCATGATGTACGCGACCCACGATGCCTTCCGGCGCGACCTGGGCCGCCTCAAGGCAGCGGCGACGGCCGGGACGGCTCAGGCACCCGGGGTCCGCGCGGGCTGGGAAAACTTCAAGGCCCAGCTCCTGCTGCACCACAGCGTCGAAGACACCGACCTGTGGCCACGTGTCAGCCACGCGGCAGCGGACCGGCCCTCCGGTCTTGCCCTGCTGGCCGAGATGGCGGCAGAACACGCCCAGATCGACCCGCTGCTCGCCGCCGTTGACGACGCCTTGGCCCACTCGCCCAGCAACCTCGCCGCCGCCGTCGCCGGGCTCGCATCCGCGCTCGAGTGGCACCTCAAACATGAGGAGGATGCGGCCCTCCCGCTCATCCAGTCGGTATGCACGCCCGCGGACTGGCGGGCCTTCGCCGGCGCGATGCGCCGCGCCCAGGGCATCAAGGGCGCGGCCCGTTACGTTCCGTGGATCCTCGACGGCATCGCACGTGAGAAGCAGCGGCGGTTCCTGGCCGCCCTGCCCGCCCCGGTCCGGGTGATCAGCCGGATCCTGTGGGAGCCGCGTTACCGCCAGCGGGGCCTGTGGAGATCCTGACCAGCCGGAGGAGGCCAGCATGGCGTCATCCCGCACCATCGCCCGCGACGGCCGGGCCGGCTGGACACTGATGACCGCGATCCACGACGCGCTACGCCGCGACCTGGACCAGCTACTGCGCGCCACGGCAGGCCACACGCCGGCCCGGGCCCGCTGGATCATGTTTGCCGGCCAGTTGCGCTTCCATCTCGCCGCGGAGGCCGCGGCCATGTGGTCGCCGGCCAGGGTCAAGCTGGCCGGCGACCCACCCGGCCAGGCCTTGCTCGATGCGATGGAAGATGAGCAACAGCTGATCGGCCCCCTGCTGGCCGTCATCGACGACGCGATCACCATGAACACCGACCCGGTGCGGCTTCGCCAGCTTCTGACCAGGCTGCGGGCCCGGCTGACCAGTCATCTGGCCCACGAGGAGGCCGACGCCCTCCCGCTCATCGAGCAGATCATGTCCCCCGGCGAACTCGGCGCGATCGCCAGGGCCATCGGCGGCAGGCACCGCGGCGGGCACGCCACGCGCACCATCCCGTGGGCCCTCGCCGGCACCAGCTCCAACATCCGCACCCAGGCATTGGGCCACTTGCCGGCACCCACCCGTCTTCTCTACCGCCACATCTGGCTCCCCCGCCACACCCGGAACACGGCGCCATTGTGAACGACACCAGATCCGGCCCGCCGGAGCCTCCTGCTGCCTGGGAGAAACAGCGCCGATCCGCGCAGAGGAGGCCAATCATCTCCATGCCCGCGGCTGCCCGGGTGCTTTCGGCCGACTGGGCGGCGCGGGGCACCCGCCGGTACGGCGACCCCGATCTGTTCTTTCCCATCACCTCCTCGGGTCCGGCGCTCCTGCAAATAGCACAGGCAAAAGCCGTCTGTGCCCGGTGCCCGGTGCGCATCGACTGCTGCCGGCGATCTTGGAAAATCCCCAGTCTCGATCGCTGAAATTCCTCAGTTGGTTGAGCGCTCAGCGAGTCGTTGCTGAGATTAGCTGCTGCCGGGCATGGTGACCACCTCCTGGAGAAGGTCGGCGATGGTGACTGGCTCGGCGCAGTGCGGGCACGGGCCGCCGGGGCCGATGCGGCGGGCGAATATGCCGCAGTCGGGGCAGCGCTGCTCGCCGAGGAGGCGCTGCTCGCATTCGGGGCATTCGTAGATGGTGTGGTCGCGCCGGAGCCGGGCGGCGGGGACGGTGATCGGGCCGGGCGGGTCTTGGTGCCGGCGCCGGAACGCGGTCTTGCGGCAGGCGCTGGTGCAGTACCGCTGACGGCCGGCCGGGGTGAAGGGGTGCTGGCAGACCGGGCAGGTCATCGTCCCGGCGTCGTCTCGCGATGGGGATCTGGTCATGGGGTGCCATCCCCGCGGCGGAGCTTGTCGGCGCGGGCCCGGTGGGCGCGCATCCGGTAGGACTCGCCGGTGATGTTGAGGACGACGGACCTGTGGAGCAGCCGGTCGAGCATGGCGGCGGCGACCATCGGGTCGTCGAAGATCTTTCCCCAGGAGGCGATACCCAGGTTTGTCGTGAGCGCGATGGAGCCCTTGAAGTGCCGCTGGGTGATGACCTGGAACAGGGCGGCGGCGCCCTCGGCGGGCATCGGCAGGTAGCCCACCTCGTCGATGATCAGGAGCCGGGGCCCGGCGAAGAACCGCATGGTGGTGCCCCAGCGGCCCTCGATGGCGGCGCGGTGGAGGCGGGCGACCAGGTCGGCGGCGGTGGTGTAGTAGGTGCGGTAGCCGGCGGTGACCGCGGCGTGGCCCAGGCCGACCGCGAGCATGGTCTTGCCGACGCCGGGCGGGCCGATCAGCAGCACGTTGGTGGCGTCGTCGAGGAAGCGCAGGCTGGCCAGCTCGGCGATGAGCTTGCGGTCGACCGAGGGCTGGGCGTCGAAGTCGAAGTCGGAGATCTGCCAGGGCGCGGGCAGGCAGGCGAAGCGGGCCAGGCTGGCCTGGCGGCGGGCCGTTGCGGCGGTGACCTCCAGGGCGAGCAGGCGTTCCAGGAACGCGGTGTGGCTGAGCTGCCCGGCCCGGGCGTGGTCGAGTTCGGCAGGCAGCGCCTCGGCGGCCGCGGTCATCCGCAGCTCGGCGAGGTGTCCGCGCAGCCGCTGGTAGCTCTGGTTCTCGCTCACCGGGACGCCTCCGCCAGCTCGGCGTAGCGGGCCAGGTCGACGGTGACCTCGCCGCCCAGCCCGGCGAGCAGCCTGGACGCCTCGGCGCGGGCCGCCTGGCCGGGCGGGTGGTTGCCCTTGCGCTGGCACGGCGGATCGGTGGTGAACGCCGATAGCACCACCCGCTCCAGCTCGGCGCGATGCTCCGGGGTGCGCACCATCGTGCCCGCGCCGTCCGGGGCGAGCCGGTGGCCAGCCAGCACGACGCCAGCCGCCGAGCAGATCTCCAGCATGCTCGTGCCGAGACGGCGGCGGCACTGCACCCGGGCTGCGGCCAGCCCGGGCGGCACCGAGTAGGAGTTACCGCGGAAGGCGACCGCGGCGTTGGCGCCGACCGTCCGGGAAACGATGACCGTCGCCGGATACGGCGCGGCCGGCAGCGCCAGCAGCGGTTCGGCGCCCGCCAGTTCCCCCACTGTCGTGCGGGTGCCGTCACCGGTGCGCCGCGGCCGGGCATCAGCTGGCCCGGCGCAGAACCCGTCGAGGGAGGACTGCGCCTGGGCC